>Ga0081539_10000665_pt1 | contig 68920 bp, 54 predicted proteins | sample TabmetS4T2R2_FD_71023 | JGI IMG/M metagenome (GOLD analysis project Ga0081539, IMG submission 71023) | Tabebuia heterophylla rhizosphere microbial communities from the University of Puerto Rico - S4T2R2 | ecosystem: Host-associated > Plants > Roots > Rhizosphere ...
GCATCCGAGGATCCTGGTACCAGACCCGCAAGCCAGCTCGCCGGCGGCCACTGCAGACACTCGATCACGCAGCCGCGCTGAACGATCCGGCACAGCGGCACACTCGATGTGCAGCTCATCGCCAGCGGGACACGCTCGGCAACCCGTACCGCCACGAACCGGCCGCTTGCCCGCTTCGACACCGGCTTCGACAACACGCCCTTGCGCCGGAGCGCCGCGATCGCGTCGTACAGCTCGCGCAACGGTAGCTCGTGCGATTTCGCGTAATCACTGAGTGTCACACCTTCGCTGCGCGCGCCTTCCAGCGCTTGGACCGCCCGCCGCTGCTTCTCCGTCATGTCCGTCGTCGGCTTCATTGCCACACCTCCGCAAGAATGTGGCACCAGCTTCTCGCGTGAAACCATCTGGACGGAAGAACGTGCTTCCTTAATCGCTTACCAACATCCGACATCGGGACGACGGTGGGTACCTCCTTCTCAAAGTGCTTGAGTGGGATGGAGTAGCGGCGCACCGCATTCATGGATGCGAAGTTCGTTCGAACAGACAAGGGGCACTGGACGTGTCCCAGGATTGATAACCCGGCCGCTTGTCATCGCTGACCGGTTCAGCTTGGATGGGCGCCAAGTCTTGAATGCTCCTTGCGGGAACCGCGGAACGCTACCACACGGCGCCCACGACCTGAAACTCAGAACGTGATCAGGCGAGAGGTCACGCGTAATGACGGGCGACCAACTTGACCAAGAGCATCAGCAACCGCTTGCCTCTCTTGGTCATCGCAGAAGATGCCACCGCGGCCAGAATCGGTGCGGTGTCAAGCGCAGGTCGTGGCTGAAGCAGTCGTTGAATCGATTCCTGAGCCCCTCGTGCGGAGAGGGCATTTGCTTGAATGATGCCGGTTGATACCGCCCACTCAAGCATCAGCCGACCATTCGCGACAATCGACTCGATTGCTGATGGCTGCTCAGTTTTGACCTGATGCAAGGTCATCAGCCAATCCTCCAGGGTGGTATCCCGACACTGGAGATGGCCGATGGTAGGCAGAACGTCGCGCTCAAAGGTTCGAAGAATCATCATCCGCGAATCCGATGCATCATCGCCGCGAACGTCGAGCCAAATCCGAAAGAGCTGTTCCAGTGTTCCCGCATGGCGCGCCTGCCTATCAGCTTGCATCACCAGTTTTGGATCGCGTCCTCGTTTGAGCTCAGAGCGCAGCCTTGCATTCTCGTGCCGAGCCTCATCGAGGCTCATCTCCGGGTACACACCCAGATCCAATCGTCGCGCAACATCGCTCAGCACATATCGCATCTGGAAAACCAGCTTGCCCTTCGGGTTCCGTCGGACACTGAGTCCATGCCCATCCGAGATCTCCCGGACACGCTGCGTTTCCTGTCCGTTGTGATCTTTCAGCCAATCGTCCGTGAGTCGCATTAGCCCCTACGCCTGAGATGCCAACCTCGCGCGACCTCAGCACGTTATCGATGTCAGGCGTTGCTCTCAAAGGGTCCCTGAAGGCCGGCCTGCGAGCCACTGATGCATGCGTCAGCCGGTTAGGCTCTTGTACAGACGGGGATCGCGAATACCTGCATCTGGGTGGGAGATGATGGCAATCGTCCGCTCAGATGCATGTAAGTACCTGATTGTCTTGATATACAGGATTGAGTGCGAACAGACCTATGCGCAGCAGGACGAGGGCCGATCAGATGCCTCCAACCACAAAGGACCTGGACAAACCCTCGGCCGAGGCGCGCCTATTAGAACTCACTTTACTGGCGTTGAAGGCGCGGATCTCCTACCCCACCCGTGTGTGGACGGCACTTCTTGTGCCGGTTTTCGCGGGTAGTGCATTCAGCTGGCCGACGCGCGTGAAGTTCGAGAGCCTGCTCGTCAGCGCCTTCGCCGTCGTGTTGTACACAATCGCCGAGTTCGTATGGAAAAGATTCCTGAAGTAGCGCTAAGTCTCTCCCCCATCGCACTGCCGCTACAGCGCCTTCAACCTGGTTAGCGGAGCGCGCGCTGTCGCAGAATCCGCCGCAGCAAATCGATCGGATCGGCGTCCATGGTCTCCGCTAGCACAATGAGCTCCGGCACCGTGACCTGTCGCTGCTCGCTCTCGATCATTCCCACGACCGAATGTGGCCGACGGATGCGCGCGGCCAGCTGCCGCTGCGTCAAACCGGCCTTGACACGCGCCTCGGCCAGCACCTTGGCCACAGCACGGGCGGTCGGGGTTCTGAGGGATTTCAAGAGCGCTCCGAATTACGAAGCGCACTTAAATAAGCCATAGCCCGTCTGCTTTGATTTTCTGAGCAGGCCGAACTATCATCCGACGCATTCGGACGCAGGGTCGCGACCGGTCTAGAACCAAGTTCCTTCGTCGTGACCCCGCCGCCGCAGGCCTATTACTCCACGTGGGATCTCTGCGAGAGATTCCGCTGCACCCGGCGCACTCTATTCAGGCGCATGACGCGGAAGACCAACCCGTTCCCGCAGCCGTGCATACGCCAAAGAGGAAGTTGTAACCTCTGGGACAGCACTGAAGTCGCTGAATGGGAGCAGAGGGAGCGGCAGCGGGGGACTGTTCCGCTTGTCATGGGTCCGCGCCGATGAATTGAATCTGGCGCGAACCGAGGGGTGAAGGCTCAATCGGTCAGAACATGTGTCATCGTCCACTCGTCTGCGCCAACAACTCCTGGATTCGGTGGCCATGCTCGATCCCGAGCAATGGGGAGAATTCCAAGGAGTGGCGAATCCGCGTGCTGCGCTCGCCACATATCGCGAGCAAGGGCGCCTGTTCGCCGTCCGAGTGGGAGCCGAGTACCTCTATCCACGTTTCCAGTTTTCGGGTGACGCGTCACCAATCGATGCAATTGCCGACATTCTCAAGGTCGTTCCCGAGGATGCCAAAGGCTGGCCGCTGTTGAGCTGGTTCGAAGCGCCGAATATCGAGTTGGGAGGTCGGGTACCTAGGGACGTCGTCGCGGAGACTCCGTGCGCAGTAAAAAGGGCCGCAGAGAGTTTCTACGGGGTCGACTCAGCTCCAGGCGGCTAGCGACCGAGCGCGTCGATGAGTTCGATTAATGGCGGCTGATGAACAGCGCGAGGACGGCGCCGACGATGGCCAAATCGGGCGCCGATGGGGCCGATAGCATAGGTCAGATGCGCTCGCAGCGGTATCGGTCGCGGATGTGACCGTGGAAGTATTTTCCGGCGGACGGAGCGGTGAGAATTCCCCGATAGATGCTCTCTGGGACGTCGAAGTAGCGATATAGGCCGCCATCGACGAAGAGTATCTCAAGGATCCTGGAGTCTTCGTCGTATCCGACTTCTCGGATGTTTGAGGATTTGACTGCTACGCGATCCATCGTGTGGTGTTCCTCGATTAGGACAGGATGCATTCACACAGCTTGTCGAGACTGGGTGTTTGAGCGCCGGCCTGGAGGGCGAGATTCAAGCTGCTACCGATGTGCAGAGGATTCTTACGAAGATTCCCGGCATGGCCCCATTCCTTGTCCGCTTCTTGTTGGGACTGGGCCCACAGTTCCTTTCCGACATTCGCCTCGACATCGTCCGAAAAGCACGTTTTCCATTGCACGAAACTCTTGCCCCAGATCGTCTTGTCGGGGAAAGCCACCGGTGAAGGAGCGTTGAGCGCACGCAGGATCGCAAGATTGTCTCGCTGGTGCTCGGCGGCGTGCTTTTCCTGCTGATGACCATCAGCGTCAAATACGACGAAGACGGGAATTTCGAGCTGCAGCAGCACGATGAGCGGCCGGAGCAGATCGCTCTTACGTTCAGCCGAGACGATGTGGATACCGCGCCGGCGGAATTCGTCCCATTGGCCTTTGATGTGGACATAGGAGGTGATGTAGGCCGAGTCCTCGATACTCTCGACCAGTACGATGCGATTGCCGAAAAAGATTTCGTTGAGTTGCGGCTGCAGTTTGCGATGGAGCTGGGCGATTGTTCCGGCTCGTTTTTTGGGCGGTTCGTTGAGCGCCTGCGCGGTGCGCTCGGCGATCTGCTCGAACGATGCGCCGCGTATCGAAGCGGTGCCCTCCGGACTCTTCCGCACGACTCGTACGTCTTCGAACGCCTCGCCAGCGACAAAATGCGGGCTATGCGTCGACGTGATGATCTGCGACCCTGATTCGCTGAGATCAAAGAGCACCGAGGCAAGGTGACGCGCCTGAGGCGGGTGCTGGTAAAGCTCGGGTTCTTCGCAAGCGAGTATCAAAGTCGGTTCCGCGACACCTTTGGAAATGGAAAGCTCATGCAAAAGGGCAAGAAGGTAGGATCGCTGCAAGCCATGGCCGAAGCGCGGCAACTCGCCCTGGAATGTTCCTTCCGAAGCCAGAACCCGGACGAGGGGTTCTTTGACTGTAATGGCGGTCTCCACCGTCTGATCCCATTCCAGATGAACGTGCGCACCAGGGTGTGCCCATTGGGAAATCCGTGCCTGCAGCGTCTGCGAGAAGTCCTTCAGGGCCGACGTGTTGTCGGCGAGTAGTTTCTTGTAGCGCTCCTGAGCGAAATCTCGAATGCCCTTGAGGCCTGCGTCGAACTGGACCTTGCTGCGCACCGCACGCGCAATGAGCTTGCCGAATGTGTTGCTTCGTCCTTCGACCTGCTCGCTCGATGCATCCTTCACGGCTGGAACGTAGATCCATTCGACGTATCGCGCGAGGAGATTTTCTCCCTTTGTGGCTCCGTAGAAGCTCGCGGGGCTTCGAATCAACTCGCATTGGTCAGGGTGGGCCTCCTCGTATGTTCGAAGCGCCGCTTCCATACCCGTTTTCGTCGATTCAAGTGGCAGTGTGGGGAATGATGTGCGGATCTGCGCGTAGATGGGCCGGAGGTCCGCAACCAATCTTCCAGCGGTCTGGGCCTCGAAGAAATCCTTGAAGGCGTGCATCACCAATCGCTCGCCGTGCTGCTCCACGAGCGCGCACTTCTTGCCCGGGTCGTACCTAGCGATTGCAGTCACAATCAGGCGACCTTGGCGGAAGTAGTGTTTGAAGGTTTGCTGTGCCTCAGCCGAGAGCTCGACGAAGATTACAGTGATCTGAATGGGCTCATCCGTCTTCTTGCAGTGAAAGTCTTCTTCATGGAGCTGTTGAAGATTGGTGGCGACATCCCGTGCCTCGCGGAAAAAGACATTCAAAGCACACAGCACGGTCGACTTGCCTGCGCCGTTGGGACCGACGAGACAGGTGTACTTGTTGAAGTAGACCGTCTCGTCCTTGAACGCCCGGAGGTTCTGAACTCTGACGCTATGGATGCGCATGACGTGTGCGGGGTGCTCGATCTAGGATCTAGGGCACGTCGTATTCAGCGGTGCGGAAGTCGTTGTTGGTGAGTCGGATGTGGTGGCAGCCAGCTGCGAATAGCCAACCTTCGGCGTGCCCAATCTCCTTTGTGCTGTTCGGTGGACTCGCGAGATTGGCCTGACGCTGGAGTCCGGTCGTAGGGCTCATTAGCACAGCGGCGACCTCCAACGTCGTGGATTCGTCCGTCTGGTCTGGTTCAGAACGCCACGTTCAGCTTCTGGAGAGTTTCCGTATCCGGGAGGCCCGTGACCTTGAGTTCGTTCTCGCGTTGAAATTTCTTGACGGCATTCTGTGTCGTCTCGCTGAACTTGCCGTCTATCGTGCAATTGCAATAGCCGCGTGCATTGAGCGCCAGTTGGATTCGCATGATGAGCTTCGCAACTTCCGCGGCGGCCGTATCAGTAGGAGGCACCGCAGGAGCGACTGTGCTGCGCGAGAGCGTTTGTTCGCGTCGCTCTTGCGGTGTCGGCGCGGGCGGTTTTGAGCTCGCTGGTGGCGTCGAGGCTGGCGCAGGTGGCGTGTACACCGGTGCTGGTCTGTAGGCTCCACCTGAACTTGAATAGTGCGAGCGGTGACTCGAATGGGAACGATGTGATGAATGGCTTCTATGCGCCGCCAAAACCCACCCCGCTCCTTCCTTTAATGTGTTTCGCAGACGGACGGCGCGCGTGTAGTGACCATCATCGCCACCGTCGAGCGTTGGCCCTGTAACGTCACCAGCAGCATCGGAATTGGCGGCGACACCTGTCGTGCTACCAACGAAGGCAAGCAGGCCTGAGAGCCAGCGAGTGAGATTAGCCATGGGCAACTCCTGAAACTTGGCGTTCCGAAACGATCGGGTGGATGTTCCGTGGTAAGTATTTGCGACTCACGGAGGAAAAGAATCCGCAGCATTGGCCGCGTAAGGAGCACGTTTCACACTCCTCAAGGTAGCTGTTCTTCCAATCCGAAATGCTCTGCGCGGCGAAGGCTCGCAGACGCTCCGGGAGGACACACAGCGGGACGTTGTATATGGAGGTCGCGATGCGAACATCGTTTAGGCGCGCGATCGCATCTGCCAAGGGTGATACATAGTCCTCTGGTTCGATCCAGATGTCTTTCCAGTTCGGACGTGCGAAGCCCATTGGCTCGAGCCCCATCCACGCAACGTGATCGACGAAGGTGAGATTGCGCACGATGAAGTGCGCAAGCTGGCGCAACCGTGGGACCGTGGCCTGTTGCAGCACCACGCGCAGCTCGATCCGCTGCTCATTGCGCGCGAGATTCAGGAGACCGGAGAGCGTTTCACTGAAGGCACCACGGCGCTGGACGACGTAGTCATGGATTTCCGGACAGTCGGAATAGAGCGGAATGGCCCATTGCACAGCGGGATGCTCTACGGCAGCAACTTGCCGAGTAAAGTCGGACTCGTTGAAGCGGCGGCCATTGGTGAGGATGTGTAGGCGCGTGTCCGGAAGTTCGGCTCTAGCGGCGGCCAGAAGCCTTACGAGATCCTTGCCCAGCAAAGTAGGCTCACCTCCGGTGATCCCAAGAACGGGTTCATCCAAATCGACGAGCGGAATGACGCGCAGGAGTTCGTCAACGCGAGCACTGTCGTCGCGTTCGATCGGGGGCTGGGAGCACATGATGCAATAGCTATTGCACCTCTCGGTGACCAGTAGGGAATTGTTGCGCGACCCGCGACGATAGAGCACCGACACCAGGTGACTGTGATGGTTGACGCGGATGACGTCACCTGGCGAGATGACGCGTGCGGCGCGTGGCTCGCTGACAACACACTGCCCGGGAATCGCGCGTAGCTGAGGTTGCTGAGTGGCCGGACAGAAAACAGCACCCCAGGCGACGTCTTCGATCGCTCGAGACGAATAGAGCGCGGCCGAACCGTCGAACCACAGGGCACAATCGGCGGGGTTACGCTTGGTGCGAACGAACTCCTCGAGTGTCAAAACTTTCAGGATCGGCTGCTGGATACTGCCGCTGATGGTTGCTCGAGTTTGCAGTGGAAACACGCCTACTCCACTGCACTTGCCAACTCGGCTGAGCCGCTTGCGGTGCCCCGCGGTTCAATCGGGCGGCGAGCAAGCCATGACATGAGCACTTGCATCGTGTCACTTTCTCGCGCTCGTAGCTGGCAGAAAAGGAAGTGGAAGAGCGCCGTCTGTTTACGGCAGAACGGACTGGTAGCTCGATGGCCTCGCATCGTGCCTTGCTCAGCGTGATGGAAAACTGGGTCGGCCCCGCAGTAAGGCAAGAAGGCACAGTCGCAACAGCCCGGCAGCGATTCTGCTACGCCGGCCTCAACGAGCGCTCGCGCTTGCGGGCTCTGAAGAAGTTCGTGATAACTCTGCGCGACGTTGCCCAGTCGGAACGTTTCATCGCCGGTCTCCGCCAGCATGCGACCTTCATCAGAAGCGAAGACGCTTCCGTTGTAGTTGTACAGGAGTGCGCCGAGCGCAGCGCCCGCCGGCGATCGCAGGTCGACGTAGCCTGTAGCAAACGGCGTAAGGATGTGCTGAAGCAGGAACGTCGTGTAGGTCTCTTCGAGATAGGTACCAGACAAATTTAGCTTGACGAGATGGTCGAGCGCTCGATGATAAAACGTCATGAACTCATCGACGGTATACCCGATGCGATCCCGTGTAAGTCGCGCGAAGCCATATGGGCTTAGTGGGCGTAAGAAGATCGAGGAAAAGCCTAGCGCGGCATACGTGTCGATGATGGCCTCCGGTTCCTTGAGGCTATCGCGCGTGATCGTAGTTAGAGCGGAAACAGCGTCATGCCCAAGGACCTCGCGTGCGGCCCGAATGCCATCGAGCGTGCGCTCGAAACTGTCGCGCCCACGGCGAGGGCGATTGCGGTTATGCAGGTGTTCGGGACCGTCAAGGGAGGTCGACAGATTGACTTGGTGTCTGCGGCAGAACTCAAGCTGCTCCGACGTGATGTCATTCAGGGTTGTGGCGATGACGTATTCGACCTGCCGACCCTCGGTAGCATTGCGCTGTTCGATCGCCTCGACTATTGACCTGATGCGGTTGAAGGCAAGGAGTGGCTCGCCGCCCTGAAACTCGATCTTGAGGTCAGGACTGGGAGTCTCGAACAGGCGATCGATCACATGAGCCGCAGTGTCATCGGATAGGTCGAACGCGGTCATGTCTGTTGTCTGGCGCGAGACCTGACAGTAGGGACAGGTGTGATGGCAGCGCAGCGTGACGACGATGATGTGGAGAGCCGGGCCGCCAGCCATGAAACTCTTGCGTGTGCGATATTGTGAGACGGCGTAGGGCCAATAACTCTCAGCGTGATCGTCCAGGAGAAAATGCTTGGCTCTCAGGTCTCGAAACAGTTCCTCGCGGCAGCCGAGAGTTCGATCACAGAAGCGGCGGAAGTCACCCTCCGGTAGAAAATGGAACTCCCCGACTTCATTGACTATCAAGACCTCGCGTGCAATTCCCGGTATGCGTGCGAATCGAAACGGCATCAACTGATATTGGTCGCTCGTCGGTTCGAATTCTGCTTGAGCTGCAAACCGACTTTTGAACAACGTGTGACTGCTCACGAGTTTTACTTCGGTGCCGTGAGGGCCTCGGTAAAGGCGGCTCGGATCAGCGCTGCGCGAATCTCTTTCGTTTGATCAGCAATTCGCTCCTGCAATGTGATGTCGTGCAACAGACTCATGAATGAGGCAACGCTATCTGGCAGAGCCAGAACGTCAGCTCGATCGGTGAAACGAACCATTGCGGCATCCGGTTCTAAGATCGTGATCTGAATCACGCAGCGTTCGGCTAGCGCCGCAGCCGTCTTCTGAATTGCGAGTAGCGGGTGGACTCGCAGATCGACACGAATTTCCCTGTCGGACATGGTTCTAGTTGTTCTCGCGGATTCAGTGTTGGCCATTTCCAAGGCGGGGTCAAGCAGGCTGTGGCGTCGCCGGCTTGGGAAGGCTCACGCCTGTGAGGCGCCATTTGAAGCCGTCTCGTTTCCAAGTCATCACAACGTCGGAACTGATCTGGATCTGGAACGTATTGATGTCGATCCATTGAGCTCGATTGTCTGTAGTGAGCCGCAGCGCGATGGTAAAGCGCGAAACGGTGTGGTCCTGCAGATAGGGCTCAAAGACCTTGGCGATCACTTCGGGGCTCACGTGATCGTCTATAGCACGATCGAGGATCACGCCGCCCAAGGCGACGCCGACGGCGCCAAGCAGTGTGTTCCTGCCCTTGTCGATCTTCGGTCGCAAGAGGGCCAGGGTCTGGCGTTTAAGGCTATCTCGGAGGCGCTGCATGTCCAGGTACGCTGCAATGGCGTCTGGATTTCTGCTTTGAACGGCATGGGCAAATCCGGCCGCGGCCCAGTACGGCGAGGCCCAGAGACTCGCCCCGATAAGGAGTACTGAGAACACCAAGAGGTACGCGGTGACTTTCTTCGTCGGAGCGCTTCCCAGACCGCGTCTTCGGCGTGCTGACATGGGTCCATCCTGTCTCGATTTATGAAGCAGTCTCGCAAAGGCGGACTTGTACCGACTTCGTGGCAGGTCACGAATCCGCGTTCGCGCCTTCGATCCGGGTCACATCGCGGGACGGCGGCTCTCAAGACCGAGAGCCTTGGTCACATTTGCTGCAAGTGCGCTCGCACCAAAGTCGGAGGTTCGTGCCAGGACACTACGCGGGCGGCGAAGCACCCACAGTGACCCCTGATAACGGCCATTATCAGGGCTCAGCGCAGGACCGCACGCACCCGCGTGGGATGGTCCGTCGGCTCGACCTCTGGCAAGTTCGCTGTGGAGGCCCGTTCAGAACTCAGCCCTGTACCCGGCAAGGAAGAAGCGACCCATGATGTCATCGCCGTTGGTCGCAGCTGCAAGCCCGGGAACTCCGGCGCCGGTCCCGGTTTTTGCGGGACTGGTGTCGAACAGGTTCAGCACCGTCAGGAAGAATTCTCCGTTGATGCGGGAACCGCTTGTCCGGGCAGTTACGCCGAGATCGGTGAAAGCACGGGCAGGCATCTTGGGAATCTCGTAGACGAGCGTCGGGTCACTGTCCCACTCGGTCGAGCTATGCCATCGCTGCTGGAGGTTCACCGTGAATGGTCCGCGCGCAAAATTGATGAAGCCCGTTGCCCGAACGGTCGGCAGCCCCGCGGCTCCTGCCGCATCGAGCTCAGGATCACCTGACAGTCGCACGGTGACGAAGCGCGGTTGATAGGTGACGAGCGCCCGGAAGCTCCAGGTGCCGCCAGCGAACGAGGGCGAGTAGTTCATATCGACATCGACGCCCCGCGTCGAAATGGTCGACAGGTTCACTCCCTGCACGAACACCTGAGTCGGAAAGTTGGCAGCGCTGGTGTCGGTGTTGTTGATCGGCCTGGTCGCCAGCGAACAGAGCGGAGAGGTTCCTCCGCTCGAGATACATTGGCGCTGGACCGACTGATCGGCTCCGGAGAGATTCTCAATGGCCTCCCCTATCTCGATGTCGAAGTAATCTAAGGCGATGTTGAAGTGCGGCAGCCAGGAGGGGCGGTAAACGGCACCGATTGTCAGAACCTTGGCGACCTCTGGCTGGAGATCCTTGTTTCCCTGTGTGACGACCTGAACGAAACCGGTCCGACCGGTCAGCACATCCGTGTAGCCGCCGACACTGACGCCCAGCGGGGCGAACAGCTCGTAAACGGTGGGGGCACGTATGTCGCGCGACCGTGTCGCGCGAAACGACAACGCATCATCCAGATGCCAGTCCACACCGACTTTCCACGTTCTGACGCTGCCGCTGGTCGAGTAATCGGTGAAGCGGAACGCACCATTCACATTGAGCGATTGAGCAATGGACTTTTCCGCAAGGATGGGCGCATCCATTTCGATAGCGGCTTCCTTGATGCTCTGTTCGCCAGCGGCGTCCGCTGTCACGTTCAGAAGATACTCGGGAAAGGTGGGGCCGCAATTGAACCTGATCCCGGTGCAATCCGCACGGGTCACCGGTTGCGCATTGCTGACATTGCGCAGCGACACCTCCCGATACTCGCCGCTCAGCGCTGCCCGAACGGGCCCAGCCCACGCGTCGAAGGGAGAGCCTGTGACGCTGGCCGCAACGGTGCGCAACCTGTTGGTCAGGGTGAACTGCGTATCGTCTCGTACGTAATCGACCGCACGCAAATCCTCGGAGCTGGGACCGAATGGATTCAGCGGCAAGCATCCCGGGTACAGGTCCGGGTTCGTGAGCGTCACGTTGCACACGACCCGCTGCCCACTGGAGTTCAGGAGAAAGTCGCTGCCGGTATACGTACCGGGAGCTATCACAGGATCCAGGGCGGCAGCGAACTTCGCTGAATGGATGTTGTTGACGTTGGTTTGCCTGAGCTGTGTCTCGCTTTGCGCAAGCTCGAGCGACCATCTGAACTCCGGACCGAAAGACCCGTCGAGGCCTGCGTTCGCGAAGTAGCTTCGCGTATCCGAATCCGACAGCTCCGGCTGGACGGCGTCCGAAAACTTTGCAAACACGAAACCGGGAGCGTTTGCATCGACGAGTTGCTGGCGCAGCTGCGTCGGGAGAAAGCCGTTTTCCGCCGCGATGAAGGTCGGCCCACTGTTTGGCAGATAGACGAAAGGGATGAAGATGGCGCTGGTCTCGGCCTGTGTATAGAACCCCTGAGCGTGGAAGGTCGTGTTGTCGGTGACATCGAGATCGAATCTCGCGAACCCTTGCTTCGTTTCCAGGCTGGCGAGTTCGCTCTGGATGAAGAAGCCTCCATCTCCCCCGCTCTCCGTGCCCGGGCTGTCCGTTGGGGCACCATGCACGAAAGGCGTGACGATTCCGTTCTGACTGAAGTTCGCATCTGCGAAGGGGCCGCTGAGCACATGACCGCCGAAGGACAAGGCAGCGAGGCGGGAATTCGGTGTCAGGCGGAACGGGCTTGCTTGAGTTCCTTGACCCGTCAGCGTGTAGACGAGCCGCCCATTCTCACGGTCGGCCCGCTCGGGAATTCCCTTCGTATCGTAATACTCGAAGCTGCCCTCTATGTGTCCGCGGCCGCCGAACAACGGGGCGCCTGCAGCCAGCCCCGTGCGCACCGTCTCCGCGTCACGGCGCTCACTGATGCCGCCCTGAACAAAGGCTTTGCGGCCATCGAAGTTGCGGTTGGCAACGAAATTCACGACCCCCGAGACGGCGTCGGACCCATAGACAGCCGACGCGCCGCCCGTCACGACATCGACTCGTTCGAGCAGGATTTGCGGGATGGTGTTGGTATCGATTGCGCCGGATGTGGCGGACGGCGCCAGCCTGATGCCATCGAAAAGGATCAGGTTGCGCCCAACACCCACCGAGCGAAGATTCAGGAAGTTGCCGACGCTGTTCGACGACGCATTGTCGACTGAGCCCTGGCCGGACGAGCCAACGAATTGCGGCAGCTTGTTCAGTGCATCCGGGATGTTGGTCGGTGAAGTGGCGGTCAGCTGTTCGGTCGCGACCGCGGTTATCTGCGTCGGCGAGTTGCTGCCATCTGTGATGACTCGCGAGCCGGTCACAGTGATCTCGGACAGTGCAGCTGCTGTATTCGGGCCTGCATCGGGTTGACCAGCACCTCGCTCGGTGGCTGCCTGCGCGTGTGCGGCCAGATGAGGTGCCAACAACAAAGCTGCCACGACAGCCCTGACACTGCATGTAACAGCCATCCTCTTCCCCCTCTGTCTCATTCTCGGAACGAACTTGGCGGGAGATGCTTCGTGAAGCAAATGATGGGATGGGGGGACGGGTGGGGGGCCGCCGATACGAGCGGCACACGCGCGGGTACCGTGTCTCGCGCGCCTGGCAAGCCAGTGCAGCGGGAGTCAGGCTCGATTATTCGAAGTTCGTAACGGACTGGTCAGCGATCGTTGCGGTCAAATGAGATGCCCAGCACGAACGCATTGTTCACGATCTCATCGCGACTGCTGGCGCGGAGCTTCCGCATCAGACTCTTCATGTACCATTTGATCGTTTCCGGTGTGACGCCGAGCTTGCGCGCGATCATCTTGTTGGTTTCGCCCTCGCCGAGGGCTCTGAGAATTTCCATTTCCCGGCTGGTGAAAAACGAGAACGCCGAGCCGGATACCTGATTCGATTTCCCGCGCTCGACTTCTGCCGGGCGACTCAGCCGTAGCAACGCCAGGAACGATCCGGCGGAGTAGTTTGCCCGGTTGAAGTCCTCGGAGGTTCTGACTCCCGTGATTTCCAGAAGATCCAGAATGGAACGGGCGAAGCCCACGCCCGCCGCGCGATTCAGGAACCTGACCGTATCGATTTCGATCATCCGGTCGCACTTGCCGCCCAGTTGCGGCAACACGTGCAGCAGAGTACCGATGACGCGCAGCTCGACATCTTCGGTTCGCTCTGCCAGCTCCAGGAGCCTGTTGGCGACTAGGGTCAGCCGGGATCGATCGAGATCGGCAATCGCCTCGCGGGCACGCGCCTCCGCCAGCAGGGCAAAAGTCCGGGCCTGCACCGATCCAGGTGCGGCAACTGCTGCCTCCTCTGCGGCAGGCGGCAATATCTCGTCGAGGCTGGTAATGAGGGGAATGTGCAAACGCAGACGCTCCACGGCGCCGAGCGCGGTCAACAGCGGCAGTCCGCGATCCGCGCCGGTTTCTTCCGCAGCTTCGATCAGCGCAAGCGCCTCCTGAGATCTCCCCGATGCCGCGGTGACGCGGATGGCCACGCGGTAGCCGCGAACCAGTAAACCGGGGGGAGCGACAGAGGTGATGATGGGCAGGAACTCATCGATCAAGGGAGTCGCGGTCGTGAGATCGTTCCGCAGATAATGAGCGTCGGCAAGCGCGACGGCGAGCAACGCAGCCGTGCTCGACCTCTGCCCTGCCCCCAGCGCGAGGCCAGTCAGGCTTTCCTGCAGCAACTGCTCCGCATCCGCGGGCCGACCCTGTGCGCGATGCAGATCGGCCATCGTCACCAATGCAATCGCTTCGGCGAAACCGATACCGGCCGCACGCCCGTGACGAATGATGGGACGGAGCATGGTCGGAACCTGCCTATGCTCGCCCGTCCTCAAAAACGCATCAGCACTCAGCGCAACGAGGAGTCTCGAGCCGAAATCCCGGTTCGACGGGACGATCGTGAGGGGGTTGACAATGTTGCTTCCACGAGCAGCCGCTCGAATCTGCTGGAGCATCGCGCCCTCCTCTGCGTCGATCGCGAGAGGCACCCCGTGAGGAGTCGACAGGTCGCTGCCCGAAAGTGCCATCGACCACAGCGCAATGCGGCTGAGGGGCTTGTCTTGCGCAACCATGCCGCGAGGCAGGCGATCAATCGCTTCCCGTACCCGGTACGGACCGGATACCTGAATGGCGTCCATGCCGAGCCGGGCCAGTGTGTCCGCCTGGACTGCGACATTCGCGCCGTCCATGGCGATGGCAATCGCCTGGTCGAGTTCGCCACGCTGCACATGCCAATCGATCGCGCGTGCACGGAGGTCCTCGACAGTTCCGGACTGAAGCTCACGCGCATCGGCTAGCAAGGCCGCACGCAATGCAGGGTGAATGGCGTATTCGTCTGCTCTTCCCGGCACCAATCCGACAAATTGTTCTTGCCGGGCGATGTCGCGCAGAACAGTGGCCGCTGTCTCGTCGCCGGACAGGTGTATCGCAAGGTCCGGCGTGAGGGTCTTCGCGACCGCGCAGCGAGTCAGCAACGCGCGATGCTGCTCCGGCATGTCCTGCAGCGTTTCTCGAAAAAGAGGCGCCACCCATTGCACACACAGCCGTCGCCAATCGTCGGGGGAAGCGCGCCAGCCACCGCTGCGCAGGGACGCCACCGCTCGACGCAGCGCTCCCCACCAGCCACCCAGCATTTCGTTCAGCGCTCGAACGCGCCTGCTGCTCATCCGAATGCCTTCGGACGCCAGATACTCCGCGACCTCGGCATCCCGGGCGCGCAGAACCTGCGCAGTGAGCCGCTGTATGACGCCGCGAGACTCCATGAGGCCCGGCAGCACGCCGTCCTCGTCGCGACAGGTCATCAGGATGTGCAGGTTCGTCGGACAGTTGTTGACCAGCTGCAGGAGGAAGTCGCGTCCCTCGGCATCGGCAACCTGATCGACATCGTCGAGACAGAGCAAGACCGATCCGTCGTGATCGTGCACCCGGTTGGCAAGATCGACCGCGCGCGTAGCCGGGCTGACCACGTAATCGTGCTTTGGCTGTTCCTCCGCGTTGAGCGCCTCAAGGGCGCTCCTGACATAGTCTGCAATTCGATTGCTCGGCGCACCGGCGCAAGACACCCAGCCGGCCGCGAGGCCCGCCTTGACTGTTTCGCGATACAGCTCTGCGGCGAACACGGTCTTGCCGTAGCGGACGGCAGCGCAGACCAGCGTCACATCGTGTGTCAGCACGGGTTGGAGCCACTGCCGGTAGCGATCCGCAGCAATAACCTGGGCGGGAGCGCGCGGTGGTGTGAGCTTCGCCTTGCTGAGCGCGACCGGACGATCGAACGTGGATGCTCCGTCCCTCGGCACCAACGTCGCGATCGTGGCGATGTCGGACCTTGCCCCCATTCAGCCTCTCCAGCGTCGATCAGTCTTCGCCGATCCGAGGTTCGAAACTACGCTGAGCCGTCACCGGTGCGCAAGCGCTGTGACTTCACCCCCCCAACGCCCCCCATCAGCCTGCCTCATCTCACGCGGCCGTGTGCCTAAGATGCGCCATCACCGACCCGCAATGACGGCACCTGATTCGATCCGGGTTCATTCGATGGAGACACTCATGCAATCCGATCTTGCGGGTCGTCACGCGCTGGTTACGGGCGCTGCCGATGGGATCGGTGCCGCGATCGCGGCGGCGCTCGCAGCGGCCGGCGCCGCGGTCATGGTCACCGATATCGCCGAACAGCAGGCGCGCGAGAGCGCGGCACGGATCGGCAAGAGCGGCGCCAGAACGGCTGCGTTCGGATTGGACGTAACCAGGGAAGCTGACTGGGAGGCGGCGATCTCCGCGAGCATTGCGGCACTCGGAGGTTTCGACATCCTGGTCAACAATGCTGGCATCGAAATCTCCTCGCTCGTCGTCGACGCGCAGGTTGAAGACCTGCGCCGCATGCTGGACGTCAATGTCGTCGGCGTTGCGCTCGGCTTGAAGCATGCATTTCGAGCGATGAAGCCCGGCGGCGCCGCCGGGAAGGCCGGCGCAATCGTCAACATCGCTTCCGTCGCCGCGACGATCCCGTTTCCGGGCATCTCAGGCTATTCGGCCACCAAGTCGGCGGTCGACCGCCTGACCCGAGTCGCCGCAATCGAGTCCGGCAAGTTTGGCTACGGTGTCCGCGTCAATTGCCTCTATCCGGGCCTGGTGCCTACGAAGATGGGCGTCAAGCTGGCACAGGACATGGTCGCGATGAGTTTGTGGCCCAGCCCCGAAGCGGCAATCAAGGACGTCATCGGGCTCACGCCGCTCGGCCGTCTGGGCGAAGTCGCGGACATGGCGAGCGCGGCGGTGTTCCTGTGCAGTGACGCCGCTCGCTTCATCACCGGCACCGGTCTCGCCGTCGACGGCGGCATGGGAAGCTGAGACGCGCGACCAACATCATCACGTGAATGGATATATGAGCAGTAAGAAGCCAGTCGTTGTCTATGGCGCATCCGGCTACACGGGCCGCCTCGTTTGCGAATACTTGCGGGAGCTCGGAATTCCCTTCATAGCCGCCGGGCGGGACGAGAAGCGGACACGCGCGGTGGTCGAACGCATCCCGGGCATCGAGAATGCCGATTACGAAGTAGTCGCCGTCAAGCACGACGTCCACTCGCTGGCCGAGTTGTTCAGAGGCGCCAGGGTCGTGTGCAACATGGTGGGCCCGTTCATCAAACTCGGGGCGCAGACCGTGGAAGCGTGCCTCGAGGCGGGCTGCCATTACCTCGATACCACCGGCGAGCAGGACTGGATAATGTTGGCGCAGCAGGAGTGGGGCGCGAAGTTCGCGGCGAAGGGCCTGCTGCTCAGCCCGTGCGTTGCCCACATGTACACGACCGGCGAAATTGCCGCCAACATTGCGCTCGCGACACCGGGCCTCGATACGCTGGACATGCTGGTGCTGTGGGGCGGATTCCCGACCTACGCTTCCGTGCAGACCATCTTCACCATCCTCAAGGCGAAGTGGTTCTATCTGCAGAACAACCAGTATGTGCAATGGCCGATCGACAGCACATTCCTGTGCAACGTGCCCGGCCAGCACCTGCAGGCGCTGACCACTCCATGGGGCGGCACCGCGCATCCGATCTGGTTCAAGGATGATCCGCGCGTTTCCACGTGCAAGGTGCAAGGCGGCGTTTTCGCGCGCGCCGTGATGGACAATGTCGTGAAGATGACCAGGATGGTCGAGACGGAGATCCTGCCGCTGCCGTTCAAGGAGCAGGAAGCCGCGCTGTCCAGAATGGCGGACTCGGTTCAGGCTGCAATGCCTCCCCGTGAAAATCCACGCCTCAATGCGAGCGTCGATTCCGTCTATGCGTCGGGTCCGCTCGGGCGCAGGCACGTCGTCATTCACGGTAATTGCAACTACAAGCAGACCGCCCTGCTGCAGGCGTTCGGTGCTCTGAACTTGGTCCAGCAGCCGCCGCGCCGTGCGGGCTTCGCCTCGGCTTGCCAGGCCTTCGGCCACGAGGCGCTGCTTGGCGTGCTACGGCAGTTCGGACTGGTGTTGAAGCCGGTCGTCACGGAGACAGACTGATCGTTCCCTCGCTCTGCGGCGTCCCAGTCTGGGGATCATAGATGCGGCTGGTCGACTATCTCGACAAGGGCACCTCGTTAGGCGCGGACAGGCCCTGTCTCACCATGAACGGCGCAAGCTTGTCTTATGCCGCTGTCCATAGCCACTCGCATCGCCTGGCGCGCGCCCTGCACGAGGCGGGAATCAAACCCGGCGAGCACGTCGCGATTCTGTCGGGGAATGATCCGCTCGCCTTCGCCAGCGTGTTCGGAATTTCGCGTGCGGCGTGCGTCTGGTGCCCGATCAATCCGCGCAACGAAGCGGCTGAAAACGCTTATGTGCTCGACAATTTCGACTGCGTCGCCCTGATCTTCCATTCCAGGTTCGCAGGGCTGGTCGATACCTTGCGGGCGAAGCTGCCGAAGCTGCGACTGCTCGTCTGCCTCGATGTCGAACTGGCCTTTGCGTACTCACTCGATCAGTGGCTGGCGGGTGTGAGCGAGGAGCCATTCCGTCGCGAGCCCATCGACGATCTCGCGATGCTTCCGGGCACCGGCGGCACCACCGGCAACCCCAAAGCGGTGATGCTCACGCACCGTAATCTCGAAACCATGACGGCGCTCACCCTGATGGGCTATCCGTTCGCGGGACGACCGATCTATCTGGCGATGGCACCTCTGACACACGCTGCGGGCGTGCTTGCCTTCCCGATCATGTGTCTCGGCGGCGAGATCGTCATCATGCCCCAGCCGAACATTGGTGACTTCCTGAAATCGGCGCAGCTGCACCGCGTGACGCATGCGTTTTTGCCGCCGACACTGATCTATATGCTGCTCGACCATCCTGACCTGCCGGGCACGGATCTCAGCAGCTTCCAGTGCTTCTGGTATGGAGCCGCCCCGATCTCAGCGGCTCGTCTGGAAGAGGCCATCAGCAAGATCGGGCCGGTGATGGCGCAACTTTTCGGTCAGACGGAAGCGCCGATGATGATCTCGATGATGCCACCCCGGGATCATTTCAATGCGGATGGCACGATTGCGCGCCAACGCCTCTCCTCGGCGGGGCGACCGGCGCCGCTCGTTGAAGTGGCAATGATCGACGCGGCAGGGAAGCTCCTGCCCCGCGGCGAGCGGGGAGAGATCGTCATCCGCTCCAGCCTCGTGATGGACGGTTACTACAAGAACCCCGCCGCAACAGCCGAGGCGACCGTCAACGGCTGGCACCGGACCGGCGACATCGGGTTCCTGGACGAGGACAATTTTCTGTTCATCGTCGATCGCGCCAAGGACATGATCATCACGGGTGGATTCAACGTTTATTCGGCGGAAGTCGAGCAGGCATTGCTCAGGCATCCGGCCGTTCAGGATGCGGCGGTGTTCGGGTTGCCCGACGAGAAATGGGGTGAACGGGTCTGCGCCGTGGTGCAGGTCCGTGCGGGACATAGCGCCTCCTCTGCTGAGATCCTGGCGCGCGTGAAGGCCGAGATCGGCAGCATCAAGACGCCGAAGGAACTGGAAATCTGGGAGGACCTGCCGCGCTCCAAAGTCGGCAAGGTGCTGAAGAAAGATATCCGCGCGCAGAAGCTTAGAGCTGCGACGAAAGCGGGGGTATGAGCGGCCGCGGCGTACTCGTCGCCGGAGTCGGCATGATTCCGTTCGTGAAGCCGGGACGGAACGAGTCCTACGACGTGATGGGCAGTACGGCCGTGCGCGCTGCCCTCGCCGATGGAGGAATATCGTACGATCAGGTGGAGCAGGCCGCGGTTGGCTATGTCTACGCCGATAGCTGTGCGGGGCAGAAAGCCTTGTATGCAGTCGGCATGGCCGGAATCCCCATATTCAACGTCAACAACAATTGCGCGACGGGATCGTCCGCATTGTTCATGGCACGCCAAGCGGTCGCCACTGGCGCCGCAGAGTGCGCCCTGGCGCTCGGCTTCGAGCAGATGGTGCCGGGCGCAATCAGCACGGTCTTTGACGATCGCGTCAGCCCATTCGCCGATTTCGATGCTTTATGTGACGAGTTGGTGGACGCCGATCTGCCGCTGGCACTGCGCTACTTCGGCGGCGCGGGCCTGACGCATATGCGACGTTACGGAACCACGCTCGCTGATTTCGCCAGGGTGCGCGCGAAGGCGAGTCGTCATGCCGCAAACAACCCGCTCGCGGTGTTCCGTTCGGTGATGACCGAAGAAGAGGTGTTGGCGGCGCCCGTGTTGTGGCACGGAGTCATGACGCGGCCCATGGCCTGCCCGCCCACCTGCGGCGCGGCGGCTGCGATTCTCGTTTCGGAAGATTTCGCGAGCAAGCACGGCGTGTCGCCCGCGGTGCGCATCGCGGCGCAGGCAATGGTCACCGATCGCCCCATCGCCTTCGAAGCCCGCGACATGATGCAACTGGTGGGCCTGGATATGACCCAGCGGGCCGCACGTGCGGTGTACGAGGCCGCCGGTATCGGTCCCCAGGACATCGGCGTGGTGGAGCTGCACGACTGTTTCGCGCACAACGAAGTCATTACCTATGAAGGTTTGGGCCTGTGCGGTGAAGGTGAAGCGGCGCGTTTCATCGCAAGCGGGGACAACACCTATGGCGGCCGCACCGTAACCAATCCTTCGGGCGGACTCCTGTCCAAGGGCCACCCGCTGGGCGCCACTGGCCTCGCACAGTGTTACGAGCTGACTCACCAGCTGCGCGGAACTGCTGACAAGCGTCAGGTCGAGGGTGTGCGGCACGGATTGCAACACAATCTGGGACTGGGAGGAGCGTGCGTTGTAACGCTCTACGGGCGAGTCTGACCGACCGACTACGGAGGATTTGGGAGTGACGAGAATGTCGACGCTCATACAACTGGCTCTTGCAGGTAGCGCAGTGGCAGTGCTGTCCACGCACATTACCCATGCACAGGAGCGCCCCTCGGGCGAGTACGTCGATGTGACCACCACGCATGTTCCTCTGGGCCCCGATATGCATGTGGTAGACGGAGTCATGATTGACGTAGACCACGATCGTGATCTCGACATCGTGGTGGCCGTTGAGCATGGACCCAACGCCTTGTTCATGAACGACGGCACCGGCCGCTTGACCTGGAAGGCGGGTACCTTCGACAGCACCCCTCGCGACAACGAACAGGTGCGCGCAGCGGACTTCAATCGCGACGGTCACATGGACGTGATCTTCATCGCCGAGGAGGACGAAGTACATCAACTGTACTTCGGGAACGGCACAGGCGGTTTCGTCGACATGAGCAAGCGCCTGCCGCGCGGCAGCCAGGGTAACGGACTTGCGGTGGGCGACGTCAACGGTGACGGCTTGCCGGACATCGTGGTCGGCAACACGCCGGAGGGCAAATCCGAGCCCGCTCACAACTTCCTCTGGCTCAACGATGCGAGCCGCCCTGGGCATTTCACCGACGCGACCGAGACACACCTCCCGCGCACCGAGGACCACACACAGGGCATCGTGCTGGCCGACATGAATGGTGACGGGTATCCGGACCTGGTGATAGCCAACCAGTCCCCACCCAACCGTTTACTGCTCAACGACCGCACAGGACGGTTCATCGATGCGAGCGACCGTCTGGATCTGAAAGTGCCCTTGGAGAGCCGCGAAGTGCACGTGTTCGACGCCAACGGCGACGGACAGCCGGACATCCTGTTCTTCAATCTCACCAGCAACAACCACGGCTGGGACAAGGATCCGCAGACCCGACTGCTCATCAACCGTGGCGATGGCCGCTTCCGCGATGAAACCGGTCAGCGGCTGCCGCAGCATCAATTCTCGAGCTGGGGCGGCACCGTCATCGACTTCAACCACGACCACGCACCCGACATTCTGGTCAGCGCCATACAGGTTCCGGGATTCGTTCCGCTGCAGATTCGTGCCTGGCAGAACGACGGCAAGGGAAAATTTGCAGACGTGACTCTTTCGATCGTCCCGAGTGCCACAGTGGGCCGCAGCTGGGGCATGGCGCAGGGCGATCTGGACAGAGATGGGAAGAATGACGTCTTCATCGGTGGATGGCGATCGCAAGCGCGGCTTCTGCTCACGAACACAGCGATACTCGAGCAACAACGACCGAGGCCGACCCCCATCGTCACCAGGTGAGGGCCGAGCATCGCTTCAGTCGCAAATCATCGTGACCTGTGACCATATGAACCGCCAGACCTGGTCCTGCCTCCTGACCAGCTGGCCAAGCTGGATGCGTATTTCTCTCTCGTGCCCGTCCTGGTTCACGGCGAGCGTCATCGGACCTGTAAGCAGCGCTACATCTCCAAAGACTTGTACCTTGAGCTCGCGTGGCGAGACGACGCGCCTGCGGATTTGCTGCGCGGATGTGATCGCGCCCTCCTTGTCGTCGACACTTCCATCGCCATGCACGAGGACGAAATCGTCTGCGTAGAGCTCATCCAGGGATTCCCGGTCGCATCGTTCCATCGCGTCGCTGCGACGCTGCTCGAGCCGACGCAGCTCGAGCTCGGTATCGGGATCACCCGCATGAACTGTGACCTCCTGATCGACCCGCGTCAGATGGATATGCCTGAGCTCCCTGCAATCGTCATGATCCGTCCACACCTCCGTTCGGAAAGTGTGATGCAACGACGGCAGCCCAACCGAAAGGCCCGCTGCTGCCATGAGTGCCTTGACCTCTGATGTGACGAGGATGCAGTCACCGAGGCCCCGAAAGGTGAGACGACCACGCTCGATGCGGTGGTAACGGATATCACTCGCAAGCCATGCCAGCCATTCCGTTTTGGTAAGCCGCTGGGCCAACGGATTGACCATCATGAAATCGGCTGACACGTATCGTGCGAGGCGATCGTAGTCTGCTGCGATGAGTGCGGCGTCGAAGTGCTCGACGTCGCTCGCAATGCGTTCGGGCGTGAGAATTGTCATCGGTCAGCCTTCGCGGGATGGCGCAGCAAGAAGAGGAGCAGCGCTCCCGCCGCAAGACAGGCCAGCGAGGCGCCGAAGAATCCTGGCGCGTAGGTGTTGAGGCGATCGAACGTGCGGCCGGCGATCCAGGGCACGAGGATCCCGGCGATGGCCTGCAGAAAATAGATGGTGCTGGCGATGGGCGCGAAGTGATGCGCGCCGAAGAGCTTCGCGATCGTCGCGGGCTGGCAGACGACGACTCCACCGAATCCGAGCCCGAGAGAGGCTGCGCCGAAATAGATTCCCCATTTGCTCGCGCTCCAGGCAAGAACACCCAGCCCGAAAGCCATCACGATCATCAATGTTCCCCAGACTGTCGCGGGACCCATGCGGTCGCCTGCAGAGCCTGCGATCGCTTTGCCTCCGAATCCGAGAAGCGAGACCAGTGCCAGCGCAAATGCCGCCTCGCCACCGGTGGAACCTGCATCGCGAGCGTTCGCAACTCCGTGTGCAAGGATCAATCCGAAGGATCCGGTGGCTGCCGATGACGCGAGAACCAGCATCCAGAAGCGCAGGGTTCTGGCTGCCTCACGAAGTGGGACAGACTGAGCGGCCAAAGATGTCGCCGCAGCGGCAGCGCCGGTGACGAGGCCGTTATCTCCGTCCGGTGCCTGGCCTACTTCTTCAGGCGACTCACGAACGAAAACGCCAGCCAGGAACGCGGCGCTGGTCGCGATGGCTGCGAGCACGAGCCAACCGACTGCCCAATTTTCGTCGGCGCCTCCGATGATCGCATTCAGGAATGGCGGTGCGATGAAGCCGCCGGTCGCGGCTGCAGTGAGCATGATCGCGAATGCAAGGGAACGGCGCCGGATGAACCAGCGCGGAATAGCGGTCTGCGCAGTGAGGTTGCCGCCGGCGGCCACACCGAACCCGATCACGAGACCAAAGACGATGATCGCAGCGACCCCCGTCGTCACCACAGTACCCATCGCCAGCGCACCGAGCGCGACGCTCACATTGCCGAGGACGAGCGTCAGCCGCACTCCGATACGCCGGATCAGCACTGCAACCAATGGCGAGGATAGGCCCACGGTCCCGAGAAAGACGGAGAACGGGAGGCCGAGCGTCTGCCGTGAGAAGTGCAGCTCCGCTGCCATCGCGCTGTTGAGGAACGCGCCGCCGTACATCGGAAATCCGAGATTCGCGAGCAGGATGACCCAGAACACCGCCAGGAGCTTCCAGCCGTAGAAAGGCCGCCTGGCGAGACCAGGCGGCCCAGCGGTGGCAGGTGTATCGATCATCTCGATCATCTCAGAACCGGACGCCGAGTCGGACCCCGTACGTGCGCGGCGGCAGGACGTTCGCAAAATAGACGCTCGGCGTCGTGGGCTGCGAAGCGCCATTCGTTTTGACCGCCTTGTCGGCCACGTTGTTCACGAATGCCTGGACCTTCCAGCGACCGTCCAGTCCTTCGTATGTAAGCGTGACGTCGGTCATGGCCCACGCGCCCTGCTGAAGCGCGGCGACGTAGTCCATCGTCTGGGAAGCGAGGCTCTCCGTTTCGTAGTGAGTGCTCAGGCCGGCTGTGAGGGTGGCGCCGCTCGTCAGACCGAAGGTTTGCAGGAAACCGAGACTGCCGGAGTATTTCGGCGCCTGGCTGAGCGGCTTGCCGCTGCAATCGACGACGAAACCGCCGGTGGGCCGCGGTACGAATGGGCAATTTGCACTGGGCACGAGGCTCGGGTACGTGAATTGCTCGTTCACGGCATCCAGATACTGCGCGTTGAGCGTCAGCTGTCCGCCCTTCCAGGGCACGAAGGCGAGGTCCGCGCTCACTCCTTTAAATGTGACTTTCGGGATGTTGACCGTCGTGAGCGCCGTGGCTGGCGGCGGGTTGATGACGGCGAAGGTGGCGAACTGCTTGTCGCGATAGTCCCAGTAGAAGGCTTCGAGGTTGACCTGCACCGTGTTGTCGAGGAAGCGGTTCTTCGAGCCGAGCACGTAGCTCGTCAGCTTCTCGGGACGGAACGTATTCGGCGGCAGGCCCTGAAAGAAGCCGCCAGCTTTGAATCCCGTGCTGTAACTGGCGTAGAGGAGCGAGCGCTCCGCGAGATCGAATTCGATACCGGCCTTGTAGTTCGTTGCGCTGAATGACGCCGACCCCAGTGCCGGTACGGTGGCGCCGGTGATGGCGATGTTGTATCCGTCCTGCGTCTTCTTCTCGTCGGTGTAGCGAATGCCGCCGGTCAGCCTGAGGCGCGGCACGATCTCGAAGGTCTCCTGCGTGAATACCGCCGTCGTCTTGTCTGTGATAGGAGTGAGGCTCAGGATGCTCGTTCCCTGGAAGTAGCGCCTCGTTCGCGACAGCGCGTTCACCTCTTCGTCGTAGTAGTAGACGCCCGCGAGCCATTGGAGGCGGCCTTCATCCGTCGACGCCATTCGCAGCTCGACCGAGTCGGCTTTCGCTCGCAGATCCTGCCATTGCTCGAACGCGCCCGGGATGATGTTGGAAAGCTGATGTGTAGAGCGGTGCGCGAGGATTCCCGTGATCGCGAACCTGTTGGCGTCCCAGTTGAGCTCGGCGCGCGCGCCCCAGTTGGTGTTGTCGAGAGTGCCGTCCTCGGGAAAGAAGCGAATGCGATTGGCGACAGGCACCGTCGGCGTCGCGCCACTGAGCACGGCTGTGACGCCATCGGTGGTGGGGCCGGCCCACGGATCGGAAGGATCGACGAACGGTACGGGGACGGCGGCCGGCCCCTTGCCTCCCTGATGGAAGTAGTCCGCGCCGAGCAGCAGCGACCAGCGATCCGCCGGCTGCCACAGAAGCTGTGCGCGGCCGCCGCTGTCGTCTTCGTCGTTGAAGCCATCGCTCAGATAGCCGGAGCGCCTGGAGGAAAGACCGGCAATGCGGATAGCCACCTGCTCGGTCAGCTTCACGTTGCCGACGCCTGAGATGCGCATGAGGCCGTAGTTTCCGACGTCGACGCCGACCTGCGCGGTATCTTCGAACACCGGACGGTTCGTGATGACATTCACCGCCCCGGCGGCGGCGTTGCGCCCATACAGGGTGCCCTGCGGACCTTTCAATACTTCGACGCGGCTCAGATCGTAGAACGATCCGTTCACACCGGTAGGCCGGCCGATGTACACGCCGTCGACGTTGAAGGCGATGGTCGGGTCGCCATACGCGTTGGCGACGCCGCTGCCGACGCCATTGACGAAGAACTGTGTCATCGGACCCGTCTGGCCGATCTTCAGTCCGGGAATGAGCTTGTTGAGATCCTGCGCTTCCTTCACTCCGGCGCGAACGAGCTCTTCACCGGAGACGGCGGCCACCGCCAGCGGTGTCCGCTGGAGGCTTTCCTCGCGCCGTTGCGCGGTGACCGTCACTTCATTGAGTCCACCCGGGCCCGCCGCCTCGGCTGGACTGCTTGCGTTCATCGAAGGGGCTTCTTCTCCCGCTGTGGAAGGCGCTACCTGCGCGGCCACCTTGCTGGCACATGCCATGGCCGCAAGCGATGCGCACAGGAATGCTGACGCGCGTGTCATGAATGAATCCCCCTATGCTGTACTGATCGATCGTTTAGCTGCAGAACATTCGTCCGCGACCCTTTTGTGATACTCGAGAACTTCGGGCAGTCGCTCGGCAGGCAGTCCGCTCACGAACGGATTGAGACCGCAGGCCGCAGCGACGCCGAATTCGCCGACGCAGTGACGCGCCACTTCCAGCTTCCGCTGCGTGACATCGAACCCGTCGTCGGGATACAGGAGCCCCAGGTAGAGCTCAGTGTCGGCGCTCCGGTGAAGCTCGCGGAGCGGCAGGAAATACGCTTCAGCGAAATGGGGTCGCGGAACCGGGAGATGGAGCCAGTCGATGGGTCTGTGCACACGGGCCTGGACCGCGTTGAAGAAGCGCGTCATCAGGCGCGTGTCGGCGATGTCCCGCCGGTTGAGCCCGGGCCTTGGCATGCCGTTGGAGTTGTGCCCGCCGTAGCAGAAATGCAGTCCGCATGTGACAGGCGTTGCGACCGCATCGATCGCACGGGCGATTCCGGCGGCAAGCTCATCGAACTCGAAGGTCTCCGGAGGATCCGGGTTGGCGAGGCTGATTCCGAATTCGACGACGTCCCAGGAGATCGCCAGTTCTTCGCGCGGAATGACCCCGATGATCCTGCCAACCTCGCGCAGCAGTGCGGCTTCGTACACGGGCCACAACTCACGGACCTGGTCGTAATCGAAATAGATACAACCGGTGAACGCGGAGGGAATGCTGATCTGGTAGCGGGTGCCGGCAGGAATGATCCCTTCACGCTTGAGACGCGCGAAGATCTCGTACGAGTCAATCGCGTTCGGATAGTAGTGAAGAGTCTCGAACTGCAGATCGCCCGCGCTGAGCCCTGGCTGCAAGCGCACCGTGCGCGTGACGGGCGGGTTGAGAAGGCTGCGGCCGCGGCCCTCCTCCATCCCGCGCATTTTCCGAAAGTCTTCGGCGGGCAGCCAGCCGCCTCGCTCTCCATCCGGCAGTTGGCGGGCGCGCGTACCCAGTACCTGAGCGCAACGAGTGAAGACTGCTTCAGTGTCTTTGAACGGTACGCTGCCAACCAGGAAGACGGGACTACACATCGGAAGCTCCCGATTGCCTCTCACCTGCGGAGACACGGGAATCGAAGCGCGAGGCCAGCACCGATTCCCGCGTGCGATATTCCGAGACAGCGGTGTAGAGCCACGCGGGACCCGGAGAAGCGCTCGGGAGCTCATCTGCTCGACTCAGCTCCTCGAGGATCAGCCCACGCCAGGGAGAGGACTGCTGATTGCCTCTCTGCGCTTCGGCGAGCTGGAACGCTTGCATCGCCACACCTGCGGGGACGCGGTTTATTGCCGATCTCAGCGTGAATTCTTCAGGCAGGCCGCCGCTCGTGCGCTGCCACCTCAACATCAGAAAGGATGCGGTTCCAGCTCCCTCATTCGCAGGCGACGCGTTTTCGCGTTCCACGCGCCCGCCCACCGGGCTGTAGACCCAGGCAACATGATCGTTCTTCAGCAAGCCCGTGAACGGAGTGAGCGGTGGTGCCCCCTCGATCCACGGCCTGTTTGCGAGCGCTGCAAGGTCGTCGGATTCAAGTGTGTAAAGGGCGAGATACGACCAGGGATGCAGCTCGCCCCGACGCACCTCACGCAGCAGCCGGAAGCGCTGGCACCCCGTGAACCCGCGACCGTACCGAAGCACTTCGGGCACGTGGCGCGAGTCGTACCAGGAGTTGAAGGTCGATTCGACGCCCTCCTCCGGATTCGTGAATGCCAAAAACAAATGGCTCATGGGCACGCCGGTCCCCACACGGTGCATCTGATTCTTTGCATATCACTTGATATGCATTTATGAGGCTACACTCGCCGGCGGCGTACCGCAATGGGCGTGAGGCAAACGGGAGGAATGGGATGGCACGGACGGTGCAGAAGCGGCGGATGGCAAAACGCAGGAGCAACGGCGAGCAGCCAAGCTTCGAGGATCACCGGCGCAGACAGCTGGTTTCCGCGGTGGTGGCGTGCATGTCCGAAGAAGGCTTCGAGCGCACGACCATGCGCAACGTTGCAGACCGCGCCGGCGTCAGCATCGGCATGCTGAACTACTACTTCAAGAGCAAGAAAGAGCTCGTCGTGGAAGCCATCCGTCACGCGAATGAAGGCGTGCAGCGTGCACTCGCCTCTGCCGACGCCATTCCATTCGGTCCGCGGCGGCTGGAATTCATCGTCCGCCGCACGCTGCGGAACGAATATCCTCAGGCGCTGCCGCTTGCTTTCCGCTTGGCCGTCATGGCGGCGGCTGCACACGACGCAGATCTGCGCCGCGAAGTCGTGCGGTGGATGGAGGACGGTCGAGCGAAGTTCGAGCGCTCCATACGAGCGGGCATCGACAGCGGCGAATATCGGAGCGACGTGGATCCGAAGCTGCTTTCCAACCTGCTTTACGGAACGATGACAGGAGTCGCGGTGGAAGCGGCCGTGTCATCTGAGCTCGTACCGCTCGATGTTGCGGTAGATGTCACGCTGCTCGTTCTGAGAATGCTCGATGCAACGATGGCTCTGCCGGCACGCCAGCATGGCGCACGACAGCGCGCAGGCGCGACGATCCCGGATGCTTTGGAAAAGCTCCTGCTGGAGGACAGTAAGGTTGGCCCCGAGCGCGCCATGACACTCTCGTCCGCGTTTCGCGCCATGTATTCATCTATGGTGGAATCTCAACTGCGTCCCTGAACCGCGTCCACCCGCGTCAGGTCCTGCTGCGAACTTCGACGCCCGTCAGCTCTTCGAGCAGCGTCACCACGACAGGGTGATAGTTGGCCGCACGACCCTTGGCCCGCACGGCCTGATACATCTGGTCGGCCAGGCTGCCGAACATCAGCGGAACGTTCAGGTCGTTCCCGAGCTCCAGCGCGAGTGCCAGATCCTTGCGCATGAAGTCGACGGAGAAGAGGTCTCGCTCGCTGAAGTCGCCCTTCAGAACGTGCTGCTGGTACTGCTTGCGCATCGAATGGTTGGAGCCCACTCCATTGACTATCGCGTCTACCAGCTTGTCCGGGTCGATTCCGGCCTTCACGCCCAGGACGAGGGCCTCCGCGTTGGCCGTCGTGCAGATCGCGAGCAGCAGGTTGTTGATGATCTTCACCGTCTCGCCGGCGCCGACGCCTCCCACGTGCCGGATCTCGCCGAGCGCCTCGAGCACCGGACGGCATCGTTCGAGTACCGCGTCGTCGCCGCCGACGACGAGTGCGAGCTGACCCGCCCGCGCAACGTGAGGACCGCCATTCATCGGCGCACCGAGGACGTCGACTGACTTTGCAGCCAAGGCTGCGGCTATATTCTTCGTCGTCATGGGCGAGATGGTGCTCATGTTGACGAATACGCTACCCGGTCGCGCACCTTCGATGATCCCACGCCTGCCGAGCGCGGCTGCCTCGACTTGATGGGAGTAAGGCAGGAACGCGAGGATCACGTCGGCCCTGCGAGCGACATCCTCCGGCGACGCTGCCGCCTCACACTCGGGAAAGCCCTGCAGAAGCTCTGACCGAATGTCGTAAAGGACGAGTGCGAACTGTTTTTCCAGCAGGCGCCGTGCCGCATTGCTGCCCATCGCGCCCAGGCCGAGAATTCCCACTTTCATCTGCGCCTCACTTGATAAGGAGAATTTGCTCAGAAGAGCCAGACATGCTTCCTTGGTTGCACCACTACCTGCAACTGCTCGATGCGCATCGTTCCATCAGTCTGACTCAACAGACTGTCCGACTTGAGCAGTATCGGTAACCAGCGATTCACTTCCTTGCCGGATTCATCGCCATCGACGGTTATCACGCCATCGACGGACAGCAGCGTGTTATCTGCCGGGCCACCAGGGATCGCGCGGTTACCGAGCAGCCTGACCCGCACGAGGTGCGTCTCCGCGTCGCCGTGCAGGAGTCGCCGCATCAGCTCACTTCCGAGCCACAAGGCCAGCAACGCAAGCCGACGCTCGCCAACCTCCATGCGCTGCTGGGGATCGCGGACGAAATGACGCAACCATCGATCGGGGCCGAGCACCACGGACCAGTGGCCGCTTTGCCGGATGAGCGCCGTCGCTTCCACCTGTTACCTGCCCCCTGACACTGAAGTCTCGCCTGCAGCGGCATCTCTGTAAGATGTCCCACTATATGAGATATTGTCAACCGAGCAGTGGCGGTTCCGACAGCCGCCGGGGGCGGCCCTGGACCCCGCATGGGACTCAAAGGCGAGGCCAGCAATGCCGGCGCAAGGCGAATTTTCCCGGAAACCAGGCCGGAAACGGCAACCCGGGGGCAGCAATCGCCCAGCCGTCACGCCGCAGAAAGTTGCGGGCGGCCTGTTGCCCTTCTATTGACACAATCTCATTATACGAGATAGTTGCGGTGAGGCTGACAGCACCGTGCCAGGGTGCCGCCCATCTCGAGGGGATAAGCGATGCGAAAGATGTTGGGTGCCGTGGGGCCTGGCGTCGCACTCGGATGCGTCGCGTTGACGTCGCTGGTAGGCATTCTGAGCTGGGTGAGGTCACAGCAAACGACCGCGCGCAGCGAGGTCGTGCTTGGCTACGTCCCGGCGAGCCTCGAATATCCCTACAACGTGGCGACAGCTCGCGGATTCGAATCCGAGGCAAAAGCCCTGGGAGCTCGGGTCGTGCTGCTGGATCCCAGAGGCAGCGTCGAACGCCAGGGAAACAGTATCGATGACCTCATGGCACTGCGCGTGCAAGGCATCGCGATTCTGCCGCTCGACAGCGTCATTGCCGAGGGCTGGGTCGACAAGGTGGCCGCGACACGCACTCCCGTGGTCGCGCTCGCCGTTCAGGTCGGCGATCCCCGCAAATACGAGTGGCGCAATGTTTATCCGTCCCTCACCGCGCTGGTTGGCATGGACTACACGGCATCCGGCGTCCGCGCGGGCGAAATGGCAGCGTCGCTGCTGCCGACGAACCGGACTGTAAAGATCGGCATCGTCGAAGGAGCGCCCGGTTACCCGCAGGTCTGGCAGAGCACCGAAGGGTTCAAGGAAGGGCTGGAGAAGAGCGGCATCAAGTACGAGATCGTTGCCTCGCAGCCGACGGACTGGACGCCCGAAAGAGGCGAAGCCGTTTGCCAGAACGTCATCACGTCCCGTCCGGACGTCGACATGATCTTCAGCCAGGCGGACGACATGGCCCTGGGATGTGCAAGGGCCATACGTCCGGTCCGCTCGCGGGTGAAGCTGGTTGCCATGGGCGGTGGCTCGAAGCTCGGCATTCAGGCGATCGAGGACGGCGAGATCGATGGCTCGGTGTGTGTCAAACCCTACGAAACGGGCCGCCTCGCAGCCAGAGCGCTGTTCGAGGCCGTGACCGGAAAGAACACCAGCAAACGACGATTGATCGCCTACGACACACCTCCTATCACGAAGGCGAATCTCCCGGATTGTCCGGAACACTGGTGAGAGAGCAGAACGTTCGTGAAGAACAGCTGATGCCGCGACCCCCTCCCCTCATGCGTCTCGAGCGCGTCACGAAGACCTTTCCGAATGGAACCGTCGCGCTGCGCGGCGTGGACCTGGAAATCGAGGCAGGTGAAGTGCACGGACTGCTCGGTGCGAACGGCGCGGGCAAGTCGACGCTGATCAAGATCCTGTCGGGCGCGATGCTCGCATCCGGAGGGCAGCTCACGTGGAAAGGCGCTGCGGTGAGCTGGAACAGTCCACGAGCCGCGAATGAAACCGGCCTCGCGACCCTTCATCAGCACATTCCCCTGGTGCCGACGCTGTCGGTGATCGAGAACGTATTCCTCGGCGTGCGCGGAGGGTGGCGGCGAAGCGTGGCGCTGCAGAAGCGTTTCGACAGCCTGTGCGATCGCATCGGGTACGAGCTCGACGCAGATCGCATGGTCAGCGAGCTCTCGATCGGTCAGCGGCAGATGGTCGCCGTGTTTCAGGCGCTGAGCTCAGGTGCCGAGCTCATCGTCATGGATGAACCGACCGCATCGCTGGCAGCCGGAGAGCGCGAGCTCGTATATCGCGCTATACGACGGCTGTCCAGGACCGAGCAGCGCGCAATCCTGTTCGTCTCGCATTTTCTCGACGAAATCATGGACCTCACCGACCGTGTCACCATCCTGCGGGATGGCCAGGCAGTCCTTCACGCGAACACGTGCGATCTCGATGAGGCGCGAATAGCGGATGCCATCGTCGGCAAGCAGCTGGTGAAGCTCGAGCAGAGAACTGCGGCGCAGACAGCTCACACAGCTCCGGCCTCGCTGCAGCCGCGCCTGGAACTGCGCGATTTGGCAACGCCTGGCAAGGTTGAGCCGATCTCGCTGCGAGTTGCAGCCGGGGAGGTCATCGGTATCGCCGGTCTGCTCGGATCCGGCCGCAGCGAGCTGCTGCACGCGATCTTCGGCGCAGACTCACTTGCAAGCGGCGAGGTCTGCGTGAACGGCCGACCCATTCGCCGAACGATCGCGGGTGCCGTCGGAGCGGGAATCGCGCTCGTGCCTGAGGACAGAAACAGGCAAGGACTCGTGCCGAATTTCGAAATCTGGCGTAACACCACACTGCCTGCTCTGAAAGATGTTGCGTGGTTCGGTCTGATGCCCCTGAGCAGCAGGGAACACCAGCGAGGACGGGATGTGATCGGGCAGCTGGCCATCAAGGCAGACTCGCCGGATCTCGTGGTCGCGCACCTGAGCGGCGGGAACGCACAGAAAGTGACGATCGGCAAGTGGCTCTACAACGACGTCCAGGTGCTCCTGCTGGATGAGCCAACGGCCGGCATCGACATCGGCGCGAAGACAGACATCCTCAACAAAGTGCGTCAACTGGCGGACGAAGGCAGGTCCGTGATTCTCGTTTCGTCCGAATTCGAAGAGCTGCTGAAGGTCGCGGATCGCATCCTCGTACTCCGTTGTGGAAAGTACGTTGCCGAGCGCAAGGCACATGAAACCACGGCGCAGGAATTGCTCCTGCTGGCAGGCGGACAGAGCGCCGGCCACTCACCGCGTGATGCAGCACGGGTCAACTGAAAAATGAGCGTTCATATGTCGCGCCAGGATCTCACGCCCGAGGCGATTGAAGTCTCCACGACACCCGCGGCAGCGCTGCCGCGCAAACAGCGCAAGACCGACTGGGCGGAGATACTCAGTCTGCGGCAGATGGGTGTGTATTACGCGCTGATCATCCTCGTCGACGTGCTGTCGCTCGCAACGCTCTACCTCGGGCATCCAAATTATCTGAGCGCGCTCAATATCACGAACGTGTTCTACCAGGCCTCGCTCACGTCGATCATGGCCGTGGCGATGACGGTCGTGCTGATCAGCGGCAATTTCGACCTGTCCGTGGCATCCGTCGCAGCGCTTGCCGCTGCTGTATTGACGGGTTTTGCCGACTCGATCGGGTTCTGGCCAGCCGCCGGCCTGGCTTTGGCGGTGTCAGCGGGCGTGGGACTGATCAATGGGGCGATCGTGCAATTCGTGGGCATCAATGCCTTCATCGTGACGCTTGCGACGATGACGGCCGTTCGCGGAGTGGTGCTGATCTATACCGATGGCCACTCGCTGGCCGTTCAATCGCCGGCGGCCATCGAGGCGATGAAGGCTTTCGAATCCGGGCAACTCAACATCGGTCTTGTCGCGATGGGGGGCGGAGCACTCCTGCTGGCTGCCGGCCTTGCACATCTGCTTCGACACCGGGCATCCAGCGAGCGCGTGACTCCATTCAATGCAGCGTTGATCGGCGCGGGAATCGGTGCTCTCGTACTGGCGGCCGCTGGCGGCGGCCGACTCATGCTGCCCAAGCCGGTGGTGTACATGGCAGCATTCACCCTGCTCGTCTGGTTCATCCTGCAGTTCACCGTCGTGGGGCGACGACTCTATGCGGTGGGCGGCAATCCTGAAGCGGCACGACTCTCTGGAATCAACGTCACACGTTACAGACTGACGGCCTTCGTTCTATGCAGCCTCGCGGCAGGATTTGCCGGCATTCTCTTCGCGAGTCGCCTGCGTTCAATCAATCCAGCAGCGCTGACGGGAGCCGAGCTCACCGTGATTGCCGCAGCGATTCTGGGCGGCACCTCGCTGTTCGGCGGAGCGGGAAGCGTCATCAAGACAGTCGCTGGCGCGCTGCTCCTGTACTCGCTGACGAACGGATTCAACATCCTCAATCTCGGCGCGAACTATCAAGGTCTCATCGCGGGCATCGTCCTGGTGGCTGCGGCCTCCATCTATACGGTTGGTGGCGATCGCCGCAGATCCAAATCTTCTTGAAGAAGGAATAGTCCCATGATTGAAGCTCAGAAAGGCCGGTATTCGGGCAAGGTCGCGTTCGTCACAGGCGCGGGTAGCGGCATCGGTCGTGCGACCGCACGGGCCTTCGCCGAGGCGGGGGCCGCGGTCATGATGGCCGACATCAACGAGGCAGGTCTCAAAGAGACACTCGCGGCGATTCAGTCCGGCAACGGGCGCGCACTGACGATCCGGTGCGATGTGACCAATCAACAGGACGTGAAGGCCGCTCTCGATGCCACGATCAGGAACTTCGGGCGCCTGGATGCTGCTTTCAACAACGCCGGTATCGAACAACCGACGACGTCGTTGGCAGACATCACGGTCGAGGTGTGGGACCGCACGATCGCGGTGAATCTGCGCAGCGTGTTTCTCTGCATGAAATACGAAATCGAACAAATGCTGAAGCAGGGCGGAGGGGCGATCGTGAATACCTCCTCAGGCGCCGGCATTCTCGCAATCCGCGGCCAGTCGGCCTACTGCGCATCCAAGTTCGGCGTCACCAGCATCAGCAGGGTGGCGGCACTGGAGTACGCATCGCGCAACATTCGCGTGAACGCTCTTTGCCCCGGAATCATCGACACGCCGATGATCGCGCGCTACACGGGCGGAACTGAGGAGGGTCGCGCGCGCATCATCGCGCAGGAGCCGGTCGGTCGTATGGGGCGTCCCGAGGAGATTGCTGCGGCAGTTCTCTATCTTTGCTCGGACGAAGCAGCGTTCATCACGGGTCATGCCCTGGTTGCGGATGGTGGTCAGACCGCAGGACTCTGAGAACATCAAAGCAGCCGGCGGGGGTAGCACGACTACCCCCGCCGCTCGAACAGTCCCTCAGAACCTGACGCCCGCACGCACACCATAGGTACGCGGGTCGGACGGTGTCACGTTGGCAAATGAATCCACGCCGGTCACGAGGATTTCATCTTCCAGGTTCTTGCCGAAGGCCTGTACATACCAGCGCTCTTCCGCTGCCGTGTAGGTCAGCGTGACGTCCGTCTTGTTGTAGCTCGGTTGAGTGAACTGAGCGGGTGTCGCAAACGCTGTGACCACGTACGAATCGCTCCAACGCTCGCGGACTGAGGCGGAGAGTCGAGCGCCATTGCCCAGAGGATGAGTGTAGGTATACGCGCCGCTGAGAGTGGTGTTGGGCGAGCGGTCGAGGTCGCGACCTGCATAGTCCGGCGGCGTACCCACGCCCCGCGGGAAATACTCATCGTATGTCGCATCCAGGTAGGTGGCTGCAAGGTCGAAGCGATGGCGCGCGGAGAGCGCCAGGTTCGCTTCGATCTCGATCCCGTCCACGGAAGATTCCGCGGCGTTGGTAGTGGTCTGCGCGGGTCCACCACCGAAATCCGCCACAGTACTCAGTTGCAGATTCTCGTAGTCGTAGTGAAATGCCGCCACGCTCAATTGCATCCGATCGTCTGCGATGCGCGTCTTCAAACCGAGCTCATACGCCGTGAGGGTCTCAGGTGCGTAGTAGAGCTGTGCCAGCGGACGAGCCTGGTTGCAGAGTTGCCCATTGGTGACGGTGCCCTCCTCGCATCCGTCGTTGAAGCCACCCGCCTTGTAGCCCGTCGAGACCACTCCATAGAGGAGGGAACGGTCGTTGAGGTCGTAGTCGAGCCCCACACGCCACGTGGTCTTCTCGAAGGTTGCTGCCGCGGAGTTCAGCGACCTCGCGTCAGTTGCGGGATTGAACGTCAGAGTCTGCTGGAACACGGTGCCGCCTATGCGGGACTTGTCATCGTGTGAATAGCGCACTCCGGCAGTGAGTCGCAGCTGATCCGTGAAGCTGTAAGTGCCCTGGCCGAATGCCGCGTACGATTCGGCGATCGTGGGATCCTGCGGGAAACCAAACACCGGGCCGACCAGATCGAACAGATAGAATCCGATGCCTGAGCGCTCCTTGAAGTAGTACGCGCCAAACTGTGCCTTGAACGGGCCCTCGGCAGTCGTCGCGAAGCGCAGCTCGTGTGAGTTCTGCTGGTAGTCGCCGGTGAACAGACTGGCAAAGCTGTTCGGACCATTCAGATTGACGTTGCTCGTCTCGTCACGTTCGAACTTGCGATAGGAACCGAGGTACGTGAGCGCGAGCGGGCCGAAATTCCAATTGAGCTCCGCGCTCACCCCCCAGGTCTTGTTGCTCATATCCGAAGCGTCGGCGAGAGTGTAGTTGAGCGTGCGCTCGCTTCCGGAACCGCCGCCCACATAGACCGGATTGAGCGGATCGGTGAGGTTGTAGAGATTGGTGGCCCGGACGGCGCCGCCACTCGGTACTCCCTGCAGATCTGCATAGTCCAACTTGAGCAGCAGGTTCACATTCTCACTGAAGTCCGCGAGCGCCTGGATCCGCCCCGACGTGTTCTTCTTGAACGGATCCAGCGAAAACGGATCGCCGGGGTTCGGACGCTGGTAGGAGTCGCGCGAATCGTAGGACCCGGCGACGCGCAGTGCCCAGACCTCGCTGAGCGGTACGTTGATCATCGCATCGACCTGCTGGGTGCCGAAATTGCCGATGCCTGCGTGGAGCGCGGATTCGAACTCATGGATGGGCCGATTGGTGATCACGTTCACGACACCCGCCGTGGTGTTGCGGCCATACAGCGTGCCCTGTGGGCCACGCAAGACTTCCACGCGAGCGATGTCGAAGAAGCTCACCTCTTGCACCTGAGGCCTCGCGATGTATATCCCGTCGAGCAGAAATGCCGCGGACGGATCGCCCTTTTCGGTGGTATCGGTGCTGGTGACGCCGCGGATGCTGATCTGCAGGCCACCATTGGTCCGGTCGATCGAGAGATTCGGAACCTCCTCGCCCAGACGCGTCGGATCCGTTACGCCCGAGGAGCGCAGGACGTCACCGCTGATTGCTGTCACGGCAACGGGCGTCTTCATCAGCGGCGATTCGAAGCGCTGCGCCGTGACGACGACCTCTTCGAAAGGTGCGGCTTCCTCCTGACCGGGCTCCTGCGCGCACGCCTCCCTGGATACGCCGAACGAGCTGCATGCAAAGAACGACGCGACGAGACGCGCGAGTATTCCGGGTTTCTTCATCTTGTCCCCTTCCCTCTTGTCTGGTTGTTCGCTGGCCGGCGGCGGCGGCGGCGCATCGGCCGGAGCCGCGATGGCTGTCACGGGGGGAGGGACTTTGATGATTGCGATGGTCCGCTTGTTGACGAAGCGAAACTGGAAACCGCTACCGGAGAGCATCAGCTCGAGTGCCTGCTCAGCCGTATACGAACCCACGACAGGGTTCGCGCTCACTGCCTGATCGCCACCGTCGGAAAATCGCGCGATCTGCAGGCCTGTCTCACGGGCGAAGCTGCGCAGAGCAGTCGCGAGCTCCTGGCGCGGAATATCGAGCTTGTAGTGAGTTTGATCTGTCTGCGCCATCGCCACTGGCGTCGAGCCGAGCAGAGCTGTGAGCAGACCCGTTCGCAGTCCCGTCATCAACGTTCCCCCCAGGAGACGCAGCCAGCGCGACGCCTCACTGGAGAGAGATGACTGGGTGAGCGTTGGGTATGGACCCCGCATGACCCTGTTCCGCAGTTGTTGTCGTACGTCCGAACGTCAGTGCGCGGGTGCTGTCGATGCGGCGCTGGCGCTGCCTGCGGTGACGACGATCTCGTCGGGCCCGCGGTCGATACTCTTCGCGCCAGCGATCGTGATCAGAAAGGCTACGAATGATTGCGGATCGTCTGCGTCGAAGACGCCGCTGACGGTACGCGCGGCGAGTGCCTCGTCCACAATGCGGATTTGCACGCGATTGCGGCGATTGAACCGGCTCACCACCTCGGCCACGCGCAGATTCTCGAAGACCAGCGCGGTGTCGTCCCACTGAGGTACGCGTGCGCTCTCCACTCGTCGCACACCACCTGTGACGCCAGCAGACGATATGGAGATTCGTTCGTTAGCCTGTAGCGCAATGGGAAGCAGCGTCACTTCCCCGGCGCTACGTCTGGTTTCCTCAGCGATCGGCAGGACAGAAACTCGCCCTTCACTGACGGTGACGACGACTGTGTCAGCGTGACGCGCAACGGCGAACACCGTTCCCACGGCCTGGACGCGCGCCCGGGCGGCATTCACCACGAAGGGCCGCAGCGGATCCTTCGCGACTCTGAACACGGCCTCACCCTCCTTCAAGGCGATTGACCGAAGGTTTGCCTCCATCTTCACGCGCACGTCGGTACGCGGCGACAGACGCAGCACACTGCCATCGTCGAGCGTCACCTCGCGACGTTCGCCGTCGTGCGTGTAGAGATGAATGTCCGAGAACTGTCGATAAGCCCATCCGGCGCCGAACAGGAAGAGCGCGAAGACGGCTGCAACGGCGGCGATGCGAGCGCGCCGTGGCCCACGTTGGATGCGTGCAGAAAGTGTCGGTGCCCGTCGCGCGTCGAGTCGCACGACCGTGTCGGATGTTGCGTGCTCAGTCGTTGGCAGCTCAGACCAGCCGCCAAAGTCCCCCAGTGCGGAGAACAGGCGACCCATTCGAAGCATTTCGGCGACGTGCACGGGAGATTCTCGCAGCCAATCGACGAACTCGCCGCGCTCCGTCTCCGACAGATCGGCCGCATCGAGGCGTTGTGCCCAGGCCGCAGCCTCGGCCACCGCGCGTGCGCGACGCTCCCGTGCTGACGGTGTGCTCATAGCTGATGCACCGATTCAGTCACTGACTCTCTCGTCGGTGTGGCTGGCGGCTCGGGCTCACATGACAACGTCATCCGCAGCGTCGCGCAGGCGTTGATGATCTCGCGCTTTACGATGCGCTGAGAGACATGAAGCTGGTTCGCGATGGCCTGGTGCGTGAGACCCTCGCTGAAGTGCAAACGCATGACTTCGCGTGCGCGCGGAGAGAGCGCTGCGAGAGCGGCGTGGAGCGCCCTTGCACGTTGGGCGGCTTCGATGTCGTCAGTGACATTCGTCGCATCGGCGAGATCGTCGAGCCATTCGGCGGCGTGCGGCAGGCGCTGCCTGGCCCGCATCGACCATTCAGATGCGACATTGGCTGCGATCTTGAACAGATAACTCCTTGGATCCGCGACCAGCTCTTCCCGATCGTAGCGAAGCAGCCGCAGGAACACCTCCTGAGCAACATCTTCGAGATCGGCAGGAGCGACACTTCGTCGCGCGATGAAGCGTCGCAGAGGCACACGCAGTTGGCGGAACCATTCCGCAAGCCTGCTGTGGGGCTGCCCTCTTCGTGAGCGCTGCTGCAGATCTGAAGACAAGAACCCTTCTCCTGAAGAGACCGGGGCACACCACCCAGCGGACCCTCAATTGCCGCCCGTCGGTGCTTTCACTACGGCGAATCGTCACGGGTGAATTTGGGGCCACACGCATTTTGTGTCAATTGGTGGGATTGATTTGTTTTTCACGTTCTGCGCAAACTCGGCCCGTGCCGGAGCACCCTACATGGCCAACCCACTCTTCGTCCCCGTCCTGTTCGGTCTCTGCGCTGCGAGCGCGACTGTGGTCGCTGCTACAGCGACCGAGACGCCCGATGCGCGCGCGGCGGCGCTCGTCCGTGAAATGTCGCCGGAGGAGCTCGGTGTCATGGTCCACGGGCCCATGGCTCTGCCAATGAATGGCGAAGCGATTCCCCCGGGCGCGGTGGCGGGTGCCGGATTCATACCGGGCATCCCGCGTCTGAAAATTCCGCCGCTCACGGAGACAGACGCGAGCCTCGGGGTGGCCTGGGTGAGTGGCCTTCGCAAGGACGGCGCGACGCCTCTGCCCTCAGGTATTGCGCTGGCGTCCACCTGGGACCCCGACATGTTGCAGACCGCCGGCGCGATGATCGGCGGCGAGGCGCATGCCAAGGGCTTCAATGTGCTGCTGGCCGGCGGAGCCAACCTTGCGCGCGAACCCCGCAACGGCCGCACATTCGAGTACCTCGGCGAAGACCCCTGGCTCGTCGGCACGCTCGGCGGTGCGGCCATCGCTGGAATTCAGTCGGCGCACGTGATTTCCACGATCAAGCATTTCGCCCTCAACGATCAGGAAACAGGCCGTCAGTTCCTCGACGTTCATGTGAGCGAGGCGGCCGCCCGCGAAAGTGACCTGCTCGCCTTTCAAATCGCCATCGAGCGCGGGCAGCCCGGCTCGGTCATGTGCTCCTACAACCGGATCAATGGAGCCTGGGGTTGTGGGAACGATGCGTTGTTGAACGGTGTGCTGAAGGGCGACTGGCGCTACCCGGGCTGGGTCATGTCCGACTGGGGCGCTACACATTCTCTCGACTATGCCTTGAAGGGACTCGACCAGCAGTCGGGCGATCAGCTCGACGCGGACACGCGCTTCAGTGAGCTGGTGCAATTGGCCCGGACCGATGCGCGTTACGCCGAGCGGCTGAAGAACATGAACCAGCGGATCTTGCGCTCGATGTTCGCCGTCGGAGTCGACGCTCACCCTCCAGTGACCAGGACCATCGACTTCGCGGCAAACGCGGCTATCGCAGAGAAGGCAGCGCTAAAGGGGATCGTGCTCCTGCGCAACAAGGGAAACGCCTTGCCGCTCACCGCGGCATCGCTCAAGCGGATTGCGGTGATCGGCGGGTACGCCGACACGGGCGTGCTCTCCGGAGGCGGGTCGAGCCAGGTGCACAGTGAGGGTGGCCCGGCCCTTGCGCGCCCGGCCGGAGGTGATAGTCCATTTCAGCACTTCCTCGCAGAACAGTACCATCGTTCCAATCCGCTGAAGGCCATATCTGCGATGGCGCCCGGTGCAGAAGTCATCTTCCGCAATGGCCGCTTCATCGCCGATGCGGTCGCCGCCGCGCGCAAGTCGGACGTGGCGATCATCTTTGCGACGCAGCCGATGTGTGAAGGGCTGGACGTACCCGAACTATCCCTGCCGGACGGTCAGGACGCGCTGATAGCCGCGGTCGCCGCTGCGAATCCGCGCACGATCGTAGTGCTCGAGACGGGCGGGCCAGTCCTGATGCCCTGGCTGGACAAGGTCGCAGGTGTGCTGGAGGCCTGGTATCCCGGCGCGCGTGGCGGTGAGGCCATCGCCGCTGTGATCTTCGGCAAGGCCAATCCCTCCGGGCGGCTGCCGATCACCTTTCCTGCGAGCGAGTCGCAGCTCCCGCGACCTGCACTCCCCGGCCAGGACACGATTGAGCCAGATTTCGTCGGTCGCGCGCGTCCGGGCGAGTCGCTCACAGTGGACTACGACATCGAAGGCTCTGATGTCGGCTATCGCTGGTATGCACGCGAAGGCCTGACGCCACTTTTTCCATTTGGCTACGGGCTCTCCTACAGCACATATGAGAGCTCCAGGCTGAGAGTGTCGACAGGAAAGAACGGTTTGATCGCCGAAGCACGCGTGCGCAACACCGGCTCATACGCCGGCGCTGACGTCGTGCAGGTGTATCTCAGCAGCCTCGCCGGCAAGTCCGTTCGTCGGCTGGTCGGCTACGCGCGAGTGGAGCTCGCTCCGGGCGAGGTGCGCGCAGTCAGGATCACGATGGATCCGCGGCTGCTCGCACTTTGGCAGAATGGAGCCTGGCATCGCCCTGCCGGTGTCTATCGTTTCACCCTCGGGCGCTCGTCGCTCGAACTGGGCGAGGCGGTGGAGATCGAACTGGGCGACTCGCGGTGGTCGGACGGCGACCGAGGCCAGACAGCCGGCGCGAATGCGCGCCCCCGCACATGAACAGCTATGACGCGGTCGCGTCGACACCGAGCAGATAACCCTCGATGCCGAGGAGCGCGGCGAGCTGGAAGACCTCCAGAATCTGATCGCGGGTCGCGCCATAGCGCAGTGCATTCTGGATATGCATGCGCAGGCCCGGTTCGTAGGTGTGAGAGATCGAGCAGTCGATCGCGATGTACATGAGCTCGCGCTCCGCAGGCGTGAGCGACCCACTGCGCCAGGGTTCCATGCACGCACCGATGAAGGCCGTGAAGTACGCTGGCATCAGCTGACCGATAGTATCCCGCATTGCCGTCCAGTAGCCGCGGCTGCGGATGAAGTTGTCACGTACCTCGAGTGCCTCAGCTCTCAGCGGCGGAATCTCCGCTTCCTCCGGTCGCCCTGCCTTGCGAAGTTCGTCCAGCAGCACGGGAATGCCGGTGTACAGCGGGTGATTGGCCAGGGGGATGATGGTGACCAGCACATCGACGACGTCGGACCTCGAAGCACCCGCCTGCAGGGCTCGGCGCGCATGCCGCCCGATTGCTTCGGAATTCAGGGCGCTCGAGGAGGCGTGCAGCGCGAGCAGCACGAGCTCCTTCATTCTCGGTGTCAGGTGCGGGCCGGTATAAACGGCCCGCCAGAAGTCTTCGACTGCCCGATAGGCGTGCTCCGCACCGGCACGCGCCTCGCTCGCTGCTTCATCATCGACAAAAAGCGATTCGAGCCGCGCAAGTGCCGCTGTGTTCTCATCCCTTGCATTCACCATCTGCCAGCTCTCCCATGTGTCTCAGGTCGCATGCGTGTCAATCAAGCCCTCCTGCGAGGCGAGAAATTCCGCGCGTGAGGCGTAACGACGAACGGGGCGCGTGCCATCCCAGTTATCGACGATCGTTTTGATGCGCCCGAAATACTCGGCGCGTGCCGCAGTCCACGGCACCAGTTCCACCAGGATGCCGATGTGCGGCGGCGTCTCGAAATAGGCGACATTGCGCGAGCCGTCCTCGAGGTACATGGCGAATATCTCGCGGAACCCTTGCTTCTCGAGCTCCCCGCACGCCTCCGCGAATCGCTCGGGCCAGAATGCGATGTGCTGCAGGCCCTCGCGTCCGGCATCCAGAAATTCCTTGTAGGGCGAAGGCGCCTGGTTCGATTGCCAGACCAGCTCGATCTGGATGTCACCGAGATACGAAAACGCCAGCGTCGTCTCGACCGGTGTGACCTGTCCCCGGTAAGTGACCTTGCGACCGGCCACGGAATTTTCGAAAACGACGAACGGCCCCACCTTGAGGGTCTGCGTCCAGTAGGTCATGGCGGCATCGAGGTCACGCACCACGACGCCGAGTTGCATGCGCGTGCCAAGGAGTCTGGGCAGCACTGGAATCATGGGCAGGGTGAGCATCCGTCATCCTCCGAATGAGGCCGCGTGCTGAGCGGCACGATAGGTCGGGCTGCATCCCCGATTGCCTACTCTATCTCAAATCTCGCTATTTGGTATTTGTTCAGTCGCGCACTGCTAACGCTGTCCGCCGCCATCCACGGTGACAACCGTCCCGGATACGTAAGAGGCCCGCTCGGAAACCATGAAGACGATGACTGCAGCGATTTCTTCCGGTCGGGCCAATCTTCCGAACGGATACGTTGCCACGAGCTCCGGCCAGCGCCCTTCATCACCCAATTGTTCAGCAGCCTTTTTCTTCCAGCGAACGATCTGCCGGTCCGTCTCGGAGGCGCCCGGGTTCACCGCCAGCACACGCACCCCGTGGTTGACGCTTTCCATTCCCAGTGCACGCGAAAATGCCAGCAGCGATGCATTGCCGCTCGATACCGCGATGTGGTCGCCCCTCGGTCGCTCGCCTGCCGTGCCCACCACATTCAGGATCACGCCCGAGCGGCGAGCGCTCATGCCGCGATAGATCTCGCGCGCGAGATTGATCGTGGCGAACACCTTCAGGTCCCACGCACTTCTCCACGCCGATTCTTCGATGTCGAGCAGGCCCCCGCCCGGAATGTCGCCCGCATTGTTGACGAGGACATCGACGGACCCGACCTCGCGCGCCAGTCTCGGGCAGGCGCCTGGCTCCCTCAGGTCGAACGCCATCGTCTGCACCTGGGCGTGCGGATGTTGTGCGCCGAGCTGAGCCTTGAGGCTCGCCAGCCGCTCGCCATCTCTCGCCAACAGCACGAGGTGACAGCCCTCCGCAGCGAGACACCGTGCGACCGCTGCCCCGATGCCGCGCGAAGACCCCGTCACCAGCGCGCGCTTGCCTTTCAATCCGAGATCCATGATTAGCCCTCATTTCGACACACGCTTTGCAGCGTGCGCCCTGCGCTGCCTCATTCAACTCGCGCGTCGCGCCAGCTCGCCCGCATCTTCCAGCGACGCAAGATTCCAGCAGGCTTTGACCAACGCGCTCGCTCTCTCATGACCGATCACAACCGCGGCCTGGTCGACGAACTTCGCCTCGAGCATCTCGTCCGACATCGGGTTCTCGAGGCTCCCGCTGCAGTGCTCGATTGCGCATTCCTGCCAGGCCCCATCGCGCAATCTCACGGACACGTGAGCGGCATGCTGCCGCATCGATGACTCGGCGCGCACCTCGATCAGAGCGCGCAGCCGGCGCACCTCGGGATCATTGACGAAGGCTGCGGTTCCCTGCGCCAGGCCCGCCTTGCCGCTCGCGGCTGCGGCAGCCACCCAATGCTGCAGGCTCACCTTGGCCTCGATCTCGTTCTTAGGGTCCGGACGCATCGCCAGCGAGACTGCGATGGGACTGACCGTGAGCCGAATGCCCGTCACGTCAGGCCCGGAGAAACCGAGTTGCCTGCGCAACTGCAGAATCCCGTCCAGGGCCGGATGAATGACGAGACCGCACGGGTAAGGCTTGTATGTGTTCGACGAGAGCTCGTAGCGATCCCCCAGTCCCTCGACGAGTGCCGCAAGATTCGGACGGAGGGAGAAGACCGCAGCGTACCCATGGGGATGTTCGATCGAGGCAGGCGAACCAGTGAAGCCGCGTTCCGCCAGCAGGGCAGCGCGCACACCGGACTGGGCGGCACGTCCGAAGATCAACGAGGCCGCCATGCTTCCGTGTGCGGCCCGCGTCCCCGCGGACTCGGTCGCTGCAACGCTGGTCGCCGCCGCAAGCTCGCGCGGCGCGAGTCCGAGAAGCTTGCCGCAGGCCAGGGCCGCCGCGACCCCGCACGCGATGCCGGTTTGGGACCATGCGAGGATGCCTTCTGCGGGCACCACGGCAACTGCACGAGTCAGACGACACGCCACTTCGAGCCCGGCCGCAAAGGCGCCCAACAAGCGCTCACCCGGAGTCGGCGCTCGCTCCGCGAGTGCCATGAGTGCGACGGCGATCGGCCCGCCCGGATGCAGCAAAGCATCCGAGTAGGTGTCATCAAATGAATAGGCTGCGCCGGCGACCCCATTGAGCAGTGCTGCCGTCAGTACATCAGCACGCCGACCGCGACCCAGAAGACTGGCCTGCCCCGGCCCCGAGAACGGCAGGAGCGCACCGGCAGCGATTTCGACCATCTCGTGGCTTGAGCCACCTATCACGCACCCCACCGCATTGGTGAATGCGCGCAGGCACTCAGAGCGCACTGGTGCGCCGAGGCTCGCCGTATCGAGCCCTGCCACAAAACCAACCAGTTGGTCGGTCAATCCAACGCTGCCGGAGAGGTCCACTTGGTTCATAATAACTTGCATACTGTGGGATTTTTTATCAATCGAGCAACGAGGGGGAGATGGCAATGAAAGAACACAGCAGCCAGCTTCTTGCGGATGATTTCGTGTTTCTGGAGGCCCCCCGCTGGCATGCCGGTCGCCTGTGGGTGCCCGATGTCTTCGACTCGATTCTCTACTCCCTCGATGCGGACGGTCGCCGCTCCGTGGTCTACGCCGGGCTCCCGCCGCGACCCAACAGCATCGGCTTTCTGCCGGACGGTACCCTGCTAATCGTCTCCTCCGTGGCGCGGCACCTGGTCAGGCTCGTCGGAGGCAGGCTCGAGCGGCACGCCGACCTTTCGCAACACGCAACCGGCGATCTGAACGATTTCGTCGTCGATGAATCTGGGTGCGTCTATGTTGGAAATTTTGGCTATGACCTGTTCGCCGGAGCGCCGCTCGCGCCGACCGCGATCCATCGCGTGGACCCGGATGGCACGGTGAGCATCGCGGCCAGCGGGCTCGAGTTCCCGAACGGCGCGGTGATCACACGCAACGGTCGCAAACTGATTGTTGCCGAAACCTGGGCCGGGCGGCTCTCGGCGTTCGATCGTGACACAGCCGGCAGGCTCGCGAATCGGCGCATTTACGCAGAGCTCGGGCAGCGGCAACCGGACGGACTCTGCATCGATGCCGAAGACGGCGTCTGGGTTTCATCGTTCAGCACGGGAGAAGTCATCAGGGTGCTCCACGGCGGTCGAATCACCGATCGCGTGGCCTTTCCCGGCAGCGCAGTCGCCTGTCAGCTCGGAGGCGCCGACGGCCATACCCTGTTCTGCACGACGTATGACGGCACAATCGCAGATCAGCAGAAGAAGCTGCGCCGCGGGGCAGTCCACACCCTGCGCGTGGAAGTGCCGCGGGCGTAGCGCCTTCACTGGTTCGTTCCGGCGCAATCGCCCGCGCGGGTGCGGTGTCTTCAGAAGTGCTTCTTCAACTCGTGCCGCGGCGTCCAGAAGTTGTCTGGGTACGGATACCAGACTGACCGATAGCCTTCCGAATTGATGTCGATGTCGATGTCGATCACCTGGCTCGTGTTCGACTCGATGGCCCTGGTGAGCGCGGGGCCGATCTGCCCGGGCCGCGTCAGCTTCGTCGCCGTCGCACCCATCGCCTCTGCGATCTTGCAGTAGTCCGGGCCCCACATGCGCTCGCTCTTCTCGTGCTTGTAGTCGACGTACGCGGCGCGGCCGTACTTGCGGAGCATGAGCTCGCGCTCGATCTGCAGCGAGCCGTTGTTCATCACCAATGCGATGACCGGCTTGTCGTATTCATAAGAAGTGGCGAGCGCCGAATTGGAGAACACATAGGATCCGTCACCCATCAGGACCACGGCTGGCTGATCGGGCCGTGCGAACTTGGCGCCGAGCGCCGCCGGGAGACTCCAACCCATGCGGTGGAAGAACCCGCAATGGTGAAAGTTCGGCGTGCGCTGCTCGAGGAACGCAGGTGCAAACGAGAGCAGATGGCCCGTGTCCACGAAGACGGAACTGTCAGCATACTTCTCCGTCAGCACCTGACCGACCTGGTTGCACACATATCCGTAGTGCATCGGCATCGTCGCCTCGTTCCGCAGCTTCGTCACACTCTGCAGCCACTCGCCGCGCCACCGGGCGATATCGCGGACCCAGCCGGCGTAACGCTCGGCCTTCACACCGGTGCGCTGTAGCTCCTCGACCAGTGACTCGAGAGAGAGCCGAGCATCCGAGTAGAGTCCGACCTCGGTCGGATAGACGCGCGCAATTTCTTCCGGATCGATATCGATATGGATGAGCTTCGTCTTGTCCGGGATATTGAAGACCGTCCAGCCGCCCGTATCGATGTCGCTGAAATGCGTGCCGATCGCAATCAGCAGATCGCACTCGCCGGCCGCACGATTCGCGTGACCGGCACCGGATCTGCCGACGCAGCCGACGGAGAGAGGCAGATGCTCGGGGTACGCGCCCTTGCCCATCGTGGTGGTGGCAACCGGCAGGCCGAAACCCTCCACGAGCTGCGCGAGTTGTCGGTTTGCCGCGGCATGACGGACGCCGCCACTGACGAAAATGAGAGGGCGCTCGGCGCGCGCAATCAGCTTGGCAGCCTCACGCACTCCGGTCGGATCCGGCCCGGGCGGAGTCACCTCCACGAGGCGTCGCAACTGGGCGAGATCCGGCAGCATCGTTTGCGAGTGCTGGATGTCGAACGGCACCTGCAACACGACCGGACCGGGCCGTCCTGTCATCGCCGTTTTGTAGGCACGCAGCATCATGTCAACGGCCGTATCGGGCCGTGTGATCATCACGGCCTTCTTCGTATAGGTCTTTACGGACTGGATCCACTCGTCCGGACCGTAGCGGTAGAACTCCTCGATGCCGCCCCGGTCGAGCCAATGAGTCGAGCCACCGCCGGCGAGGATTAGCATGGGTGTCGATTCGAAGAAGGCGTTGGCGAGCGCCGGTGCGATGTTCATGTTGCCCGGGCCGACAGAGGTGCTGACGATCGGCATGCGGCCCTTCTTCGCGCGTGCATAACCATCTGCCATGTGGACCGCCTGGTCCTCGCCGCGCGCCGCCACGCCCCGGATCCCACTCTCGTACTGGATCGCATCGAGCAGTGCCCAGTTGCCGTGACCGTTGTAGTTGAAGGCGATCTCGGTACCCACCGCCTCGAGCGCCTTGATCATCGCGGTGGCACATCTCACTTGCTGCACGGTTGCATCCCCTTTGTAGCGTTGCTGCTCATCAGGCAAAGCGCTGATAGACGGACTTCAGTTCGGTGAAGAAATCGATCGACTTCAGACAGATGTTGACGCCGGAGTGCTTGCGCCCGCCGAAGGGCGCGTTGACTGCGTTGCCGGGTGTCTGCCCGTTGACCTTGACGACGCCCGCCTGAATCCGGCGGGCAAACTCGTGCGCGTAGCGCAATGAACGGGTGAAGATGGCCGAAGACAGCCCGTAGACGCAGTCGTTGGCTACTTCGAGAGCCTGTTCGAAGGAATCGACCGTCAGGAGCGACATCACCGGACCGAAGATTTCCTCGCGCGCGATGCGCATGCCCGGGTGCACCTCATCGAAGACGGCCGGAGAAACAAAACAGCCGTTGGCGAGCTCGCCGGCTCGCAGGCGCTCCCCACCAGTGAGCAGTCGCGCACCTTCGTGACGCCCGATGTTCACATAGGTGCACACCGATTCCGCCTGGTGCTCATCGACCAGTGGCCCCATGTACGACGCGGAATCGAGACCGTCTCCGACACGGATGGCCGATGTCAGCTCGAGAATGCGCTCCACCAGCGCCGCCTTGACCGCGCGGTGCACGATGACCCGGCTGGTGGCGGTGCACTTCTGTCCGCAAGACAGGAAAGCGCCGTCGACTGCGGCCCGCGCGGCGAGCGTGAGATCCGCATCCTCCATCACCACGAGTGGATTCTTGCCACCGAGCTCGAGTTGCGTCTTGGCAAGCGTTGCGGCCGTCTGCCGCGCAATCTGAATGCCCACTTCCGTCGAGCCTGTGAAGGACACTCCTCGCACGCGCTGATCGCTCACCAGCGCATTGCCGAGCGTGCCGCCGCTGCCTGTGACGAGGCTTAGCACACCGGGCGGCACACCTGCGTCGATGAACGACTGCATGAAGTGCACGGCGCTGAGCGGAGTCGCCGTCGCCGGCTTCATCACGATGGTGTTGCCGCAAACGAGCGCAAAGCCCACCTTGCCGGCCAGCGTTGAAAGCGGAAAGTTCCATGGAGAGATCGCCGCGACCACGCCGAGGGGCTCACGCAGGGTATAGAGGTGCAGCGCCTCATCCCCGCTGGCGAGTGTCTCCCCATTCAAGCGTTGACCTTCGCCGGCCGCGTACCGAAGCTTGACTACGGCATTGCGAGTCTCCGCACGCGCCTCGCCAAGTGTCTTGCCCTCTTCGCGCGTCAGATCTCGCGCCACAACGTCGAGCCGCTCGGCAAGCAGCGAGGCTGCACGGAACACAATCTCCGCCCGAGAGATCGGCGAGACATCGCCCCACGCGTCTCGAGCTTCCTGCGCGGCCGCAACCGCCGCCTCCACGTCTGCACGACCGGAGTGGGCGAAGCGCCCAATGATCAGACCGTTCGCGGGATTGGTGTTGAGCCGGGTGTCTCCCTCGCGTGCGGGCACCCACTGACCACCTATGTGGTTACGGTAGACCGGCTCCTCCGCGTTGGCGTGCGATGTCATCTGGCTCCCCTGAGCGGAATCGTCTGCCGGTCTGTTGCTGGTTCTGGCTCGCGCGAACGCACCGGCATTGGACTTGTGCGGTCTATAAAGTCCTATAAAATGGGATTTAATCGTACGATGGGCTGTGCCAGCCGCGCAAGTACCGGCCGCACTACGGGAGACCGTCGATGGACTTTGCATTCACCGAAGAGCAGCAGCTCTTTGCGGATAACGTCCGCCGCTTCGCCGACGAGCACCTCAGGGCGGGCGCATTGGCACGCGCCCACTCCGACGAATTTCCCTGGGAGACGGCGCAGCTCCTGGCCGAGCAAGGCCTGCTAGGCATCACTATCAAGGAAGCCGATGGGGGCCTCGGCGGCAGCCTCATGGACGCCGTGCTCGCGATCGAACAGATCGCGCTGGTGTGTCCGAAGAGTGCTGACATCGTTCAGGCGGGCAACTTCGGACCGATTCGCACCTTCGCCGAATACGCCCCCGCGGAACTGAAGGCCAAATGGCTGCCGGAGCTTCTCGGGGGCCGCAAGCTCATCTGCCTGGGCATGAGCGAACCGGATGCCGGGTCCGCTGCCACCGATCTGACGACGTCCGCACGCGAAGATGGGGACGCGTATGTCGTCAACGGACAGAAGGTCTTCGGCACGCACAGTCGCGATGCCTCCATCTACCTCGTGTACGTGCGCTTCGGCCCGGGGCTCGATGGCATCGGGTCCATCCTCATCGAGCGGGACACGCCCGGGTTCACGGTGGGGAAGCCAGCCGCCTTCATGAGCGGCGAGGAATGGTGCCCGCTGTTCTTCGAGAACTGTCGGGTGCGCAAGGACAACCTGATCCTCGGGCCGGGCGGCTTCAAGCGTCAGATCGAGGCGTTCAACGCGGAGCGCGTTGGCAACACCGCCCGCTCCCTGGCGGTCGGCCGACATGCCTACAACCTGGCCCGCCAGTACGTGCTCGATCGCAAGCAATTCGGCCGCCCGTTGTGTGAATTCCAGGGACTGCAGTGGAAGTTCGCCGACATGGCCCTGAAGCTCGAGGCGGCGCAGCTGCTCCTGTATCGCGCCGCTCTGGGCGCTGACAAGGGGCTGCCATCGGCCTATGACACGACGCTCGCCAAGCTCGCCTGCAACCTGGCCGGGTTCGAGGTGGCCAGCGAAGCTGTGCAGGTCATGGGTGGGACCGGCTACAGCCAGGAGACGCTTGCGGAATACTGCATGCGGCGCACGCGCGGCTGGATGATCGCCGGCGGCACGATCGAGATGATGAAGAATCGCCTCGCCGAGCACATCTTCGAGCGCCGGTTCAGCCAACGCGCATCCGGCAAGAGCAGGCAGTAACGCCGAATGGACGATCGCCTCAGCCGCGCTTTGTTCGCGCCGCGCAGCGTTGCGATCGTCGGCGCATCGGCGGACGCCACAAAAACGGCCTCACGGCCGCTGCGCTACCTGCTCGAGGGTGGCTACGCCGGCAAGGTTTATCCAATCAATCCGCGTGTGCCCGAGATCGCGGGGCGGCGTTGCTGGCCCACCATCGCCGCGCTACCCGAAGTCCCCGACCTGGCCTTCATCCTGCTGCCGCCCGACCCCGCCATCGAGGCCGTCGAGGACTGTGGTCGGGCGGGCGTGGCCGCGGCCATGGTGCTGGCAAGCGGTTTCGGCGAGTCAGGGGCCACCGGACGAGAGCGCGAGACGCGCCTGGCGCGCGCGGCGGCGGCAACCGGCATCCGGGTCGTGGGCCCAAGTTGCCTGGGTCTCGCCAACCTGCACGAACGACTGGTGCTCACGGGCAATGCCGCGTTCGCAGAGTCCGGACTCGAACCGGGGGGCATTTTCTGCGCGTCGCAGAGTGGCAGCATGATCGGCGCCCTGCTCTCGCGAGGCCGCGCCAGGGGTGTCCACTTCGCGGGCCTGATCTCTGTCGGAGGTGAGCTCGACATCGGCCTCGGGGAGCTGTGCGAGGGGACACTCGACGATCCACGCGTCACGAGCTACCTGCTCTTCCTCGAGTCGTTGCGCCATGCGCAGGCGCTCCGGCGTTTCGCCGCAAGTGCTGCCGAGCGCGGCAAGCCCATCGTCGCCTTCAAACTCGGGCGCTCGCAGGCGGCGGCCGAGGTAGCCACGTCACACACCGGTGGGCTCGCAGGGGAGGATGATGTCGCGAGCGCCTTTCTGGCCGACTGCGGCATCGCCAGGGTGGACACGCTGGAGGCGCTGCTCGAATCGGGGGTGCTACTGCAGCGGGCCCGCGTGCCAAAGCGGCGCGCGCGCCCTCTCACTGTCGGGGTCATCACAACCACGGGCGGCGGTGCAGCCCTGGTGGTCGATCAGCTCAGCTTGCGCGACATTGCCGTCGCAGGACCAGACGAGGCGACGCTGCGCTCGATCCGCGCGACCGGTGTAGAAGTCTCGGCGGGACGCATCGCTGATCTCACGCTGGCTGGCGTGCGCTACGACATCATGAAGGGTTCACTCGAAGCCATGCTCGCTTCGAGCCAGTTCGATCTGGTCGTGGCGGTCGTCGGATCATCCGCCCGCTTCCAGCCGGAGCTCGCGGTCAAGCCGATCATCGACATCGGCAACGCGGCCGGGCGCCTGGCCACCTTCATTGTTCCGGAGGCACCGGAGGCGCTGGCCATGTTGATGTCGGCTGGAATCCCAGCCTTCCGCACGCCGGAGGCGTGTGCCGATGCGATTGCAGCGATCCTGCGCCGAGGCCCGGCCCGCCGATTGGAACTGCCTGCAGCACCACGCCACACGGAGAGCTATCTCCTCGATGAGCTCGAGGGCTACGCCCTGCTTCGGTCCCTGGACGTGCAACATGCCCCAGCCGTGGCGGTCGTCGGGGACACGCCACCTGATCCGGCGCTGTTCCCGGCGGCGGTCAAAGTCCTAGGTCGAAATATCGCCCACAAGACCGAGATTGGCGGCGTCACCCTCGGCGTACGTTCGCCGGAGGAATTTCCGGCAGCCGCGCGCCGCGTGCGCGAGGCTGTTGCGCGCGGGGCGCCCGCGATCGATACCCACCGCCTGCTTGCACAGCGGCTGGTCGAAGCACCGGTCGGTGAGGTGCTGCTCGGTTATCGCGTGGATCCTCAGGTAGGGCCGCTCGTCGTAGTTGCCACCGGAGGCGTCTTGACTGACGTGCTGCGCGATCGAGCTTTGCGTATGGCGCCGGTGGATCTGGAGGAAGCGCGCGCCATGCTCGCGGAATTGCGGGGGTTGCCTCTGCTCACCGGCTTTCGCGGGCGGCCCGCCGGCGATCTGGACTCGGTTGCGCGCGCCATCGTGGCTGTTTCCCGGCTGGTGGAACGGCCCGAGGTGCTGGAGCTCGAGATCAACCCGCTGATGGTGATGCCGGAGGGTCGAGGTGCGCTGGCGGTCGACGTCGTCGTCCGCGTTGCGCCGACGGGACGAGGTGACGGAGAGCGCTAACCGACTGCGCGCGGGGGAAGTTCCATCCCCGTGACGCTCGATGCGAGGCGCTGGGAGATTTCCCGTCCGGCTCGCTTGGCCGCCATGATCGCTCTGGAGACATCAACGTCGCCGACTTCATCGTCCTGCCACGCGACGCCGACGCTGCCGAGGATCATCCGGTCATTGTTGAACACGGGCGCTCCGACTCCCGAGACGCCTGGATAGAACTCACCGTGCGAGATCACGTGGCCATCCTTGCGGATCTTGGCCAACGCATCACGGAACTCGTCCCACGATCGGCCCAGATTGACCGCGGCCACATCCTGCGCGTTGCGCAGGTAGATGCTGCGCAACCGGTGGTTCGGCAGATGCGCGAGAATCACCTTGGACATCGCACCCCGGAACAAAGGCCGACGCTGCCCCCGACTGAACAGGTTCTCCGGGCTGAGCGGTGCCCGATGCTCGCGAATGCAGAGCACCGAATTGCGAAACAACATGCATTGCAGAGCCGACAACCCCGTGGCCTCGACCAGCTGTTCGAGGATGCCCTTGCCGGCGAGATGCAGCGGGTCGCAATTGCGGATCTGCAGATCGAGCTCGACGACGCGCGGCCCGATCACATAGAAACCATTGCCGACGGCGCTGATCAGTCCGGATGAATTCAGCGCCTTGATGTAGCGATACGCGGTCGAGCGCGACGTCCCGAGCTCGCGTATCAGGTCGTTGGTCGACCAGATCGGCGTGGTCCGGGTGAACAGATCCAGTATGCCGAGCATCTTGTTCAGGCTGCTCGCGGTGTCCTTCGGATTGCGCTCCACCTGGTTCGCCGGAGGCTTCTGTGCTGAACGACTGTTCGCGACCCGGTGCTCGGCCGTCCTTTTCCTGCGCTTCGCCATGGACCTGATCGCCACCCTGCCACCCACCTCAATCAATGCCAATACGTAGGATTCTCTTCAGAAGGCTCGTTCCCCAACCAGAAAAGGTCCACAGTTCCCCGCCAATCATACCGGATTGGCCAATTGCAGCATGCCGAGGCAGATTCCGGCGTGTTTGACAATTTTCCTATATAGTGGGATATCATTCGAAACGACACTCGTTCGCTCCACCGGGACACTGCTCCCGCTACTCGACTGCACGCAATGGCGCTGACGGCAGAGATCCTAGCTTTCCTGGAGTCCATACACTTCAGTCAGCTGCCAGCCGAGGCCGTGGCGCTCGCTCGGGATGCCTACACCGACACGATCGGCGTGATCATGGCGGGCGTCGATGAACCGGTGACGCGCATCGTCCGCGACGAATGCAAAGCCACACTCGGCGCCGACGAGGCGCGCACCTGCCTGTCTGCTTACACGCATTCGGCCCTGGATTCGGCGCTGATTTCCGGCACGGCTGCCCACGCGCTCGACTATGACGACCAGGCGCTGACGGGGCATCCGAGCGCTGTGCTGGTGGCAGCGCTGCTCGCCGAAGGCGAGTTACTCGGCTCCTCGGGCCAAAATCTCGTGACTGCGTATGTCGCCGGCTACGAGGTGTGGGCGGAGCTCGTCCGCCGCAGCAACAACTATCACGTCAAGGGGTGGCATCCGACCTCGGTCTTCGGCGTCGTCAGCGCTGCGGCCGCAGCCTCCGTTCTGCGTCGTCTGCCCGCCGAACGAGCGGCTGCGGCTCTGGCCATCGCGGCAAGCCATGCTAGCGGCCTCGCAGTGAACTTCGGGACGATGACCAAGCCCTATCACGTTGGCATGGCGGCGCGCGCCGGTCTGCTCTCTACGCACCTCGCAGCGCGCGGCGCCACGGCCTCGAAGGAGCCGTTCGAGCACCAGCGCGGCTTCCTGACCGCTTTCGCACCGGATTCCATCGCGGACTGGAACGCCCCGACCGAGCTCGGCCGCGAATGGCATCTCGTTCGCCATCGCCTGTGCGTCAAGCGCTATCCGACCTGTTACTTCATGCATCGCTCGTTCGATGCGACCGTGCGCATGCTGGCCGGCCGGCACCTGCGGCCCGAACAGGTGATCGATGTAGAAGTCACCATGGGCAAGGGCCAGACCGCCGTGCTGGTGAATGAGCGGCCGCAGACGGGCCTCGAAGCGAAGTTCAGCGAACATTTCGCGATGGCCGCGGCGATCGTTCTCGGCCGCATGGGCATCGCCGAGCTCAGTGACGAGGTCGTGCAGCGCCCGGACGTGCAAGCGTTCTTTCCGAAGGTGCGCCTCAATCCGGTCGACGAATACGATGCGCGGGACCCGGCCCACTCGCCCTCCGAGCGGGTCGTCATCCGCTTGCAGGACGGGAGCACGCTCGATACGGGTGAGATCACCAGTGTGCGCGGCCATGCCTTCGACCCGTTACCGACGGAAGAGTTGTGGGAGAAGTTTCGTGAGTGCACGGCGCACACTCACAGCCCCCCGGATGCACGCGAGTTGTTCGAACGGACACAGTCGATTGCCAACCTGCGTTCGACGCGTGACTTACCCACCTGCAAGAATGTTTTCCAGGACCTCGCGATCCCGTCGGCCCCGGCCTGAAGCGGCGCGCGCTCGAGAATGACTTTCACTGGCTCCCGGTGGCCAGTGCACGAACCAGCTTCGTTCCGTCCTCGAGGGTCTCCAGTGTGCGTGCAATCTCCACGGCACGCTGCCGCTGCGCGGCCGAGGGCGGCAAGTACGCACAGGCTGCACAGTCATCGAACTTGCGTATCAATTCCGTCCACGTCAGCGGCGCGCTCGCACTGCCGGGAATGTCTTTGCCCACCCGTTCGAGCACGCGTCCGTCACGCGTGAGAATTTGCACGCGCCCTGGAGGCAGCTCCAATTTCCAGTCGAGGCTGTGATCTTCCACTGCCAGCACGCGCTGTGCGAGGGCCAGAACCTGCGGATCGCGAATCGCCGCCTCGGTGAAGTCCGACACTCTCATGCCGCGACGGACCGCTGCGACCGCGACCAGGTACGGCAAGCTGAACTTCGCATCGACGAGCGTCGCCGGCGCGCGGCGCGCTTCGATGGGTGTGCTCATGAGAAGGTGATAGTCACCTGCGTAGAGGCGTAGTTCGCGCACATCTTCGGGTGCCAGGTCGTGCTCGCAAATCAGCGAGATAGTGGCATGGATGTGGCTATGTGCCGTGCCCACGCAAGGCCAGGGCTTGTACAGCGTCGCGCCACCGAGATATTCGGTTCCGAGCCCTTCGAGCATCCGTCCGCGATCGTAGCGTCCATCGAAATAGGTGTTGAAGACGCCGTAGGTTCCCTCGAACAGATTCGCGGCCCCGCCGATTCCTCGACTCGCGAGGAGTGCTGCGACGACTGCGCCGCTCGCCGAGAAGGCCGCGTACATGCCACGCAGATCACTGCCGGTGCCAGCCACGATCTCCATGACCCCGCACGAACGCATGCTGGCGATGCCGAGCGCGTGTGCCATCTGTTCCGGCGTCAACCCCATGATACGGCCGGCCGACGCGGTGCCTGCAAAAACACCCAGCACCGTCGAGAGGTTCCAGTCCTTCTTCCAGCCAACGTTGCAGCGAAGACGGGCAAACAGGTCCTGACCCACCGCCACGGCCGTGAGCAGCTCCCGGCCGCTCACTCCGCCCCGATACTCGGCAACGGCCAGTGCTGCCGCGACAATCGTGCTCGAGCAGTGCTGCCCCCAGGGCGTCTGGTCGTCGAAGTCCAGGCAGTGTGCCAGCGCACCGTTGGCGAACGCGGCCAGCATGACCGGCGCACGAACGCCAAATCCAAAGACGGTGCAATCGGGTCGACCACCCTGTTCGCATAGCAGATCGATCACCGCGCGCACCGCCGGTTCGACTCCGCTCGCAGCCAGCGTGACACCGAGCGTGTCCAGCAGACTTTTTTTTGCGGCCTCGATCGCCTGTAGCGGAAGGCTTTCGTAGCGAGCTCCCACCGCGTGCCGTGCGAACACGTGGACCAGGTCCTCTGCCTTTGAAGCGGAAGGTTCGACATTCACCGCGAGTGGTACCTCATTGCGCTTGCCACGCGCAGCGCCTCAGACAGCATGGGTCCGTGTTGAAGCAGCGTCCTCGAGGATCATCTCCGCCGCCTTGGCGCCGATCATGATCGTCGGTGCATTGGTGTTGCCGGCGGTCAGAAACGGCATGATCGAGGCGTCGGCAACACGGAGGCGCGCTACTCCTCGAACGCGCAGGCGCTCATCGACCACGGCTAATGCATCGCGGCCCATCTTGCACGTACCACCCTGATGATGAGCTGAATTGCCGGTCGCGCGCATGAATTCGAGGATCTGCTCGTCACTCTGCACATCGGGACCCGGCACCTCTTCGGCGACGACTCGCGAGGCGATCGGCTCGGCCGCCATGATGCGACGTATCGTGCGGATGCCAGCGGTCATGACGCGCACATCCTCCGGATCGACCAGGTAGTCCGGGTTCATGATGGGCGAGTGCGTCGGATCTGGCGAGCGCAGCGTTACACGTCCCGCGCGACGGGGACGTAACAAGTAGACCGACACGCCCATGCCAGGGAAGCGATCGACGTGCACCTGCCCGCTCGCATGGTAAGCGAAGGACATCGGCCGGAAACTGATTTGCAGATCCGCGTAAGGCTCCTGCGGACGGCTCTTGACGAACGCGGCGACCTGCGAGGAGCCGAGCGCGAGGTACCCACGCCGCGTCAACAAATAGCGCAAGCCCTGCCAGTACTTGCGCAGGCCGGAGATGTGCTGGTTATAGGAGCTGTCCGGCGTCGCGCGATAGCCGCAGTGGATATAGAAGTGATCCTGCAGATTGGCGCCGACGCCCGGCAGATCAACCCGGACTTCGATCCCGTGGCGCTGAGACTCCGCACCCGGCCCGATTCCAGACAGCATCAGCAGTTGCGGAGAATTGAGGGATCCACAGGAGAGGATCACCTCACGGGTGGCGTTCAGGATGAGCCGCTCACCGCCCCGTACGGCTTCCACCCCAGTCGCCTCGCGGCCGGTGAACCGGATGCGCTCGACGCGGCAGTCCGTCAGGACTTCCAGATTGGCGCGATCCCGAACGGGCTGGATGAACGCGACGTACGCAGACTGGCGCCGCCCGTCCCGGATGGTGTGCTGCATGTAGCCTACGCCGTCGTGAACGGCGCCGTTGAGGTCGCCCGTCCGCGGGATGCCCACACGCTCTGCAGATGCGATGAAATCGCCGCAACTGGGCACTCGCTCCGCCGGATCACTGATCCATAGCGGGCCGCCCTGTGCCCGATAAGTATCGGCGCCACGCTCGTTGTGCTCGATGCGCTTGAAGACGGGCAGGACGTCATCGTAGCCCCAGCCGGGATTGCCCAGATCGCGCCAGCCATCGAAGTCGTCACGGTGCCCGCGAATGTAGATCATGCCGTTGATGGCACTCGAGCCACCAAGCGCCTTGCCGCGCGGCCAATACATGCGCCGCTGATGCAGACGCGGCAGCGGCTCGGTGTGATAGTTCCAGTTGAGCGTGCGATTGAAGTACAGCTTCGCCATGCCGGCCGGCGTATGCACCCAGAACTTCTCCGCGGGGGGACCGGCCTCGATCAACAATACCCGTAGCTCCGGCCGGTCGCACAGACCACGAGCGAGCGCGCAACCAGCGGAGCCTGCGCCTGCAACGATGTAGTCGTACGTGAGCTCCCGATTCACGAGGGCCTGGTCTGCGCGGCCAGCAGCGCGCGCAGGTCGATACCGGCCTGCTCGGCCATGTACTGCAACAAGAGCATGCTGTCTTCTTCGCGATACCCGCTATTTGCAGCTTCCGTGAGAGTCGCGAGCAATTGCGGAGCAACCCAGAGTGGTGCACCCAGCGCAACCGCTTCCTCCTGCAGCAGGGTCTGGTCCTTGATGCTGATCGCGAGCCGACCATTGAACTTGAAGGTGCCCGAGAGAATCGCTGCAGGCACCTTGTCGGTTGTCGTGTAGTTGCGGCCCGAGCTGACATTGATGACGTCTATCAAAGTGCGCAGGTCGAGGCCGGCCTTGAGAGCGAGCACGAGTCCTTCGAAGGTTGCGAGCCGCCCGGCCGTCGAGAGGTGGTTGTTGATGAGCTTGGCGATCTGCGCGAGGCCGGGTTTTTCCCCGACATGGAAGACATGCTTCGCCATCACCGAGAGCGCCGGCAGCGCCCGCTCGAAATGAGCGCGCCGCCCCGAGGCCATTGTGGCAAGCGTGCCGGCGCGTGCTCCCGGCGGGCCACCGCTCACCGGAGCATCGATGAAGCCCACTCGCTCCGGCAGGCCGGATGCGATTTCGGTAGCTGCCTGCATCCCCATGGTCGAGAGGTCCACGTAGATCTGCACAGCCCTGCCGTGCATCACTCCATCGGCTCCCAACGCAACCTCACGCCCGATCGCAGGCGAGGGCAGGCACGAAAAAACCGTCTCCGCCGCATCGGCAGTTTCGCGGGGTGTGAGCGCGACGCGCGCGCCGGCGGCCTGCAGAGGAGCGACGCGCTCCGCGGCGGCGTCGCACACGACCAGATCGCGGCCGGCGGCGAGAAAGCGCTCGGCTATCGGGGCTCCCATGCTGCCCAGACCAATGAAGCCGATTCGATCGTTGGCCATGCACCCACCCCCCTGGTCCGGTCGCCCCAGTCTGCGCCCGCGGATATGGGGCGCCTACCCTTGCATGCGGATGCTTTATTTAGAATTATCCCGATATATGAGATTTCGTCAACAAGGGGTAGGATCGGGCCGCAGGTGACCTCACCCGCCGTATTCTCATCCCGGCTTCAACCCCGGACAGAACCTCCCATGAGCAACGCAAATACCACCACACACGCGCCTCAGGATTCCGGCGCTCCGGCGCTCGCGCGGGATTTCGGCGTCAACGGCCGTGTCGTCATCATCACTGGAGCCGGCCAGGGGATCGGCCGCGAATTGGCGCGCCAGTTTGCCGCGGGGGGCGCCCTACCCGTGATTGCCGATCTGAATTTCAGCAGCGCGCAGTCGGTGGGCCGCGAGGTAGAGGCCGCTGGCGGCCGCGCTTTGGCGCTTCAGGTGGATGTCGCGGAGAAGGCATCGGTCGATGCGATGGTCGCTGAGGTGCTGCGCGTGCATGGCCGAATCGATGCGCTGGTCAACAACGCCTCCATCTTCGCGATCCTGGAGAAGCGGCCTTTTGACCAGATCCCGCTCGCGGAATGGGAGAAGGTGCTACGCGTTAACATCACGGGCAGCTACCTCTGCGCATGCGCTGTCGCACCCTCCATGCGGCGTGCTTCCTGGGGACGCATCGTCAATATCTCCTCCGATGCCGTGCCCCGCGGGACAGCGAACTACCTGCACTATGTGACGTCGAAATCGGCCGTCATCGGGATGACCAACGCGCTGGCCCGCGAGCTCGGTCGTCACGGCATCACGGTCAATTGCATCCGGCCGGGGAGCGTCGCTACCGAGGTGGAGCGCACGGTCAATCCGACAGTCGATGTGCGCACGCGGGCACTCGAAGCGCAGTGCATACCTCGCGGCATGCTGCCCACAGACCTCGTGGGCCTGGTCATGTTCCTGGTCACGCCGGCCGCCTCCTTCATAACGGGTCAGACGATTGCCTGCGACGGTGGGTACACGCATAGCAGCTAGCGGCCGAGCGGGCCGCGGCCTTGTCAGCCGCGCAGCCCCTGCCGGGGAATGAATCCATGGAAACATTCGACAAGCACTACATAGACGGCGAGTGGGTAGACGGCCGAGGCACGAGCCGCTTCGCGCTCGTCAACCCGGCAAACGAGGAACCCTTTGCATCGGTGCGCCTCGGATCGCCCGAGGACGTCGAGCATGCCGTCCAGGCCGCCCGCCGCGCATTTCCTGCTTTCGGTGAGACATCGAAGAGCGAGCGCATCGAGCTGATGCAGCGCTTGATTGCCGGCATCACCGCTCGCGAGTCGGATCTCATGGAAGCCGCGAGCCGCGAGATGGGTGCGCCGCGCTCATTGCGCACGCATGTCACCGCTGGGCTCGAGTCGCTTCGCCATACCATCGCTGCACTTCAGGACTACGCATTCGAGACGCGCACTGCGCACAACCACCTCGTGCGACGCGAGCCGATCGGCGTCTGCGGCTTGATCACGGCCTGGAACTGGCCGGTGCAAAGCCTGTGCACGAAATTCGCCTCAGCTCTGGCCGCGGGGTGCACGGTGATCGCCAAACCCAGTGAATACACGCCTGTATCGGCCGTGATACTGGCCGAGGTGATCCACGCAGCCGGCATTCCAAAGGGCGTGTTCAACCTGGTGATTGGCGATGGGCCCACGGTCGGTCACGCCATGAGCGCCCACCCGGGCATCGACATGGTGTCGATCACCGGCTCGACGCGCTCGGGGATTTTGGTGGCGCAGGCAGCGGCCCCGACCGTGAAACGCGTCGCGCAGGAGCTCGGCGGGAAGTCGGCGCATATCATTCTGCCGGATGCAGATCTCGCAGCCGCTGCGCGCTTCAACGTGGCGCGTGGATTCTCAAATGCGGGGCAGTCGTGTCACGCACCCACGCGAATGCTCGTGCAGCGAAGTCAGGTCGAGTCCGTGCTCGAGCACATGAAAACGGAAGTGCACAAGATTCGGCTCGGGGATCCGCAAGATCCCGGCACCACCATGGGCCCTGTGGTCAATCAGGCGCAGTTCACCCGAATTCAGTCGTACATACTGAGCGGCATCGAACAGGGCGCCCGCCTCGTGTGTGGCGGCTCCAATCGGCCCGAGGGTGTGGCGCGCGGCTATTTCGTACGGCCGACCGTGTTTGCCGATGTGCGCCCATCAATGCGCATCGCCCACGAAGAAATATTCGGCCCGGTACTCGTTGTCGTGGCCTATGACACCGTGGAGGAAGCGATCGAGTTGGCGAACGCCAGCGCCTACGGTCTCGGGGGTTATGTATCAGGTACGGATATGACTCGCGTAGTGGAGGTGGGTCGACGGCTCCGCGCCGGACGTGTGTTCCTCAACGGCGCGACCGCCAGCGCCTCCGCGCCCATGGGCGGCTACAAGCAGTCGGGCAACGGGCGCGAAATGGGAGTCTTCGGTCTCGAGGAGTACCTGGAGGTCAAGGCTTTGGTGGGGGCCAACGCGCCCTCGCCCGCCTGACTGGCCAGCCCGCGGCCCTCGTCCGAGGACCGCGGGCGTCTTCACACGCCTCAGTAGCTGACGCTGAGTCGCAGACCGTACGTGCGCGGCCGCGAGATGATCTGGGTCGCACCAAAGGGTGCGGTGGTGAAACGGAAGTCGATGTTCTCCTCATCCGTCAGATTGTCGACGAAGAAGCCCAGCTGGTAGCGTCCCTCGTCCGGCCCGATGGAACCGCTGAGACGGGTGATGGTGTACGAAGGGGTCCTGTCGAAACGAAGCGGACCCCCGGCACCGGGAAAGAAGTCATACGAGCCGGAGTAGTTGACCACGGCGGACAGCGTGCCCGTCCAGCCGCTCATGACGTGACCCGTGAGATTCGCGCCAACGAAGCCGGACAATTCGGGTGCATGCGGAAGCCTGTAACCCGTGAGATTCTCGGTGCCCGCAGTCATGCCGGTCGGATTGCCATTGCCGTCCAGAACGACGACCTGCACACCCGCGTTTCCGAAATCTTCGTACTCGGTGTCTTCGTAGAGTCCACCCGCGAAGAGCTCGATGAAGCTGTTCGGCGCCCATGAAGCATCGAATTCGATACCCTGCAGCTTGGCATTCGGCTGCCGGACGCTACCCGGGCCGCCGCTGCTGCCCTGGTCGATGGCAACCGTCTGCAGATCCTGGTAGTCGTAGTCGAATGCCGCAATGCTCGCGCGCACCCGATGATTGCTGGACAGGAACTTCACGCCGGCCTCGTAGCTCTCCAGAGTCTCTTTCAGGTAGAGCGTCAGCGGAGTTCCAGGTGAGTTGATTCCGCCTGCCTTGATGCCCTTGTTGTAGGAGGCATAGAGGTTCACCTGGCCGATCTCGTATGCGACGACGAACCGCGGTGACACGTTGCTGTCCGAGAAACTCGCAACGGACCCGTTGGTTTGCCGGCCATCGCGCTCGTCGTCTGTGTAGCGGGCTCCGGCGGTGAGCGCCAGGCCACCGCCTGGCCTGAAGGTCACCTCGGCGAAAGGTGAAACGCTCGTGGTGTCGATATTGCCCTTGGGCACGATCCCGGTGATCGCGTAGGTGGACTTGTCGTTCAGGTAGTCCACGCCGAATGTGGACGAGAACTTCTCGCCGAGATCGGCCGTGCCGGTGATCGTCTGAGTAAACGTCCTGTTCGTCGATGGAATGTTGAAGTGCAGACCACCATGGGCGGCATCGATGTTCGTCAGGTCGCAATCGCAGGTGTCCAGCGTGTAGTTGTCCGTAAACGCTGTGACGCTCTCGAAGGCCACCGCGCCGGTGTTGAGTCTCATCTTCAGGTTGAAGAAGTCATTCCTGGCGTCGATGCCCACGCCACCGTTGATCTCGTTGATCGCGGTGGTGTACGGATCAGCATAGGGATGCGTGAATCCGGACTGTGAGCAAAGCGCGCACAAGACATCGGGCAGGGACTGGGCGTTGGCGCCTTGCGAAGCACTCCGATCCTGACGCTCGTACTGCATGACCGCGGAAAAGTCGTCGCTGGGCCGGTACAGCAACTTGGCACGAATCTGCGTGTTGCGTGCCCAGCCGAACTCGTTGCCGTCGGGGAGATTGCGGATGTAACCCCCATCCTCGCGGTAACGGGCGGCCACGCGCACGGCGATCGTGTCGCTCAGCGACTCGTTCAGTACGCCGTCGAATGAGCGCCTGCCCAGGTTCCCGGCCTCGGCGCTCAGTTGTCCGCTGGAGTCGAACACGGGATCGGCGGTATTGATGAGAATGGCGCCGCCCGTGACATTGCGGCCCCACAACGTAGCCTGCGGGCCCTTGAGCACCTGCACCGAGTCGACGTCCATGATCTCGAGGTTGCCGCCCTTGCCGCGCTCGATATATGCGCCGTCCACAAAGACACCGATCGGGTTTTCAACGCCCGGGTTCGAAAAGTTGGCACCGACGCCGCGAATGTAGGTCATGGCGTAGCCGACCCAGCTCGCCATCGATAGTCCCGGGGTCACGACCTGCAGCGACAACAGATCCTGGACGTCGACCTGCTCCAGTCTTTCCTGCGTCACCGCGGTGACCGCGATCGGCACCCGTTCCAGATTCTCCGAACGGCGCTGCGCGGTCACGAGGACCTCATCCAGAGTTCCCGTCTCAGCGCTGGATTCTGCAGTCGTTGATGGCTGCTGCCCGGCAGGACTCTGCGGCGCCTGACCCATCGCGTGGCCGGACATCGCTAGCGCCGAGGCAGCAAATACATGCAGACAAACCGATCTCTGTAAGCCCCTCATCTGCAGTCCCCCTCAGGAAAAGGCCCGGGATTGGGCTCTGATAGTAAAGTTCTATATAGTGAGATTTTATGACGGCAATGGCCCAAGTCAAGCCTGGGATTTGAATGCTAATCCCGACATGTGAGATGTAGGAAAAAAGCCACGGTCAGGCGTGGGGTCGGGCGCCATATCCGCGGAGCGAGGCATGTATGAGCGGTGAAAACGTGCGTGCGGACGATGGTGAGGTGTCATGCGTAGCGATCACCGTGGCGAAGCACGACTACATAGACGACGTGCGACGAGCCCTGGAAGACCTCATCGAGCCCGTGCGCAAGGAACGCGGTGTCATTCAGTACCAGATGTACAGGGATTATGCCGATGCACGTCGCTTCGTCTTTATCGAGCGCTGGCAGAGCCTGGACGCTTTCGAGGCCCATTGCGTGGCGCCGCACATCAGGGACTATCTGGAGCGAACCAGGGACTGGCTCGAGCAAAGTGCCTTCCATGTGCTCGAGAAGGTTCGCTGAAAGGTGGTCGTGCAAGATGCCGATACGTCGGCACGCAGTTTGCGCCGAATGCACCGAACTCAACTGATGTCATTCAGTGGGATTACGTCGATGATATTCTGTTCAGGGCTGCCGCGTCCTTGTGGCGGAGAGGTGTATCCGCATGAAAGAGATCACTGCGCATCCATCGGAGGCTTTCGAGCGTGCGCTCTACCCGCGCATCGGTCTCTATATAAATGGCGAGTGGCTCTACGATCGCGAACCTTGCCTGGATGTCAGGAATCCGAGCACCGAGAACATACTGGGCACCGTACCGCGGGCGTCCGATGCTGACCTGGCGCGTGCGCTCGAGGCTGCAGCCTCTGGCTTTCGGATCTGGAATGAGACGCCACCGCAGGAACGGGTCCGAATCATTCTGCGCGCAGTCTCCCTGCTGCGCGAACGGACACGTGACATCGCGAAGATCCTGACACTCGAGAACGGGAAACACCTGGCGGATTCCGAGGCGGAAATCGAGCGCTGCGGGAATTTCTACGAATGGGATGCTGCGCAATCGCTCAGAAGCTTTGGTCTGGTGGTCCCGGGCGAACCGAAAATGCAGAAGTTCGTGCTCCGCCAACCCATCGGTCCGGTGGTCGCCTTCACTCCCTGGAACGTGCCAATGAGCTCGGCCGCGCGCAAGACGAGCGGCGCGCTGGCCTCGGGCTGCTCGGTGATCCTGAAGGCGGCTGAAGAAACGCCCGGGACGGCATGCGCTCTGGTGAGGTGCTTTGAGGACGCGGGTCTGCCCCCGGGCGCGCTGAATCTCGTGTTCGGTGACCCCGCTCACATCTCCTCGACACTGATCGCTTCGCCCATTACGCGCCTGGTCACCTTCACCGGTTCGACCAACGTGGGAAAGTATCTTACGCAGCTGGCTGCACAGGCCATGAAGCCAGTGTTGATGGAACTGGGTGGCAATGCGCCGGTGATCATCTGTGCTGGCGTCGATGCCCGCGAGATCGGCAAACTCGCCGCGAGCGCGAAGGCGAAATCGTCGGGGCAGATCTGCGCATCGGCTTCGCGATTCATCGTCGAGCACAGTATGTATGAGGACTTCGTGTCGTCATTCGCCGAGACGCTCTCCGGTTTGCGTGTGGGCGACGGATTCGAGGCGGGCGTGCAGATGGGGCCTGTTGCCAATGCCCGGCGACTGGGTGCGGCAAAGACGATCGTCGCTGACGCCAGGCAGCGCGGCGCCCGGATCGCGACTGGCGGTCAGCGGATAGGCAACAGGGGATACTTCTTCGAGCCCACGGTCATCGCCGAAGCGCCCCTCGAAGCAGACGCCATGACCGTAGAGCCCTTTGGCCCTCTGGCTGCATGTGTCTCGGTGCCGGATCTCGACACCGCGCTCTCGGTGGCAAACAGTCTTGCAGTCGGGCTGGCAGCATACGCATTCACCAACTCGCTCGAAGATGCGGAACGTATCGCGAGGGAGCTGCAGTGCGGAGTTCTCTCAATCAATCACTTCGGCACGCCGGACGCGGATACGCCGTTTGGCGGCGTCAAGGACAGCGGCACGGGCCGGGAAGGCGGCCCATCGAGCCTCGACGCCTATCTGATAACGAAAACCGTGCTGCAAAAGACCGTTCGCGTTTGAGCGCCCGGCTGCACGCGTTTGCAATCGCGAGACCGGCGATGAACGTGTCCCGACTTACTTCAGGTTCTCCCGGAAGAAGCTCGTCAGTTTGGCGAACGGAATGAGGTTGACACGATCATAGAGGTCCACGTGACCGGCGCCAGGAATGATGAGAAGTTCCTTCGGTTCGCCAGCAAGCCGGTAGGCTTCTTCACTGAATTCCCGGGAGTGAGCCTCGGCTCCCGTGATGAAGAGCATCGGGCGCGGTGCGATCGTCTCGATGTCCATGAACGGGTAAAAGTTCATGAACTTGACGCTGCTCGTGAGGGTTGGATGTGTCGTCAGTTGCGGTGACGAGCCTTGCGGGGTGAACTCGCCCCTTGGAGTGCGGTAGAAATCGAAAAACTCTCGCTGTATGGGGTGCGTGTCTTCCTTCAGCTCATGCACAGTCCCACTCGTGTACTGTGTCTCACCACCGGCAAACTCCGCGTGGCGTTGCTCTGCTGCCGCAGCAATGATTTGCTTGCGTTGCTCGAGAGTCTGTCCGTGCCTGAGCCCGTTGCGGCTGGCCGCGCCCATGTCGTACATGCTGACCGTCGCAATGGCTTTCATGCGCGGGTCGATCTTGGCCGCACTGATGACAAAGCTGCCGCTGCCACAAACACCGATCACGCCAATCCGCTCCCGGTCGACAAAGGCTTGGGTGCCCAGAAAGTCCACCGCGGCACTGAAGTCCTCGGCATAGAGATCCGGCAAAACGGCATTGCGCGGCTGGCCCTCGCTCCCGCCCCAGAAAGACAGATCCAGGGACAGAGACACAAATCCCTGTTCGGCCATCTTCGTGGCATAGAGATTCGCGCTCTGCTCTTTCACCGCCCCCATCGGATGCCCAACGACGAGCGCGGGACTCTTTCTGCTCCGATCGAGATTCCTGGGAACGAAGAGATTCCCCGCGACCACCATCTTGTACTGATTCTTGAAGGTAACTTTCTGCACCGTTACCCGATCGCTGGTGTAAAAGTTGTCTGCGCCGTTGGACATGGCTGCGCCCATGGTAGTGAACGGAGTGAATAGCAGTACGGCCAATGGAATGAGCCTTTTCAAATGCAATGCCCTCACGCTGTCGGTGATGAAATCGATCGGCCGGTTGCGCCCAGTCTGACGGCCCGATAAACCGCGCACGAGTCAGAAGCGAACTTGTTTCGCCGCGTCGACGATGGCAGCGACATCATCCTGCAGCAAGAACCCGTCATGCCTGGCATGGTTGGCTTCCACGCGGACTCTCTTGAGGTAGCGATGCGGTGAACCGTAGAGGCCTGTCAGGTCTGGTTCAGGGCTCGGAGCAGGATTGTCGACCGCCTGGCTGTCGAACGGTGCGGTGTCACCGTCCCACCGATCACTCTGCCCGAACAAGAAGCAGAATCCGCCGATATTCGATCCCTGGCCGCGGAGCGTTTCGATTGGCACAGTCACCTGGGGCAGTCGGATGCCGCCAAGCGCTATCCCGGTGATTGGGTCGCGGTCGACGCTCGCGGCTCCAGCGGTCGGAATGGTGAGGCTGATGCGATCGCCGATGGCCGGCGCATGGTTACGCCTGAACGACCACTTGTTACGGTGGGACGCCCAGTTGCCGATGGCGTCGACCGCCGCGCGCGTGGCGTAGTTGCTCGGCCCTTCGTTGATCGGCGTGATCCCGCAGGTCGTGATGACGAGCCCGTAGGGCTGTTCCACCAGCGGCGGGCCGGGGACTCCGGCCTTGACACGAGGAGGTGTCGAGGCCTCGAACCAGAACCGGTCCCCGGGGGCCGGGCCTGCGTACTCCCACCGCCGGAAGCCGTCGTCGCCCGGCTG
>Ga0081539_10000666_pt1 | contig 68895 bp, 65 predicted proteins | sample TabmetS4T2R2_FD_71023 | JGI IMG/M metagenome (GOLD analysis project Ga0081539, IMG submission 71023) | Tabebuia heterophylla rhizosphere microbial communities from the University of Puerto Rico - S4T2R2 | ecosystem: Host-associated > Plants > Roots > Rhizosphere ...
ATAGACGCCCCCCGTGTCCAGCGAGACGCGCCCCTGCACGGTGTCGCGCACCGCCCGCGGCTGCTCGTAAATCTCTTTGAGCATGAAGTGCTTGAACCCGCCCTTCTCCGCCATGATCGGGTCCCAGGTGATGCGCTGCTGCTGCGGCTCGCGGATGTTGCCCTCGAAGTCCGTGACGCGCACGGCGTCTTTGGTCAGGACGGCGATCTCGCCGTCGCCGAGGAAGAACACGTCGCGCGTGTGTTGCAGGATGGGCGGGATGTCACTGGCGACGAAGAACTCGCCGTCGCCGAGGCCGATGACGACGGGCGGGCCTTGGCGGACGGCGATGATCATGTCCGGCTCGTCCACCGAGATGATCGAGAGCGCGAAGATGCCGCGCAGGTCGCGCACGGCGCGCTCGACCGCCAGCTCGAACGAAGCCTCGGTGCGCAGGTACTCTTCGATCAGGTGCGCGATCACTTCCGTGTCCGTCTCGGTGACGAAGACGTGATCCGAAGCCCGCAGGCGATCCTTCAGTTGCAGGTAGTTTTCGATGATGCCGTTGTGCACGACGACGACGCGCCCCGTGCAGTCGCGGTGCGGGTGCGCGTTCTCCTCGGTCGGCCGCCCGTGCGTCGCCCAGCGCGTGTGCCCGATGCCGTAAGTGCCGTCGAGCGGCTTCAACCGGATCGCCTCTTCGAGATTGCGCAGCTTGCCCTCGGCGCGGCGGATGTCTAGCTGCTGCCCCTCGTCCACGACTGCGATGCCAGCCGAGTCGTAGCCGCGATATTCGAGCTTGCGCAGCCCGTCAATGATGACCGGCACGACCTGCTTGTTACCCACGTATCCGACAATGCCACACATAAGATTGCTTTCCTTTCAGGAAAGCAGTGACGAGTGGCGAGTGACGAGTGACGAGTTAAGAAAAGTTCTAACTCGTCACTCGTCACTCGTCACTCGTCACTGCCGTTACTTCTTCGGCCGGTTGCGTTTCATCTTGCAGGTGTTTTTTGACGACGGCGGGGACGCCGGCCACGAGCGTGTCGGGCGGCACGTCCTTGATGACGACCGCGCCCGCGCCGGTGACTGAGCGCGCGCCGACGCGGACGGGGGCGACGAGCATGGTGTCCGAGCCGATCTTGACGCCGTCTTCAATGACGGTCGGGTGCTTGCGCTGGCCGTCGTAGTTGCAGGTGATCGTGCCCGCGCCGATGTTGGTGTTGTCGCCGACGGTCGCGTCGCCGAGGTAGGTGAGGTGCATGGATTTCGCTTTGCGGCCGAGCCGCGACTTTTTCATCTCGACGAAGTTGCCGACCGCCGCCGCCTCTTCCATCAGCGCGCCCATGCGCAGGTGCGCGAACGGGCCGACCGCGCAGTGATCCGCGATCTCCGAGTCCACGATGACGCAGTGATCCTTGATCTCGACGCCGCTGCCGACGCGCGCGTTCGTGAGGCGCGTGCCGGAGCGAATGATGCAGCCCTCGCCGATGACGGTGCGCCCTTCGATGGACACGTCCGGGTGGAGGATTGTGTCGCGCCCGATCTGCGCCTCGGCGCTGACGTAACAGCGCGCCGGGTCTATGACGGTCACGCCCGCGTCGAGCATCAGCCGGCGGAGCGTGCGCACGCGCAGCAGGCGCTCGAACTCGGCCAACTCGACGCGCGTGTTGATGCCGGAGACTTCGCGCGCGTCCGTGTGCTGGAAGACGCTCACGTCCGCGCCGTCGGCGCGCAGGATGCCGGGCACGTCGGTCAGATAATATTCGCCCTGCGCGTTGACGGGCCGGACGCGCGCCAGGGCGTCGAAGAGCGCGCGCGTCTCGAAACAGTAGATGCCGGCGTTGATCTCGTTGAGCTGGCGCTCCTCGGCGGTCGCGTCCTTTTGTTCGACGATGCGCTCGAAGCGCCCCTCGGCGTCGCGCACGACGCGCCCGTAGCCGGTCGGGTCGTCGAGCCGCACGCTGAGGAGCGTGCACGCCGCGCCGTGCCCGCGGTGCGAGCGGTGCTGCTGGACGAGCGCGACGAGCGTCTCGGCGCGGATGAGCGGCACGTCGCCGGAGAGCACGAGCAAGGTCGAATTCGCGTCGGCGAGCGCGTCGCGCGCCGCGAGCACCGCGTCGCCCGTGCCGCGCTGCTCGGTCTGCGTGATGAAGACTGCGCCCTGCGCGCCGAGTTCCGCCTCGACCGCCGCGCGGACTTCGTCCGCCTGATGACCGACGACGACGTGGACGGGGCGGCCTTCGCGCACGAGCGCCGCGGCCGTGTGGCAGACATGCGCGATGAGCGGGCGGCCCCCCAGTTGGTGCAGGACTTTGGCCGTGCGCGAGCGCATGCGCGTGCCGAGACCGGCAGCGAGGATGAGCACGTCGAGCGGCGCGACGGCGGCCGGCTGCGCCTGCGTGGTCGCCTGTTCCGGCGCGTTCGTTGGCGGCTGTCTCTCCATAAACTTTCAGCGCGGCAACTCGGCGAACAACTGCCGCGCGCCCGTCGCCTGTTCGTAGCAGGCGACGATGAAGCGCGCCAGCTTCTCAGGGCTGTGCCGCACCATCTCCCCCTCGTCGAGCAAGTCCGCGCGCACGATCTCGGTCTCGCCGCTGAACTCGCGTTCCAGCATGTGATCGGTCAAGCCGATCTGCTGCGCGCCCTCGGCGGCGTAGCGCGCCGCCTGCTCGGCGCTAACCCGCCGATTGTTGACCACAACGTAATCGAAATGAATCTCCGGCGCGTGCCGCCTGACGGTTTCAAGGTGCTGGCGGGCCGTGTAGCCGTCGGTCTCGCCCGGCTGCGTCATCAGGTTGCAGATGAAAATCTTGACGGCCGCCGACGCGCGGATCGTCTCGGCGACGCGCGCGACGAGCAGATTGGGCAGGATGCTAGTGTAAAGCGAGCCGGGGCCGACCGTGATGATGTCGGCGCTCCGGAGGGCGGCGAGCGCCTCCGGCAGCGGCAAGCAGTGTTCCGGCTCAAGCCGCAGGCGGCGGATGGGCACGTGCGAGGCCGTGATGTTCGTCTCGCCGCGCACCTCGCGCCCGTCTTCGAGTTCGGCCACGAGTCGCACGTCGTTCAAAGTCGCCGGGTAAATGCGACCTTTGCTCGCCAGGACTTCGGACGACAGGCGGACGGCCTCCGTGAAGTCGCCGGTCACGTCCGTCAGCGCGGCAAGGAAGAGGTTGCCGAAGCTGTGCCCGCTCAGTTGCCCTTCGCCGCCGAAGCGGTAGCGGAAGAGGCGCGCGAGCAGGGTCGAGTCTTCGGAGAGCGCGACCATGCAGTTGCGTATGTCGCCGGGCGGGAGGATTTGCAACTCTTCGCGCAGGCGGCCCGAGCTGCCGCCGTCGTCCGAGACCGTGACGATGGCCGCCAACGAGTCGAGCCAGACGCCGCCCATCTCGCGCGCGCCGACGAGTTCTTTCAGGCCCGCGAGCGCGGTCGAAAGCCCCGTGCCGCCGCCGATGGCGACCAACTTTAACCCCTGCGCTGTGTTGTCGTGCAAAACTACGGCTCTCCTCTGCGGCGGACACGGCCGGGGGCGTGAGCGCGCCCCCTAAAGAGACTATACCCAAAAGAGTTGGGGTTTGAAAATAGCGCGGCCCGCCGGGCGACGCTTGAGTTGTTGAGGAGGGACACGGGGCGGGGCGAACTTCAGGCGCGCGGCGCGAAGATAAGCTGCTCGTAATCAGGCTCGTTGCGCAATGCCGCCAAGTCCTGGTCGTGCTGCGCGCGGATGCGCAGGTTGGGTTGCAGGTCGAGCGCGCGCGTCAAGGCTTCGAGCGCGGGCGCGATGGAGCCGAGGCGTGCACGCGTCGCCGCCAGCCCGTAGTGGATGTGCGCCGCCTCCGGCTCGCGCTTCAGGGCGCGCTCGAACAGTTCCTGCGCCGCCACGTAGTCGCCGCGGTTGAGTTCGATGACGCCGCGGTCGTAGAGCGCGTCCGGGTCGCGCGGCAGCGCCGTCTCTGTGCGCAGGCGCGACTCGGCGATGGCCAGGTAGATGCGCGCCCGCGCCGTCACCTCTGAGGCGTGCGGGTGCTGCTCGATCAGGGCGCGAAAAGCCTGCCGGGCGTCGCCGAAGCGCCCGCGCGAAAAATCCTTGTGCGCGCGCTCGAAGGCGCGAATAGCCGCCATCTCGTCCTGCGAAGGCTTGGGGCGGGGCGCGGGTCTGGGCGGCGTCTGCGGGCGCGGCGCGGGTTTGGCCGGTCTGGCCGCGGGAGTCTTGGCCGCAGCGGCCTTCTGTTTGGTCGGTTTTACCGCCGGTCGTTTGGCGGGTTTAGCGGCGGTTCTACTTTTGGCCGCGCCTTTTGCCGGCGTCGCTTTCGGCGCGGGCTTGGCGGCTTTCGCCTGTTTGCCCTTCGTCGCCTTCTGTGCCTTCGGCGTCGCCTTGCCGGGGTTGGCCGTCTTCTTGGTCGCCTTGCGCACGGGAGGTTTCGCCGCGCCGGTGAGTTTGGCTAACGGCTTGGGGCGGGCGGCTTTCGCGTGCAACTTTCGACTCTTAGCCGCTGACGCTGAGGAAGCGCTACGTGTAGCAGGGCGGGGGGTAGGTCGCTTGACGCCCTTGATGACAGGATCGCTCATGCGAAGCACTCGCTTTTCAAAATGGCTTCCGTCGTTTACTGGGACACGCTCTCAAAGAAGCCTGCGAAACGCGCACAGGGTAGCACACGTCGGGTCATAAAGCAACGCAAGAGTATAACTTGCGGGTATAAAGAAGAGACTGTGCAATAACTAGCTTGAGCAAAACCATAGGCAACATAGAAAAACAGTTGAAGTCATTTACTGCGCTATGCTAGAGTGCCTAAAGGGGTCGTTGAGCCTCCTGATCTCCTCCACGGACAGCAGCGACAGCGACCATTCGGCTTGCTCGAACCGCTTTTTCGGCCTGGGTTTAGATTTCAAGTGCGGAGCGTCTAACCGAGCGCCCCTCCGGTCCCACCTTCTTCGCATCTCGTTAGCGAAAGCGCCTGTATAGATGACGGACACACCTATCATTATGCGCGAACAGCAGTACGGGCGGATCATCTCCGTACTGGGCAAGCTGCGGCTGGATTCGTTCTCCCGCGTGGTCTTCCTCGTGGACAAGAACGGGCAGGAGATCGCCGTGCAGGGTGAGGTCGGCGGGCTGGACACCACTTCCCTGGCGTCGCTCGCCGCCGGCAACGTCGCGGCGACGGGCGGCATGGCGCAACTCATCGGCGAGAAAGAGTTCCCGACGCTCTCGCACGAGGGCGAGCGCGAATCGATCCACATCTGTCTGATCGGCCGGACGCTCTTGGTGGTCGTCTTCGACGAGCGTTCGAGCCTCGGGCTGGTCAAGCTGCGCGTCAAACAGGCCTCGCGCGAGCTAGCCACCATCTTCGACGAGATCACGCGCGAATCCGAACAGACGGCCCACGAAAACCCCCTGCTCGCGGGCATCACCGACGACGACATTGACAGCCTCTTCACTTAAAAGTCCGGAGTCCGGACTCTCGACTGCCTTTGACCTATGACGTTCATCAACTACGCATCACGCGAGATCAACTGCAAGATCGTCTATTACGGGCCGGGCCTGTGCGGCAAGACGACCAACTTGCAGTACATCTACGACTCGACCGCGCCCGCGGCCAAAGGTAAGCTCATCTCCCTGGCGACCGAGACCGACCGCACGCTCTTCTTCGACTTCATGCCGCTTGAACTCGGCACGGTGCGCGGCTTCAAGACGCGCTTCCACCTCTACACCGTGCCCGGTCAGGTCTTCTACGACGCCTCGCGCAAGCTGATCCTCAAAGGCGTGGACGGCGTCGTCTTCGTCGCCGACAGCCAGGAAGAGCGCATGGACGCCAACATCGAATCGCTCTACAACCTGGAAGAGAATCTCAAGGCCAACGGCTACGACCTGGCGAAAATCCCTTACGTCCTCCAACTCAACAAGCGCGACCTGCCGAGCGCCATCGCCGCCGCAGACCTCATCGCCGAGCTGCGCCGCAACGGCGAGCCTGTCCACGAAGCCGTCGCCTCCAAAGGCACGGGTGTCTTCGACACCCTCAAGTCCATCGCCAAGCTCGTGCTGACGGAACTGCGTAAGAACTGAAACAAGCACAAGGCACAGGTTAAAAACAGAGCCGGCCGAGAAGAGCAACTTCTTCTCGGCCGGCTCTGTTTTTGCCTTGCGCTTCAGTCTATAGCCTTGATCATCAACAGCCCGTCGCCGCCGTTCGAGTAGTAGCGCGGCAGGCGCTGGGTGACGGTGTAGCCGAGATTATGGTAGAGCCGTTGCGCGCCCTCGTTGACGGCGCGGACTTCGAGGCGGACGGTGCGGACGTGGCGGCGGCGAAAGCTCTCTTCGACCTTGGCGAGCATCCGCTGGGCGATGCGACGGCGGCGGTGTTCGGGCGCGACGCCGAGGGTCGTGACGTGCCCGGTGCGGTCAGGCTCGACCAGCCCGACGATGAAGCCGACCATCGCGCCGTCGGGTGTGACGGCGCGGAAGGCGACCGATTCGGGCGAGGTCAGCAGGTACTCGAAGGTCTCGCGGCTGTAAGCCTCGCCGTCCACGAAGCAACGTTGGTCGAGCCGCCAGCATTCGTCAAGCTGCGAGACGGTGAGCGGGCGTATGTCGTAGCGCGCGTCGAGCGCGGCAGAGGTCTCCGCCGCGACTCCGACCGGCGCGGGCAGACCGCCGCCGTTCGCACCCGTTTCGGTTGCGCGCGTAGCGAACAGACGCGAACGAATCTTCTTCAGCACAGCCATAAAAGGGCAGTGACGAGTGACAAGTGACGAGTGACGAGTAAGAGCAAATTTACCCGGTGCGGCCGACGGCTTGTTTGCGACCACCCGCATGGAATTTTATCTTGTCACTTGTCACTTGTCACTCGTCACTAAATTATCAGCATGCAGTCGCCGTAGCTATAGAAGCGGTAGCGCGCGGCGACAGCGTGGCGGTAGGCGGCGAGCGTGAGGTCGCGCCCGGCGAAGGCGGCGACGAGGACGAGGAGCGACGAGCGCGGCAGGTGGAAGTTGGTGACGAGCGCGCGGACGACTTTGAAGTCGTAACCGGGCGTGATCGTCAGCCGCGCCTCGCGCGCGCCGGGGCGCAACTCACCGTGCGCATCAACCGCCGATTCGAGCGCACGCACCGTCGTCGTGCCGACGGCGACGACGCGCCGCCCGCGTGCGCGCGCTTCGTTCAGCGTCGCCGCCGCCGCCACAGTGATCTCGTACCGCTCCGGCGCGACCGCGTGCTCGCTTAAATCCTCGACGCGCACGGGCGCGAATGTGCCGTAGCCGACGTGGAGGGTGATCTCGACGACCTCCACGCCGCGCGCGCGCAAAGCTTCCAGCACGCGCGGCGTGAAGTGCAAGCCGGCGGTGGGCGCGGCAATCGCGCCGCGCGTGCGCGCGTAGATCGTTTGATAACGCTCGCGGTCTACGTCGCGGCGCGCGCCGGTCTCGCTCGCGTCGGCGCGCTTGATGTAGGGCGGCAGCGGCGTCTGCCCCATCTCTTCCAGCAGCGCGTGAAAATCGCCGGCACACTCGAAGCGCACCGTGCGCCGTCCGTCCTCGTGCTCGGCCATGACTTCCGCGCGCAAGCGGCCGTCGCCGAAGCTCGCTCGCGCGCCCGTTTGCAGCCGCCGCGCGGGCCGCGCCAGCGCCGTCCACATGAGCGGCTCGACCTCTTCGATCAGAAACAACTCGACGCGCCCGCCCGTCGGCACGCGCGCGCCGACGAGTCGCGCCGGAAAGACACGCGTGTTGTTGACGACTAGCACGTCGTCCGCATTAAGTTCGGCGGGCAGCGCGGCAAAGTTTCCGTCGCGCCATACGCCGCGCGCACGGTCAAGCACGAGCATGCGCGCCGCGTCGCGCTCGGCGAGCGGCTGCTGCGCGATCAACTCTTCAGGCAGTTCGTAATCGAACTCGGAGATCAGCACGGGAAGAATTAACCACAAAGACACGAAGGACACAAAGAGGACAGTCGTCCCTCTTCGTGTCCTTCGTGTCTTTGTGGTTCAACTGCTTTGCTGCGCGACGGGCGCTTGCGAGGCGTGGATCAGTTCGCGCGCTTCGGAGGTCTCCTGGTGGAAGACGACGGATAGCTGTGCGCCGAAGAGGAGGATGAGGCTGGAGACGTAAGACCAGGTGAGCACGGCGACGACCGCACCGACCGAGCCGTAAATCTGATCGTAGTGAAAGTAGTGCAGGCTCGACGCGAAGATGTATTTCGCCGCCTCCCAGAGCAGCCCGGCGACGACCGCGCCCGGTATCGAGTCGCGCAGCGTGACGCGCCCGCTCGGCGTGACGCGATAGACGAGCGTGAAGAGTGTGATCGTGACGGCGACGCTGACCAGCGTGAAGATGATCTGCCAGAAGGCATTGCCCGCGAGCGCGAGCATCGTCACGCGCTCAAGCTGGCGCGGCGTCAGGCGCGAGGCCAGCTCGCGCAGCGCGACGAGCACAGAGGTCAGCAGCACGGACGCGATCAGCAGCACGCCGATGCCGCCGATCAGGGCGAGCGTCAGTCCCCGCCCGTGCAGGAACGTGCGCGGCTTCGTGCCCCACAGGCGGTTGATCGCACGCTCGACGACGTTGAAGACCCACGAGCCGGCCCAGAGCGTGACGACGACGCAGGTGATGATGACGGTCGGGCCGACGTTTTCGAGCGAGCGAATCGTCGTCGCCAGGAACTCGCGTGAGCCGGGATAAACGTCAACCGCGCGGTTGAGCATCTCCTTGCCCACGTCGAAGTTGTTGCCGAGCGCCAATAGCACGAGCAGCGCCGGGAAGAGCGTCAGCAGCCCGAAGTAGCTCATCGCGGCGGCGGGCGTGAACAGATCGTTTTCGTGGAACTGGTGGAAGGTGTGGCCGAAGATCGACAGCCACGGCGCGCGATTGCGCACGCCGAAGCGTTGCCGCGACAGGGATGCGAGCCAGCGTCTCATAACTCAAAGGCTGTCCGTTGTCCGTGGTCAGTTGTACGTCGCGCCAGGCTTCGTCAGTTCCGCGTTTCAGCTTCGGCTGTCAATTCGCGCGCCGAAATAGCGGACGACTGACCACGGACGACGGACGATTCTAACTGAACAGCCCCGGACTGGACGGCGGCGGCGCGACGCCGAAGTGCTCGTAGGCGTAGCGCGTCGCCATGCGCCCACGCGGGGTGCGGTTGAGGAAGCCGATCTGGATCAGGTACGGCTCGATGATCTCCTCAATCGAATCCTTCTCCTCGTGGATCGAGGCGGAGATCGTGCCGAGGCCCACGGGGCCGCCGTCGAACTTCTCGATGATCGTCAGGAGCAGCTTGCGATCCATCTCGTCAAGGCCGTAGGTGTCCACCTCCATGCGGTTGAGCGCGTCGCCGGCCACGGCGCGCGTAATCTTACCCTCGTACTCCACCTGCGCGTAGTCGCGCACGCGGCGGAGCAGCCGGTTGGCGATGCGCGGCGTGCCCCGCGCCCGCCGCGCGATCTCTTGCGCGCCGCCCTCGTCCACCTCCACGCCCAGGATGTCCGCCGAGCGACGCACGATCAACTCCAACTCGTCGTGCTTGTAGAAATCGAGGTTGAAGACGATACCGAAGCGCCCGCGCAACGGCGCAGTAATCAGTCCGGCCCTCGTCGTCGCGCCGACCAGGGTAAACTTCGGCAGGTCTAACTTGATCGAGCGCGCCGCCATGCCCTGCCCGATCATGATGTCGAGTTGGTAGTCCTCCATCGCGGGGTAGAGGACTTCTTCGATGGCCGGGTTGAGGCGGTGAATCTCGTCTATGAAGAGCACGTCGCCTTGCTGCAAGTTGGTCAGGATGGCCACGAGGTCGCCGGGCTTTTCGATGACGGGGCCGGAGGTGGAACGCAACTCCGCCTGCATCTCGTTCGCCACGATGTTGGCCAGCGTCGTCTTGCCCAAGCCCGGCGGGCCTGTGAGCAGCACGTGGTCTAACGCCTCACGCCGCGCAGTGGCCGCGCGCATGAAGACGTGCAGGTTTTCCGTCGCCTTCCGCTGCCCGATGTACTCCGCGAGCCGCGTCGGGCGCAGCGACAACTCGAACTGCCGCTCCTCGTCCATCACGGCGTCGGCGCGAACGTTGGCGGGTTCGAGTTCGTCAGACATAAGAAGCAAGGGCTGAGGGCGGAGGAATGAGGGATGAATAAGAACGGATGAATGCTTTCCTATTCATCCCTCATCCCTCATCCCTTCGACAGGTTTCTCAAACTGCGGCGCAGGAGCAGTTCGACTGAAAGCTCGCCGCCGTCCTGCATCGCCAGGGCGACGGCCTTTTCGGCGGCGGCCCGTTGGTAGCCGAGATTGACGAGCGCGGAGAGCGTGTCGTCGTGGAGCGCGTCCTCGGTCGGGGCGGCCACGCCGCCGCCGGGCTGCGCCGCGAGTTGTTCTTCGAGCGCGGGCGAAGAGAGCGCCGCCATCTTGTCGCGCAACTCGATGACCAGGCGCTCGGCGGTCTTCTTGCCGACGCCGGGCGCGGACGTGAGCCGCGCGTAGTTGCTGGTGCGGATGGCCGCGATGATCTCGTCGGCGCTCATCCCCGACAGCATGGCGATGGCGGACTTCGGCCCGATGCCGCTGACGGAGATCAAGAGCGTGAACAACTCGCGCTCGCGCGCCGTGTTGAAGCCAAAGAGTTGCAGCGCGTCCTCGCGCACGTGCGTGTAGACGCGCAGGGAAATCTGCGCGCCCGCGTCTGCCATGTCGTAGAAGGTCGTGACCGGGATGGTCACTTCGTAGCCGACGCCGTTCACGTCGAGGATGACACTGGTGGCCTGTTTTGCGAGTAGTGTGCCGGATAGATGCGCGATCATTCGTCGTTAAAATTCACGCCGAGAAGGGATTTCGGAAGCGCCTCGGTTGTACGCGTGGATTGTAGTTGATGCGCGCCATCAAGTCCAAAGTCCGATGTCTAAAGTCCAAAGTCCAAAGTCTAATGCCCTAACGTCGGACTTTAGACTTTGGACTTTAGACATCGGACTTTGGTTGGACTTTAGACTTCGATGGGCGCGCGCTATACTAGCCGCGTCTGAGGTTGAGGCACGCGATGAAGTCGGAGAAAATCTCGGAACTGACGACGAACCGCCTGAGCGTCTACCTGCGCTGTCTGAACCTGCTGGCGGACGCGGGCGTGAAGACCATCTCGTCGCAGGCGCTCGCCGCCCAGTTCAACCTCAACTCGGCGCAGATCAGGAAAGACCTCGCCTACTTCGGCGAGTTCGGCACGCGCGGCGTCGGCTATTCGGTGGGTGAGCTGCGCCGGCACATCACGGAGATTCTGGGGCTGGACACGCCGCACCGCGTCGGCATCGTCGGCGCGGGCAACCTGGGCACGGCGCTCGCCAACTACAACGGCTTCACGGCCTCGAACTTCGAGGTCATCGCGCTCTTCGACAACGACCGCGCGAAGATCGGGCGCACAATCGGCCGCGCCGCGATCCCCGTCCACGACGTGCGCCGGATCGCGCGCGTCGTGCGCGACGAGCAGATAGACGTGGCGGTCGTGGCCGTGCCGGCGCGCGTGGCGCAGCGCGTGTTGAATCAGATCATGTCGGCGGGCGTGCGCGCCGTGCTGAACTTCGCGCCCGTCCGCCTGCACGCGCGGCTCGGCGTCAAGGTGAAGACCGTGGACTTGACCATCTCGCTCGAATCGCTCTCGTACTTCCTCGCGCGCCCGCAGGTCACCTGCGTCACCAACCCGCGCAGCCTGCTCCCCTACGAAGAGATTGCGCAGCGCGAAGAGAACGACGCGAGCCAGATCAGGAGATGAGGTTTAATCACGATGCGCTACCTGCTCAAAAGTTTTCTCCCGTTCGTCCTGGCGCTGCTCGCCGGTGTCGCGCTCGTGTACTTCTTGCGTGAACGTAAGGCGCACACGCAGCCGGCCGCTCCGCCCAACGCGCAGAGGGTTGAGTACGGCGTGCTCGGCGGCGACCTGGCCGCGCCGGCAGAGCTGCACGTGTTGTCAACGAACCTGATTGATGAGAACGTGAAGTACGCGGGCGCGGGGCACGTGTGGAAAGACTTGCAGGTGTTGTCGCCGCCGGGCGTGCTGTACACGGCGGCGAAGCCGCAGCGTTACCGGCAGGGCGTGTTGCAGTTGCGCGCGCTGTTCAACGCCGACGGCACGGTGACAGAGATCGAGCCGCTCGCCAAGCGCGCGGTATGCGGCACATGTCTGCCGAAGGGCGAGCGCGTGACCGAGATCGATCTGAACGCGCCGGAGTCGCGCCCGCGTGTCGCCGCGGCCGTCTTGGCCGTGCGGCAGATTAAATTCGTCCCCTGCCAGAGCGACGGCCGGCCCGTCCCGACGCACGGGTTGATCGAGTGCGTCTTCCGGCTGGATTGAGCGCGGCGAAAGATTTCAGATTCATGATCTGGCTGGTACGAAAAACCCTGGCGCTCGGCGTGACGCTGACCATCAGCACGTGCGCGGCCATGTTCGTCAGGCACGTGGTGCTGCCGGACATTTACGCGTCGCCGCCCTACGTCGTCGGCATAGGATCGGACGGCGGCGGGGTGCGCCTGCCGGACGCGCCGTTGACGATCACGTATAAGCCGGGCGCGGCCCGCACCGACGCGGCGGATCAGCACCGCACCGCGGGCGTCGTTAAGCTGCGCATGACGCTCGGCAGGGACGGCACGGTGTCGTGTGTCATGCCGGTCGAGACGCTGCCCGACGGTCTGACCGAGCGGGCCGTCGAGGCCGCGAAGCGCATTAAATTCAGACCGGCGATTGTCGGCGGGCAGTTCGTGGACACGGAGCAGATTGTCGAATACGAATTCCCGCTCCCGACGGATTGAAGCAGATGGACGAACAGACCGCGCGGCGCGAGATCGTGCGCGTCGGCCAGTTGTTGTACGAGCGCAGTTACGTCGTCTCGTCGGACGGCAACGTGAGCGTGCGCCTCGACGACGGGCGCGTCCTGGCGACGCCGACGCAGACGTGCAAGGGGCGCATGACCGAGGCGTCGCTCGCGCTCACAGACCTCGACGGCAAGCCCTTGAACGACCGCCGCGCTTCGTCGGAACTGGCGATGCACCTGCTCATCTACCGCGAGCGCCCGGAAGTGAAAGCCGTCTGCCACGCGCACCCGCCGCACGGCTCGGCGTTCGCCGTTGCGGGGCTGGCGATTGATCAGCCGATCCTGTCGGAAGTGATCCTGACCCTGGGCTGCGTGCCACTCGCGGAGTACGGCACGCCCTCGACCGACGAGTTGACCGCGGCGATGCGCCCACTCGTCAAACACCACAACGCGCTGCTGATGGCGAACCACGGCGCGGTCGCCTACGGCACAGACCTGTGGCAGGCGTTCGACCGCTTGGAGACCTTGGAGCACACGGCCAAGATCGCCATCCTCGCGCGCGCGCTCGGCGGCGCACAGCACCTGCCGCCCGCCGCGATTGAAAAGTTGATCAACGTGCGCGAAGCCGCCGGCTACCTGGACGAGCGCGCGCGTTGCCAGGCGTGCGGCTACCTGCACGAGACGCAGATCACCTGCCCGCCGGGCGAGCGCGTGAGCACGACACCGCGCGCTGCCGCGACGAACGGCGCGGGCAAGATCAGCCTGACGCGTGAAGAGTTGATCGAATTGCTGGCGCAGGCGACGCAATCAAGTCACGACAAGTGACGGGCGGCGCTTGCGGATCGCGCCCGATTCACGCATGATCTGTTGACCACAAAGATTTAAGATTCAGCGAAACAACAGGAGCGAGAGCAGATGCCACAAGAAGCACTCGGCATGGTCGAGACGAAGGGCCTCGTCGCGATGATCGAAGCGGCGGACGCGATGGTCAAGGCCGCGAACGTGACGCTCGTGGGCTATGAAAAGATCGGCGCGGGGTTCGTGACCGCCATCGTGCGCGGCGACGTGGCGGCCGTCAAGGCCGCGACGGACGCGGGCGCGGCGGCCGCCCGCCGCGTCGGCGAACTGGTCAGCGTACACGTCATCCCGCGCCCCCACGGCAGCGTGGACGAGGCGCTGCCCGTCGGCCACAACGGTTAAAAGCAGTGACGAGTGACGAGTGACGAGTTAAAACTTGTCTTCAACTCGTCACTCGTCACTCGTCACTCGTCACTGTTTCTATGATTGTCGCGCGCATACTCGGCACGGTCGTCTCGACGCAGAAGGACGAACGGCTCAAGGGCAAGAAGCTCCTGATCGTGCGCCCGCTCAACCTCGACGGCACGGACGCGAGCGGCTACGTCGTCGCCGTGGACACGGTGGGCGCGGGCTTCCACGAGCGCGTGCTCGTCGTCGCCGGTTCCTCCGCGCGCCTCGCCGAAGGCATGAAGGACACGCCCGTGGACGCCGCCATCGTCGGCGTCATAGACACGGTTGATTTGATGAACGATTGATCGTGTGTGGACGACTCAGGGTGTGGGCGTGAGGTAATCCTTCAGCACCAGAACTTCGATCTCGCCGAGCCGTTTCCAGCGGCCGTCATTCGTCACTAAAACGTCAGCCCCGCGTTCAAGCGCCGTCGCTATCTGGATGGCGTCGGGCGTGCGCAGCCAACGGTGCTGCGCGCGTAGTTGGGCGGCGCGCTCGCCGATAGTCGCGTCGAGGGCGTGGAGTTGCAGGTTCGCGGAGTTGATGAGCAGTTGACGGTAGGCGTCGGCCAGATCAAGTCGCCCCTCGCGCAACGGTTTGACGAGCACCTCCAGCAGCGTTAACACACTTGTCAGGCCGCGCGCCTGCCCTTGATCAATCGCGTCGAACAGTTCATCCGCCAAGGGCAGATAGTCCAGGTGCGCTTCGAGGTAGTAGATGAGTGGTGCGCTGTCGAAGGCGACCGCCCGGCCCGCGATGAGCGGCGTCAGCCGGCCCACGAATCACGCTCCGCGTCAACATACTCCTGCGCGTCCTGCCCGGCCCAGACTTCTTTGCCGAGGCCGCGCAACTCGGTGATCCGGCGCTGCGCGCTTGGCTCTGCGGGAGTCAAAGCCGCGAGCAAGCGTCGGCGATCCTCTTCGGACAGCGCCTTGGCAGCTTCAATCAAACGCTCGACATCTTGCTGCATAAATTTCGCCCTCGCCTCCCGCCCGGTAAGGATAACACAACGTCCGGGGCGATCAGTCCGCGCGGCGCGAGTTTTACCGCCCGTCAGTTTTCGCGTTAGAATGAGCGCGCTATGCAACTCGCGCGGGTCATCGGGACGGTCGTGGCGACGGTGAAGAACGATTCGCTGGAAGGGCGGAAGCTGTTGATGCTCCAGTCGCTGGACGCGCGGTTGCAGGCGCAAGGGCCGCCGCTCGTGGCGCTCGACGCGATTGGCGCTGGCGTGGGCGAGTTGGTCTTCTGGTGTCGCGGCAAGGAGGCGAGTTTCCCGTTCAAGCGCGAGGACACGCCGACCGATTGCACTATCGTCGGCATCGTTGATTCTGATAGCCACGTAACGCGCGGGAGCAGGGCACAATGATCCTGGCGCGCGTCATCGGGAACGTCGTGGCGACGCAGAAGAACGAGCGTTACGCGAACGCGCGCGTCATGCTCTGCCAGCCCGTCACGCCGGAGGGCGCTGAGACCGGCGCGACTCTGATCGCGCTCGACTCGGTGGACGCGGGCGTGGGCGACGTGGTCTTGATCGTGCAGGAGGGCTGGGGCGCTTCGACGGCGGCGACGGGCGAGCAAGGCGCGGCGATTGACTCGGCGATTGTCGGCGTGGTGGATCAGATCGAGTTGCTGCCGGGAGAAGGGAGGACGCGGTGAGCACGGAGCAGGATCAGGCGCGCGCACTTGCGGAGCGCATCGCGGCCCGGCTCGCGGAGAGGGAGGCGCATCCGGCGGCCGGCGAGTCGGCGGATGTGGGGCGCGAGTTGGCGTCGTTGCGCGCCTCGCTCGGCGAGATGCAGCAGCGGCTCGCACACATCGAATCGCACGTCACGCACACGGACGACTGCGCGCCCGAAGAGCACCCGGCCGCGAGCGCGCCGCCGCGGCCTTACGGTGCGAGCGCACAGCCGGCGTCCGCGGCGAACGTGCCGCCGCACTGGACGAGCAGCACGTACATCCCCGTCGTACAACATCCGAGCCAGGAGCGTTTCGGCATCGGCGAGGCCGTCTCCGAGTTGGTGGACTTCTTCGAGCGCGAGAAGGTCTGCAACGTCGAGCCGGGCGGCAAGCCCTGCGACCACTGCGCCATGTGCAACTCGCGCGGGTTCTGACGCCAGGCGGCGGCTTGCTCTTAAGCACGGAAAACAGTAACCACGAAGTCACACGAAACAACACGAAGAAGATCGAGCAGTAGCCTGGTCTTCTTCGTGTTGTTTCGTGTGACTTCGTGGTTAGCTTTTTTCTTTGACCTGTTTTACCGCAAACTCAGCGCGAGTTGGCGTTGCCTTGATTGCGGCGCAGGCTGTCCGAGTTTATGGTCGGCGCTGTCCGCGCGCGATCTTCGGCGGTGAAGAGCGGTTCTTCCTTGAAGCCGTACAGCTTGGCGAAGAGCACGGTCGGGAAATTGCCGCGCGTCGTGTTGTAGTCCTGCACCGCCGCGTTGTAGTCGTTGCGCGCGGTGGCGATGCGGTTCTCCGTGCCTTCGAGCGAGTCCTGGAACTTCTGGAAGCTCTCGCTCGAACGGAGTTGCGGGTAACTCTCGGTGAGCGAGAGCAAGCGCCCGATGGTGCCGCCGAAGCTGTTGTTCGCGGCGATGATCGCCTGCTTCTGCTCCGGCGACTTGTCGCCGTTCTCGCCCTGCGGCTGTTGCTGAGTCGCGTTGAGCAACTGCGAGCGCGCCTGCGCGATCTGCCCGAACACCTCCTGCTCCTGCACGCCCGCCGCCTTCGCCGCCTCGAACAAGTTCGGGATCAGATCGGCGCGCCGCTGCAACTGCGTCTCGATGCCCGCCCACTTGGCCTTCACGTTCTGTTGCTTCGTCTGCAAAGTGTTATAGCCGCACCCGCTGGCGGTCGCGGCGACGAAGACCACGAGGGCCAGCAACAGCATCCGTTTCTTGTTCATGCCTCTCTCCTTCAGTTCAAATAACCCGACGACAGGGGACGTATGACGATGGCCGCGCGCACTCTGTCTGCCCGCGCCTGGTTCTCTTTAATCTTCAGTCTTGACGTTCAATTGATCAACCGCGGCGACGACCCGCTCAATCTGCGCGAGGTACGCGGCGAAGAGATCGTTCGCCTCCGCGTCGGTCGCGGGGCGCACGCCCGTCTCGCGCAGGTCGAAGATGCGCTCGAACGGCGCGGCGTCGAGGCCGAGTTGGCGCACGGTCGCGCGCACCACGTCGCGCTTGACGACGGGCGGCTCCGTGCCGCCGAGCAGCAGCACCGGCGCGAACAGCGCGGCGAAACTCGCCAGGCTGTCGCTCATCAGATCGCACAGCTTATCAACCGAGATCGACGCGGGGATGTAGAGCCGGCGCAGTTGAATCAGCTTGCTGCGCAGTTCGTACTCGGTCTGGTGGCGCAGGTTCGCGTTCGACAGTCGCAACGTCTCGAACGGATCGACGCCGTAGAGCACGACGCGCGCGCGGCTCATCTGCTGGAACTCGATAGGGAACACGTCCGCCGCGTCGTGCAATTCCGCGAGCGTGAAATAGACCGGCAGCGGGTGGCCCAGCCGCTGCCACTCGCGCATCGGCGCTTGCGCCAGCCGCAAATCTTCCGGCGTGATGCGGTTGAGCGCGATCAGCAGGTTGTAATCCGAACTCTGCGCCACGTGATCGCCCGCCGCCGCCGAGCCGTACAGCAACACGGCCGCCAGGTTCTCGCCGTGCGTCGCCCGCAGATCGCCGATCAGATGGTTGAACGCCTCGTGCGCGACCTGATTAGCCATAAACCTCCAAGAGCAAGGATGAAGGACGAAGGATGAAAAAGAAATTAAGCCACTTGAATTATCAAGCTTTCATCCCTCATCCCTCATCCTTCATCCCTTTCCTACCAGCTTCCGCCTGAGCCGCCGCCGCCGAAATCGCCGCCGCCGCCGAAGCCACCGAAACCGCCGGAGTCGCCGCCACCGCCGCCGAAGCCGCCGCCGCCCCAGCCGCTTGAGCTACGCCCGCCGCTGCTGGCGGCGTTGAAGAGTGCGTTGAGCAGGAGCAGGTTCATGCACCCGCCACCCCCGCCGCGCCGCCGGCTCGACATGATAAAGAAGAGCACGATCAGGATGATGAAGCCGATGGCGCACGGCGAGATGCCAGTGCTGCTGCCGCCCCCGCCGCTTGTGCGCTGACGCGGGCGGTAGGCGCGGCTCTGATCAATCCCCGCGACGCTGAAGCCGCGCTTCTCGGCGAGCGTGGCGACGTAGGCCTCGACCGTGTCGGAAATGCCTTTCGCGTAGTTGCCCTGTCTGAACGGCGGCACGAGCCGCTCGCGCTGAATCTGCCCCGTCACGCCGTCGGGCAGGTCGCCTTCCAGGTGACGACTGACCTGTGTGAAATACTTGCGGTCGTTGACCGCGACGAGCAGCAACAGCCCCGCCTGATCGCCGTCCTTCGCGCCGATGCCCCAGCCGCGCGCCACCGCCAGCGTGTAATCAAAGATGTCTTGGTCGCCCGTGGTCGGTACGGTCACGACCGCGAACTCGATCTGATGCTGATCGCTGAGGTTGGTCAGGATCGTCTCAAGCCGCGACTTCGTGGCCGCGTCGATGACGTTGGCGTAGTCGTTGACGAAGCCGGTGGGCGCGGGCAGCGGCGACGCCGTCGCCTGTGCGAGCGCGGCGCGGGCGCACAGCAGGCAGAGGAGTGCACAGAGAAGCGGTCGTATGAATGCGCGTCGGTTCATCGAATGCGCCACATGATACAGGCAAAGAGCCGCGGGTAAAAGTTAAAAGTGTACGGCCGCGCACACGGCTGCTCGTTGCTTAACCGTCGTGCGTGCTACCCATCTCAGCCCTCGATCAGACGGTGCAGCACGTAAAAGAGCGCCACGCCCGCGAAGACGACGACCGAGACGACCGGGTTCTTGCGCTCCATGTGGTTGACTTCCGGAATCAGATCGCTCGCCGCCACGTACAAGGTGACGCCGGCCGAGAAGGGCAGCGCGTACACGACGGCCGCGCTCAGACGCGACTCCAGCAGCGCGACCGAGAGCACGCCGCCCAGAGTCGCCGCGCCCACCGCCGCTGTCGCCAGCAGGGCGCTGCGCGGCGTCCGCCCCGACGCCAGCATGATCGAAGCGGCCGTGAAGCCCTCCGGCACTTTGTGCAGCAGGATCGCCACGAACACGAGTAAGCCCACCTTGAAGTTGACGAGAAATGCGGCGGCCACCGAGACGCCGTCGAAGAACGTGTGGATCGACAGCCCGCCGATGGCCGCGTAGGCGGCCGTGGGGCGGAGCATCGCCTCCGTGTGCGTCTCCGCGCCGAAATGGAAGTGGGGCGCGAGCGTGTGCTCAAACAGATGTATGAGCAGGTAGCCGACCAGCAGCAGCGTGGTCGCGCCCAGGACGGCGTGCCCGACCTCCGCGCGCCGGCCCAGCCACAGGCGCACGACCTCTGGCATGATCTCTATAAAGATCGCCGCCAGCATGAACCCCGCGCCGAGCGCCACCAGATAGCGCAGCAGGTGTTCGTTGCGCGCCGCCTTGTTCGACCGCGCAAGCAGCAAGCCGCCCAGGACATTCGCCAGCGCCACCAGCGCGCCGAACAGTAGCAGCCCGCCGAAACTATGCATGCCAGGTCAGTGAATTGCTAGCAGCCGGTAAATTTGAACGAGCTTAGGCGGAGCACTATACAGTAAGAGGACAGAAAGTGACAGACTGCTATGGACTGCTTAAAGGGGACTGTCTTGCCAGTCCGAGGGCGACCCTTAAGCAGAAATTCGCCCTCCGATAACGATTTTCTGCACGATATGGTGCTTAAAATTCTCTGTTCGACATTGTTTTTATCCTTGACAGTCCTCTATACGCGGGCGTACTATGCGCGGCGGGTGGGAAAAAGTGGCTCGAAGTGGACTCTTCAGAGCACTTGGCGCAAACCGTTTAAGTTCTACTTTAAGTTTTAAGCATTCCTCGCCCCAGCCGTCCCCCTTGAAACCCCTATGTTAAGAGGGAATTACACGGCGCGCGTTGACGTAAAGGGGCGACTCAAAGTACCGACCGTCTTCCGCCGCCACATCCAAGAGAATCACGGGGCAGAGGTTTACGTGACGAGTCTGACCGGAGAGAACGTGCGCATCTATCCGCTCGCGGAGTGGGAGAACATCGAGCAGCGGCTGGCGCTTCTGCCGTCGATGGACCCAGCGCGCCGCAAGTTTCTCGACCGCACCAACTACTACGGGCAGCAGGCGGCGATGGACGCGCAGGGGCGCATACTCATCCACCCGCTGCTGCGCAAGAGTGCCGGCGTCATGGGTGACGTGGCCGTGCTCGGCTACCTGACATATATAGAGGTCTGGGAGTTGGAACGCTTCCAACAGCGCCTGCTCGCAGACCCCTACACGGAAGAGGACGAAGCCGCCATCGCGCGGCTGGGAATTTAAGAAAGTGACGAGTGACGAGTGGCGAGTGACAAGTTAACACCCCTTTCCTGCTCGTCACTGTTCTTTGACATCACGGGGCGGTGGTGATGCCTGCGCCCGGTGGGGGGCCGGACGCGCCCCATCGCCCCGTGTTGCTGCACGAGACGGTGCAGCACTTAGCGCCGGAGCGCGGCGGGCTGTTCGTGGACGCGACGTTGGGTCTTGGCGGGCACAGCGAAGCGATCCTCGAAGCTTCGCCAGAGACGCGTGTCGTCGGCATTGACCGCGACCGCGAAGCACTCGAACACGCCCGCCGCCGCCTGGCGCAATACGGCGCGCGCTGTCGCTTCGCGCACGCGGACTTTCGCGAGATTGCCGGCGTGCTGGCGGACGCGGGCGAGCGAGAAGTAAGCGGCGTGCTGGCCGACCTGGGCGTCTCTTCCTTGCAGTTCGACAGCCCCGCGCGCGGATTTAGTTTCCGGCACGACGCGCCGCTCGACATGCGCATGGACGCGGGCGGCGACGAAGAGACGGCCGCCGAACTGCTCGCGCGCCTCTCGGAAGAGGAGATCGCGCGCGTCATCTTTGAATACGGCGAGGAGCGACGCTCGCGGCGCATCGCGCGCCTGATCGTCGCAAGGCGCGACGAGGGGCGACCCGTCGAGACGACCGCCGAACTGGCCGAGTTGGTCGCCCGCGCCGTAGGGCACAGGCGGGCGGATCGGATTCACCCGGCGACGCGCACGTTTCAGGCGTTGCGCATCGCCGTCAACCGCGAGCTTGAAGGTCTGGATAAGTTCGTTGAAACGGCCGTTGATCTTTTACAGTCCGAGGGCCGCCTGTGCGTGATCAGCTTCCACTCGCTGGAGGATCGGATCGTGAAGCGCACGCTGCGCCGTCTGAACGGGCAGTGCGAGTGCGACCCGCGCTTGCCCACGTGCGCGTGCGGCGCACGTCGCACAGTCGAGATACTGACGCGCCGGCCTGTGACGGCCACCCAGGCCGAGTTGGATGAAAACCCTCGCGCCCGCAGCGCCAAGCTGCGCGCCGCACGAAAACTTGATGTGAGTGATAGAGACAGATGAGGAGACTGCCCCAGCAACAACGTAACGCCAACGTGCTGCGCGAGCGCGACGAGCGCGCCTTCCGCCGCCTGCTCGTGCTGCTCGCGGGCGGGCTGCTTCTGGCCGGCGGCTTCGTCGTCGCCGTCGGGCAGCACTTCAAGGTCGTGGACTACGGCTACCGCAACGAGGCGCTCAGGCGCGAGCGCGAGCGCCTGCTCGCCGAGCAGCAGCAGTTGCAGCTTGCGCTCGACGCGGCGGCCTCGCCTGCGGCGCTCGCCCGCGCCGCCGAGCGGATCGGGATGCAGCCCGCGCGGGCCGCGCAGATGAGCACAGCGCCGCGCGCCGACGCCGCGGGCACTGTGCGGCCGACCGCCGCGCTGGCGGGGCTAGCCACAGTGAGCGCGCCGCGCCGCTGACGTAAAAGCTGTTTGCGGGCGGCCCGCGGCCGACGGGCCGCCCCACACAAACTCTCCCCCGAGGGCGCTCGTGTCCCGGAGTCGCCCCGCGCGCACCCGACGCGCGTGATCTGTTAATGAGCAGCGTGAGCGCACGAATCTGTAGCCGAGTGGTTTCCGCTTATGCCTGAACGCCCGACCGCGCAGTTCAAAGTCCAACCCGACCCCTCGCGGCCACGCACGTCCATCGTCGTCATCGCCCTCGTCCTCTGGATGCTGGTCATCGGCGCGCGGCTGGTCTATCTGCAAGTCGGGCAGTACGAGACGTTGAGCGCGCGGGCACGCCGGCAACAGCAGCAGACGGTCGAGACCAACGCGCCGCGCGGTCTCATCCTCGACCGCTCGGGCCGCGAGCTCGCGCGCAGCCTCGACGTGGACTCCTTCTTCGCCGTCCCGACCGAGTTGGCCGACGCGCACGACGCCGCCACGCGCCTCGCGCCCGTGCTCGGCGTGAACGCGGCGGAGTTAGAGATGCGTCTGCTTAGCGCCCAGAAGGCGCGGCGCAAGTTCATGTGGCTCGCGCGGCAACTCGACGCGGAACAGGCGGCGCGTGTGCGCGCGTTGCAGATCGCGGGCGTGTACGCGCAGTCGGAGACGAAGCGTTATTACCCGAACGGCGCGCTCGCGGCGCACGTGCTCGGCTTCGTCGGCATGGACGACGAGGGGCTGGCCGGCATCGAGCGCGTGCAGGACGCGGCGCTCAAGGGCGACGGCGGCACGGTGCGGCTGGACGACGACGGCCGCCGCCGCGCCTACGACAGCCACGAGCAGGCCGCGCAAGAGGGCCGCTCAATCGTCCTGACGATTGATCAGAACGTGCAGTACCAGGCCGAGCAGGCGCTCTCGGCGGCCGTCGCGCAGGCACACGCGAAGTCGGGCACGGCCATCGTGCTCGACCCGCGCACGGGCGAGATACTCGCGCTCGCCAACGCGCCGACGTTCGATCCGAACGAAGTGCGCAAGGCGAAGGCACAGGCGGCCGAACAGGGGCGCACGCCGCAGGACGTGAAGCGCAATCCCGCGCTCGAAAACACTTACGAGCCGGGTTCGACCTTTAAGATCGTGGCCTTCTCGGCCGCGCTCGAAGAGAAGCTGGCGCGACCCGATGATCGGATCGATTGCCAGATGGGTTCGATCACGCTCTTCGGGCGCGTCGTGCACGACTCGCACCCGCACGGCGTGTTGACCGTCTCCGACGCGCTCGCCATGTCGAGCAACGTCGCGGCGATCAAGCTCGGCATGCGCGTCGGCAGCGCGCGGCTCTACGACTACATCCGCCGCTTCGGCTTCGGCGCGAAGACGGGCGTCGAGTTGCCGAGCGAGACGAAAGGCATCCTGCGCCCGCTGAAGGCGTGGCAGCCGACATCAATCGGCTCGATCCCGATGGGGCAGGAGATCGGCGTGACGGCGGTGCAGATGGCCGCCGCGTTTGGCACGATTGCGAACGACGGCGTGCGCGTGCAGCCGCACCTGATCAAGGAGGTGCGCGACGGCGAAGGCGCGGCGGTCGCGCAGACGCAGGCCGAGTCGCACCGCGTCATCAGCGCCGAGACGGCGCGAATGCTCAAGCCGATGCTTGAGAGCGTGACCGTGAAGGGCACGGCGAAGCGCGCGCAGCTCGAAGGCTACACGACCGCGGGCAAGACAGGCACGGCGCAGAAGATCGATCCGAAGACGCACGCCTACTCGCACTCGAAGTTCGTCGCGTCGTTCGTCGGCTTCGCGCCGGTGGCGAACCCGGCGGTCGTGATCGCGGTCGTGATTGACGAGCCGGCCGGCGCGTACTACGGCGGCGAGGTGGCCGCGCCGGTCTTCAGCGAGATCGCGAGCAACGTGCTGCCTTACCTGAACGTCGAGCCGGACGCGCAGCCCGAACAGGACGCGCCGCGCCAGCAGATCGCGCAGGCCCGGCCTGAGTTGCAGCACGCGAGCGCGCCCGCCGCCGTCGTACAGGGGACGGACGAAAATCAACAGGCGCTGCTGCCGGAAGTGACCGCGGGCGGCGGCGAGGTGCGCGAAGTGGTTTACGCGCACGCGGGCGAGCGCGCCCTGTTGATGCCCGACCTGCGCGGGCGCAGCGTGCGGGATGCGGCGCGCGTCTGCGCGCAGCTAGGGTTGGAACTCGAAGCGCGCGGCGAGGGGCGGGCGTGGCAGCAAAGCCCGCAGCCCGGCGCGAGAATCGAATCGGGGCAGGTGGTACGCATTGAATTCGGTCGCAGCGATTGAGACCGCGCGCACGTTTGTCCGTTCTGAGCGCGGTCAGGGTCTCGGCGAACGAGGGGATAAGCAGCAGACATTGATGGAGGGCCAATGACGCTTCCCCCGCAGGGTCATCCGCAGCACGAGTTGCGCCGCCGGATCGCGGATTGCCGCGAGCGTCTGCGCCGTTCGCGGACGGGGCAGGGCACGGCGGAGCGCGCGCCGCACGCGCAGACGCACGCGGCGAACGACGAGCCGACGACCGACGAGGCCGACGAAGCGCCCGCGCGCCGCCGGAAGCCGTTCGCGCGGCGCGGGCCGCGCCGTTAAACAGCGAAGACCCGGAAAACATTTCGCGCATGGAGCTAGCAGCGTGAAGATAAATACGGCGGCGCGGTTGATGCACGCGGCAACGGCCGCACCGCCGGAGTTCTTTGACAAAGAGTTGACCGGCTTCGCGATTGATTCGCGCACGGTCGCGGCGGGCGAACTGTTCTTCGCGCTCGCGCCCGAAGACTACCGGCGGCACTACTTCACCGCCGCGCAGTTTGACGACGCGCACCGCTACATCGCGCAGGCGCTTGAGCGCGGCGCGGCGGCAGCGGTCGCGCGGCGCGAGCGCGTCGAACAGGACGCGGAGTTGCAGCAACTCGCCGACCGCCTGCTGCTCGTCGAAGACTGCATCGCCGCGCTGCAAGACCTCGCGCGCGGCGTGCTCGAACACTGGGACGGGCAGGTCGTGGGCATCACGGGGAGCGCCGGCAAGACGACGGCGAAGGACTTGACGGCGCACGTGCTCGCGGCGGCGGGCCGGCGCGTGTTGAAGACGCAGAAGAACTTCAACAACGAACTTGGCCTGCCGCTCTCGATCCTGCAAATGGTCACGGGCGCGGCCGACCCGGCCGCCTTCGACGTGGCCGTCCTTGAGTACGGGCAGTCCATGTTCGGCGAGATCGCGCAACTCGCGCGCGTCGCGCCGCCCGACATCGGCGTCGAGTTAATCGTCGCGCCAGCGCACCTTGAGTTCTTCGACTCCGTCGAGCAGATCGCCGAAGGGAAGGCGCAACTCATCGAGAACCTGAAGCCGGGCGGTGTCGCCGTGCTGAACGCGGACGACGAGCGCGTCGCGGCGATGCGCGCGAAACACGCGGGGCGCACGCTCACGTTCGGCATCGCGCAGATGGCGGACGTGATGGCGGCCGACATCGAGTCGGCGCGCTTCGGTCTCACGCGCTTCCGCCTGTGCACGCCGCTCGGCGAGGCGATGGCGGAACTGCGGCTGCCCGGTCGGCACAACCTGTCGAACGCGCTCGCGGCCGCCGCGGTCGCCACGTGCTTCCACGTCGCGCCCGAAGAGATTGCACGCGCGCTCGCGGGCGCACGCCCGACCGAGATGCGCGGCGAGGTCATAGACTTCGCGCAGGAGTTCTCGGTGATTGACGACTCGTACAATTCCAACCCGGCGTCGCTGCTGAGCATGGTGCGGGCGCTGGCGGAGGGGCGGGCGGGCGGCGGGACTGAGCGGCGCGCGTTCGTCGTCGCGGGCGAGATGCTTGAGTTGGGCACTGACGCGGCGCGGCTGCACCGCGAGGCGGGGCAAGAGATCGCGGCCGCGGGCGTGGACGTGCTGTGGGGCGTGCGCGGGCTGGCGAGCGAGTTGGTCGCGGGCGCGCGCGCAGGCGGCATGAGCGAGCAGGCTACGCGCTTCTTCGCGACGACGGACGAAGCGGCGCGCGCTCTGCCGGGCGAGATCAGACCCGGCGACCTCGTCCTCGTGAAAGGCTCGCGCAGTGTGCGGACTGACTTGATCGTGGCGGCCTTGCGCGAAAGGTTTCCGATTGTCGGTGAGGATGAACCGGCGGATTAACGAGCGCGGCGGAAAACATGAACCACGAAATCACACGAAACGGCACGAACCGGCGCAAGGGTGCTTCGTTCGTGCTTCGTGTTGTTTCGTGTGATTTCGTGGTTACTGTCTCCGGTTGCTGAGCAATTCCCTGCGCCGGAGTCGGACGTGAGACGTGTTGGGCGTTAAAGATGATCTACTACATCTTTTACGAGTGGCTCTACAAAAGCCTGTCGGGGCAGCAGGCGGAGTCCATCCCCGTCAAGGCGCTCAACGTCTTTCAGTACGTCACGTTCCGCACGGCCTACGCGACGATCACGGCACTGTTGATCTCGCTCGTCTTCGGCGGGCGCGTCATACGGATGCTGCGCGAGTTGAACGTCGGGCAGCAGATACGCGAAGAAGGGCCGCAGGCGCACATGGCGAAGCGGGGCACGCCGACGATGGGCGGCGTGCTCATCATCGGCTCGGTGCTCATCTCGACGCTGCTCTGGGCCAAGCTGTCGAGCCTCTACGTCTGGATCGTGCTCGTCGCCACGACGCTGTTTGCCGTTATCGGCTTTTTGGACGACTACGCGAAGGTCGCCAAGCGGCAGAGCCTGGGGCTGACCGGCAAGCAGAAGCTCGTGGCGCAGTTCCTGATCGCGCTCGGCATCTGGGCGGCGCTCTATTTTTTCACGGACTACTCGTGGAACGTGAACATCCCGTTCTTCAAGCTGACGGCGACGAGCAAGGTCAGCTACATCGGGCCGTGGCTGTACCTGCCGTTCATCCTCGTCGTGCTCATCGGCTCGTCGAACGCGGTGAACCTGACGGACGGGCTGGACGGCCTTGCGATCAGCGTCACCTTCGTCGCGATGGTCGCGCTGACCGCGTTCACTTATCTGAGCGGCGACGAGCGTTGGGCGCGCTACCTAGACCTCGTCTATCGCAAGGACGTGGGCGAGTTAACAGTCTTCTGCGGCGCAATGGTCGGCGCGAGCCTGGGGTTTCTCTGGTACAACGCGCCGCCCGCCGACGTGTTCATGGGCGATGTGGGCAGCCTCGCCATCGGCGGCGCGTTCGGCACGATTGGCGTGCTGACCAAGCAGGAGTTGATCCTCGTCTTCGTCGGCGGCGTGTTCGTGTTGGAGGCGATCTCGGTAATGCTGCAAGTCTCCTTCTTCAAGCTGACGAAGCGGCACTCAGGCACGGGGCGGCGACTGTTTAAGATGACGCCGCTGCACCACCACTTCGAGATGCAGGGCTGGAAGGAGTCGAAGGTCGTCTTCCGGTTTTTGATCCTGGCGATCCTGTTCGCGCTGTTGAGTCTTTCGACGTTGAAGCTGCGATGAGGAAGCTGCCCGTTGTTCGCAGCCAGTGGTCAGTTGTCCGCTGCCTGTTTGCCCCCAAGCGGCGCGGCTAAAGTTGAAACAGACGACTGACCACTGACAATCGGCCAACGGACAGCCTGTGAGTAAGGTGGAACTGAGCGACAAAAAGGTGCTGGTCATCGGGGCGGCGCGGAGCGGCGTGGCGGCGGCGCGCTTCCTCGCGGCGCGCGGCGCAATCGTCGCGCTCAGTGATCGCAAGCCGCTCGCAGAGTGGACGGAAGAGGCGCGTGCTTTGAAAGAGACGGGCGTCGGTCTCGTGCCGGGCGAGTTGCCGATGTGGCTGATGGATCAGATCGAGTTGGTCGTCTTAAGTCCCGGCGTGCCGACCAAGGCGATCCCGGCGCGCTACATGGAGCGCGCGGGCGCGGAGGTGATCGGCGAGGTAGAACTGGCCGCGCGCTTCCTGCGCGGGCGCGTCGTCGCCATCACGGGCACGAACGGCAAGACGACGACGACGGCGCTCACCGGCGCACTGCTGCGCCAGGCGGGCCTCCCCGTGCAGGTCGGCGGCAACATCGGCACGCCGCTCGTCTCGCTCGTTGACAACTCGCGCGACGACGGCTGGACGGTCGCCGAAGTCTCAAGCTACCAGCTTGAGACGATTGATCAGTTTCACCCGACCGTCGCAGTCGTCCTGAACCTGATGCCCGACCATATGGATCGCTACGAGCATTTGATGGACTACGCCGCCGCCAAGCACCGCATCTTCCGCAACCAGACGGCGGGCGACGTGGCGATATTGAACGCCGACGACGAGATCGTCTCTTCGTGGGCCACAGGCTTGAGCGCGCACGTCGTGCTGTTCAGCGTGCGGCGTGAATTACCGGCGGGTCTGTTTCTGCGCGGACAGGAGATTGTCGCGCGCAACGGGGGCAGCGAGCGCACGCTCGTCCGGCGCGACGAGATGCAGTTACGGGGCTTGCATAACGTGCAGAACGTGATGGCGGCGCTCGCTGCCGGTCTCGCCTGCGGCGCGTCGCCCGACGCGATGCGCGAGGCGGTCAGAAACTTTCAGCCGGTCGAGCACAGGCTCGAACGGGTGGCGGAGATCGGCGGCGTCGAGTTCTACAACGACTCGAAGGCGACGAACGTGGACGCGGCCGTCAAGGCGCTCGAAGCGTTCGCCGACGCGCCCGGCAAAATCGTCCTCATCCTCGGCGGGCGCGGCAAGCACGCGCCTTACGCGCCGCTCGCGCCGCTCGTCGAGCGCCAGGCGCGCGCCCTCGTCCTCATCGGCGAGGACGCGGATCGGATCGAGCACGAGTTGAAAGCTCACGCCCAAGTCGTGCGCGCGACGGACATGCACGACGCCGTCCGCCGCGCGGCCGCTGTGGCCCGGCCCGGCGACACGGTTCTTCTCGCCCCGGCGTGCGCAAGCTGGGACATGTTCGACAACTTCGAGCACCGCGGGCGGGTGTTCAAGCAAGCAGTAGAAGGGCTGAGGGATGAGGGCGGAGGGATGAATAAAGAGGAAGAGGGTGAGCTTGCGCTTCATCCCTCATCCCTCATCCCTCAACCCTAACGTTTATGGCGCGCAAGCTACAGGCAGACGAGTGGTTGTTCGCGGCGACGGTGGGCCTCGCCCTGTTCGGCGTGGTGATGGTCTACAGCGCGAGCGCGGCCGTGGCGGCGGAGCAGAACGGCACGCAGTACCACTATGTCATCCGGCAGGGCCTGTGGACGCTCTGCGGTTTCGGCGCGCTGCTCTTTGGCATGCGGCTCGACTACGGCTGGCTGCGCCGGGGCGAGTTGGCTTACGGGCTGCTCGCGCTCACGGTCGTGCTGCTCATGGCCGTGTTCGCGTTCCCGCGCATCAACGGCGCGCACCGCTGGATCAGGTTCGGCGGGCTGATGTCGTTCCAGCCGTCGGAGCTGGCGAAGCTAACGCTCGCGGTCTTTCTCGCCCGCCTGCTCGAACGGCGCGCGGGCGAGGAGCGCGAGTTGTGGCGGACGTTCGCGCCGTGCGTGGCGGTGACGGGCGCGCTGGTGCTGCTCATCGTGGTCGAGCCTGACCTGGGCACGGCGATGATGCTCGGCGTCGTCGGGCTGACGCTGCTGTTCACGGCGGGCGCGCGCCTCAAGCACATCGGGCTGCTGCTCGCGCCCGCGCTCCTGGGCGTCGGCGGCCTCGTCGTGTTCTCGCCGTGGCGCATGAAGCGGTTTCTGGCCTTCCTCGATCCGTGGGCGGACGCGCAGGGCGCGGGCTTTCAGGTGGTGCAGTCGTTGATGGCGGTCGGGTCGGGCGGCGTACACGGCTTAGGTTTCGCGCAGGGGAAGCAAAAACTTTTCTTCCTGCCGTTCGCGCACTCGGACTTCATCTTCGCGGTGGTGGGCGAAGAGTTGGGGCTGGTCGGCGCGTTGATCCTGCTCGGCGGGTTCGGACTGTTCCTGTGGCGCGGGGTGCGCGCGGCGCGGCGCGCGCCGGACAGGTTCGGCATGCTGTTGGGTCTCGGCATCGTGACCGGGATAGTCGCGCAGGCGCTCTTTAATATAAGTGTCGTGCTGGCGCTCGTGCCGACGAAGGGCATCCCGCTGCCGTTCATCTCCTACGGCGGCACTTCGACCGTGTTCACGCTCTTCGCCGTCGGCGTGCTGCTGAACATCTCGCAGCAGGGGAGCGCGTTGAACGACTTGGGACTGCTGCGCGCCGCCGTCGAGCAGCGCGCGGGCGCGCAGGCCGGGCGGCGCACGCCCGTCACGCAGACGTGGCAGCCGGCGGGGCGCGGCTGAAGCTTGAACATGCGGGTGCTCTTTGCGGCGGGCGGCACGGGCGGGCACATCTACCCGGCCATCGCGGTGGCGAACGAAGTCGTGCGGCGCGATGCGAGTTCAGTTGTCCGCTTCGTCGGCACGGCGCGCGGTTTGGAGACGCGGCTCGTGCCGCAGGCGGGTTACGAGTTATCGCTCATTGAAAGCGCGGGACTGGTGAACATGGGCCTCGGCGCGCGCGTGCGGGGCTTGCTCGTCCTGCCGAAAAGTCTGCTGGCGGCGCGGCGGCTCATCACGGAGTTTCGTCCCGACGCCGTGATCGGCGCGGGCGGCTACGTCTCCGGGCCTGTGCTGCTCGTCGCGGCGCTCGCGCGCGTGCCGACGCTGATCATGGAGTCGAACGCCGTGCCGGGTTTTACGAACCGGCGTCTGATTCGCTTTGTTGACGCCGCGGCTGCTTCGTGGGAAGCGACGCTGCCTTACTTCGGTCGGAAGGGCGTGGTCACGGGCAACCCCGTCCGCCGCGAGTTCTTTGACATACCCGCGAAGCCGCGCGACCCCGCGCGTTTTTCGCTCCTGCTCTTCGGCGGTTCGCAGGGCGCGCGCGCCATCAACGAGGCGATGGCGGCGGCGCTCCCCCTGCTCGCCGCCGAGCGCGCGCGGCTGCACGTCACGCACCAGACGGGCAAGCTCGACTTTGACAAGGTGCGCGCCGCCTACGAGCAGGCGGGCTGGACGACGGGCGCGGACGTGCGCGAGTACATAGACGACATGGTGACGGCCTTCGCCAACGCCGATCTCATCGTCGCGCGCGCCGGTGCGACGACGAGCGCCGAACTCGCCGCCGCCGGGCGCACCGCGATCATGATCCCGCTGCCCGGTCAACTCGAACAGCGGCGCAACGCCGAAGTCCTCGCCGAGTCCGGCGCGGCGCGCATGATCTTGCAGGCGGAGTTGACGGGCGCGCGCCTCGCGCAAGAGATCGCCGCCCTCGTCGCCGCGCCCGCACGCATCACGGCGATGGAGCAAGCGGTGCGCAAGTTCGCCCGCCCCGACGCGGCGGCAACGACGGTTGATTTGATAGAGAAGCTGTTAGCCGTTAGCTCTTAGCTGTTAGCTTCTGCGTGGTAACGCAAGTCACTTCGCTGAAACTGCGCAAGCTAATTCGGCTCGGCTAGGCTAACAGCTAAGAGCTAACGGCTAACAGCTACTCATGTTCAACCGCATACGCCACGTCCACCTGGTCGGCATCGGCGGCATCGGCATGTCCGGCATCGCCGAGGTCTTGTGCAACCTGGGCTTCCGCGTGTCGGGATCGGATGCGAAGCGTTCGGGCGTGACGGACAGGCTGGCGCAGATGGGCGTCGAGTTTCACGAGGGGCACAGGGCGGAATACGTGGGCGACTCTCAGGTGGTGGTTCGCTCGACCGCGGTGCGCGACGACAACCCGGAGATACTGGAAGCGCGCGTGAGATCAATTCCCGTCATCCCGCGCGCCGAGATGCTGGCGGAGTTGATGCGGTTGAAGCAGGACACGGTCGCCGTCGCCGGCTCGCACGGGAAGACGACGACGACCTCGATGGTCGGCACAGTTCTCGGCGGCGCGGGACTCGACCCGACCGTGGTCGTCGGCGGCGTGGTCGGCGCGTTCGGCTCAAACGCGCGGCTGGGCAAGAGCGAGTTGATGGTGGTCGAGGCGGACGAGAGCGACAGATCGTTTCTGATGCTGACGCCCACGTTCGCCGTCGTGACGAACATAGACCGCGAGCACATGGACTACTACTCGGACATGGACGACATGCGCGACTGCTTCGTCAGCTTCGTCAACAAAGTGCCGTTCTACGGCGCGGCCATCCTGTGCCTGGACGACCCGCACGTGCAGGCGGTCATCCCGCGCGTCAAGCGGCGGCGCATCACCTACGGGCTGAGCGCGCAGGCCGACATCTCGGCGCACGGCGTCCGCTTCAACCGCCCCTTCGGCTCGACCTTCACGGTTTGGCAGGGCGCGGACGTGGCGGGCGAAGTGGCCTTGAACGTGCCGGGCTTGCACAACGTCTATAACGCGCTGGCGGCCGTGGCGGTCGGGTTCGAGATGGGCGTGCCGTTCGACGTGACGGCGCAGGCGCTCGGCTCGTTCGCGGGCGTCAACCGCCGCTTCCAGTTCAAGGGCGAGGCGTCGGGCGTGCTCGTCGTGGACGACTACGGGCATCACCCGACGGAGGTGCGCGCCACGCTCGCCGCGGCGAAGGTCGGCTCGCAGGGCCGGCGCATGGTCGTGCTCTTCCAGCCGCACCGCTACACGCGCACGCGCGATCAGATGGACGAGTTCGCGCGCTCGTTCAACAACGCCGACGTGCTCTTAGTGACCGACATCTACGCCGCGAGCGAAGACCCGATTGCCGGCGTCACGGCCGAGACGTTGACCGACGCGATCAAGAGCTACGGGCACAAGAACGCCTTCTACGTCGGCGCGCTCGACACGGCCGTCAAGGCGCTCGTCAGCGAAGCGCGCCCCGGCGACATGGTCGTCACGCTCGGCGCGGGCAACGTCTATCAGGCGGGCGAGCAGTTGGTTGAGTTGTTGAAGAAGAACGGGAAGTGAAGGAATTGGTTCATTGATTCATTTAGGCATTGAATCAATGAGCCAATGAACTGATGAATCAATTGTTCGACATCGAGGCGCGTGACGCGGCGATTGAAGAGATCGCGGCGCGGACGGGCGTGCGCGCCGAGCGCGGGCGGCGGTTCGCGGAGTTGACGAGTCTGAAGGTGGGCGGCGCGATTGATTGGGTGTTGCTGCCGCAGACAGAGGAGGAGGCGGCCGCGGTCGTGGGCGAGTTGGAACGCGCGGGCGTCGCGTGGCGCGTGCTCGGCGCGGGCAGCAATGTCCTGGCCGACGACGCGCCGCATCACTACGTCGTGCTGTCCATGCGCGAGGTCAAGGGCGAGGTCAAGTTCGAGGGCGAGCGCGTGACGGTGAGCGCGGGCTATTCGCTGCCGCGCCTGTGCGTCGAGGCGGCGCGGCGCGGCCTGGCGGGCATCGAGGGCTTGGGCGGCATTCCGGGCACGGTCGGCGGCGCGCTGTGGATGAACGCGGGCGCTTACGGGCACGAGATCGGCACGGTCGTCGAGACGGTGCGCGTCGCGCGCGGCGGCCAGGTCGTTGACGTGCCGGGCAGTGAGATCAAATGGGACTACCGGCACACGTCTTTTCAGGAGGGCGAGTTGTTGCTCGGCGCGACGCTGCGGCTGCAACCGGGCGACTCCGCCGAGATCATCACGCGCATGGCGGAGGTGAAGCGCAAGCGCATGGCGTCGCAGCCGCACGGCGCGCGCTCCGCCGGCTGCTTCTTCAAGAACCCGCCGGGCACGGGTCTCTCGACCGGCAAGATGATTGACGAACTCGGCATGAAGGGCACGCAGCGCGGCGGCGCGGTCGTCTCGCCCGTGCACGCGAACTTCATCGTCACCGAAGGCGAGAACGCGCAAGCGGCGGACGCACTTGCGCTCGCCGAGGAGATACGCGAACGCATCCGCCGCGAGCGCGGCATCGAGTTGGAGTACGAGGTGGAAATCTGGCGCAGCGACGCAGAAGGAGTGACGAGTGACGAGTGACGAGTGACAAGCGTGGACAAGTTTTTAACTTGTCACTTGTCACTCGTCACTCGTCACTGTAGTTGAGATGTTGAGGGAGCAGGTCATCACGCCGCGCGGCGGCGGCAAGCGTCCGCCGGCAGGGCGCGGGCGCGCGGCCGGGCAGCGGCCGGCGGCGCGGCGCAGCGGCGCACCGCAGCGTGCGACCTCCGCGCGCGGCTCGTCGTGGCGCAAGGTCGCGGCGTGGATACCGGCGCTCGGCAAGGTGCTGCTCGCCGTCTGCCTGGGGCTGTTCGCGTTCAAGACCTACACGGCGGCTTCAGCCTCCGCCTTCTTCGCACTGCGCACGGTGGACGTGAGCGGCGCGGAGCGCGCGTCCGCCGAACAGATCGAGGCGACCGTGCGCCGCGCCGCGGGGCGCACCGGCGTGTGGCGCGCAGACCTCGACGCGATCCGCGCCGAGCTTGAGCGGCTGCCGTGGGTGCGCGGCGCGGCGGTGGCGCGCGTGCTGCCGTCGGGTCTGCGCGTGCGCATCAGCGAACGCCTGCCGCGCGCCGTCGTGCGCACCTCGGCGGGGCGGCTGACGTGGGTGGACGACGACGGCGTCACCGTCGGCGCGGTCGCCGCGACCGATCAGATGCCGGCGTTCTTCCTGCGCGGCTGGGACGAGGCGGAGACGCCGACGGCGCGCGCCGAGAACCGGCAGCGCGTGGCGAAGTTCTTGGAGTTGCAGCGCGAGTGGACGGCCGCCGGGCTGGCGGAGCGCGTGAGCGAGTTGAACCTCGATGACCCGCGCGACGTGCGCGCGCAACTGGCGGGCGCGGACTCGCAGGTCGAAGTGCGGCTCGGCAAGGACGAACTGACGAAGCGCCTGCGCCAGGCTTTGCAGGCGCTCGACGAGCAACGCCAGACGCCGCGCGGCGCGCTCGTCAGCTACATAGACATGACGCAAGGCAAGCGCGCCGTCATCGGTTTCATGCGCGCGCAGTTGTCCGCGCCGACGGACGAGGCGACCGCGCCGCCCGCGAACGACGTGGCGACCGCGCAGAGAGATAGCAGGCGCGTTGCGCCGCACGTCCGACGTGCGAACGACGCGCAGGCCGCGAAGCGCCGGACGGCCGAGCGGCGCGAGGCGGCGCGCAACACGAATCGCGCAAACGAGCCGCCGCGCGGCGTGGAACAGCGCCCGCGCCGCGTGGGCAAAACGGGTTAGCCCACAGGGAGCGAACCAGGGTGGCGGTTTCCCAGCTTGCGAGGAGGAGATGAAGCGCATGGCGAAACGCGAGGCGTACACCGTCGGGCTGAGCATCGGCACGAGCCGGGTGACGTGCATCATCGGCGAGCCGGGCGACAGCGGCGCACTCGACATCGTCGGCATCGGCGAGGCGGAGGCGCGCGGCCTGCGCAAAGGCGTCATCGTCAACCCCGACGCGGCCGTGGACGCCATCCGCCACGCGGTCGAGGCGGCCGAGCGCATGTCGGGCCTGCCCGCCGAAGAGGTCACGATCAACCTCGCCGGCTCGCACATCATGGGCTTCAACGGGCAGGCGATTGTCGCCGTCTCGGGCCGCGACCGCGAGATCACGCACGACGACGTGCGCCGCGCGATTGACTCTGCCTGCGCCATTCAACTGCCCGCGGGGCGCGAGATCGTTGATCGCCTGCCGCAGGAATTCATCGTGGACGATCAGGACGGCATCAACGACCCCGTCGGCATGATCGGCGCGCGCCTCGCCGTCAAAGTTCACATCGTCACCAGTCCCGTGACCGCGCGCCAGAACGCGATCAACGCCGTCAACCGCGCCGGCCTGATCGTCTCCGACATGGTGCTCGAACAACTCGCGGCGGCCGAGGCGTCGTTGACCGAAGAGGACAAGGAGTTCGGCTCGGCGCTCGTGGACATCGGCGCGGAGACTACGGGGCTGGTTATCTACCAGCGCGGCTCTGTGCAGCACACGGCCGTGTTCGCGCTCGGCGGCGCGCATTTTACGAACGACATCGCGTTCGGCCTGCGCACGCCGATCCCCGAAGCCGAAAAGATCAAGCGCACGTTCGGCTACTCGTCGAGCGCGTCTCTGAGCGAGATGGAGCGCGGCGAGCAGGTCGAAGTGCCATCGGTCGGCGGGCGCGGGCCGCGCCTGCTGTCGCGGCAAATCTTGTGCGACATCTTGCAGCCGCGCGCCGAAGAGGTGTTGATGCACGTCGCCGACGAGATACGCGAGTCCGGCTGGGAGCGGCAACTCTCAAGCGGCGTCGTGTTGACGGGCGGCGGCGCGCTCCTCGGCGGCATCTGCGAAGTCGCGGAGCAGGTGTTTGACGCGCCGGTGCGCGTCGGCTACCCCGAACGGGATCGGTTCGGCGGTCTCGTCGAGGACGTGCAAGGGCCGGCGTGGACATCCGCGGCGGGCCTCGCGCTCGTCGCCATGCGCGCGCAACACATCGAGGCGCGGCGCATGGCGGGCAGACGCGACGGGGCGGGCGCGCTGGGCGCGTTCGTCTCGAAATTTCGTGATCGTTTCAGTAGTATTTTCTGACAAGATGTTGTATGCTGCCGCGCCAGCCGGCACAGGATATAGTCCGCAAGATATGGGTGTCACCGGCGCGCACAGCCCAAAATAACCGCACAGGCGCTTCACAGAGCGCGCAAAAGCGATGGAAGTCGAGAGAGGAAGGATGATAATGACACCTGACGGGCGTCAGCCGGGCAGCGGCATTAATATTTTCATAGATGACGACCCGCCGATCACCGGCGCGCGCATCAAGGTGATCGGCGTCGGCGGCGGCGGCGGCAACGCCGTCAACCGCATGATCGAGGCCGGCATCGAGGGCATCGAGTTCCTCGTCGCCAACACTGACTTGCAGGCGCTCAAACGCTCGCGCGCGCCGATCAAGATTCAGTTGGGCGGCAAATTGACTAAAGGTCTCGGCGCGGGCGCAAACCCGGAAGTCGGCCGCAACGCCGCGCTCGAAGATACGGAGAAGATCATCGAGGCGCTCGAAGGCGCGGACATGGTCTTCGTCACGACGGGCCTTGGCGGTGGCACGGGCACGGGCGCAGCGCCGATCATCGCGTCGCTCGCGACGGAGTTGAACGCGCTGACGGTCGCGGTCGTGACAAAACCGTTCCACTTCGAGGGACGGCGCAGGATGACGCAGTCCGAGCAAGGACTGCGGGAGCTACGCGAGTGCGTGGATACGGTCATCACCATCCCGAACGAGCGGCTGCTGCACACGGTGGATCGCACCGTCTCGCTGCAAGATTCGTTCAAGCTGGCGGACGACGTGTTGCGCCAAGCCGTGCAGGGCATCAGCGATCTGATCACCGTGCCTGGTCTCATCAACCTGGACTTCGCGGACGTGAAGGCGATCATGCAGGGCATGGGCATGGCGTTGATGGGCGCGGGGCGCGCGTCGGGCGAAAACCGCGCGATCAACGCGACGCAGCAGGCGATCTCTTCGCCCCTCCTGGAAGAGGCGAGCATCCAGGGCGCGAAGGGCGTGCTCATCAACATCACGGGCGGCAACGATCTCACGCTCTACGAGGTCAACGAGGCGAGTTCAATCATCCGCGAGGCGGCGGACGAGGACGCCAACATCATCTTCGGCGCGGTGATAGACGAGTCAATGCGCGACGAGATGAAGATTACGGTCATCGCCACCGGCTTCGACCGCGAGGCGGTCGCCGTCGCCACCACGGCCGGCGCGGACGCGATGCCCTCCACACCGCCGCGCTACGTGCCGCGCGGCACGGACGAACTGCCCACACGCGCCGCCGTCGGGCAGGCGCGCGCCGACGACCTTGACGTGCCGGCCTTCATTCGCAAGAAGGCGGACTAGAAAAGTGAGCAGTGAGCGGTAAGCGGTGAGCAGCCGTTACGACCTTGAGCCGGGCGCGACTTGTCTTCATCGCGCCCGGCTAATAGTTTTACTGCTCACTGCTCACTTCTTTTTGCCGTTTGCCTTTTGCCTTTTTGTCGTGTAGCATGTCGCGCATTCCTGACAGGAATTAATTTCAACAAACGGGCCAACAACCGTTTCTCGTCCAGGCTTACGACCACCGGCTCGCGTCCCCCTGTGAGGGACGCCGGCTCGGATGCGCGCTCCACTGTTTGGCAACTCGCCAGCGCCCGACTCTCGGCGGGGCCGCAGTGCGCAGCGCGTGACGCTGTTTCCCGCTTGTGCAAACTCTTTGGAAGTAGGTAGGAGAATCGTGGTGAACCGTAAACTCATCCGCACGACGTTAGCCGAAGTGAAGGGGCGCGAAGTCCCGCAGCACAGAGAACGCACGCACGAAGGCGGCCCGCGCGGCGGCCAGGCCCCGCGCGGCGGGCCGCCGAGCCGCGACCGCGACAGCGGCGGCGCATCTTCTGCGGCGGCGCAAGGGCGCAAGCGCATCCCGCCCTCCGAGACCAACGCGGAAATTTTCTACTACAAGAAGCAGATGGACGCGCACACCGTCATGGTCATGGTGCTCAATGACGGCGAGGAGATCGAGGGCACGATTGAGTGGTACGACCGCAGCGCGCTCAAGGTCAACCGCAAGGACGCGCCCAACATCCTGCTCCTGAAGCACAACATCAAGTATATGTTCAAAGCCGAAGACCGCAACGGCGGCGGCGGCAGCGGCGACGAGGACGAAGCGGGCGGCTAGACGAGTGGCCCGCCCGCCGGGCGACACCAGCAGGCGCGCCGGAGAGACGACCCCGCCGTCCGTGTGGCCGAGGCTCGTCCGCGGCACGCCTGTTCGCGCAATCGTGCCATGACCGACATCTGGCTTAACGAACCGGACGACGGCGCGCGCCTCACGCCCGCGCGCCGCCCGCGCATCGGCATCACGATGGGCGACCCCGCCGGCATCGGCCCCGAAGTCGTCTTGAAGGCCGTCGCTGAAGAGAAGGTGCGGCGCGCGTGCGTGCCCGTCATCGTCGGCGACGCGCAACTCCTCGCGCACACGGCGCGCACGCTCGATCTGCAATGCGGCTACGACATCGTCCAACGCAGTGAGCCTCTGCCCGCGACGGCGGGCGAGCCGGTCATCTATCACCTGAACAACATCAGCGGGCACGTCGAGCCGGGTGTGGAATCGGGCGCGGCGGGGCGCGCGGCAGCCGAGTACATCGAAGCGGCCGTCGAGTTGTGTGCCTCGGGCCAGGTGGACGCCATCTCGACCGCCCCGATCAACAAGCGCGCGCTGTTCCTGGGCGGCTACAGCTTTCCCGGTCACACGGAATTTCTTGCACACCTGACGCACGCCGAGGAGTGCGCAATGGCCTTCGTCGCCGCCAACCTGCGCATCGTGCTGATCTCGACACACGTGCCGCTCGCCGAGGCGATCCGGCTAGTCGAACGCCAGCGCATCGAGCGCGTCGTCCGGCTGACGGAGCGCGAGTTGAAACGTTGGGGCATCGCGCGCCCGCGCATCGCCGTTGCCGCGCTCAACCCGCACGGCGCGGAGGGCGGGCTGTTCGGCGTCGAAGAGGCGGCGGAGATCGCGCCGGCCGTCGCCGCCGGCCGCGAAGAGGGCACGGACGTGTCGGGGCCGTTCTCGGCCGACACGGTCTTCCTGCGCGCCTCGCGCGGCGAGTTCGACGCGGTCGTCGCCTGCTATCACGATCAGGCGATGATCCCCGTCAAGTGCCTCTCGTTCGGCGAAGCCGTCAACGTCACGCTCGGTCTGCCGTTCATCCGCACGTCGGTCGATCACGGCACGGCGTTCGACATCGCAGGGCGCGGCGTCGCCGAACACTCCAGCATGGTCGCCGCCATCCTGCTCGCCGCTCAACTGGCGCGCACCGAGCCGAGCGGGCAGGAAGCACTCCTTGAGTCATGACCGACCGCACACGCACCGCCCGCGCGCACCTCGTGCGCCACAGCGCCGCCCTCATCTGCGTCCTGTGCGCCGCCGCCACGCTCGCCGCCCCAAAAAATAAAGTCATCAGCAACGACACGGCGCGCAAGGCGATCATACGCGTCGCCGGACTTGAACTGAAGAAGAGCGCGGTGCGGGTGAAGGAAGTGACGGGCACGGCGACGACGCCCGAAGTCAGCGCCACGATCAAGACCGCGTTTCGCTTTAAGCGGAACGACACTGGGCAGTGGCAGACGGTCGAGGTGCGCGTCGGCGACCGGCAGTGGGAAGAGATCGATCTGCTCGCGCGCGCCTGGCACGCCGAGCACGCACCGCCGCTCGTCGCGCAACTCGAAGCGTTGACCGCGCAACTCGTCGAACGCGAGCGCGCCAAGGCAGAGGCGAAGAAGCGGCAAAAGGAAGCGGACGAAAAGACCGGCGCGCAAGCTCAATCCAGGCAGAAGAAGCAGAAGCAAAAGAAGCCCGCCGCAGAGCCGGCCGCCGCCGACCAAGACCTGCGCGCCGGCCCCTTCGTCGTCAAAAGCTTCTCCGCGCTGCTCTCGTCCGCCACGGTCGAGACGGAGATTGACGCCGCGTTCCGTCTGAGCAAGGACGCGCGCGGCCAGTGGCAGGTGACTGAGGCGCGCATCGGCGACGGCGCGTGGCAGAACGTCGCCGCGCTCACCGCCGCGCTCGACGCCGAGAAGGTCGCACGCGCCCGCGCCGACCTCGCCGCGCTCGCCGCCGCCCTCGAAGCCTTCCGCCGCGAACGCGGCTTCTACGTCGTCGCCGACACGACGGCCGTCCTCGTCGATCAACTCAACCCGCGCTACACCGCCGCCATCATCCGCCTAGACCCCTGGCATCGCCCCTACGAATACGTCGGCACACCTGCCCGCTTCACCCTCCGCTCCCTCGGCCCCGACGGCAAGCCGAACACGGCGGACGATGTGACAAGCGGAAATTAGACACGTGATCTAACGCTCGAATTTTATATGTTGACTAACCCGCTGCGAGCGAGCGTTCTATCAGGCCGGATAAAATGAGGATGGGAAAGATACTATCGGGCAGTCGAATGATTTACGCTGCTTCCAATTGTGCCAACGTTGCGCGAGTGCGAGCCTTCAAACGGTCAATTTCTTCTTGGTCACGTTGCATTTTCTCACGGTTATGCTCTACCTCGGCAAGCATTTTCTCAATAGCCGCTTTAACGTCGGCTTCCTCCGATGGCATGTCAGCAGCAAAGCTTTTGCTCATATTCTTCTACCTCCGAGATACAGTTTACCTTTTGCTCCAAACCACTCAACAGAAGCCTAACGCCCCGCTTCAGCCGCCCCGCGCGAGCAGCATCCAACCCGCACCGCAAGGAGGCATCTTGAGAGCCATGTTATCGCGGGGTCGGCTGCAAGCGATTGTTGGGCGCGCGTTAAATTGAACCATTCAAGCCCCGAGACTATTGCAAACGCAAAGGTTTATGCAAAAGAGTGTATTTGGTTCGATTCGGTTTACGACTGGTATAGAGAATATCCTCCAAATCCCTTGAGGCTTTAACCTCATCTAAAATAAGACTCAACAAAATGCTTAACTCCGATTCAGCAGGTGTTATGCCTACCCAAGAAAGCATAAAGTCGAAATAAGCACCATGACGAAAGAGACGCCCCGGCAACGGATAATGCTTGCGATCTCCGATTAAGATTCCATAACGGAGATACGGGTGAACTTTCTTATGAGTAGAAGCCTTTTCGCTGTAGGTAATAGCATCATGAGTTGAGACTTTCCCCAGCTTGGCTTCAATCACCACACGCGGTTTCCAGATATCCTTACCATTCTCTTCGGTTATCAGAACATCGGTTTCATAAGCAACAGTATTTTGCAAAGCAGGCACGTTACCTGTGTATTCACGAATCTCATGAGCATACGAGAGCTTCGACCCGTAGGATATTCTCAAGGATGCGTCTGCATCTCGCATCCTTTCGCTAATCAAGCTTACGGTGGATGCCACCCAAGCTCTTTCACTCATCAATTGTTCTCAACTCTTCCGAATAATTTACGATAGTTTAAGGAAGACGCCCAACTACTGATTAAACAGCTAGCGGCTTGATAATAGGTAGTGGGTCATTTCCACTGTTGAACAACATCGCGGCATTGCTCGCATAAGCCCGCCCCGTCTAGCTCTAGCGGCTCAAAGTATCGGCGTAAGTTAGCAGCCAGCGCACCGCCGGGATAGATTTCGTCTGGCATATCCGGCTTGTAGCCCTTTCGCTGGCACGCCACGCATTGATTCATCCAACGCGCAGTCCTAGTCGGGTACATTTGCAGATATTCCTCACCTTCGTTGCCTTTCATAATTCTACCTATCCTCGCTGCTGATAATACGCTGATTTGTGGGGTTATCAAGCCTGACGCCGTGTAACGCGCTAAATCCGCGTCGTGTACGGAACAATGGGGTTTAATCGCGCTTTCACCGGCTGATTCTGCCCGCGCCGCGTTCCTCTTGACGCTCTCGCGGCGTGGGTGTTAGGTTTCAAATGTGGCCTTTGAAGGGAAGGCCGTGGCCCGGTCGTCTCACGCCCCCGCGTCGCCCGTCGCCCTTGCGCGCGCAAGGCTTTTGCTCCGACGGGCGGGCGCTGCTTGCCCTGAAACTGAAGGAGTCGGTTGTTGCTTACGGGACGCAAACTGCTGCTCGCGGACGATTCGCTTACGATCCAGAAAGTGGTGAGCCTGACCTTCGGCGACGAAGGCATGGAGGTCGTCGCGGTCGGCAGTGGCGCGGAGGCCCTCAGACAGCTTGCCGGGGCCGCGCCCGACATCGTCTTCGCGGACGTGTTCATGCCGGAGCCTAACGGCTACGAGGTCTGCGCACACGTCAAGCGCGACGAGCGGCTGCGGCACATCCCGGTCGTGCTGCTCGTGGGCACGTTTGAACCATTCAACGAAGCGGAGGCGCGCAGGGTCGGCGCGGATGATGTTTTGACAAAACCATTCCAATCCATACGCGAACTGGTGAGCAAGGTGGGCAATCTGCTCGGCGGGCACGCTGAGGAGGAGCGCAAGGCCGACGAGCCAACGGCCCGCGAAGCGTCGGACGCACGCCGCGCGCCGAACGTCGAGCAGCCGGCGCAGGCCAGTGCGACAGCGGAGAGCGTTGACGCGCCCGCCGCGTTCCCTTGGACGCAACCGAAGACCGAGCGCGCTGCCGAGCCGCCGCCCGCCTGGACACCCGCGCCGACGCCCGCGTCTGCCGCCGGCTCGTTCAACGATTTCGACATGGACGATCAGACCATTCAGACCACGCCCGCCGCGGCGTTCGGCGGCCACGCCGCCGAGAGTGAAGCGGCCGAGCCGTTCGTCATGCGCCAGGTCGAAGCGGAGGCTGAGCCTGCGGCACACGCGGACGAGACGAGCGCGGTCGCCGCTGCCGCGGAAGCGCAGCAGCCCGCGACCGTGACCGCGCAGATGCAGCCCGAAGGCGTGGCGGCGTTGAGTTACGCCGCGGCGGCGTCAACCTCGTCCGAGTTTGTCGCACGCGCTGGCCAAGCGGCCTTGGCCGACGACGCGCTGCTCGACCTCGGCGAGACCGCGACGCCCGTGGCTGTCGCGCCGGCTGCCGTCGAAGCGGACGATTTCATTCTCGATCTTGATGACGAGCCGGCCGCCGTTCAGCAGCCCGCGCCACTGGTGACTGAGGAAGCGCCGCGCGTGGCGTATGCCGAGGGCTTGGCCAGTTCGCCCGCCGAGGCCGCCGCGCCACTGCTGACAGAGGAAGCACCGCACACGGACGCGCTCGCGCTCGAAGCGGACGCGCAAGCTTACCAACTGCCGCCGCAGTCGGGGCAGGCGTTGGAGTCCGTGCTGCCCGACGTAGCCCCCGACAACGCGCTGGCGGACACGATCCCGATGATGGGCGCTCAGACCGAGACGGCGGCCGACGAAGTGCTTGAGCCGCCAGCCCCCTTCACGTGGCAGGAGACTACGCCGCCCGCGCCCGCAGACGACTTCGCCGCACCCGGCGCGGACTCTGCCCCGCCCGCCGAGGAGTTCGTCGCGCCCGTTGCGGCGGAGAGCACCGAAGTCTCTGCGCCGGCCGCGTCCGCGCCCGCCGTCGCTGGCGAGCAGCAAGAGGCGACTCAGTTGTCGCAGGAGACGATTGACGCCATCGCGCGGCGCGTCGTCGAGTTGATGTCGGACGGCGTCGTGCGCGAGATCGCGTGGGAGGTCGTCCCCGACCTGGCCGAGCGCCTCATCAGACGCCGCCTGGACGAAGAGCGGTCGCGCACGCACTAAGCACACAGCAGCTTCGCGCGCACACGGATCGAGTTGAGGCGGCCACGAACCGCCTCAACTCGAATTTTTTTAAGCTGTCGGCTATTAAGGCAGCTTGCAACGCAATGCCGGGAGCGCGGGCGTCCCGCCCGCCAAGCGTGCGTGAGCACGCTCAAGAGGATGCAGCCTCACTCGATCTTGAGTATGGCGCTTCTGTCTGTTCGCGCTGGCGCGCTCAAGGCGGGCGGGACGCCCGCGCTCCCAGCATAGGCGCGCTCGGTTACGTCGTCCGCAGATTGCTCCGGTGGTTAATTTACGTCGGCAGCCGCAGGGTGAAACGGCGGCGCGATTGCTTTACAATGGCCGGCGATTGCACAAGGAAAAATGTATAGCTAAAAGTTAACAGCTAATAGCTGAGCATCATGGAGATTCCGAAGACATACGACCCGAAAGAGGCGGAGGCGCGGCACTACGCGCGCTGGGAGGCGGCGGGCTACTTCGCGCCTGAGATCAATCGTGACCCACAAGCGCCCGTCTATTCCATCGTCATCCCGCCGCCGAACGTGACGGGGTCGCTGCACATGGGGCACGCGCTCCAGCACACGTTCATGGACGTGCTGACGCGCTACCACCGCATGCGCGGCTACCGCACGCTCTGGCTGCCCGGCCAGGATCACGCCGGCATCTCGACGCAGATACAGGTCGAGAAGCAACTGCGCAAGGAGGGCCTCACGCGCCACGACCTGGGGCGCGAGCGGTTCGAGGCGCGCGTCTGGCAGTGGAAGGAGGAGTACGGCGGGCAGATCATCAAGCAGATGCGGCGCGAGGGCGCGAGCGTGGACTGGTCGCGCGAGCGCTTCACGATGGACGAACACCTGTCGCGCGCCGTGCGCGAGTTCTTCGTCACCTGCTACGAGGAGGGCTTGATCTATCACGGCGAGGGCCTGATCAGTTGGTGTCCGAAGGATCAGACCGCGCTGTCCGATCTGGAAGTCGAGAAAGAGGCGCAGGCGGGCAAGCTCTACTACTTGCAATATCCGGTGAAGGGCGGCGACCGGCGCGTGACGGTGGCGACGACGCGGCCCGAGACGATGCTGGGCGACACGGCCGTCGCGGTCAACCCGGATGACGAACGCTACCGCGATCTCGTCGGCGCGACGATTGAGTTGCCGCTCACGGGGCGTGAGATTACGGTCGTGGCGGACGAGTTCGTCGATCCCGCGTTCGGCACGGGCGCGGTCAAGGTCACGCCGGCCCACGACCCGAACGACTACGAGATGGGGCAGCGGCACGGCCTGCCGATGATTAAAGTCATTGACCAGCACGCGCGCATGACCGCGGAGGCGGGCGCTGAGTTCGCCGGTCTTGATCGCTACGAAGCGCGCGAGAAGGTCATACAAAAATTCGCGGAGTTGGGGCTGCTTGAGAAGGTGGTTGATTACGAGTTCTCGATCACGAAATGCGGGCGCTGCCGCACGGTGATCGAGCCGCTGCTCTCGACGCAGTGGTTCTTGCGGCAGGCGGAGCTTGGGCGCGCGCCGCTTGAGTTGATGCGCGCGCAGCACGAGCCGCGCTTCGTGCCCGAAGTGCCTTACGAGAAGGTCTATACGAACTGGCTCGAAAACCTGCACGACTGGACGCTCTCGCGCCAACTCTGGTGGGGGCATCGCATCCCCGCCTGGTACGACGAGGCGGGCAACGTCTTCGTCGCGCGCACGGAGGAAGAGGCGAGACGGCAGGCCGGCACGGACAAGCTGACGCAAGACCCGGACGTGCTCGACACGTGGTTCTCGTCCGCGCTGTGGCCGATCTCGACCCTGGGCTGGCCCGACGAGACTGAAGACCTGAAAACTTTCTACCCGACCTCGGTGCTCATCACGGCGCGCGACATCATCTTCCTGTGGGTCTCGCGCATGATGATGACGGGGCTGAAGTTCACGGGACAGAAAGCGTTCGACGACGTGTTCATCACGGGCACGATCTTCGACAAGCACGGGCAGCGCATGTCGAAGTCGAAGGGGAACGGCGTCGATCCGATGGAGGTGTTCGAGAAGTACGGCGTGGACGCCACGCGCCTCGTGCTCGCGCAGGTCGAGAGCACCGACACGCGCTGGAACGACAACCTCGTCGAGTCCTACCGCAACTTCGCCAACAAAATCTGGAACGCCGCGCGCTTCTGCCTGCTGAATTCAGCAGGCGTCGAGCGGTTGACCGGCATCGGCTGGGCGCGCGAGGAAGAGTGGACGCTGGCGGATCGCTGGATTCGTTCGCGCCTGTACAAGACGATCCGCACGGTAAACGCCGCGATTAAAAACTATCGCTTCCACGAAGCCGTGCAGGCGTTGTATCACTTCTTCTGGGACGACTTTTGCGACTGGTATATCGAGCTGACGAAGGCAGACGTGACCGCGCCCGAAAATACGCCCGCGCGCCAGCGCGCGCGTGACCGGCTGTTGACGGTGCTCGAAGGTTCGCTCCGTCTGCTGCACCCGTTCATGCCTTTCCTTACCGAAGAGTTGTGGCAACGTCTGCCCGGCGACAAGGCGGACTTGCTCCATGATGCTTACAAAGGCGCACAGCCAACGATCATGCTGGCTAACTATCCGCACTTCAGCGAGAAGTTCGACCAGCGCAAGGTCGACGAGCAGGCCGAAGCAGAGATGCAGGCGCTCATCGAACTCATCTCGCGCGTGCGCAACATCCGCTCGGAGATGAACATCAAGCCGGGCGAGACCGTGCCCGTGCTGGTCGGCGTGCCGGACGACGCGCTGCGCGCGGTCTTCGCGGCGGGCGTGCCGCAGATCGCGCGGCTCGTGCGCGCCTCCGAGGTCTTAGTGCAGCCGAGCATCCACGGCCCGCGCGCGTCCGCACGGGCCGTGCTCGCGGGCGGCGCTGAAGTAGCCGTGCCGCTCGAAGGTTTGATTGACTTCGCGCAGGAGCGCGCGCGGCTCGGCAAGGAGCAGGAGAAGTTGCGGCAGGAGACGGCGAAGCTCGAAGGGCAACTCGCCAACAAGAATTTCGTCGAGCGCGCCCCCGCCGAGAAGGTCGCAGAGTTGCGGCAACGCCTCGCCGACATCGCGCAACGAACGGGTGCGCTCACGCAGACGTTGGAGGCGCTGGCGGAATGAACTGGCTGGACGAGGGCGCGCTCTTTAATCAGATCGGCGCTTTCCTGAGCGAAGACCTGGGGCGCGGCGACATTACGACGCAGGCTACGGTGGCGCGCAACACGCGCGCGCGCGGGCGCTTCCTCGCCAAGGAGGCGATGACCGTCGCCGGTCTCGAAGCCGCCGAAGCCGTCTTCTCGACGCTCGACTCGCAGCAACAGTTGGAGGCGTTCGTCTCCGATGGCGACGAGGTCGAAGCCGGCAAGGTGATTGCGCGCACGAGCGGCTTCGCCGACGTGCTCCTGGCGGGCGAGCGCGTCGCGCTGAACCTGCTGCAACGCCTCTCCGGCATCGCGACGCTGACGCGGCAGTTCGTCCGCGCGGTCGAAGGCACGGGCGCGGAGATCGTGGACACGCGCAAGACGACGCCGGGCCTGCGCATGCTGGAAAAGTACGCGGTGCAGGCGGGCGGCGCGCGCAACCACCGCTTCGGCCTGGACGACGGCGTGCTGATAAAAGACAACCACATCGCGCTCGCGGGCGGCGTGGGCGCGGCGGTTGACCGAGCGAAACGCGCGGTCGGGCATCTGCATAAGATCGAGGTCGAAGTCTCGACCGAGCGCGACCTGCGCGAAGCCGTCTCGGCCGGCGCGGACATACTGCTCTTAGACAATCTCGCGCCGGCCGAGACGCAACGCATGGTCGAGTTGGCCCGGTCGCTGTCGCCGAGTGTGCTGCTCGAATCGTCCGGCGGCATCGCGCTTGAGAACGTGCGCGCTTACGCCGAAGCAGGCGTCAACCTGATCAGCGTCGGCGCGCTCACGCATTCGGCGCGCGCGATGGACATCAGCTTCAAGCTTCAGCCCGGCTCGTAAGGGAACCGGGCGTGGGCGCGGGCGTGGAATCAAAGGCTGTTAGCCGTTAGCTTTTAGCTACCGCAGACGCACAGGGCCGCCGCGTGAGCGGCGCGGTGAGTTTAGCCCGGCGTTGCAACGCCGGGGGAACAGGTGATCGAGCACGGCGTGTCGCGTCAGCGACGCATGAATCGTGGCGACCATTCATTTGTCGCTGACGCGACAAATATCAATCTCGGTGCTGTGTCCCCGGCGTTAAAACGCCGGGCTAAAATCAACTGCCGCGCTGCGGCAGGAGCGAGGAGCTAAAAGGTAGTTGTTATTTCGGAGGTATTCGTAATGCGCGCACGGTCAGGTTATAAGTTGTTGACGTTGGCGGCGCTGTTAGCGGCGCTCGTCCTGCCGGTCTCTGTGCAATCGCAGCGGCGGCGCGTGTCGCGGCGCGTGACGAACCCGGTGCGCCCGCGCCCCGTGACGCAGCCCCAGCCGACGCCCGTGCCGGCCGGCGCAGACCCGACGCTCGTCTCGACCGCCGCGGAGCAGGGCGCGGAGCAGGCGCAAGCACAGGCGCAGGCCGCGAAGCGCGCGGCCAAACAGGCAGCGGCGAACACCGACGAGGAGAGCGCGCGCCGACTTGATCAGTTGAGCCGCGAGTTCACCCGCCTCAACCAGAAGTTCGATGCGCTGGAGAAGCAGCGGCAGGGCGATCTGCTACAGGAGCGTTTGACGCGCGCCGAGCAGCGCGGCGAAGCCTTGCGCACGCAGTTGAGCCAGACGTTGGAGAAGGAAGCCGACCTGCAAGCGCGGCTCGAGCAACTCGACTACGACCTGCGCCCCGAAAGCATCCAGTTGCGCGCGGCGACCATCCCGGCCCTGAACGCCGACGCTGTGCGCACGCAAATCCGCCAGCAGCTTGAGAACGAGAAGAAGCGCGTGCAGGCGCAGCTCGACGTACTAAGTTCGACCCGCACGCACCTCGAAACGTCAATCACCAGCGCAGACGCCGAAGTCGAACGCCTCCGCGTGCGCCTCAACGAGCTAATAGATAAGGACACGGGCACGACCAACGCCGGCAGCGGCAACGCACCCCCGCCGTCGCCCACGCCCTCGTCTTCGCCGCCGCCGCCCGCGCCTTAAGTGCGCCGCCGCGGCCGCGGGTCAACAACATGGGCACAATCTCGCAGGTCGAACTCTACCGCCTGCTCGCGGCGGCGCAGGCGCGCGGCGAGCGCGTCGTCGTCGCCACGGTCGCGCACACGCGCGGCTCGACCCCGCAGCGGCGCGGCGCGAAGATGCTCTTCTTCCAGGGCGGCGCGACGGCCGGCACGGTCGGCGGCGGCTGCATAGAGGCCGAAGTCTGGGCCGAGGCGCGCGAAGCCCTACGCACCGGCGCGTCGGCGCTCCACAAGTTCAGCCTCACCGCCGACGAAGCCAGCGAAGAGGGCATGGTCTGCGGCGGCACGATGGAGATTTTCATAGACGTGTGGGACGGAAAAGCGGTGACGGATGACGGGTGACAGGTGACAAGAGCAGAGCTTGTCTTTATCCTGTCCCTCGTCACGGCTTTTCGGAGGTTGTCATGCCTGCATCTTTCGTTGAAGAGTACAAGGCGAAGCACCGGCATCCGTTGAACCGGCTGACGCACAGCTTCGGCATCCCGATGATCGTCGTCAGCCTGCCGCTCTTTCTGTTCAGTTGGCGATGGGCGCTGGCGCTGTTCGTCGTCGGCTGGATTCTGCAATTCGTCGGGCACGCTATCGAAGGGAATCAGCCGGCGTTCTTCCGCAATCCGCTCTACCTGCTGGTCGGCCCGCTGTGGCTCGCGCGCCGCGCCCTCGCCGCCGTCGGCTTAGGCAAAGCGCCGGCCGCCCAGACCCGCCGCACGCCCTGAACGGATGAACGACGCGGGCAAGCCGGTCCAAGCGGCGCAACAGCTCATCGCGGCGGTCGCACGCGTGCTCGCAGCCGGCGCGGTTGCCGCCCTCGCTACCGTCGTTGACGCGCCGCGCGGCGTCGGCGCGAAACTCCTCATCGAACAGACGGGCGGGCGCGCGGGCACGACCGGCGACGCCGCGCTCGACGACGCGCTGACTACACACGCGCAGACGTTCCTCACCTTACGCGCAGAAGCACAGACATTCAACGTCGCTGAGTTAGCGCCGCACCTTACAGCTTGGCGCGGGGCGCGCGTGCTGTTCGAGCGGATCGAGCCGGAGCCGCACGTCGTCGTCTGCGGCGCGGGGCACGTCGGGGCGGCGCTCGCGCGGCTGGCGCACGTCGTCGGCTACCGCGTCACGCTCATAGATGACCGCGCCGATTTCGTCACGCGCGAGCGATTTCCCGAAACTGAAATCAACCTCGTCGCGGCGCACGACGGCTGGGCGCGCGCAATCCAGACGGTCTTGGGCACGGGGCGCGGTGTTTACGTCGCGGTCGTCACGCGCGGGCACAACGAGGACGAGGAGTGCCTGCGCGCGGTGCTGACGGCGCGGCCTGATTACGTCGGCATGATCGGAAGCAAGCGGCGCACGAACATCGTGCTCGCGCGTCTGCGCGAGACAGGCGTGAATGAGGAAAACTTAAAAGAGGTGCGCGCGCCCGTCGGCTTGGACATCGGTGCGGTCGCGCCCGAAGAGGTCGCGCTCGCCATCCTCGCCGAGATCGTCGCCGCCCGCCGCGGCGGCACGGGCGCACCGCTCTCCGCTTGGCGGCGAGGGAATAAAAGCAGTGACGAGTGACGAGTGACGAGTGACGAGCAAAGGCAAATGTCTTTAACTCGCCACTCGTCACTCGTCACTCGTCACTGCTTTAGATACTTGTCCGGGAGCGGCGTCTGCGCGTCCTCGGGCTGCCAGAAGATGGTGACGACCCACCAGCGTTTGCCGTCGTTCAGCAGTTGGATGCTGTTGATGCCGCGCAGGAAGGGCTTCGCGTCTTTCGGGTCGTGGCGCGCTTCGTAGGTGCTGAAGACGTGCGCGATCTGGCCGAACTGCTCGACGCGGTTGGCGACGCCGCGCTCGTAGAAGCCCTGCGCCGCGAAAGCCTGCGAGGCGCGCTCGACATAAGCTTCCACGTCGAGCACGCGGGCGGTCGTCGTGCCGTCGGGGTGGCGCGCGGTCGGGACGAGGCGCGCGCCCGGCAGGAAGAGCGAGCGCATGCGCGCCCAGTTGCGCGGCTGCCCAGCGGGGCCGGAGATCACGTCGTAGAGCGCCGCGAGGATCGCGTCCATCGAGGCCACGTCCTTCGGGTCGGCGGCGGGCGGCGGGTTCGTCTGTTGTGTCATAGGCGTGGTCGGGCTGGGCGTCGGCGTCGGCTGTTGCGCGGCGGCATGGCCGCAGACAGAGAGCAGGACGGCGCTCGCCAGCATGAGCCTTGTGCTTGTGCGTGTTCTTATCATCGGTCGCTCCTAAAAATCCTTGCGTCCCGATTAAAGCACGGGTGCGTGGCGTACTCCAAAACTTTATCATCCATTCGTGACGTTTGGCCTGTATCATCCCTAACTCATGGCCGCACAGGTTGAGCCGACAGAGCCGCCGCCGCTGACGAGGCCCGCGCGCGCAGGGAGGCGCGGCGAGATGTTCCGCGCCCTGCGGCATCGCAACTTCCGCCTGTTCTGGGCAGGCGCGTTCCTCTCGAACGTCGGCACGTGGATGCAGTCCGTGGCGCAGGCGTGGCTCGTCTATCAACTGACCGACTCGCCCTTCTGGCTCGGCTTCGACGCCTTCCTCGCCACCGCGCCGGGGCTGGTGCTGACGCTCTTAGGCGGCGTCTTCGCGGACATCATTGACCGCAAGCGGCTGCTCATCTTCACCCAGGTGGGTGCTGGCCTGACCGCGCTCGTGCTGGCGACGTTGCAGGCGACGCACGTCCTGCAATGGTGGATGATCCTGTGCGCCTCGTTCGTCACGGGCTGCTGCATGTCGCTGGCCGCGCCGTCGTACCAGGCGATCACGATTGACCTGGTCGGGCGCGAAGACTTGCCGAACGCCATCGCGCTCAACTCGACGCAGTTCCAACTCTCGCGCGTGCTCGGCCCCGTGCTCGCCGGCCCCGCGCTCAAATACTTCGGCCCCGCCGGCTGCTTCTACGCCAACGGCTTCTCGTTCGCCGCGGTCGTCGCCGCGCTCGCCATGATGGAACTCGCGCCGAGCCACGGCGCGCGCAAGGCCGAGAGCTTCTGGCAAGACCTCGCCGCCGGGGTGCGCTACGTGCGCCAGCGCGAGCGCGTCTTCATGCTGCTGCTCATTTCGGCGCTCGTCAGCCTGTTCGGCGCACCCTACTTCTCACTGCTGCCGGTCTTCGCGCGCGACGTGCTGCGCCTCGGCGAGGTGGGGCTGTCCATCCTCGGCGGCATGGCGGGTGCGGGCGCGTTCTGCGGCGCACTGATCATCACCTTCCTCGGCAACTTCCGACACAAGGGCTGGTTCGTGCTCGGCGGCGCGTGGGCGTTCGCGCTCTGCCTGATTGGTTTCGCGCTGTCGGAGAGCGTGCCCGTCTCGCTCGCGTTCCTGTTCGCGATGGGCTTCGCTATCGTCTGCTCGGTCGCGGTCACGAACATGCTCTTGCAGCAGCTCGTGACGGACGAGATGCGCGGGCGCGTGATGAGCATGTTTATCCTCTCCTTCATCGGCGCGATGCCGGTCGGCAACTTCTTCGCCGGCATCGGCGCGCAGCACCTCCATGCGGGGCGCTGGATCGGCGCACAGGTCACGCTCGCCGTCGGTGGCGTCCTCATCGCCCTCATCGTCACCTTAATCGGCCTGCGCAGCCCGCGCCTGCGCGCGCTGCATTAGAGGTATAGTTCCTAAAATGTTCTTTGCGGCCCACAGGCCGCGGGCGGGCGGGTCAACTCTCTCCCTTCATATCTGCATCTGACCCGCGGCGTTTGAAATTTCCCGCAAGCGGCGTCGCCTGCCCACGTTCTACGAGATGAAGGGCACGATTTAAAGCCCGCCAAGTTGTCGTAAATGTTTGAGGAAAACGCGATGCAGACCAGACGAATTGCCACCTCCCTAATGTTCTCCCTGCTCTTTCTCTGCGCACTCAGCCTGACCGCCGCCGCACAGGGCGTGATCGTGCCGGGCATCTGCGACGACTGCCCGCGCCGCCCCGCGCAACTGCCGCGCTCGCTGCCTATCCGCTCAATCAAGATCGACGCGAAGATCGCGCAGCAGGTGGCGACCACCCACGTCGAGCAGGTCTTCCGCAACGACACGGACGCCGTGCTCGAAGGCACGTACTTCTTCCCCATGCCGGAGACCGCCTCGGTCACGGAGTTCGCCATCTGGGACGGCAACCGCCGGCTCGTCGGCGAAGTCCGCTCGCGCGAAGAGGCGCGGCGCATCTACGACGAGATCGTGCGCCGCCAGCGCGACCCCGGTCTGCTGGAATACGCCGGCAAGAATCTCTTTCAGGCGCGCATCTTCCCGATCCCGCCGCACGCGGACAAAAAGTTGGAGTTGACCTACACCCAGGTGTTGCGCGCGGAGTCGGGCACGGTCGCCTACCGCTACCCGCTCGGCACGGGGCATAACCTCGTCGAGATCGGCACGGTGGCGGGGCGCGTCGAGGTTGAAGGCAGAGAACCCTTGCGCAACATCTATTCGCCGAGCCACGCGATTGACGTGACGCGCGCAAAGGAGGGGCGGGCGGCGCGCGTCTCGTTCGAGTCGGCGGGCAGCGCGGCGCAGGACTTTCAACTCTTTTACAGCATCTCAAGCGAAGACTTCGGGCTGTCGCTTCTGACGCACCGCGAGCCGGGCAAGGACGGCTACTTCCTGCTGATGATCTCGCCGAAGGACAACTTCGCGGAGACGGAGTACGCGGCGAAGGACATCGTCTTCGTACTCGACACATCCGGCTCGATGGCCGAGGAAGGGAAGATGGAGAAGGCGCGCGCGGCGCTCCTGTTCGGCGTCAAGACGCTGCGCCCCGACGACCGCTTCAACGTCGTCTCGTTCGCGGGCGAGGAGCACCTGATGGCGAACGGCCTGACGGCGGCCGACAACGCGGGCCGGGCGCGCGGCGTCGAGTTCGTTCAATCTTTGCGCCCGAACGGCGGCACGAACATCAACGATGCGCTGCGCGCCGCGCTCCGGCAGTTCGACACGAGCGACCGGCCCAAGCTGGTCGTCTTCCTGACGGACGGGCTGCCGACAGTCGGCGAGACTAACGTCGCCCGCATCATCGAAAACGCGCACGCAGACAAGCCGCGCGGCGTGCGGCTGTTCACCTTCGGCGTCGGCTACGACGTGAACACGGCACTGCTGGACAAACTCGCCACGGACAACGGTGGCGTGCCCGATTACGTCGAGCCGAAAGAGGATTTGGAGGTCAAAGTCTCGAACTTCTTCGCGAAGGTCAACTACCCCGTCCTGACCGATCTCGATCTCGACCTGGGCGGCGTCGAAAGCGATCTGGTCTACCCGCGCGAACTGCCCGATCTGTTTCGCGGCGCACAGGTCACTCTAATCGGGCGCTACCGCAACGCGAGCGATCTGCGCAACGTCCGCCTGCGCCTCGGCGGCAAGACGAACGCGCAGGGGCGCACGTTCGCCTACGAGAACCTGAGCTTCCCGCTCAACGCCGACGAGAACGATTTCCTGCCGCGCCTCTGGGCCACGCGCCGCGTCGGCTGGCTGATGGAGCAGATTCGCACGAACGGCGAGCAGAAGGAGTTGGTGGACGAGGTCACAGACCTCGGCACGCGCTACGGCATCGTCACGCCCTACACGTCTTATCTCGCGCTCGAACAGAACGCCAACGCGCCCGACGCACTGAGGCCGCTCATGGCCACGCCGGGCCAGCGCGTGACCGTACTGGACAGGCGGCAGGTGCGCGATCTGCCTAAGGCGCAGCGCGGGATGATCGGGGGCGCGGCTGCCCCGCCGCCCGCGCCGATGTCCGCGAACGAGGCGGTGACGGTGACGAGCGGCGAGAGCGCGGTGCGCCAGAGCAAGACGGCGCGCGCCAAACAGGAGGCGCTGCGCGTGGACAACGACGAGCAGGTGCGGGCGGACGTGACGCGCCAGGCCGGCGGCAAGACCTTCTACCTGCGCGACGGCGTGTGGACGGACGCCGAGTTCAAGCCGGACGCGCACCTCGCCGAGACGCCGCTCACGTTCGGCACGGACGCCTACTTCGACGCCATCAAGCGCGAGCCGAAGCTGGCCGAATTCTTCGCGCTCGGCGAGCGCGTCGTGGTCGTCTACAAGGGGCGCGTCTATCGCGTCAACGCGGCGACGAAGTGAAGCGGATAAAAAAAGCAGTGACGAGTGACGAGTGACGAGTGACGAGTAAGAACAGGTTTTAACTCGGCACTCGTCACTTGTCACTCGTCACTATCCTTGCGCCCTTGTCTCGCAAGCCTGCTTCGTGTACAAACAACCGGACGCCTCACCCCTGAATCAAGCTGCAAGCTGGGACGAAACATCTGCCGGCGGAGAATGTCGCGTGATAACGAGAGCGCAAAATAGATGGCGGGCGGCCCGCACGGCGGCCTGGCTCGTGCTCCTGCTAGCGTGCCCGGCCGTCCACGCGCAGACGGGCTGGGTGGCGACGCAGCTCGGCGCGACAGGGCAGGACTTGAACGCGGTCTTCTTCCTCGACAGCAAACACGGCTGGGCCGCGGGCGACGGCGGGCAGGTCTGGCGCACGGACGACGGCGGGCGCAGTTGGACGCGGCAGCAGATCGGCATCACTGACAGCATCAGCGACCTCTATTTCCGCGACAAGGATAACGGCTACCTGCTCGCCGGCAGTCGCATCCTCAATACGGCGGACGGCGGCACGTCCTGGCACGAGGTGCGCCGCTTCATGCCCGCCGAGTTCGGCGGCGCGACGCCGGAACTCTACAGCGTCCGCTTCGCCAGCAAGAAGAAGGGCTGGATCGTCGGCAATCTCAACCGCCGCGACTCGGTCGTGGACAGCCTCGTCTTCTTCACCACGGACGGCGGCGAGACGTGGGAGCGGCAGGCCGTGCCGACGCACGACGAGTTGATTCACCTGGACTTCGTCGGCGACAAGCTCGGCTGGATCGTCGGCGACAAGGGCACTGTGCTGCGCACCGCGGACGGCGGCGCGACCTGGACGCGCCAGAAGGTGGACACGACCGCGACGCTCTACCACGTGGACTTCCTCGACCGCGAACTGGGTTGGGCGGTCGGCGAGCGCGGCACGATCCTGCGCACCGTGGACGGCGGCGAGACGTGGCTGAACGCGCCCGTCACCGTCACGCGCGCCACGCTGCTGAGCGTCAGCTTCATCAGCGAGGACGAGGGCTGGGTGATCGGGCGCGGCGGTATCATCCTGCGCTCCGGCGACGGCGGGCGCACTTGGGTACTGCAAGAGAGCGGCACGAAGCAGAACCTCTACGCGCTGGCGATGAACAAGAAGCACGGCGTCGCGGTCGGCGGCGGCGGGCTGGCGTTGCAGTACGACAGGTGAACATGATGCAGGACGCGTTGGCGGATTTTCGACGGACGATTGACGAGGCGGCGGCGCGGCTGGGCGCGCTCAGCGAGCACGAGGCGAGCCGCACGCGCGCCGACGGCAAGTGGTCTGCGAAACAGATCATCGGTCATCTGATTGATTCCGCAGCGAACAATCACCAACGCTTCGTGCTGGCGCAACTCAGAGACGATCTCGCCTTCCCCGGCTACCAGCAGGAAGAGTGGGTCAGCGTGCAGCACTACGATGAGGCGGAGTGGCCCGTGCTCGTCGCGCTCTGGCGGAGCTACAACCTACACCTCTTACACGTCATGGCGCACACGCCCGCCGCCAAGCTGCAAACGCCCTGCACGCAGCACACGCTCGACCGCATCGCCTGGCAGACGGTCAGCCAGAGCGAGCCGGTCACGCTCGCATACCTGATGCGCGATTACATCGGACACCTGAAACATCATCTCCGGCAGATCTTTGGGGCAGGGGAGATTTAACCGCAAAGGGCGCGAAGAGAGCCGCGAAGGACGCGGAGTTTTCTTTGCGCCCTTCGCGGCCTGCCTCCGCGCCCTTTGCGGTTAAATCTCTTCCGCTCTCACTTCTCCTGCAACGCCCGCAGCAACTCGTCGCGGAAGTAGTTTGCCGGGATCGTGCCCTGTTTCATGAACAGCAGGTGGAACTGTTTAGCCGAGAAGCGGTCGCCGAGCTGGCGCTGCGCGTCGGCGCGCAGGGCGAAGATTTGATCTTTGCCGAGGCGGTAAGTGATCGCCTGTGTCGGCCACTTGGAGTAGCGGAAGATGGCACGCCCCGCCCCATCGCAACTGGCGCGCTTCGCATCCGACAGATTCGCGTCGCGGCACGAGCCGGGCAGGAAGTCCACGACCTGCGAGAAGAGATCGACCGCGTCATCGAAGGACATGCGCCCGGTGTGCAGCCCCGTGTCAATGCGCACGCGCAGGTCGCGGTAGAGCTTGCCCTGCAACTGGTAGAGATGTTCTTCGGGCGTGTAGAAGCCTGTGGGCGCGCCCGGCTGCGGCTCTGCCATCAGCGCCTCAGAGTAGAGTCCCCATCCTTCGGCGGCCATCGAGTCCTCCCACATCGAGCTTGAGCCTTCGACCTCGCCGGGGGTGAGCCAGCGCACGCCGCCGATCTGATCGCGGAACTGCGTCATCACCTTGTAGTGCCAGTCGTGACCGGGGAAGCCCTCGTGCGCCGACAGGTCTGCGAGCGCCGCGCGGTTGTTCTCCTTGAGCACGGCCGGGTCGTTCGTGCCGGAGGTGGTCAGGTAGAAGCGACCGACGCCATTGTTCTTAAACGGCGGCGCGGGATAATAAGCCGCGCCGTCAATCGAGGCGCGCAGGGGCGGCGGCGTCTCGACCACGTCCAGCTTGTAATCGGCCGGCACGTCGAAGATGCCCGTCTTGCGCGCGTAGTCCACCAAACGCACGCCCGCCTCCTTGTACCAACTGACCTCTTCGGCGTCCGACTTCGGATAGTCCTTGCCCAACTCCTCCATCACGGCGCGCACCGCCGCCGAATCGTCCGCCGGCAGCGTCAGGTTGTGCTTCGGCCCGATCTCGCGCGCCAGCTTGAACATCTCTGCTTGCGTCGCCTGCACGACGGGCCACGCCTCTTCGTACAACTGCGCCGCCGTCTTGTCCATGCGCAGGTTGTTCTTCAACGCCCAGTTGTACTCCTCCTCGCTGAAAGCGTAATGGTCGGCGCGGAACTGCGGCTTGAGTGCTTCGACGCCCGGCTTCTTTACATCGTCAAAGAAGTTCTGCACGATGAAGTCATGAAATTCACGGTACGTCAGGGCCGCGCCCTTTGCGGCTTCACGTAACTGGTCAAACGAAGATTGCGCTGGCTGCGCCTTGTTTTTCGCGGCCAAGTCAAGGAAGGTTGTCTCGAAATACTTGGCATCAGCTTCCGTTGTGTCCAAGCCATCGCGGCGCAGCATACGCCAGTCGGGCGTGTTGCCAGTCTTGATGCCAGCCAAAAGCTGCTCTTGCGCAGCCTTGAAGTAAGGGCGAATGGCATAGACACGTGCTGTTACGTGCTCCCACTCGTCGGGCGTGCCGTAGGTCGTCGGGCCGGTCTGCGTCATGCCCTGGATGAAGAAGTCGAGCGCGCGGAACGGCTCGTTCACGTAGGTGTCAACGGCGCGCTCCTGATAGCGGCGCACCTGATGCTGGTGGAGCAGGAACTTCACCTGCGCCAGGGCGACCTCGCGGTCAATGCGCGCCGTGGGCGAGAGCGTGTCGGGCGCGATGCCCTCAAAGGTCTTCTGCGTGTCGGCGAGCCAGGCGTCCTCTTTTTCGAGTGCGCCGGTCGAATGATCGCGCAGCATGCCGTCCACTTCGCGCAGAGACGGGTCAAGCCCGCCGCCGCCCAGGTACGTGTTGACCGTCGGGTTGCGGCGCAAAAACTCGCGCACGTAAGCTTCGTGCGCCGTCTTGAACGCCTGATCGCCCGACGCGTTCGCCCCCGGCGCGGTCGTCTGCTGCGGCGCTTGCTGCACGCACGCGGCGGCGAGCGCGATGGTCAACGCTAACACCAATACTCTTTTCATCATCTCACCTCTCATTGCCACGCAGCCGACGGCGACGCGGGACGCAAAGTCGGCGGCGCAGGTTGCGGAGGGCAGTAACCACGAAAGCACACGAAGAGACACGAAACAAGGAACACGAAGATAGGGGGACACGAAATTTCGTATGTCTTGCTTCGTGTGGTTTCGTGTGCTTTCGTGGTTAATCTCTTTCCTGCCCCTCATGTTGTGCCGCAAGCGGGCGGGAGACTTGCCCGCTTGCAGCAGGCGGTACTGACCTGAGTTGCAAAACTACTGTGTAAACGATGAGCACAGTATAACACCACTGAAAGGAGTGGCGGACTGCGCCCCGCTGTTTGCTCACACTATGACCGCTCGACGCGGGTGTGTTCAGCCGACGAACTTGTAGCCGAGGCCGTGGACGGTGAGGATGAACTGCGGGTAGTGCGGATTGGGTTCGAGCTTCTGGCGCAGCCAGGCGACGTGTACGTCCACGGTGCGGGTGGAGGGCATGGCGTCGTAGCCCCAGACTTCGTTCAGCAACTCGTCGCGCGAGATGGTCGCGCCGCGGTGGGCGACGAGGTATTGCAGCAGCTTGAACTCGCGCGCCGACAGTTCCACGCGCTGCCCGTCGCGCACGACTTCGGCGCGGCGGAAGTCTGCGCGCACGGGGCCGAATTGATAGACTTCGGGCGCGGCGTCGGCGTTGGTCGCGGGCGCGCGGCGCAGCAGCGCCTCGATGCGCGCGAGCAGTTCCAGCATCTCGAAGGGCTTGGTGACGTAATCGTCCGCGCCGATCTTCAGACCCACGACTTTGTCCACCACCTGACCGCGCGCGGTCAGCATGATGACGGGCGTCGTGACACCCTGCTGGCGCAGGTCGCGGCACACGTCGAAGCCGTTCTTGCGCGGCAGCATCACGTCGAGAATGAGAAGATCGAACTGCTCGCCGCCCGCGCGCCGCAGACCGGCCTCGCCGTCCGTCGCCGTCTCGACCGTGTAGCCCTCGCTCTGCAAGCGGTCGGTCAGCGTCAGCAGCAGCCCCGGCTCATCCTCGACGAGCAAAATCCGCTGGCTCATCCGTTGCTCCTAAAACAGTGACGAGTGACAAGTCAAAAACTTCTTACTCGTCACTTGTCACTCGTCACTCGTCACTGCTTTATTCCCATTAGCGATGGCGGGCAGGTGGAGCGTGAACGTGCTGCCGCGCCCGCGTTCGCTGGCGACCGTGACGCGCCCGCCGTGCGCCTCGACGATGTCTTTAACGAGACTCAGGCCCAGCCCGTTGCCGTGAATCTGCGCGGCGCGCGCCTCGCGCCCGCGATAGAACGGCTCGAAGATGTGCGGCAACTCCGACGGCTCGATGCCGAGACCGCGATCCACGACCTCGATCTGCACCTCTTCGCCGCGCGCGCCTGGTGTGACGCGCGCCGCCACGCCGATCCACGCCGCGTCACCGCCATACTTGAGCGCGTTGCTTAAAAGATTTTGCAGCGCGCGTTGCAGCGATGGCTCGTCGGCGAGCACAGCGGGCAGGCGCGGCGGGACGCGCTGCTCGACGCGCGTCGGCGTCTCCTGAGCCGCCTGCCACGCGGCGAGCGTCTTATCGAGCAGGGCGGCGATGTCCATCGGGCGCAGTTCAAGCAGTCGCCGCCCGCGCTGCGCGCCCGCGAAGGCGAGCACCTGCTCGACCATCTCCGCGAGCCGCCGCCCCTCGCCGCGAATCAGTTGCCCGTAGCGTTTCACCTGCGCGCGCTCCGCGATGACACCGTCCGCCAGGTTCTCGCCCGCCGAGCAGATGACCGCGAGCGGCGTCCGCAACTCGTGCGTTACGCCCGCGACGAACTCCATCTGCTGCTTGGCGACGGCCTGCGCGCGGTGCGTCGAGACGACCAGGAGCGCGATGCTTGCGCCGAGCAGCAGCAGCACGCCGAAGCTGACGGCGAGGCTGCGGCGGCGTGCGCGCGTGACCGCCGCGTCGAGCGACCCCGCGGGGTGCGCGACGATCAACTCCCAATCGCCGTCGTCATCGGTGTTGAGCGCGACGCGCATAGGTTCGCCCGGCTTGGCCGGCGGCAGGCCGGAGCGGCGGAAGACTTTGACGCTGAAACTCTTCTCGCGCACGCCCGCGCCCGGCGCGTCGTGCGCCGGCAGCGCGCCGGGCGGCAGGAACACGTCCATCTCGTCGAAGCGCACGTTGAAGAGGCCGGCGCGCGTGTCGCCCGCGCCCTGCAACGCCGCGTGCGGGTCTGACTGATAGACGACGCGCTGCGGCTCTGTGCGACTGCGCACCGTCAGGTTGTAGTCGAGTTGGTCGCCCGCGCTGGCGAAGTAGCGGCGCGCGAGCGCGGGCAATAGCTCCGTGCGTATGTAGTCTTGATCAAGCACGGCGATGACGTGGCTGGCGGGCGCAAGCCAGGTCTTCAGGAGCACGCGCTGATCGTTCGGGGGGAAGTGCAGGAGCGGCTCGGTCGTCGTCGCCGGGATGATGACGGCGGGGATGCTGCCCGCGAGCGGCGGCACGGGCGCGACCTGTTCGGGCAGGGCTACAGCCGCCGCCGTCAAGTACATCTGCGCGAAGCGCGGGCGCAGCGGCGCGAACTCTGCGGGCCACTCGACGGGCGTGAACTCGCCCGTCGCCGGATCGAAGCGGAGCAGGCGCGGGCTGTCGCCCGTCTCGACGTGTTCGGCCAGATAGACCGTGCGCACGAGGCCGGGATAGGGCGCGCTCGCCTGCCAGCGCCGGTAGCGTGCGGCGAAATCGCCCCACGCGTGCGCGCGCACAGTGCTCTCGTCAATCTGGAGGCCGAAATATACGCGGCCCAACTCGCGGTCGAAGTCCTGCGTGAAGCGCGCGGTTGAGGCGCGCAAATTTGTCTGCATGCGCTCGCGCTCGCCCGCGCTCACCTGGCCGAGCCAGCGGTATTGCAGCGTCGCCAGCAGCGCAAGCAGCGCGACGAGCGCCGCCGCCAGCAGCAGCACGAACGACGGCCCGCGCGTTCTGAAGTCCCGTCCCACGTTCGGCAATTTAGCATAGCCCGCGCGCCCTGCGGCGCGGGCCGGCGCAGATTTTACATCCTTAACATCACGGCGGCGCGCTTGCGCGGGCGGGGGAAACGGATATAATCACGCTCCCCGTATCTCTCTTCTGCGAATGCCCTCGCAGGTAACTGAAACGCTTGAGCCTTGAGGAGGAGACTTCATGCGCCGTTTACTCTGTTCGCTGACCCTGTTGGCGGCCGTCGTCGTCGCCGGCACGCTGCTGACCACCCCGCGCGTCCGCGCGATCACCTACGGCTTCGTTGACCAGAACAACACCTATAGCAACGTCGGCGCGTTCATCGTCAAATCGCCGACCGGTAAAATCTATCCGATCTGCACGGGGACGCTCATCGCCCCGAACGTGTTCCTGACCGCAAGCCACTGCACGCAGTACTTCACCGACACGCTCGCGCCGCAGGGCTACACGGCCTACGTCAGCTTCGACGCCTCGATCCCCTTCGGCGATAAGACCAACCTGAAGAAGACGACGCTCATCCCGGTCACCTACGTCGTGACCAACCCGAACTACAATCCGAGCCAGAGCGATTCGGGCGACATCGGCGCGCTCATCCTCGCCTACAGCCCGAAGGGCATCACGCCCGCCACGCTCCCGTCCTGCGGGCTGCTCGATCAACTCGTGGCGCAGAACGGCTTGAAGGACGCGGTCTTCACGGCGGTCGGCTACGGCTTGCAGAACCGCGTGGTCGGCGGCGGCGTACCCTACTTCCAGGACATGAATCCAATCCCGCGCATGTACTCGTTCTCCAGCTTCAACTCGCTCAACGGCGGCTACATACGCCTGTCGCAGAACCCCGCGACCGGCAACGGCGGCACGTGCTACGGCGATTCGGGCGGGCCGAACTTCCTGACCGTCAACGGGCAGCAGATACTCGCCGCCATCACCATCACGGGCGACACCGCCTGCCGCTCGACTAACGTTGACTACCGCCTCGACACGCCCGCGGCCATAGCGTTCCTCGCCTACGTCAACGCCAGCTACGGCACGCAGATTCCGATCTCGCCCTGCTAAGCGCATCGGAACTCTCCTGCATCCTCCGCGGCCCTACGGCGGCCCTCTTTGCGTCCTTTGCGGTAAAAAATTTCTTAACCGCAAAGGGCGCAAAGCAGGCCGCAGAGGGCCGCGAAATTTTTCTAGCCGCCTGCCGCCCGCCTATGCTACGTTCTTAAGGGCGCGTTCCCGGCGCGCGGCCGACAAAAATTCACACTGACCTTTAGCCACAGGTAACTTTACCGCCCGCCCGGTCGCCGCCCGCGGGCGTCCCTGCCCAAGAAAGGATGTACGGCGTTAATGAATACGAAGTGCCCCCAGTGCGGACTGATCAACTGGCAGTCGGACGCGGAGTGTAAACGCTGCCACGCGCCGCTCGGCGCAGCCGACACCGCCCCCGTGACTGCGCCCGCGGCCTACGTGCCCGGTCAGTGGTCATCGCCTTACGCGCCGCCCCCGCCCACCACCTTCCACCCGACCACGGCTTACCCCGGCGCGTCGGTCGCGGAGGCCGGCTTGTGGCGACATAATTCGACGCTCGTCGTCGCGCTCGACCACGCGCGCCAGGCGACGCTGCCGCCCTGGTGCGTCAAGTGTGGCTGCCATGTTGAAGCGGCGGACTTCAAGCGCAAATTTCACTGGCATCCGCCGGCCTACTACCTGCTGCTGCTGGTCAACCTGCTCGTCTTCGCCATCGTCGCCATGATCGTGCGCAAGCACGCGACGCTCTACCTCGGCGTCTGCCCCGCACACCGCGCGCAGCGGCGCAGGGCGATCATGCTCAGTTGGGGGCTGATCGTCGTCGGGATAGTGCTCATCGTCGTCGGCGTGGCCAACGACACACCCGGCTTGGCGGGTCTCGGCGCGCTCAACACGCTGGGCGCGATCATCTACGGCGCGGTCAGCGCGCAGCCCGTCACCGTCAAGAAGATTGATGAGCGCTTCGCCTGGCTCAACGGCGTGGACGCCGGCTACCTTGCCCAACTACCGGACTGGCCCGGCGGCGTGTAGAGCGGCAAGCCGGAACGGACGTGCGCGGCAGGCGGCGCGACGGCGCAAGTCAGCCGGCCTGGCGATAGGACTCCTAATAAAATGACGACGGCGCGAGTGGCTAGGAAACCACTCGCGCCGTCGTCATTTGTTGTCCGGCGCAGCCGCGCGTAATGCTTACTTTTGCGTGCTGCCAGAGGACGAGCCGGCGCTGTCGCCGATGACCGCGAACGCGCCGCCCAGGTTGATGCTCGTCAGGAGCGCCGCATTGCCGCCCTCGGCCGTGCGCGTCTTGTATTCCGGCGCGTAAGCGCCGTTGCTCTTGTACTCTTCCAGCCGCGCGGCCGTCTTGACCACGAGCTTGTTGCCGCGCTTGATCATCAGTTCGTTGGTCTGGTCGTCAAAGGAGACTTTGTAGGTGCCCTTCTTGAGCAGCGTCCCGTTGACGGTCACGTCGTCGTCCAGCCGGACGTTCTTGCTCTTTACGTTGCCGAGCGCAGCGCCGCCGAGCAGCGCGCAGAGCGCGAGCGCGACGGTGGCGCGAATTAGACCCTGTTTCATCTTTCTACTCCCTCCCGCCCCTGCTCAGGGGGCGTGCCTCAGTTAATTAAGATTTGGCGGGTAAAAATCCCACCCCTTTAGACGAGGCGGAACGCGGAAAGGTTTACGCTTTGTGACCGGCGTGCGGAAAACCGTGACGAAGGGCCTGGCATGGGCGGCGCGGCCCGGTAAGCCGCCGCAAATTTCTGTTGACAGCGCGCCGGGGCGTAGCATAGATTCAAATTAGCTACTTCGTCCCGAGTAGCTGCTTCCCGTCCCGCCTGAATTCCCGCCTCACCTCAACAAAAAAGGAGTCCTGCCATGCACCAGAAATTCTTAGTCGCGGCCCTGTCGCTCGTCGCGCTCGTCGCCGGCAACGCGCTCAGCGCCCACGCCCAGCCGTGTCCGAACCACGCCACGTTCGGCGTCCGCGCCCCCCTGAACGTTGACAAGAACCTGCAATCCCAGCTCGAAGTCGTTTACTTCACCACCGACGATCCGAACGCGTTCATCTCCGAAAAGGCCGGGCTGAGCCGGAGCGCCAGCTCCGTCAACCTGAACGCCAACCAGTTCGCGTCCAAGCTCCGGCAGTTGGCGGCGGACGGCGTGGCCAGCATCAAAAAGCAGCAGTCGGCGACCCTGTATCTGGGCGAGTTGGCCGAGTTGAATCTGGAACGCGACGCGGTCAACGCCGCGCGCACGATCAACGCGAGCCTGACCGCGCCCGATCCGAGCTACATCCGCGGGCTAGATCGGGAGACGGAGATTAGCGTCTATCAACTCGATCCGGCGGACGATTATTACCACCTGAGCCTGCTCTCGTGGTTCGTCAATGTCACCGCCAGCGGCGTCCGCAAGACCGTGGATCACGACGCCGACATATTCCTGAAACCGGGCCAGACCGTCGTCATCAAGCTGCTCGGCGACATGGAAGTCAAACGCGCCGGCGCAGTCCGCAGCCACATGGCCGTCACCATGCGCTCCGTCAACAGGGAAGGCTCGTCCACGCTGGGCGGACGTTAAGCTCACCAGCAACTACACAACCGAAATCTTGCCAAGCACGAGCGGCGGGGTTGTCAGTAACCCGCCGCCGCTTGTTTCGCCGCGTCTTACTAGAGCGCCGGGAGTCTATGATCTCCGGCGCTCTGTCATTTCCGCCGCACGAGCCGTCATAGACTGTGCGCGGCCGGGAGCACGCACGTATGCGCACCAGACGGTAAGAGTTGACCCCTTATCGTGCGACGCGGCGACCCGCGGCCGCAGCGAATCGGCGTCCCTTCAATCTTTCATCCGCGGCGTTGCTGTGGCATGGTGCTTGTTAAATCGCGAAGGCATAATGATTCGCGACAACGCGAATCAGACGGTTGAAAGTTAAGGGGGATAAAGATAATGAGACGCAATGTTGGCTCGATTACGAGGGCGATCATGCTGGCCCTGGGGCTGTCTCTGGCGCTGTCGTCGGCCGCCTTCGCACAGCAGGGCGGCTGGTGGGGCAATCAACGCAGCGACCAGCGGCGCGACCGCCGCGACGAGTGGCTGAATCTGCTCAATTGAACCTTGAGTCGGATACGGCTGACCTTTTTGCTCGTGCCGCTGATGCTAAGACGCGCATCTGCTTGTATGATTCTCAGGAAGTCATCACCTTGCTTGCAGCTTTTGAAAAAGAAGGCGGCGTTATCGGTAACGCGCAGCAACGCTCAGCTTTTGTTCGTCTTGTGCAGGCCATGCGAGTAAATCCAACGACCCAAATTTCGGATATTGAGGTTATTCTTATTCAGGGAGCCAGATAACAACGCCATGCAGCCGGCCGCGAATAGCGCAGCTTTCATCCGCACGACTTGAATGCTTGATACATTGAATCCGCGGCGGCTGATGCTTGGCGTTAGCCGCTTCTTGGGAGACAACCAAGCGTATGAGTAAAAAACGAATCACTTATTGCCATTACATAGCTGTCCTCGGGTTTGTTTTTATTTTTCTTGCCACGAGTTGGAAAGGGAAAAGCGTTCGCGGCAGCAGTAAAATCGCGCTTGACGACAAGCCTGTTGAGCAGGTCAGAAAAAATATTCAAGTGCTCCAAGGCATGCCGGATTCGCAGCTTTTTCTCGTGATGAATGCGGTCGGAGATTCACTCGGCGTCCACTGCGATTATTGTCACGTGAAAGGTGTGGCTGACCCGAAAACCGGGAGCGATAACTGGCTCTGGGAGCGAGATGACAAGCCGCAAAAGCTTCGCGCGCGCGAAATGATGAAGATGGTGCTTGACCTCAACCAGACGCATTTCGGCGGCCAGCAGGCGGTGACCTGTTATAGCTGTCATCGCGGCGGAACGAGCGTCGAACGCATAGTCCCCCTACCGCCAAGAGAGTTCACCACCGCCGGAAACGGCGGGAAGAAATCGGCACTACCGACTGCCGAACAAATTATTAATAGATACATCGCGGCAGTCGGCGGACAGGATGCCGGAGCGAAATTTAAAACGACAGTCTTAAAGGGCCAAATCGAGCGGACGCGGGGACGCTCTGGTTCTTTCGAGATAACAATCAAGGGTGCTGACAAATATTCGGACAAACTCATAACGCCGCAGGGCGTCACCACACGGGTCATCAACGGGACTGTTGGGTGGGTCAGAAGCAACGACGAGACGCTTGGATTTGATAAAAACAACGACCAGGCAATACAGGTAAGCCCGGCGGCGGTGGCGGGATCGAAACGCGCCCTCGCGCTCTATGATGCCGTTAAAGTTACGGAACAGCCGCCGCAGATGACGGTTCTGGGCGTGGAGAAGATTGGCGACCGCGAAACTTATGTGGTCGCCGTGAAGGTTGACCCCAAAGTGACGAGGAAATATTTTTTCGACGCGCAGACGGGACTGCTGTCGCGGGCAATGACCATCACGGAAACCGTGCTCTCGCCGCTACAGACGCAGGTGGATTTCGAGGACTACCGAGACGTGGACGGCGTAAAGCTCCCGTTCACGATTCGCACGGCGGACGTTGCCGCCTTCGACACCACCACGCGCAGATTCACGGAAATCAGGCATAACGCGGCGGTTGACGACGCCCTCTTCGAGATGCCGACAAATCGGAAATAGAGCGGGCCGTATTTTGCCGCGCAGACCGGATCGCTTTTGCGCCGCACGGTATTTACAGAAACAGTTCCTGGCTTAAATCCCGAACAAACCAACTTTGAGAATTACCGCGAGGTCGGCGGCGTGAAACTGCTGTTCACCATGCTCGTCTCTTATTTGGGCGATAAGCACTACGGCACAACACGCAACTATATCGAGATAAAAAATCTTTCCATTAGTGATGAGAAATTCAGTCCAGCGGACGGACAAAAGAAGTAAAAACGCTCCGCGGGAGATTAAACTTGTCTGAAGACAAACCGCTTGCTTTATTTAACAACGCGGCTAACAAGTCATTCGAGCGGGCGGCTCGATACCTCAGTTTTCATCACTCTTCCTCACGCCGAAGCTTGAATGCCCGCGTGCGCTGCCGCTCAATTCCAGCGGTAGGTTTTGGAAACTCATTGGATGGATTTACGTAAAAACAGTCGCATCAAAGTAATCTTGTGGGGATACTTATGAAAGCGATTGTCTGCACAAAGTACGGGCCGCCGGAGGTTCTTCAGCTCAAAGAGGTGAACAAACCTACGCCGAAAAATAATGAAGTCCTCATCAAAATCTACGCCACCGCAGTCACGGCAAGCGATTGCCTCATCCGCCGCGCTGACTTGCCTATCATCATGTCGCTCGGGAGGCGGCTGACGATAGGTTTTACCAAACCAAGAAAACCCGTCTTCGGGGCGGTCGTGGCCGGCAGGATTGAAGCAGTCGGCAAAGACGTAAAGCTCTTTAGGGAAGGCGATCAGGTTTACGGCTCAACCGGTCTTGGGCTTGGCGCTTATGCCGAGTACGCGTGTATGCCGGAAGCAGCGACGATGACCGGCTGTCTGGCAATCAAGCCGGCCACGATGAGCTATGAGGAGGCCGCCGCAGTCCCTTACGGCACACTGATAGGGTCGCATTTTGTGAACAAAGGGAATATTCAAAGCGGGCAGAAAGTTCTGGTCTACGGGGCTTCTGGGGCCATCGGCACGACCGCGGTGCAACTCGCCAAGTACTTGGGCGCAGAGGTCACAGGCGTTTGCAGCACGGCGAATCTGGCATTAGTGAAATCTCTGGGCGCTGATAAAGTGATCGACTACACCAGAGAGGATGCTATTAGCAGCTTAGGGCTTTATGATTTTGTTCTTGACGCCGTCGGCAGAAGGAAAAGCTCAAAATTAAAACTACAGTGCAAGCACGCACTAACGCCGGGCGGAAAGTACGCCTCGGTAGACGGTGGCATGCCGTGGCTGCGCGTCGAATACCTTGTCCGACTGAGACAGCTAATCGAAGCGGGCCATTTTAGAGCGGTCATAGATAGATGCTACCCGCTGGAACAGATCGCCGAAGCACACAGGTATGTAGATAAGGGGCACAAAAAAGGGAATGTAGTAATAACTGTGGGCCATAGCAACAAAACCTAACAACGGCATGCAGATGGAATGAAGCGGCTGGCCGCCACTCGACGTGGTAGCCTAAGCTCCACAATGCGGTCATCTGCCGCATGAAAGAATGGAGGCCAGCCATGCAATATTGTGGATTCGATCT
>Ga0081539_10000667_pt1 | contig 68763 bp, 61 predicted proteins | sample TabmetS4T2R2_FD_71023 | JGI IMG/M metagenome (GOLD analysis project Ga0081539, IMG submission 71023) | Tabebuia heterophylla rhizosphere microbial communities from the University of Puerto Rico - S4T2R2 | ecosystem: Host-associated > Plants > Roots > Rhizosphere ...
CCGCGCCAGGGACCCCCGCGCGCGCAGGTCCGGGGCGGGCCCGGTGTAGCCGGCCCTGGGGTGAGATTGCCCAGAGGCGCAGGGTGAGGCCGCGGGAGCGACGGTCTGGACCACGACGGACATCGCGGTAGCCCAAATCTCTTTGTTTGGAAAGGGTTTTCGCCGCCAGGCGGGCTTGACGGTCCGAGCGCGACGGTTGCCCATGATCCGTCAGCTTGTCCCACTATCCGGAAAGGTCCGTCCACCAACTGGGCGCGATGATGATCGTTAGCCCGATACGGCTGTGACACGCCGAGAACAACGCACGTATCGGGCTAACGATCACCGGTGGACGCATCGGTGCGAGCAGGTCGACAGTCTTCCCCCGGATACCCCCCGGTCGCAGGCGCCGGTGGGAGCAACGGTCAGCCACTGACGCGAACCGGGAAATCCTCTTGATGTCCATGGCCAACTCAAGGTAAGCGGGTAGCTCACATCTTCAATTGGGTCTCCAATAGCGTGCGGGCTTCGGCGAGCGACGGGCCGTACCAGGTCAGGTGGCGGCCGGAGACCAGGGCGCAGCGCACGCCCGGGAAGGACTCGGGGCCGTCGTCGGGCGTGAAGGCGTACGGCTCGTCGGGGAGCACGACCAGGTCGGGTTCGCGGGCGAGGATCTCGGCCAGCGAGGGGCGGGGATAGCGGTCGGCCGCGTCGTCGTAGACGTTGTGCACGCCCAGCCGGCGCAGGAGGTCACCGGCGAAGGTGTCGCCGCCCAGCACGACCCACGGGCGGCGCCACACCGGCACGACCGCGCGGCGCGGGGGTTCGGGAGCGGGCCGGGCCCAGGCGGCCCGCGCCGCGCCCAGCCACGGCGGATCGGGCGCGTCCAGGGCGGCGAGCAGGCGCGCCAGCGACCCGAAGGCCTCGTCCAGCGTGCGCGGGTAGGTCACCCACACCGCCACGCCCGCCGCCCGCAGCGCCTCGACGTCCTGTCTGCGGTTCTCCTCCGCGTTCGCCACCACCAGATCTGGCGCCAGCGCCAGGACGCGTTCCACCGACGGGTACTTGGAGCCACCCACCCGCGGCACGTCGAGGTCCCGCGGGTGGGTGCAGTAGTCGGTGGCGCCGGCGAGCAGGCCGGGCGCGCTCACCGCGATCGCCTCGGTCAGTGACGGCACCAGCGAGACGACGCGGCGCGGCGGGCGCGACAGCGGTACAGGCGCGCCGAGGTCGTCGTTCACCCCGAGATGGTGAAGAGGATGCGCCGCTGCGCGGGGTCGGCGGTGACGAGGCGGGCGCGGATGCGCTCGCCGAGCGGGAGGTCGCCTTCGCAGCGGGCGCGCACCGGCGGCTCGTCGAGCGCGATCATCCCGCCTGGCACGCGCTTGGGACGGTCGTCGAGGTCGAGCACCGCCGCGTCGAACTCCTCGCCCACGCGGCCGGACAGCAGCACCGCCTCGGTGAGGTCGACCGCCGCCCGCTCGGCGGTCGAGGCGACGCGGTCGGTGTCGGCCATCACCTCGGGCAGCTTGGGCAGCGCGGCGCCGGCCCAGTCGGGCACGGGCATGCCGGTGAAGAGCGCGAGGCACACCTCGGTGGCGTACCGGTCGGCCAGCCGCCGCAGCGGGGCCGTCACGTGCGCGTACGGCGCGGCCACCGCGCCGTGGCCCGGTTCGTCCGGCACCTTGCCGTCGAACGCCGTGTAGCCGGCACCGCGCATCAGCTCGGCGGCGTGGTCGAGGAAGGCGGCGGCGTGCGGCTGTGCCGGGTCGACGGCGGCCACCACGCGGCCCACGGGCGCGCCGTCCGGCCACTCCACGCCGAGGGCAACGGCCGCCGCGCGCAGCTTCGCGATCGCCTGCTCGCGTGGCGGGGGCATGGTGCGCAGCAGGCCGATGCCGCCGTCGAGCATGACGCGCGCGGCGGCCATGCCGGTCAGCAGTGAGATCTGCGCGTTGAACTCCTCTACCGCGTACGGGGCGCGGAGCACGAGCCGCCATCCGCCGTCGTCGGGCTCGACGTCCTGCTCCGGCAGGGGGAGGCTGATCGCGCCGCGGTCGAAGCCGCGCTCGACGAGGATCGTGCCGAGCTCGGGCAGCGCGGCGATCGGCTCGGGCAGCCGCCCCGCGTCGGCGTCGGCCTGCACGCCGGCGTAGTCGAGCTTGGCGCGGCTGCGCACGCGCGCGCGTTCGAGGTGTACGGACCGCGTCTCGCCCGACGAGTCGAGGTCGATCGTCCACACGACCGCGGCCCGCTCCTGGTCGGGCAGCAGGCTCACCGCGCCCTCGCTCAGCGCGACGGGGTGCAGCGGCACCTTGCTGTCGGGGAGGTAGACCGTCTGGCCGCGGCGCCAGGTCTCGGCCTCCAGCTCGCCGCCGGGGCGCACGTACGCGGCGACGTCGGCGATGGCGTAGTGCACCCGATAGCCACCGTCGTGGCGACCGATCCACATGGCCTGGTCGAGGTCGCGCGAGGTGGGCGGGTCGATCGTGACGAACGGGATGTCTGTGCGGTCGGCGGCCGGCAGTTGGGTGCGGGATGCCGCCTCGTCCGCTTCGCGTTGCGCCGCGGGCGGGAACGCCTCAGGGAGCTCCAGCTCGCGGCGCAACTCGCCGAAGTCGATGCGGGGTGCGACGACGCGTCGAATAACCACGCGGTCATTCTTACTCAGCGCGCCGCACCCCGTTGTACTAGCGGGTGGTGCGAGTGGTCGTCTTGCGGGCGGTGGCCTTGCGCGCCGGCGCCTTCTTGGCCGCCGTGGTGGTGCGCTTGGCCGTGGTGCTCTTCGCCGCCGTCTTCTTGGCGACCGCCTTCTTGGCCGGAGTCGCCTTCGCGGTCGTCGTCTTCTTCGCGGCGGTCTTGCGCGCGGTGGTGGTCTTCGCGGCGGTGGTCTTCCGCGCCGTCGTCGACTTGGCGGCCGCGGTCTTCTTGGCCGTGGTCGTCTTCTTGGCGGCCGTGGTCTTCTTCGCGGCCGCCTTACGCGCGGTGGTGCTCTTGGTCGCGGTGGCCTTCTTCGCGGGGGCCTTCTTAGCCGCGGTTCTCGTCGCCGGCGCGGTCTTCTTGGCCGCGGTTTTCTTGGCGGTCGTCGTCTTCTTGGCGGTAGCCGTCTTACGCGCGGTCGTCGACTTCGTCGCCGAAGCCTTCTTCGCCGCGGTGGTGGTCTTCTTGGCGGGTGCCTTCTTCGCCGTCGCCTTGCTCGTGACGGTCTTCCGAGCGGCCGTGGTCGCCGGCACCGCTGCCTTGACCTCGTCGACCGCCGGCTGCGCATCAGGCGTCGCCGTGCTGTTCTTGGCAGCCGCGCGTTTCGCGGCCGGGGTGCTGGTGGCCTTCTTCGCTACGGCCATCTCTGTCTCCTCCTTGCGAATGTGTTCCGCGCTAGGCCGACGGCCGCGCGTAGCGGAACCGCGCCGATTACTTGTCCTCCCCCGACCAGCGGGCGTCTTCCTCGTCCCACTTGTCATTGCGCTCACGCACCTGCTCGAGCGCACGCTCCGCTTCCTGCGCGGATCCGTACGGACCGAGCGTGTACTTGGCCGGGCACGAGTTGGAGTCGTCCTCGACGCGGTGATGGCGCACACACCAGTAGTACCGCGCGCCACTTCCGCCGTTAGTCATGAGATCACTGTGCACCGCAAACCGAACAAGCGCCACCTTTTCCGCAGAAAATTCGGACGCGTCTCCACAATAGACCAGCCCGGCCGACAACGGTACGCGGCTCGCCGCTCGGCGCGATTCGGAGAGAAAGCCTTATTCGATAAGGGATTTATCCGCGTAAGCGCAAGGACCTCCACACGGTCACGGCCATGACCGGCTCCCAAAAAAATTCTTGCGCCATGACACCCGCGTGGCGTACGTAAGCCTCCACTGTGGCCCTCCGCACGAGTGCGAGAGGTGCGACGGACGAGTCGGCCTGTACGCCGGATTCTGTCCCGGCGGCATGTGCCGCCGGTGGCGGCCATCCATCTCGGCCTACCGTTGCCGGCAGGCTCCAGCGGCCTACCCGCAGGCATCGGACGGGCCGCCCTCAAACGCCTGCGCGAGCCGCCGCCTCGCGGTGGCGACTCTTCTTGGCCTTGCACCGGGTGGGGTTTACCGAGCCGCTCCGGTCACCCGGAGCGCTGGTGGGCTCTTACCCCACCGTTTCACCCTTACCGCGCCTAAGCGCGGCGGTCTGTTTTCTGTGGCACTGTCCCGCGGGTCACCCCGGGTTGCCGTTAACAACCACCCTGCCCTGTGGAGTCCGGACGTTCCTCGGCAACCACGCACTCCCGCAAGGAGCGCGAAGCTGACGCGACCGCCCGGCCGACTCGTCCGTCGCGCCGTCAATCGTACTAGCCTCGGCGGCGATGGATCTCGCAGGAATGGCACTGCTCGCCGCCGCCGGCCTGGGCGCGGGGACGGTTAACGCGATAGCGGGCGGCGGCTCGCTCATCACGTTTCCCGCGCTCATCGCGGCCGGCTTGGCGCCCGTGCCGGCCAACGTGACCAACTCGGTCGCGGTCAGCCCCGGCTACGTCGGGAGCGTGGTCGGCAGCCGGGCCGACCTTCCACGCGAACGCGTGCGCGCGCTCGTGCCGGTGGCCGTGCTGGGCGGCTTCGCCGGGTGCGTGCTGCTGCTCGCCACGCCGCAGCGCGCGTTCGAGGTCGTGGTGCCGTTCCTCGTGCTCGGCGCGGCGGCGGTGCTCGCCTTCCAGGACCGGCTGCGCCGGCTCGTGGGCCACCCGCGCCACATGGCCCCGCGCCGCCACGCCGTCGCGCTGTACGCGCTCGTGGCGGCCGGCGGGGTGTACGGCGGGTACTTCGGCGCCGCGCTCGGCGTGATGCTCGTCGCCGGGCTGGCGTTGCTGCTCGACGAGCCGCTCGCGCGCGTCAACGCGCTCAAGAACGTGCTCTCCGCGGTGATCGGCGCCGCCACGGTCGTCGCGTACGCGGCCTTCGGCCCGGTCGACTGGGTGGGCGTCGCGGTCATCGCGCCGGCCACGCTGCTCGGCGGGTACCTGGGTTCGCGGCTCGCCCGCCGCCTGCCGGGCGCCGTGCTGAAGGCGGTCATCGTGACCGCCGGCACGGTGGTGGGCCTGGTGCTGCTGTGGCGCGCGTTTAGGTAAGGTGCGCGGTCTCGTTGACCATCCGTACCGCCACGCCGCCGTCCGCCCACATGTCCACGATGGACAGGCCGGCCGGGTCGAGGTAGAGCCGGTGCAGGAACGCGTCGCCGGCCGCGAGCGCGTCGCGGAGCAGGATCTTCAGCGGTGACACGTGCGAGACCACGACGAGCGTGCTCTCCGGGTAGCCCTTGTGGAGGGTCGCCACGACGCGGCGGACGCGCGTGGCCACCGCGCGAAACGACTCGCCGCCCGGCGGTGCCTCCTCGGTGGACCCCAGCCAAGCGTCCATCTCGTCCGGCCACTGTGTACGGACCTCGGTGAAGGTCTTTCCCTCCCACTCGCCGAAGTCGCACTCGACGAGGTCTGGCTCCACCTCGACCGGTGTCTGGCGGCCGAGCGTCTCGGCGATGACCTCCGCGGTGCGGGTACACCGCACGAGCGGCGAGGTGACGACCGCGGCGGCGGAGGGCGCGAGGGCCTTCACGCGCGCGGCGGTCGCGCGGGCCTGCGCCAGCCCGGTGTCGGAGAGCGGCACGTCGCCGCGGCCGGAGTAGCGGCGCTGCGCGGTGAGCGCGGTCGCGCCGTGGCGGACCAGGAGCAGGCGCGTGGGCGTCGCGACGGGCGGCTCCCAGGAGGGGCGGACGCTACCCGCGGCGGGCTCCGCGGGCCGGTCTTTTCCCGGAGCCTCGCGCGTGGTGCCGGCCGCCTCGTCCATCGCCTTGTTGGCGAGCGCGTCGGCGTGCTTGTTGCGCTCGCGCGGCACCCACACGAACGTGACGAGGTCGAAGCGGCGCACGAGCGTGGCCGCCTGCGCGGCGAGCGGGCGCAGGCCCGGGTTCTTGATCTGCCAGCGGCCGGACATCTGCTCCACGACGAGCTTGGAGTCCATCCGCACCTCGACCTCGGACGCGCCGAGCTCGACCGCGGCGCGCAGGCCGGCGAGAAGGCCGGAGTACTCGGCGACGTTGTTGGTCGCGACCCCGAGCGTGTCGGACCGCTCCGCGAGAACCTCGCCGGAGTTGGCCTCGCGCACGACCGCTCCGTAGCCGGCCGGCCCGGGGTTGCCCCGCGCTCCCCCGTCCGCCTCGACGATGACCCGAAGCTGGCTCACAGGCCGGACTCCGCGGTGCGGACCATGATGCGGCGGCACTCGTCGCAGCGCACCACCTCGTCGGGCGGCGCGGCCTTGATCCGGGCGCGCTCGCTGCCGGCCAGCTCCAGCCGGCACCCGCCGCACCGGCCGCCCTTCAGCAGCGCGGCACCGAGGCCGCCGGACACCTCCCGGATCTTGTCGTAGAGGGCGACGAGGTCGGCCGGCAGGTCGGCGGAGAGCGGCTGCCGCGCGGAGGTGCGAAACTCCTCCTCCTTGACGATCTCGGCGAGCGCCTGGTCGCGCCGCGCCTCGGCCGCCTCGCGCGCCTCCCGGCCGGTCGCCTGCTGGGCGAGCAGCTCGTCGAGCGTGCCCTGCGCGGTCTCCCGCTGCTCCATCAGCTCCAGCTCGGAGTCTTCCAGCTCGCTCTGCCGGCGGGAGAGCGAGACGAGCTCGTGCTGCAGCGCCTCAAGCTCGCGCGCCGGGCCGCGACCGGTGTCCAGCCGCGCCTGGTCCTTGTCTTTGCGCGTGCGCACCTGCTCCACGTCGCGCTCGATGCGCGCGATGTCGCGGTCGAGGTCGTCGACGGCGACCTGGGCCCGCACGCGCTCGTCCTCCAGCGCGGAGAGCTGCCGGGCGAGGGTCTCCAGCTCGGCGAGCTCCGGCAGCGTACGGCGCTTGTGGGCCAGCTGGGCCAGCGCGGTGTCGATCGCCTGGAGGTCGAGCAGGCGTCGCTGTGCTTCCGGGTCTGCCTTCACGAGCGGGGCTCCTTCAACGAGTCGTGCACGGTCCACGGGTCGGTGTCGAGGTCGGAGACGACCGCCTCGACACCGCAGGCGTCGCGCAGGTGCGCGGCGAGGTCGTCCAGCCACGGGCGCTCGGTCGCCCAGTGCGCGGCGTCGAGCAGCGCCGGGCCACCGCTCGCGATGTGCTCGCTGACCGGGTGGTGACGCAGATCGGCGGTGAGGTACGCGTCGGCGCCGGCGGCGGTCGCGTCGGCGAGGAACGGGTCACCCGCGCCGCCGCACACCGCCACGGTCGAGATCACCCGATCGGGCCGCCCGGCCGCGCGTACCCCCCAAGCGGTTTTGGGAAGGGTGAGGGCCGCGTGGTGGGTGAGGTCGGCGAGCGTCATGGGTTCTGGAAGGCGGCCGATCCGGCCGGTGCCGCGGCCGTCGCCGTCGGGGCAGTCGCCGGACGAGGCCGGGCGGAGCGGCCGCAGGTCGCGCAGGCCGAGCCGGGCGGCGAGCGCGTCGGAGACGCCCGGGTTGGCGACGTCGGCGTTGGTGTGCGCGACGAAGAGGGCGATGTCTGCCTTGATGAGCTGGTGGACGATCCGTCCTTTGTACGTCGTCGGCGCCACCGACGACACCCCGCGCAGCAGCAGCGGGTGGTGCGCCACGATGAGGTCGGCGCTCACCTCCCGCGCCTGCGCCACCGTCTCCGGCACGCAGTCGACGACGCACAGCACCCGGCGCACCGGCGCCTCCGGCTCGCCGAGCACAAGCCCCACCCGGTCCCACGACTCCGCCCACGACGGCGGGTATCGCGCGTCGAGGGCCGCTACCACGTCGGCGACCGTGGGTTCACTTGTGCGGGGCCCCCGCGGAAACGTGGCGCCCGGCATGCCGGGCGCGGAGCGCGGCGCGGCGTTTTCCTGGGGTGCTCTCACGGCGGCGAGGCTACCAGCGCTGGCAGGCGCTTCTCACGGTCCTCTCACAGACGGTGGCGCAACGTGTCCCCATGATGGAAAACCTCCAGACCGGGCGGACCCGCTGGGGTGACGACGCCGCGCCCGCCGCGATGCGGCTGCTCGTCGTCGAGGACGACCCGATGATGTCGGCGCTACTCGTGCGCGGTCTCGAGCGGATCGGGTACGTCGTGGACGCCGTCGACAACGGCCCGGACGCGCTCTGGAACGTCTTCGAGAACGGGTACGACGCGGTCGTGCTGGACGCGATGATCCCGCCGCCGGGCGGGTTCGAGGTGTGCCGCCGCATGCGCGAGGAGGGTCGCTGGGAGCCGGTGCTGCTGGTGACCGCCCGCGACGCGGTGCCCGACCGGGTACGCGGGCTGGACGCCGGTGCGGACGACTACCTGCTCAAGCCGTTCACGTTCGCGGAGCTGTACGCCCGGCTGCGCGCGGTGATCCGCCGCCACCCGCACGCGCGACCGGCCGTGCTGCAGATCGGCGACCTCTCGCTCGACCCGGTTTCGCGCGTCGTCCGCCGGGGCGCCAACCGGATCGCGCTGTCGCCGCGGGAGTTCGCGCTGCTGGCCGCGTTTCTGGGCCGGCCGGGTGAGGTGCTCACCCCGTCCGACCTACTCGACGACGTGTGGGACCTCGCGCTGGACGGGCCGGAGCTGGTCGGCACGTACGTGCGCTACCTGCGCGACAAGGTGGACCGGCCGTTTGCCCGCCAGAACATCCAGGAGCTGCCCGAGCTGGGCGCCTACCGCTTCGACCCGGAAGGGTGAACCAACCGGTAGCCGGCGCCGCGCACCGTCTCGATGCAGTCGCGGCCGAGCTTCTCCCGCAGGTACCGCACGTAGACGTCGACGACGTTGGAGCCGCCCTCGTACGCGCTGTCCCACACGTGGTCGACGAGGTGGGTGCGGGAGAGCACCTCGCCCGCATGCCGCATCAGCTCGTGCAGCAGCGCGAACTCCTTCGCCGACAGGGCCACCGCCCGCCCGTCCCGGGTGACCGCGCGCCGGGCCGGGTCGAGCGCGATGCCGCCGGCGGTCAGCACGGCCGGGCGGCGGGCCGGCGCGCGGCGGGTGAGGGCGCGCACCCGGGCCCGCAGCTCCGCAAGTGCCACCGGCTTGACGAGGTAGTCGTCGGCGCCCGCGTCGAGCGCGGCGACCCGGTCGGCGACGGCGTCCCGCGCGGTCAGCACGATGATCGGGGCCCACCGCTCCTCGCCGCGCAGCGTCCGGATCACCGTGACACCGTCCGGCGCGGGGATCATCAGGTCGAGCACCACAAGGTCGTACGGCTCTTCGCGCGCGGCCCACAGCGCGTCGACCCCGGTGCCGACCGCGTCGACCGCGTGCCCCTCGGCGGCGAGCCCGCGGCGCAGCACGTCGGCCAGCGCCGCGTCGTCTTCGACCAGCAGCAGCCGCACGGGTTTACGGTACGCGCGTGAGGCTGCTACCTGGCACGCTGCGCGGCCGGCTGGTCGCGGTGTACGCGATCGGGCTGGCCGTGGTGGTGGCCGTCGTGCTGGGCGTCGGCTACCTGGTCCTGGCCGACCAGCTGTGGAGCGCGGCGGCCGGCGAGCTGTCGGTGCGCCTAGACGACGTGAGCGCGGCCGTCGAGGCGGGCGACGTGCGGCCGGTGGAGCGGGACCCGTACGCCCAGGTGATCGACGGGGACACCGTGACCGTCCGGTCTGCGGCCGCTCCCACCACGCCGATTCTCACCGCGGACGAGCGGGCGGTCGCGCAGCGCGGGCTCATGTTCGAGCGGCGCAGCGCCGGGCTGCGCGGCACGGCGTTGCTGGCCGGGCGGCGGCTGCCGGACGGGCGGATCCTCGTGGTCGGCACAAGCCTCGCCACTGTGGACGACGCGGCGCGGCGGGTCCTGATCGGGTTCGCGGTGATCGGGCCGGCGCTGGTGCTCGCGCTGACGCTGGCTGTGCGCCAGCTGGTGGGCGGCGCGCTGCGCCCGGTGGCCGCGATGACCACGCGGGCCCGCGAGCTGAGCACCGGACGGCTGCCCGAGCCGCCGGGCGCGGGCGCGGACGAGATCGCCACGCTGGCGCGCACGCTCAACGAGATGCTGGACCGGATCGACGCGGCCAACGAACGGGAGCGGGCCTTCCTGGACGACGCCGCGCACGAGCTGCGTACCCCGATCGCGGTCCTCCGTGCGGAGCTGGAGCTCGGCGTGGCCGAAGAGGACCCGCGGGCCACGCGGCGGGCCCTGAGCGCGGCTCTGTCGGAGGCGGACCGGCTCGGGCGGCTCGCGACCGACCTGCTCGTCATCGCCCGGTCGCGGGCCGGTGCGCTGGAGCTCGACCGGGCACCCACCGACGCGACGAGCGTGGTCCGCGAGGCCGCCGCGCGGGTTGCCCGGGTACACGGGATCGACGTGGAGGTGACCGGCCCGGAGGTGGTCGCGGACGTCGACGCGGTGCGGCTGGAGCAGGTGGTGAGCAACCTCGTCGGCAACGCCGCGCAGGCCGACGCCGGGCGGGTGCGGATCGCGGTGGCGCAGCCCGCGGGCACCGGGCTGGAGATCACCGTGGACGACGACGGGCCGGGCTTTCCCGAGCAGCTGCTACCCGTCGTCTTCGACCGGTTCCGCGGTACGCCAGGCGGCGCGGGGCTCGGCCTCGCGATCGTGGTCACCGTGGCCCGCGCGCACGGCGGCACCGCGACCGCCGGCAACGACTCGTCGCTCGGCGGCGCGCGGGTGCGGGTCAGCTTCGGCTAGCTTCGACCCGGATGTGCAGGGCCTCCAGCGCGCGGCCCCACGGAAACGTGTCGCGGTGCTGCTCGCCGGTGCCCGGCGGGTGCAGCGGGAAGAAGTCGTCGCCGAAGAGCACGGTGATGCCCCACCCGCGCAGCCGCTCCAGGCTTTCCCGAAACGCGGGGTGGGAGCCCATCGCCAGGTTGGTGTACGGCATGACGACGATCGGCAGGCCCTTGCCCTGGCCTTCGACGACGAGCCCGAGGGCGAGCGTGTCGGCGATGCCGCAGGCCCACTTGTTCACCGTGTTGACCGTGGCCGGCGCGACGATGATCGCGTCGGGGGGCGGCAGCACGTCGGGGTCGCCGGGGTTCTTGTACAGCGTGCGGACCGGGTGGCCGGTCTGCAGGGCGAGCGCCGGCACGTCGACGAACTTTCGGCCGTCGGGCGTGACGACCACGCACACGTCCCAGCCCTCGCGCTGGGCAAGCGTCACCAACCGGCCCACGTCGCGAGCGACCGGTGACCCGCACGAGATGACGTAGAGGACGCCCCGGTCACTCACCCGTTCATACTCCAACCCCCATGTGCTCGGCGAGCTCCGCCACCGGGGTCGGCGGTGCCCCCTTGGTGCGGCGCAGCACGTCCGAGAGCACCTCGTGTGCGATCGGCCGGCAACGGATCTCCGAGGGGGCGAGGCGGTCGCCCTCCAGCAGCATCTCGCTGGCCCGCTCGACGTCGCCGATCTGGGTGTACCCCCGGGCGATGTCGATGAAGTGGTGCGCCCGCCGCTCGGGCAGCAGGGCCGCGAACGCGTCGCCGTCGATCTGCTCGTGGGTGTCGACCGCGGCCCGCCCCTCGCCCAGCTCGACCGCGGCGGCGGCGCGGTGCAGCTGCACGTTGGTGGGGCCGAACGAGGTCCACAGATGGTTTTGGTCGCTGCCCAGCTCGCGGGCCGCTTCCTCGGCAGCCGAGAAGAGGTCGCGGACGGTCGCGCTGTCGCCGATCCGCGCGGCCGCCATCGCACCGTTGAGCAGCAGCATGCCGTAGACCGAGAGCCGCTCGGGCGTCGCTTCGTTGCCGTCGCCGGGCGCGAGCCGGTTGGCGATGTTGACGTTTACCTCCAGCGCGGGGCGGGCCCGGCCGAGCGCGAGCAGCGCGCTGCCGACCCGGTAGCTGGCGATGCCGGCGAGCAGCTGGTCACCGGCCCGCTGCGACACGGCGATCGAGCGGTCGGCGGCGAGCCAGCACAGCTCGTGCTCGCCCAGCTTGCGCAGGGTGGACGAGGCGATCTGGTAGATCTGGCCGAGCAGGTGGGCGGCCTCGTTGGACTGCTCACCGTCCGCGTACGCCGTGTCGGCCGCCTGCCCGTCGCGCAGCAGCTTGGGCAGCGCGCGGGCCAGCACCCCGTACTTCGCGTGCTGGTAGGTCAGCCAGGCGTGGCTGACCGCCTTGCGCATCTCCGGCAGCGGCAGCGCCTGCGTGGGGGCGAAGAAGAACGCGCTGATCTGGTCGTAGCGCTCCAGGGCGGCGCGGATCTCCTCCACCTCGACCTGGTCGATGCAGTTGACGCTGTCGATCCGCCGCTCCGGCTCCTTGCCCAGCAGGAGTTGTACGTCGACCTGGAGTACGTCTGCTATCTCGTAGACGACGGAGAACTTGTCGAGACGGCGGACGCCCCGCTCGACCTTGTCCACCCAGCTCTTCGACTTGCCCAGCCGGTCGGCGAAGACCTGCTGCGACATCTTGCGGCGCCCGCGCCAGTACGCGACGCGGCGCCCGATGGGCAGCTCATCCACGTCGTACCTCCCCCTGCCTCGCCGGCGACCGGGCCGGTTGGGCGGTGCGGTCCGTTTCGTCACTCATTTGGGCCCGATCGCACACTCTGTGCGCTGGTACTTCGGCCCTCGCTCGTAGTTTCTGATGCAAGTTGCAAGCGGCTTCTGTCAGAGGCAACGACCGCGTGTCGTGCTTGGTGACGGTGCCTGGCGCCTGATATGACGCCGACCGCTGACGTGGGAGGTTTTCTGACCATGCGGTGGAGTCCTCGACCGCCATTCATACGATCTCTGGTGCTCGACCGCTCCCGGCTGCGCCACTCGGCCTTGCGGTACGCGGAGCACGGCTGGGACGTTACACCCGGCGCGTACCTCGCGGGGGACAGGTTTGACTGTGCCCGCCCCGGCTGCCCGACAGTCGGCTGCCACCCGGCGCTGGAGCGCTGGGAGGAGGCCGCGACCTGCGACACGGCGAAGGTCGCGGACTGGTGGCGGCGAGCGCCACACGCGGTGCTTTTGCCGACCGGGCGTGCCTTCGACGTGCTGGAGGTGCCCGCCCATCTCGGTCTCCGGGTGCTCGGCGCGGCCCGCCTGCACGCGAGCGTGCTCGGGCCCGGTCGCGGTCAGGTGCGCGGGCCGGTCGCGGTGACGCCGACCGGGCGCTGGATGTTTCTGGTGCGTCCGGGCGATCCGCTCCGCCCCGAGCTGGACGACAGCCTCGACGTGGTGCGGCACGGTGCCGGCTCGTGGATCCCGGCGCCGCCGACGCGCCTGCCGGAAGGGCCGGTGCGCTGGTCGGTGACGCCGGAGGAGACCCGCTGGCGCCTGCCCGACGCGTACGCCGTGCAGGGGATGCTTGTCGACGCGGTGGGCGCGGCGTCGCGCGGGGCACAGCTGCCCCGGCAGACGTCGACGCTGCGCCGGGCGGCATAGCAGCCAACGTAACGGCGCCCATCGTGGTGGTCGAGCCCCGGATGGGTGACGGCATGGCGTATCTTTGCCGGTTTCGCGGTGCCGATAGATCCGCCAGATGGCTTACGCGCTGAAGAGTTTCATCGGCGCGTAGCGGCGCTGCGGGAAGATCTTGGCCACCTGCGCGTCGGTCAGGCCGAACTGGCCCTGCACCACCGATCCGTACACGTCGAAGAGGTTGTTGAACTCGGGCACGTCACCACTGTCCAGGGTGCCCAGCCCGTCCCACCGGCCGATCAGCGAGCCGCTCAGCTTGCGGCCGGACAGCAGCATCACGACGCCGCCGTGTCCGTGGTCGCTGCCGCTGCCGCTCTCCGCCACCCGCCGGCCGAACTCGCTCGACACGAGCACGGTCACGTCGGCGGCCGCCGGGCCGAGGTCGGCGAAGAAAGCGGCCATCCCCCGGGCCAGGTCGGTCAGCCGCCCGTGCAGGTATCCGCCGTCCTGGGTGCCCTGGTCCTCGTGGGTGTCCCAGCCGCCGTTCGCGATGGCGGCGACGCGGACGTTGGCGCCGCCCTTGATCAGCTGAGCGACCTGGCGGAACGCGAGCCCGATCCCGTCGTACTCGACGCCGTCGGCCGGACGGTACGCCATGCCGGGCACGGCCCGCACCGCGCCGAGCGTGGCACCGACGGCGTCCTGTACCGGGTGGTTGATGTCCTTGTAGAGCGCGCCGATCGCGGCCAGCGTGGGGTCCTTGAAGCGCGCGTCGCCGTTGAGCGCGAGACCGTCCACTGTGCTCAGCGACAGCGCGCCGTTGGTGCCTACCAGCGAACGCGGGAGCGTGGCCCCGACACCGACGCCGCGAAACGCGGTGCCCGGGCCCAGCTGGTCGACGAGGCGGTCGAGCCAGCCCCGACCGACCGCCTCGCGCGGCAGGCCACCGAGGTCGCACATGTCCACCGCCTGGAAATGGCTGCGGGACAGGCGCGGGTCGGACACGCCCGGGACGAAGCCGAGCAGGCCGTCCTTCAGCGCCCCTTCCAGCGGGGTGAACGCGCTGTTGAGCTGGAACGAGCGGTCGACGGCCAGCGCGGTGCGCTTGGTCATCAGCAGGTTGGGGCGGGCGTCCTCCAGCAACGGCTCGTCGGTCGGGGCCACGACGCCGAGCCCGTCGAGCCCGCCGTGCAGGAAGACGTGTACGAGCGTGCCCTTGGCCGAGGCCGCGTGCGCGGCGCGTCCGGGCAGCGCCTGGGTCGTGGCGACCGCGGTCACGGTCGCCGCCGCGGCGGTGAGGAACGAGCGCCTGCTGAGCTCGGGGCTTTTCATGCGCTACCTCAGCAGGTGTTGGGGAGAGGCGAGGATCACCCGGGCGACGGCCACGACGGCGCCGTTGAGCGTGGCGTCGACCGCCGCGCCGGGCGCGAGGCCGGCCACGCCGGTGATCGTCCGCAGGGTTTCGTTGGACACCGGCTGGTGTACCAGCCGCCGGGCGAGGGCGGCCACGTACGGCAGCGCGGTCTTCGGCGGGTTGGCGCCGACGAGCTGCTCCGGCCGCTGGTACGTGAACATCGGGCGGCTGCCCGCTACCGCGTCGGCGGCCTCGTTCCAGAACGCGACCATCGTGCTCGCGGACGACCACGCGACGAAGACGTCCGGGTAGCCGGTCGCGCCGGTCGCGCCGGCCGGATAGTGGCCCAGCTCCCGCAGGCGCTCCAGCAGCTGCCGCGTCCCTTCGGCGAACGGCGTGCGGTCGGGCCCCCCGGACCGGTAGCTGGCCGGCGTCTCCGGTGACACGCCGAGCGTGCGGTACGTCGCCACCACGTACTCGAGCGGGCGGCGCACCTTCTGCCCCACGGCGGCCCAGAACTCCGACGAGCTGAGCAGCTCCAGCAGCACCGGCTTCACCGCGCCGCGGTTGACCGAGTAGCTGCGGGCCAACCGCTCCACGAGCGCCGGCGGCGGGGTGTCCGAGACGAAGCGGATGGCCAGCCGCGTGGCGATCCGGCGCGCCGTCGAGGGGTGGTTGGCCAGGTACCGGAAGTACTCCTCGCCGGCCTGCTCGCCACCCGCGGCCGTGGAGTTCGGGTGGCTGAACCCCATGACCTTCACGGCGCCGACGTAGTGCTTGTCGGCGCGGTACACGTACTGGTCGTCCTTGACCGCGCGACCGGTCTGCAGCAGGGCCGCCTGCCGCACGTCGCGCTCGGTGTAGCCGCCGTCGACGCCGACCGAGTACAGCTCCAGGTTTTCCCGAGCCAGGTTGTCGGTCACGTCGTCCTTTGTGGACGCCGACTGGTCGAGGTAGGTCAGCAGGGCCGGGTGGCGGTTGGCGGCGACGAGCATGTCCGGGTAGTTGTCCAGCGCGTACCGCCGGATCACGTCGCGGTCGAACGACGGCCGCAGTGTCGGCGAGCCCTCGTGGAACGCGGGAACGTGCAGGAAGTCGTTCCAGAAGTCGACCATCACCTCGTAGAGCTGTCGGTCGGACCAGATCTGCCGGGCGATCGTGGCCTGCACCATCTCCTCGTCGGCCCGGATGCCCTTGGCCTCCAGGTCCTTTCGCGCGGCGCGCAGGTCGGCGACGCTCATGCCCAGCGTGGTCAGGTCGCCGAGCTTCGCCTCCGCGGGCGTGGGCGGGATCCGCTCCGGGTCGAGCTGCAGAGCGATCCACTCGTCGATGCCCATGCGGGCGACTTCCGCCATCACCCTCGGCGTGGGACCGAAGGTGAGCCGGCTGACCAGGTGTCGCACCGGATCGTCGGACAGCACGGTCGGCACGGTCACCTTCGTCGCCTGTGCGGCGATGCCGGGACTGGAGAAGCGGCGGCCGCCGACCGGGATGTTGCCGCGCAGCGCGTCGCCCGCCTTGGAGGCCATGTAGGACTCGTTCTGCTCCGTGTACGTGCGCACCGTGCTCGGCTGCTGCCCACCGGGGCGGGCGGGGTTGCCGTCGGTGGCGGCGTCGGCCGCCGGGTCGTAGTCGGACCGGCCCAGCGCCCAGTCGACCACCTCCTGCCCGCTCGGCGTGGCGGCGAACGCGGTGCCGCTGGTGAGCGCGGCCAGCCCGCTGATGCCGAGGATCGCCTTGCGCCGGCCCACCCGCGCGCGCCGCTTTTCGGGTGCCTTCTCGGGCACCACGACCGGCTCCGGCTCGGCCGGCTCACGGGTCGGGTGCTCCGAGGCGCGGTGCCGTGGCGGCGGCGGCACGTACGGCCGGTAGTGGTGCGAGTGCGGCTTTGCCTGCACCGCCGGCTCGGCGTGCTGCGCGTGGCGAGGCACACTCCGATCGACCATGCACCAGTCCCAATTCTCACCAATACTCAGTGATACGGGACGGTAGTTAACCTTCTGGGCCGGCTCAAGGTGAGAACCCCCATTCGGGCGCCCGCTTAAGCCCGCGCTGCATCGCCTCGGGATCTCGCGGCCCCGGGATTCCCGGCGCGGAGCAGCGCAAACCGATCTGCGGAGCAACACGTTCGTTCATCCCGCCGCGGATGACCGCCTCAACCAGATTTAAGGACCCGCTAAGAGTGGCACCCGCCCGGCGCTTGAAGGGCCCATGCGGTGGGTAAGTGCGCGGTCATGCTCAGCAGCGACGAGCGGCGCCGGCTCGACGAGATGGCGCAGCACCTTCGTACCACAGACCCCGACTTCGTCGCCCGCATGGGCGACCGCACGAGGCCCCGCCATGGCCGCGTGCTCTTTGCCGTCAGCGCCCTGCTCTGGGCGACGGTGCCGGCGCTCGCGCTCATCGGCGGCTGGGTGGCCGGGATGGTCTCCGCCGCGGTGCTCGTCGTGGCCGGCCTCCTGGTCCTGAAAGCCAGGCGCTGGTAGCCACGTCTCCTACTCGACGGGCACGCGGCCTGCCGCCACCAGGGCGGCGGGCCGCTCGCGCATGGGCCCGGTCCAGTCCGACACCGCCCGCTCGGCGAAGGTGACCCCGCCGCGTACCACCTCGTCGAGCGGATCGAGCAGGTGCTCGACGCCCGGCCGCTCCCAGCCCGCGTTGACCCGCGCCCGCAACCCCTGGCGGGCGAGGCCCAGCAGCGCCTCCGCGGTGGCACCGACCGACCGGTCCCCCACCATCGCGTCGAGCCCCTTGACCGCCACGTCCTCCGAGGCCTGCGCCAGGTCGGCGGCGGTGAGGCCGTCGAGCAGCGCGAGCGCCGCCCGCCGCGCGGGCGCGTGGTAGACCAACCCCACGCAGAACGCGGGCGCCGCCGCGAACGCCTCCCACGGCAACCCGTCGAACGCCCGCATCTCGAGCGTGTGCCGCGCCCGCACCTGCGGCCACACCTGGGAGAGGTGGTCGCGCCAGTCGTCGAGGTCCGGCGTCGAGCCGTCGCCGAAGCCACGCTCGACAAGCTCCCGAAACGGCCGCGCCGGCCCGGCCACGTAGCCGCCGCCCACCCGCCGGTAGATCATCGGCAGCGCGTTCGCCCACTCGACCACGTCGGCGGCCGAGACGTCGGCCCGCACACCGAAGTCGAGGACGCCGCACCGGCTGGGGTCCACGTAGCCCCACATCTGCATGCGCCGGGAGAGCACGCCGGTCGGCCGCCCCTCCTCGATCGGCGAGTTGACGAACAGCGCCGCCGCGATCGGCGCCGCCTTCACCAGCAGCGCCAGCTTCTCCCGGAAGTCCTCCGGCGACAGATAGTCCACTGTGGTCTGTGTGGAGAGGGTCAACCCCATGACATTCTCGGCGTACGCCGCGGCGGGCCCCAACCCCCGGAAGTAGTGGCGCATGATGTCGATCCGCGGCTTCGGCGCCCACGGGATCCGCTCCCGCGGCGTGAGCGGCATCAGCCCGCCCGGCAGCAGGGCAAGGCCACCCCGCGCGGCCAGACCGGCGATCACCCGCAGATCGCGCCGCGCGGTCGCGACGAGGGCACCGAGCGACTGGTACGGCGCCGACGAGTACTCGACCGCACCACCCAGCTCCAGCGACAGCTGCGCACCGTACGCCAACTCCACGCCGACGAGCGCGCCCCCTTCGGTGACGGGCTTGGCGCCGAGCTCGCGGACGGCGCGCTCCAGCAGCGCCCGCGACCCGCACGGCCCGCCGTAAGGTGCGCTCCGCCCGCCCCGCTCGTCGACGAGGCCACACTCGACCTCGATACCGACCCGCTCCTCCGCCGCCGGCGCGAACACTGCCAACTGGTCCACCATCGCCTCCCACCGACCACACGGTAACCACCCGTAACCAGGCGACCACAAAGAGGCACCAGGAGCAAGGGGTCGGGGTTGGTCCGTAGTCAGCGGTCCGGGGTCGCTTCCGGAGAAGAATGTCCCGGGTCCGCGTCAGTCGCTGACCGCCGCTCCCGCCGGAGACCGCGACGGCCGGCGGCTCGCCAGGGGCTCGCCGAAATCCCCGGCCCCCGCTGCCACCTCCGCGCGCCAAGCCCAACCACTACGCGGCGGGCAAGCGCCGTCTATGACGCCGCGCCACCGCGTCGCGCCGACCGAGACGGACCTCGGTCGCGGGCAGTAGCCACGATGCCGGGTAAAGGGGCACCAGGTTCGCGATCTAGAACGGTTAGGGCGCTATATCGACCCTAACCGTTCTAGATCCACACCTTCGGCCCGGATCCGGTCACGCTACGTTACCGCCGCGCGGCGACATCCGCGCATTTCGACTATTTTGGGCTACCGCGACGTCCGCTGTGGTCTAAGCCGCCGCTCCCGTAGCCGCGCGAAGCGACGCTTGACCAAAACGCGGAGGGCGAGGCCGCGGGAGCCCCGTCCAGAAACGACGCGGCCCGGATCCACGTCTCGGAACCGGGCCGCATCGTGAACACTTATGCGCCATATATCTCTGGATGGAGATATTTCAATATGTCTGGCACGACGGACACTGCAAGCAGTGCCGCCAGCGTCACCCGAAACCAGACGTCCCGAATGTATTTCACGATCCTCCTTCCCGCCCCGGCGCCCTGTGACGCGGTGCGCCTCCCACTAGAAGGCCGGTGGCGGCGCGCAACGTATCACCTTTTGGCGGCGCTATGCGGCCCCCTGGGCGGTCTGTCCCAACGGAAAGAGAGGCGGAGCTGGGCCCCGAGGCCGTGCGGGGCTGGGTCAGGTGGAGCGGTGGGTGTCGAGGATCGCGGTCACGGCGTCGCGGAGGAGCTCGCGGACGTTGGGCGGCTTGTCGAGGTGGCTGGCGACGAGCATGCCGTCGCCGATGACGGTGAGGATGTCGGCGGTGGGCACGGGGTCGCGGCAGCCGTCCTCGGCCAGCAGCTCGCGCAGGAGGTCTCGCTTCCAGCGGCGATGCTCGTCGATGGCTCGACGCACGGGGCTGGCGGGGTCCGGGTATTCGGCGGCGGCGTTGACGAAGGGGCAGCCGCGGTAGCCCGGCTGACGGACGGCGTCGGCGACGAGGTCGAAGATCGCCAGCAGTGTCTCGCGCGGCGAGCGCCGGTCGAGCCGGGCGATATCGGCCTGCCCGAGCCGGCTCTGGCGTTCGATGTACGCGCGGACGAGCTCGTCCTTGGCCGGGAAGTGGTGGTAGAAGGTCGCCTTCGCCACGCCGGCCTCGGCGATGATGCGGTCGATGCCCACCGCGTGGACGCCTTCGGCGTAGAAGAGGGCGGTCGCGGTGTCGAGGACGCGGCGGCGGGCCGGGCTCTCGCGGGTTTCCGAGACGGCGGTGGACACCCGTTGACAGTACCAGACAGATCTGTCTAGTCTCGCCTCCAGCGAGTAGCCAGACAGGTCTGTCTAGTATCGAGGGAGTTCGACATGGGCAACGTCTACACCGCGATCGCTACCGCGTCCGGCCGTGACGGCCGCGCGGTCACGTCCGACGGCAAGCTGGACCTCAAGCTGTCCCTACCGGTCGAGATGGGCGGCGACGGCGCGGGCACAAATCCGGAGCAGCTGTTCGCGGCGGGCTACGCCGCCTGCTTCGCCACGTCGATGAAGCTCGTGGCGCCGCGCAAGGGCCTCGACGTGAGCGACGCGTCGGTGACCGCCGAGGTCGGGCTCGCTCGCAACGACGCAGGTGGATACGAGCTTGACGTCACGCTCCGGGTCGAGCTGCCCGACCACGTCACACCGGAGGCCGCGCGCGAGCTGGTGGAGGCCACCCACCAGGTCTGCCCGTACTCCGGCGCCACCCGCGGCAACATCCCCGTCAACCTGGTGATCGAGTAGATCGGCGGTCGGCCTCAGCTCGCGATGTGCTGGTCTCCGGTCGTCTGGTAGACGTTCACGCAGTTCGTCGCGGTCATGGTCACGGGGCCGCCGCCGGAGACCCGGCGCGCCGGCGCCTCCGCCGTCCGCCTGGGGCCGGCGGGTTCCTTCGTCAGCTGCTGGGCCAGGGCGACGACATCCGGGCCCGGGCGGGTGTTCGCGACGTCGCGCATGCGGTCGGCCGTGCGGGCCACGAAGGCGGGTATGAGCGCCCGCTGCCCGCTCGCCGCGAGGCCACGGATCGCCAGCGCCAGCGTCTTGTCGGTGGGGTCGTCGAGGGCGAGCTCGGTCGCGCGGGTCGCCATCGCGGCCGCCCGCCCGGCGCGCAGGTGGAGGTCGAGAAGGTCGTACGTGGCGTCCAGGCGTTGGCGCCTCATCCGCACCTGGTGCGCGTCGGCCCACATGCCGGTGACGTTGGCGAGTGGCTCACCACGCCACAGCGCGAGGGCACGTTCGAGCGTTTCCACGGCCCGCTGCTGGTCGCCTTCACGATGGCGGACGCGTGCGGCGGCCCGGAGGTCGGTAAACCTGCGGTAGTCGACGACGCGCGGCTCGACGTCGAGCTGGTACCCGCCGGGCCGGCGGTTGGTCAACGACAGCCGTTCGCCGCCGGCACGCGCGATCGTCCGGCGCACGGCGCGGACGTAGGTCGCGACCGTCTCCTCCGCCTTCGGCGGTGGGTCGGCACCCCAGATGTGCTCCACGAGCGTGCCGACCAGCACCGGGCGGCCGGGGTTCAGCGCGAGCGTCGCGAGGACACAGCGCTCCGCCGCCCGCTCCGGCGCGAAGACAGCGCCGTCGATCTCGATCTCGACGTCGCCGAGCAGCCTGATGTCCATCATCGCGGGCAGTCGCCTAGGAGATCCGCCGCGATCTTGGCGCCGCCCGGCACACCGATCCGCTGGAACAGGGCCTGTGCCCGGCGGAACAGGCCGGCCGCCTCCGCCGGTGCGCCGGCACGGGCCGCGCACCGCCCGGCGCCGAGTAGCGCGTTGGCCTCGGGGTGGGGCAGCCGCGCCCGCTCGGCCAGCTCCAGCGCGCGGCGGTAGCGGGTCACCGCCTCGTACTCCTGGTCGAGGAGCGACAGCAGGTCGCCGAGGTTGACGAGGGCCTCGGCCTGGCCCATGGCGTCGGACAGCGACTCGAAGATCGCGAGCGCCCGCTCGTGCCGATCGACCGCGCTCTGGGTGTCGCCGGTGAGCCGGTCCAGCACACCGAGCTGGTTGAGCGCGTCGGCCTGGCCGGCCCGGTTGCGCATGCCTTGGTACATCGCCAACGCCTGCGTAAGCAGCCGGCGGGCACCCGGGTACGCGCCGGTCTGGCACAGCACGATGCCGAGGTAGTTGAGGGCGTTGGCCTGGCCCGGGCGGTAGCCGAGGTCGCCGTGGATCGTGAGCGCCTGGGTGAGCGCGTCGCGGCTCTTCTCGTACTCGCCCGTGTGGCAGTACGCGGCGCCGAGGTAGTTCAGCGCCTTCGCCTCACCGTGCCGGTCGCCAAGGTCGCGGTAGATGTCGAGAGCCCGCTGGTGCGCGTCGATCGCGGGCGGGTAGCCGACCGTCAGCTGCTGGATGCCGCCGATCTGGCGAAGCGTCTCGGCGGTGCCGTGCGGGTCGCCGAGCTCCTCGTACAGCGCCAGCGCCTCACGCTGCGCCGCGAGCGCTTCCCCGTACTCGCCGCTCGCCCAGAAGACGAGGCCGATCTCGTTGAGTGCGCCGGCACGCCCCTGCGGCGCGTCGAGATCCTGGTAGATGTCGAGCGCCGAACGCAGGGCCATCGTCGCCCGCACCGGGTCACCGGCCAGCCGCCGGACGCCGCCGAGCTGGGTCAGCACCTCGGCGACGCCGCGCTGGAACCCGCTGCTCCGGTGCAACGCCAAAGCTTGGCCGAGGGTCGACTCGGCGTCGTCGAACTGTCCCGTGTGTCGGTGCAGCGTGCCGAGCTCGCGCAGCGCGTCGGCCTGCGCCCGCCGGTTTCCGGCCGCACCGGCCGTGGCCGCCGCGGCCCGGTGCAGCGAGATCGCGCGGTCCCACGGCCCGGCCAGGCCGAGGTAGGGCGCCATCGCCGTGGCGATCGCGGGCAGCACGGCCTCGGTGGGGTGGGCGGGCGCGGTGTTGGAGCACGCGAAGAGGTTGGCCTGCTCCACCCTCATCCAGCTCATCGCCGCGTGCCGGCTGTTGATCGGGGGCAGGCGGCGGACCGCGCCGTTCGCCGCGCCGGTGGGCGGGCCCGCGCGGCGTGACAAGTGCTGGGACGCCGCCTCCGCGGCCCGCCGGTAGTAGTCGAGCAGTCGCGCCTTCGCCTCGCGGAGGTCGGCCGGTGCGTCGCTCTCGGCGCGCATGACGGCGTACTGCCGGATCAGGTCGTGGAGCCGGTACCGGCCGAACGCGGGCTGGTCAACCAGGTGGTGGTGGTAGAGCGCGTCGAGGCTCTGCCGCGCGTGGTCGGGTGTGGTGTCGTTGAGCGCGGCCGCGGCGTACTGGTCGAGGTCCGGCCCCGGGTGCAGCCCGAGGCGCCGGAAGAACCGCCGGAGGTTGACCGACAGCTGGCGGTACGACAGGTCGAACGCCGCCTCCACCGTCACGTCCTCGGCACCCATGCGGGAGAGCTGGTGCTTGGTCTGCGCGAGGTCCCGCACCAGATCCGCGATCGGCCAGTCTGGCTCGGTCGCAAGTGGAGAGGCCAGGAGGCAGACCGCGAGCGGCAGGTAGCCGCAGAGCCGGGTGAGATCGTCGACCAGCCGCGTCTCGCCGGGTTCGAGGTGACGGTTGGCCATCCGCCCGAAGAGCGCTGTGGCGTCCTCCGGTGGCAGCGTGCCCAGCGCCAGGTTGATCGACGCCTGCTGGGCCAGCAGTCCGGTCAGTCGCTGCCGGCTCGTGACCATGACGAGGCAGTGACTGGCGCCCGGAAGCAGTGGCTGCACCTGCTTCCTGCTGTGTGCGTTGTCGAGTACGACGAGCGCGCGACTCCGGGCCATCCGCTTGCGCCACAACGCCGCGCGCGCGTCAAGCGCCTGCGGAATGTGTGCCGGGCGAACGCCGTCGGCGGCCAGCAGTTCGAAGAGCGCGTCCGCCGGATGCATGGGACGATGCCCGGTCGTATGCGCGTGCAGATTGATGTAGAACTGCCCGTCCGGAAAATGGTCTTGCAACATGTGCGCCGCGTGTACCGCGAATGCGCTCTTACCTACGCCGGGCATGCCGTCGATGACGTACACCGGAATGATCCGTTTGGCTTCGGCACTCTGCATGACGTTGTGCCACAACGCCCGCAGCTCGCGTTTCCGGCCGGTGAAGGCCGGGGTGTCCCGCGGAAGATCGTTGCAGGGTGCGGCCGGTGCCGGACCCTGCGACGTGTTGTAGATGTACTGACTACCGCTGGATTGATAGACGTGTTCACTGTCTTGCACGTGCAGGTGCCGTTCGCGCGAAGGCTCGGCGTCGGCCGGATCATCATCGGCAACTGGTGTCCATCCCACAACAACCACCGGTCCTCACTGATAGTGGTGTGTTGACTACGGTACGAGATGGACGCGAATACAGTTCAGGCTCACCCGGAGATCGAGCGCGACTGAAATGATCGGTTTTCTCATTCATCTCAATTCATTGGCACATGGCGCCACTGAAATTGGTCGCGGTGAAAATTACGGCCGCCCCGGGACCACGACTTTGGCACACTACCGCTAGCGATGCGTGCCCTACTCTGAGTGTTTGGGGGAGGGATAGTCGCATGATCGATCCCGTCATGGCCGCCGTCGCGACGGCGCTGGTCACGAAGGCCGCGGAGGGGCTGTCGGAGGCGGGCCGCGCCGCGTTCGGCAAGCTCGCCCGCCGCGTCAGGTCCCGATTGGACGCCGAGCCCGGCGGCACCGGCGCGCTCGAGTCGGTCGAGCGGTTGGCGGCCGCTCTTTCCGCCGCCGCCGAGCACGATCCGGTGTTCGCCGCCGACGTTGCGCGGCTGTGGTCGGAGGTGCGTGAGGCCGCGGTGGTGGCCGCGCACGACGGCGTGGTCAACCAGCAATCCGGCTCGGTGGGAGGACATGTCGTACAGGCACGTGACGTGAGCGGCGGGATCACGTTCGGGGCGGGCTCCACCGAGGACTCCCGCACCGGCCGATGAACCGGCCCGACCCGGGCGGCGTCACCACCGAGAACGCGATCGGTGGCTATGTCGGCGGCCACGCGGTGCAGGCCGGCGTGATCCACGGCGGAGTGCACGTCCACGAGGCACCGGCCGCCGCTCCGCCCGCGCCCCGCCAGCTGCCCGCCGCGCCCGCTCACTTCGTCGGCCGTGAGCGGGAGCTGGCCCAGATCGACGAGATCGTCGAGCGGCCGCGCGCCGGGCCCGCGCTCGTCGTCATCAGCGGCCCGGGCGGCGTCGGAAAGTCGAGCCTCGCCCTCGCCTGGGCACACCGGGCCGGCGCGCGCCACCCGGACGGCCAGCTCTACGCCAACCTCGGCGCCTTCGATCCGGTGGGTCCGGCGAGCCCCGGCGCGCTGCTCGCACACCTGCTGCGTTCGTTCGGCCTCGCGCCCGAGCGGATCCCGGCCGACCTGGCGGAGCAGAGCGCGGTCTTCCGCTCGGTGACGGCCGGCCGGCAGCTGCTCGTGTTGCTCGACAACGCGATCTCCGCCGCCCAGGTCCGGCCGCTGCTGCCCGCGACACCGTCCACTGTGGTGCTGGTGACCGCGCGGTGGCGGCTGGGCGGGCTGCTCGGCGACGGCGCCACGTTCATGACGGCGGAGCCGCTCGGCGAGGAGGCGGCCACCGAGCTGCTGGCCCGCGCGATCGGCCGTGAGCGCGCCACCAGCGACACCGCTTCGACGTCGTCGCTCGTACGGCTCTGCGCCGGGCTGCCGATCGCGCTCACCATGGCCGGCGCGCGCCTGGCCACACGCCCGCGCTGGCCGGTGAGCCGGATCGTCGACGAGCTGGCCCAGGAGCATCGGCGGCTCGACGCCCTCGGCCGCGAGGGAGTATCCGTGCAAGGTGCGTTCGACCTCAGCTACCGCGCGCTCGACGCGGTGGTGGCGCGCTGCTATCGGGCGGTGGGCCTGCATCCCGGTGCCACGTTCGGCGTGGCGGTCATCGCGGCGGCGCTGGACGCCGGCGAGGACGACGCAGCGGCGTGGCTGGACGACCTTGTCGAGGCGAGCCTGCTGGAGGAGGGCGCGGACGGGCGCTTCCGCCCGCACGACCTCGTGCGGCTGCACGCCCGGCAGGCCGCGGCCACCGATCCCGGCGCACCCACGCTCCTCCTCCGCACGCTCGAATGGCACCTCGCCGGCGTGCTCGCGGCGGACCACATCCTGACGCCGTACCGGGAGCGCGATCTCGACGACCCGTTCACCCACCTGCGGCCGGACGCCGTGACGCACGCCGGCCGGGGCGAGGCGCTCGACTGGCTCGAGGCGGAACGGGACAACCTCGTCGCCGCCGTCCAAGCCGCCGCGCCCGACCGGCCGCTGCTCGCCTGGCGGATCGCGGACTCGATGTGGCCGCTGTTTCACCTGCGCCGCCACCACCACGACCGGATGGTGGTCGACCGCCTCGCCATCGAGTGCGCGGTGCGTCTGGGCGACCGGAAGCGCGAGGCCGACATGGTGCGGCGGTGGGCGTACGCGCACTTCGACGTCGGGCGCATCGACGAGGCGGGCGGCCTGTTCGAGCGCGCCCGGCGCCTGTCCGCGGAGTTGGGCGACCGCTCAGCCGTCGCCGCGGCCGTCGGCGGCCTCGGCACCGTAGCGGCGGCGCACCACCGGTACACCGAGGCGGTTGTCCACTTCGGAGAGCAGGAGCGGCTCTGCCGCGAGCTGGGCGACCAGCGGTGCGTCGGATTGGCGCTGTTTCGCCTCGGCAAGGCGCACCATGCGCTCTCCCAGCCCGAGCCGGCCGCGGACCACCTGCGCCGGGCGGCCGCGGTCTTCGCCGATCTCGGCGACGTCGACCCGTACAACGAGTCGCGGGTGCACATCGAGCTCGCCCGGGCGCTGGGTCAGCTCGGCGATCTGCCGGAGGCCGAGGAGCGCCTCACCGCCGCGCTGCACCGGATGCGCGAGCTCGGCTCGCCGCGCGGCGAGGCCTCGGCCCTGCACCGGCGGGGAGAGCTGGCGCTGGCGGCGATGGACGTGCCGAGGGCGCGCGCCGACCTGAGCGACGCGCTACGGATCTACGAGCGGTTGGCCGACGTCGAGGCGGCCGACGTGCGCCGCCTCCTCGCTCTCGTCCCAGCGCCCGACGCGGAACTCGTCGACGGACCGTCCGGACGCGAGCCAGCCGTGTAGAAGCGCGGCGATCAGCGCGGGCTGCCCGCCGCCGGCGGTAACCAGCGTCCCGTCCCGGAGCCCGAGCAGGATGCTGCCGTCGTCGCGCTCCATCCCGACGATCGCCGCGCCCGGAAACCGTTCGAACGCGTCCGCGATCCACTGTGGAGAGAGATGTGCGCGGCGGGCGACGATGACGTCCGCGACCTCCAGCCACCGCCGTGGCGCTCGGTCGACGTCCGCGACCACCGCGACCTCGGGGCAGCTCACAGCCGGCTCCGGTCGCCGTCGACCGGCACCGGTAGGCCCACCGGCGCTGGCGCGCAGCCCGTGTCCGGCTCCGGCAGCCGCAGCAGGTCGTACATCCGCGCGCGCAGCAGGCCGGCCGCCGCGCCCGGCCGGGCGGTGACCGCGTCCGCGATCCGGGTGTACCCCGCGGCGTCGAAGGTGGCGGCCGCCGCGCGCAGCTGTGGCCCGAGCGGCCGACCCGGCCACACCGCGCGGGTGACGGCACCCATGACCGCCGCGGCCGCACCCGGCGCGGTCGGTGGCAGCGGTCCGGCCCGGAGCACGGGTACGCCGGCGGCGGCCGCGTAGATCGTCGCCGACCCGTGGTCACCGATGACGACGTCCGCCGCGGCGACAAGGCCGCGCCAGCTCGCCGGGTCGACGAGCCGTAGCCCGGCCCGCCGCTGCCGGCCGAGCCACGCGAGCACCTGCCGGCTCCCGTGGCCGTGCCAGGCTCCCGGATGGATCGCCATGGTCACCGCGTACCGGTCCGGCAGATCGGCGACGAGGTCGAACAGGGCGTCCGGCGAGCGCCCGAGCAGCGAGTCCGGCCCCCACGTGGAGCTGATCGCGACGAGCGTGCGCCGGTCGTCCACCCCCAGCGCCTCGCGATAGGCCGCGCGATGCCGCCGGCTCTCCACGAGACGGTCCAGGCAGAGATCGCCGGTGACGGCGGCCACGGGTACCGCCTCGGGGCACTGGTGTCGCAGCGCCGCCACGACATCGGGATGCGACACGGCCACCGCAGCCGGCAGCAGGCGGCCGAAGTGTGTGAACCAGGGCGCGCCGAGCCCGACCACCATGCCGCCCGCCGCCCGGGCCAGCTTGTTGTTCATGACACCGTGCGCCAGCGCCAGCCACGGCCCGCCGAGCTCGTGCATCCCCGCGCGATCGGCCGACACCACGAGGTCGAAGTCCGTGTGCACGGCCTGCTCCCAGTCGATCGCGACGACGCCCGCCGCGCGCAGGTGGTCGTGTACGCCACCGCTGAACCGATCCGGCGCCTGTGTGAACACCACCTGGATCCGGCGGTCCGGCTCCAGCAGCTCGATCGCGTCGAGCACGTGCCCGGCGCTCGCCATCGTGTGTACCGCGGCGAGCACGGTGCGCTCGGTCGCCACGGTCCGCCACGAGGCGGCGTCGCGACCGATGGGAAACCTCAGCCATCGCATGCCCAGACGATGCGACGGCCAGCCGGACAAGATCCGTGCACCAACCCGGACGCGATCTCCGCTTGCACGTGTCGCGGTCGTGAAAATTGTCGCGGCGCATTCTTTCGACATCTGGCGACAAACGGTTGGTAGCCCTCCGCATACGGTCTGCGAAAGATCGTCAAGGGCATTGCCCTCCGACGATCAAGGCGTTTAGATTCGACCTTGGAATGACGACCCCGAGGCTTGGGGACCCCATACCAACGTGGCAGGACGTCGCACCGGAAGGCCCGGGACGCCGGCCGCCATACCAAATACCCGTGAAGACGGCCCTAACGCACGGCCGGCACATCGGCGTGCCCAAAACAAGGAGTGGTTGAGTGAAACCGGCCCGATCGGTAGCTCTTGGCGCCCTTACGCTCGTGCTTGTCCTGATCGCGACCTCGTCCGCCGCGGCCGCGGCGGAGAAACAAGAATGTTATTTGCATCCGGAAGTGCAGCGTCGCTGCGTGCAAACTGCGAACCTAAATTGAGGTCCACAATTTGCATTTGGCTCGCTGATCCCTCCCGATAAAATCATCCGGCCTGCCACGCTGACGCGTGGCAGGCCTTTCTCGTAGCCTGCGGGTAGCGCGATGTCCGGTACCGGGCGGTGGCTCCGACGTCTCCCGTGAAGGCGGCCACGAGGGGCGCCGAGGAGAGATGGAGCGAAGCCGTGAAGTACATGATCATGCTGATGGGGTCGCAGCGGGACTACGACATGATCTCCGGCAAGACGGGCGGCGACAGTCCCGCGTGGACGGCCGAGGAGATTGGCGCGCTGCACGCCTTCATGCGCGACTGGAACCAGGAGCTGATCGACTCGGGCGAGTTCGTCGACGCCCGCGGGCTCACCGCGCCGGTGCACGCGCGGCGGGTGCGGCTGCGCGACGGCGTACCGGTGGTGACCGACGGGCCGTACGCGGAGACGCAGGAGGTCCTGGCCGGCTACAACATCGTCGAGTGCGAGAGCTTCGACCGGGCCACCGAGATCGCCGCCAAGCTGGCGTACACGCCACATCCGGAGCACGCCAAGCTCGCCAACGAGTGGTACGTCGACGTCCGGCCGATCGTCGACGGCGTCGACGAGCTGGAGCTCTGAGCGGCGCCGTGCCGGAAGCCGAGGTCGAGGACCTGTTGCGCACGCTGGCGCCGCAGGTCCTCGGCGCGGTCGTGCGGCGGTACGGGCACTTCGACACCGCCGAGGACGCCGTGCAGGAGGCGCTCCTCGCGGCCGCGTTGCGGTGGCCGAAGGAGGGTGTGCCGGAGCGCCCGCGGGCCTGGCTGATCACGGTGGCCGCGCGGCGTTTGACCGACCTGCTCCGCGGTGAGCAGGCCCGCCGGCGCCGCGAGGACACGGTCGCCCAGTGGGTGCTGCCCGATCAGTGGTTGGCGCCGGCCGCCGACCGGCCCGCGTCCGACACGGACGACACGCTGATCCTGCTCTTCATGTGTTGCCACCCGGCACTCACGCCGGCCGGCCAGATCGCCCTCACGCTGCGGGCGGTCGGCGGCCTGACCACCGCCGAGATCGCGCGCGCGTTTCTCGTGCCGGAGGCCACGATGACCCGACGGATCACCCGGGCGAAGCAGAGCATCCAGCAGAGCGGCATCCCCTTCGGGATGCCGAAACCCGAAGACCGCGCCGCCCGCCTCGCCGCCGTCCTCCACGTCCTCTATCTGATCTTCAACGAGGGGTACGCGAGCACGTCCGGCCCGGCACTCCAGCGCGCCGAGCTCGCCACCGAGGCGATCCGGTTGGCCCGCGTGGTGCGCCGGCTGCTGCCCGACGACGGCGAGGTGGCCGGCCTCCTCGCGCTGATGCTGCTCACCGACGCGCGGCGGCCGGCCCGCAGCGGCCCGGACGGCGAGCTCGTCCCGATGGCCGAGCAGGACCGGAGCCGGTGGAACGCGGCGTACGTCGCGGAGGGCGTCGACCTGATCAGCGCCACGCTGCCGAAGGGCCCGGCCGGGCCGTACCAGATCCAGGCGGCTATCGCCGCGCTCCACGACGAGGCGCCGAGCGCGGAGGCAACGGACTGGCCGCAGATCCTCGCCCTGTACGAGCTGCTCATGGAGATCTCGGACAACCCGGTGGTCGCGCTCAACCACGCCGTCGCGGTGGCGATGGTGCGCGGCGCGCGGGCCGGTCTCGAGCTGCTCGGGGAGCTCGAGACCGACGAGCGGATCGCCCGCGACCACCGCCCGCAGGCGGTACGCGCGCACCTTCTGGAGATGGCGGGCGAGCGGGCGGCGGCCCGCGCCGCGTACGAGCTGGCGGCCAGCCGCACGACGAGCCTGCCCCAGCAGCGCTACCTGCACGCCCGCGCCGCCCGTCTGGTGGACTAACCAGCCCGCGCCGGCGGGGCCGCAGCTCGACGCATGAGACGCCCGTCACGGGGAATCCCCCGCCATGACCACCACCCTCTCCATGCTCGAGACCCACCCGCGGCGGGCGGACGTCGACCGGACCCGCCTCGCCGCGGCGATCGACTCGCTGAACGCGTGCGCGGAAACCTGCACCGCGTGCGCCGACGCGTGCCTCAGCGACGACCAGGTCGCGGAGCTGACCCGATGCATCGCGCTCAACCTCAACTGCGCCGACATCTGCCTCGCCACCGCACGCATGCTGTCCCGCCACGCCGGCGAGGACGGGGCGATCAGCCGCACGATGCTGGAAGCCTGCGCGACCGCCTGCCGAGCGTGCGCGGCGGAGTGCGCCCGGCACATCGAGCGCCAGCAGCACTGCCGGGTCTGCGCCGAGGCGTGCCATTCGTGCGAGCGGGTCTGCCGCGACCTGATGGTGGCGTTGCGCTGACCGGCCGTTTGCCCGGTTCGCGCGCGGGTAGCCCGAAGGACATGAGCGACAACGACACCGATGGCGTCTGGCGCGACGAGGAGAGGCTGCCGCTGCCGGAGCTGACGCGGGCGATGGCGATGTCGCCCGGCGACGGGCAGGTCGACGACGAGTCCGGCAACGACGCGGGCGCCGTGCAGGCCGACGAGGAGGTGCGGCGCGAGGTCGACGGGACCGACGGCGAACCCGACCCGCACAGCACCGCCGGCCGCGCGCTCCGCCCCGACTTCACCGGCCACATCGGACCCCACTGAGGTGGAACGAACGCGGAGGTGAGTACACATGCGACACGACGAGTTCATCGGGCAGATCCAGGCCCGGGCCCGCCTGGCCAGCCGCGGCGAGGCCGAGCGGGCAACCCGTTCGGTGCTGGAGACGCTGGGCGAGCGGATACCGGAAGGCTTGGCGGACAACCTCGCGGCGCAGCTGCCGACCGAGATCGGCGAACACCTGCGCCGTACCGAGGTGTACGGCGGTTACGGCACGGGTGAGCGGTTCGGCCGGAACGAGTTCGTCGCGCGGGTCTCGGACCGGTCCGGCTTCGACGCGCCCCAGGCCGCCTTCGCCGCCCGGGTGGTCTGCGAGGTCGTCGACGACGCCACCCAGGGAGGCGTCATGGGCAGGGTGCGGGAAGCGTTACCCAACGACGTGCAGACCCTCGTAGCCGCCGGCAGCACCGGCCAGATGCACGAGTGACCGCGCCGCGCGGGGCTTCCGGGGGCTCGGCCCCGGAACAGACATGACGAGCGGCTTCGGTCCGCGCTGTCCGCGGACAGGGATCGCCTGGGTGCTCGTGGGCGCGGCAGGGTTCGAACCTGCGACCCCTCGGTTGTAAGCCGAGTGCTCTTCCGCTGAGCTACGCGCCCCCACGCCGGCCTGTGAAGCTCGGCAAGCTTACCTTGCCGGGCGCCGCCCGCTCGGCGCAAGTTGGGGACCGGTCAGGCCTGCGCCTCGGCGAGTGCCTTGCGCCAGCCGGCCTGGTCGCGGGCCTCGCCGGGCATGTTCATCTCGGCGAACCGCACGATGCCCGCTTTGTCGATGACGAATGTGCCGCGGTTGGCGTAGCCGCGTTCGGCGTTGAAGACGCCGTATGCCTGGGCGACCGCGCCGTGCGGCCAGAAATCGGCCAAAAGGGGGAAATCATACCCCTCCCGATCGGCCCACACCTTGTGGCTGTAGACCGAGTCGACGCTGACGGTCAAGACCTGGACCTCCGCGTTGGCGTAGGCGTCGAGGTTTTCCGCCACCTCGCACAGCTCACCCTGGCAGGTGCCGGTGAACGCGAGCGGGTAGAACACCAGCAGCACGCTCTTGCCGCCCCGGAAGTCGGACAGGCGCACCTCCTGGTTGTTTTGGTCGCGCAGGAGGAAGTCGGGCGCTTCCACGCCCACCGCGATCGGCATAGGGGCGAAACCCTTCTCGTGAAGCGCATGGCAACGGGCCGGCGGTCCTTGATCGGCGCCGCCGGTCGTACGCGAGGGTGGGCTACTTCTTGCGAGCGGCGCGTGGTGTCACCAGCCGTGCCGCACTCCAGTCCTTACCCGCGTTGACCGTCGACGTCTGCTGGAGCCCGGCGGTCGGTGCCACCTCGCTGATCTCGCTCGGCTCGACGTGCCCCGGCCGGCCAGCCTTGGGCGTCAGCAACCAGACCACGCCGCTGTCGGCGAGTGGGGTCAGCGTCTGTACCAGCAGATCGAACAGGTCGCCGTCGCCGTCGCGATACCAGACCAGCACCGCGTCGACGACCTCGTCCGTATCTTCGTCGACCAGCTCCCCGCAGCGGTCAATCAGGGCGTCGCGGAGATCCTCGTCGACGTCGTCGTCGTAGCCCATCTCCATGACCACCATCCCCGGCTCGATGCCGAACCGGTCCGCCAGGCTGCGTACGCCGTCGGCGGCCTGACCAGCGGTCGCGCTCACTGTCGCGTGCCTCCTCATCTCAACACTCCCCGGCGTCAAACCGCCGATAGCGCGTAGTCCACACAGTTGCGTCGCCGCGCGCAAGTGGCGCACCGAGTGGAAGGCAATTTACCGTGCCAAGAGCCCTCGGGCACCCTGGGTGATGGCATCTTCGGTCACGAGGACGTGACGGGCGGCCGGACCTAGCGGGATGAACGAGTCAACTGACGCGATTCGTCGCGCCGCGCCCACGTACCCACCGTCGACGAGAGCGGCCAACACACCCTCGCCCACCCCGCCCGATCGGCGTGTCTCGTCGACGATGAGCACCCGGCCGGTCGCCGATGACTCGCGGATGATGTCGGCCACCGGCAGCGGGGCCAGCCACCGTAGGTCGACCACGCGCGAGCCCACACCCTCGGTGGCCAGGCGGGCGGCGGCGCGCAGCGACATGCGCACCCCGTTGCCGAACGTGATGATCGTGAGATCCTCGGCCGAACCCACGCCATACACCCGCGCACGCCCGATCGGCACATGCGCGGCGGACCAGGCATCCGGGGGCAGGTATGGGGCGAGCCACTCTCCGTCACCATCCGCGTACAGGTCGCGGGTGTGGTAGAGGGCGATCGGCTCCAGGTACACGCACACGCTGCCGTCCACCGCCGCGCTGGCCAGGCAGGTGCGGAGCATCGGCGCCGCGTCGTCGGGCCGCGCCGGCACCGCGACCACGATGCCGGGGATGTCCCGCAGCACGGCCACCGAGTTGTCGTTGTGGAAGTGCCCGCCGAAACCCTCCTGGTAAGCGAGCCCGGCCACCCGCACCACCATGGGGTTTCGATAGGCACCACGGGAGAAGAACTGCATCGTGGCGGCCTCGCCGCGGATCTGGTCCTCGGCGTTGTGCAGGTAGGCGAGGTACTGGATCTCCGGCACCGGCAGCATGCCGCTCAGGCCGGCGCCCAGCCCCAGGCCGAGGACCGAGGTCTCGTCCAGCAGCGTGTCGAAGACCCGGGAGGCGCCGAAGCGGTCGCGGAGGCCCTTCGTGACCCCGTAGACCCCGCCCTTGACCGCCACGTCCTCACCGAACACGGCCATGCCCGGGTTGGCGACCATGCCGTCGGCGAGCGCCGCGTTGATCGTCTGGGCGAGCGTGAGCGGGCCGGCCTCCTCCGGGAGCCGCCCGGAGAAGCCCGCGTCCCGGGCCGCGCCGGACGGCCCCTCCGCCCGCGAGGCCGCCTCGGTGATCGCCTTGGCCACGCGTACCGGCCGGCGGGGCGCCAGCGGGGCGGCGACGTCGGCCGGGCCGTCCAGCTTCGGCTCGCCGAGCACCTCCTCGGCGACCTTGCGGACCTGCCAGCCCACCTCGTCGTACCGCGACACGATCTCGTCCGGCCGGGCCAGGCTGGCGGCCACGAGCAGCCGTGCGGTGGTGACGAGCGGGTCGCGGGCCACGTCGCGGTCGATCTCGCTCGCCGCCCGGTACGCGGTCTCCGCGTCGGCGCCCGCGTGTCCCATCAGCCGCACAGTCGTCAGGTGGAGCACGGCGGGGCGCCGGTGCCGGCGTACCCATGCGGCCGCCTCCGTCGCGGCGTCGAACGTCGCGGCGACGTCGCACCCGTCCGCCCCGAAGTACCGGATGCCCGGCCGCGCGCGCAGCGCGGCCTCCACCCAACCCGACGGCGAACGGACGCTGATGCCCAGACCGTTGTCTTCGCACACCATGAGCAGCGGCAGGCGCAGGCCGGAGTGGTCGCACCAGCCAGCCGTGTTGAACGCGGCCACCGCGCTCGCGTGGTTGATCGAGGCGTCGCCGAACGAGCACACCGCGATCGCGTCCGCCGGCCACGGCGACTGCGCGTCGAGCTGGGGCCGGGCGGCGCGCATCGAACGCGCGGCCGGGTTGAGCCGCCGCAGCCGCTCGATCGCGAACGCGACACCCACCGCCCGGGGCAGGTGTGAGGCCACTGTGGACGTGGTCGGGATCACGTGGAGGCCGGCGTTGCCGAAGACCTTGTGCCGCCCGCCGGCGATCGGCTCCTGGCTGGAGGCCACCATGCCGCGGAGCACGTCACGGGCGGCGGCGGCGACCGCGTCGTCGCCGTTCTCCTCCTCCTTGGCCGGCATGGCCTGCGCCACGCGGGCGCAGTAGAACCCGCCCGACCGGTAGTGCAGCAGGGCCGGGTCACTGGGGCGCAGGGCGGCGGCCACGGCGGCGTTGCCCTCGTGGCCCGAGGAGCCGATCGTGTAGAACCCCTCGCCGAAGCTGCGCAGCCAGCGCCCCGCCAGGTCAAGGTGGCGGCTGGTGAGCTGGGCGTCGAACAGGTCGAGCGCGGCTCTCCCCGTAAGCCCGGTGCCCTCACGCACCGGCGCGCCGGGCTCCCGCTCACCCGCGGACTCGGCCAGGCCGCCTACCGCCTCCCGGAAACGCTCGTCCAGATCTTGAGGGGTGGTCACGGTGCACAGCATTACCGACCGAAGCCAACCCCGGCCACCCGGACCGTCCGTCAGCGACCTCAGTCAGACAAATTGCCCGCGTCGCTTTTGGTTGCGCGCCGCGCGCACGACTGGAACACCAGGGCCGCCAAACCGGCCGGATAACAGCCCAGCGGCTACTCGCCGGTGTGCGCGTGTGACTTGACCACCGGCTTCGACTGCGGCGAGCCGTGCTGGCGCAGCACGATGCTGAGCACGATCAGGCAGCCGACGGCGAGAAACTCGCTCTGCCAGTTCTGCATCGACTGAAACCAGAAGTCGCTGGTCGTGAGAAACTTCGCGGCGCTGATCGGCGGCGCGCCGCTCTCCAGCGCCTGCTGCTCGTTGTAGTCGGCCGCCCCGCCCAGCAGGTGGAAGACGAACGCGAGCGCGAACATGCCGAGCAGCACGATCGACAGGCTGTTGCGGTAGACCATGTTGCCGAACCCGTGCCGTTTCGCCAGCTCGGGCGAGTCTCGACCGGCCTTCTCGGGATAGTCGTCGGGCCGATCGACCTCGTCGAGCGGCTTGGACTCCGGCGAGCCGCGCTGCACGAGGTACGCGGTCAGCAGCACGTACGAGCCCATCTGGAGAAACTCCGACTCCCAGTTTTCGAAGACGGCCTCGACGAAGTGCCCCGTGCCCAGGTAAGCCCAGTAGCCGTCGGCGGGTTGGCCGTACTGAGCCAGCTCCTCGTTGCGCACATGCCAGCCGAAGATGCTCTGTAACACGATGAACAGAAGAAAAGCACCAAACATCACCAATGACAAGGCGTTGAACCACATCCATCGGCGCATGAACGACTTCTACCCAGATCCGTCCGGCCTGAATACACGCCTCGTTCGGCGCGGGTTCAACATCAACCGGCCGGCGGCTCGCGGGGCGAGCCGAAATCCCCGGCCGCCGCTGCCAGCTCCGCGGGTCAAGCCCCAAGCTCACTCCCGCCAGCCGGACATCTCCACACCCCGGGCGAGCTCCACACGGAGACCCATGTTTACCTCCTTGGTCTCGCCCGGGGCCAGCTCCAGCTTCCAGCTCAGGACGCCAAGGTCGGTGCGGTCGACCGGGTTGGGGTCGACCTTGAACGCTCGCACCGTGATCCCCTCGTCGCGCGAGACCGGGATCTGGTCGAGCACCGTCACCTTGGCCGGCCTGGGCGTGTGGTTGGCGACCGTCGTCCGGTACTCCACCTCGCGGCGCCGGGTCGAGCCGAGCGCCGCCTTCGTGGCCGAGCGCCGGGTCAGCTTGCGCTCCACCCGGATCCGGTCGTCGAGGCCGAGCGCCAGCTCCACCTCCTCGCCCGGCGCCCACGTCTCCAGGCGGGTCGAGCCGACGAAGTCGGCGTCGTGGAAGACCGAAGCCGGGCCGGGCAGCAGCGTGTGTGCCGAGGTGTTGACGGCGGTGGCCCGCAGGTGGGCGTCGGGCGAGTGGGCCGGCGCGGTCACGTAGTCGAGCTGTGCGCCGAGGTCGAACACCGCCACGGTGGCCCGGTGGGCGGTGCCGTCGGCGGGCACGGCGACCGGGTGCTCCGGCCGGTAGGTGGCCGCGGCGACCCCCTGCTCGACCACGCCGGTGCTCTCCCGCAGCATCGCCAGCTCGACATCGCCGGCGCTGTCGGCCGCGTACCCGGCGGCCATGGCGGCCGGCGCGGGCGCGGCCGGCGGGAGGGGCCCGCCCGCGCCCCGCATCTCCTTGCTCCGCGACGCCGCCACCGCGCGGGCGACCGGGAGCGGCCGGATGCGGTCGAGGTACCACGGGTCGAGGTCGGGGACGGTCGTGGTGGTCGCCGGTCGGGCGGTCGAGAGCACCAGCTCGCACTCCGGCCAATCCTCGCCGGTGTGCTGCGTGACAAGCCCGAACCAGGAGACGGCCAGCCTCTCGTCGGCGAGGCGCACGTCGTAGCTGGACGCCCAGCCCGCGCCGTCCACCACGTAGGACAGCTCCAGCTCCACCGCCTCCTCGGCTGTGCTGGGTGGCTCGCTTCGGCCCTGGCCGCCGGCAGCCTCCGGGCCTGCCGCTCCGGGCCAAGCTCCGGACTCTGCCGGCTCCGGGCCCGAGACCTGGAGGCTGACCGCGGCGGCCAGCTGGTCCGGTGCCCGCTTGCCGGTGAGCTGGGCGAGCCGGCGGTCGAGCGCGGCCTGCCGGTCGCGCGCCTCCGCCGCTCGGCGGGTGAGGTCGCGCCGGCGGGCCTGGCCGCTGGCGAGCTGCTCGGCGATCGAGTCGGCGAAGCTCGCGACGGCCGCCGGGTCGGACTCGCCGGCGGCGACCGTGCGGGCGTACGTGGAGCCGGCGCGCTGTGCCAGCGTGGTGAGGAAGTCGGCGCGCTGGGCCTCCACCGCTTCGGCGTCGGCAAGCTCGACGAGCTCGGCGGCGACCGCACGGCGGGCCTCTTCGACCTCGGCGACGGCCGCGTCGGTCGGCCGGGCCTGGTGGCGGACGGCGACGTCGACACCCAGCACCGTGGCCGGGCCGTGACCGCCGACCCGCACGGAGTCGCGGTGCAGGCCGAGCGGCAGGGGTCCGATGTGGACCGTGCTCGTGCCGACCGGCAGCTGGACCTTGCCGCGGCGGGTCACCCGCGCCCGGTCCGGGTACACCGTCACGGCCACGATAGGGGCGTCTAGCATCCCACGGCCGCCTTCGCACCGGCTGGGAGCCGCGGGTGACCCACGACGGCGAAGGACCGGTATTCCGGTTTGCTCTCCACGGGTCAAACCATACTGGCGGGATGCACACAGAGGTGATCACCGTGCGGACGGGCGGGCGTGCCACGGTCCGCGACATCACGGGTGAGGCGGCCGCGTTCGTCGACGGCCAGGGCGACGGGCTGCTGCACGTCTTCGTGCCACACGCGACCGCCGGCGTGGCGATCATCGAGACCGGCGCCGGCTCCGACGACGACCTGCTGACCGCCCTCGACGCGGTGCTGCCCGCCGACGACCGCTGGCGCCACCGGCACGGCGCCAAGGGGCACGGGCGCGACCACGTGCTGCCCGCGTTCGTCGCCCCCTACGCGTCCCTGCCGGTGATCGCCGGGCGCATCGCGCTGGGCACGTGGCAGTCGATCTGCCTCGTCGACACCAACGGCGACAACCCCAGCCGGCAGGTCAGGTTCTCGTTCCTCCCAGGTTGACGCTTTGTTACCCCCGGGTACATGTGTCGAGCGTCGCGTAGGGGTCCACCAGGCGTGACGGAGCCCTTTGCGCAAGGCAGGATGGAAGGCTACAGAGACCCATCACACACAAAGCAGAGGGAGCGCTGGTGGCTACCGAACGCAAGCGCCCGGTGATCAGCGATGGCCTGCCGAGCCAGCTTCTCGATATCGATCCCGAGGAGACCCGCGAGTGGATCGAGTCGCTCGACGCGGTCATCGACGAGCGAGGTGCCAAACGCGCCCGCTACGTCATGCTGAGCCTGCTCGAACGCGCCCGGGAGCGCCAGGTCGGGGTCCCACCCCTGACCACGACCGACTACATCAACACCATCCCGCCGGAGCAGGAGCCCTGGTTCCCCGGCGACGAGTTCGTCGAGCGCCGCATCCGCGCCTACATCCGGTGGAATGCCGCGATGCTCGTGCACCGGGCCCAGCGCCCGGATATCGGCGTCGGCGGGCACATCTCGACGTACGCGAGTGCCGCCTCGCTCTACGAGGTCGGCATGAACCACTTCTTCCGCGGCAAGAGCCACCCCGGTGGCGGCGACCACATCTTCTTCCAGGGCCACGCCTCCCCGGGCATGTACGCGCGGGCGTTCCTGGAGGGGCGGCTGGGCGAAGACCGGCTCGACGGGTTCCGCCAGGAGCTGTCGCACGCGGGGCCGGGCGGTGGCCTGCCCAGCTACCCGCACCCGCGGCTGATGCCAGACTTCTGGGAGTTTCCGACCGTTTCGATGGGTCTCGGCCCGCTCAACGCGATCTACCAGGCCAGGTTCAACCGCTACCTGCACCACCGGGGCATCAAGGACACGTCCGAGCAGCACGTATGGGCGTTCCTCGGCGACGGTGAGATGGACGAGGTCGAGTCGCTCGGCGCGATCGGGCTGGCCGCCCGCGAAGAGCTCGACAACCTGACCTTCGTGATCAACTGCAACCTCCAGCGCCTCGACGGCCCGGTGCGCGGCAACGGCAAGATCATCCAGGAGCTGGAGGCCTTCTTCCGCGGCGCCGGGTGGAATGTGATCAAGGTGATCTGGGGCCGCGAGTGGGACCCGCTGCTCGCCGCCGACACCGACGGCGCCCTGGTCAACCTCATGAACACCACGCCAGACGGCGACTACCAGACCTACAAGGCCGAGTCCGGCGCCTTCGTCCGCGAGCACTTCTTCGGGCGCGACCCCCGCACCCGCAAGATGGTCGAGCACATGAGCGACGAGGAGATCTGGAACCTGAAACGTGGCGGCCACGACTACCGCAAGCTCTACGCGGCGTACAAGGCGGCGGTCGAGCACACCGGCCAGCCGACCGTGATCCTCGCCAAGACGATCAAGGGCTGGACGCTCGGCTCGCACTTCGAGGGCCGCAACGCCACCCACCAGATGAAGAAGCTGACGCTCGACGACCTCAAGTCGTTCCGCGACCGCCTCTATCTGGAGATCCCCGACTCGGCGCTGGAGTCCAACCCCTATCTGCCCCCCTACTACCACCCGGGTGAGAAGTCGGACGAGGTGCAGTACCTGCGCGAGCGGCGCGAGCAGCTCGGCGGCTACCTGCCGACCCGGCGCACCGCCACCGTCCCGCTGCAGATCCCGGGACCGGAGCGGTTCGCCGACGTCAAGCGCGGCTCGGGTAAGCAGAAGGTGGCCACCACGATGGCCTTCGTCCGCCTGCTGAAGGACGTGATGAAGGACAAGGAGTTCGGCAAGCGGTGGGTGCCGATCATCCCGGACGAGGCCCGCACGTTCGGCATGGACTCGCTCTTCCCGACGCAGAAGATCTACTCCCCGCACGGGCAGAAGTACACGTCCGTCGACCGGGAGCTCTTCCTGTCGTACAAGGAGGCGACCGCCGGACAGATCCTCCACGAGGGCATCAACGAGGCCGGTTCGGTCGCGTCGTTCACGGCTGCCGGCACGGCGTACGCCACGCACGGCGAGCCGATGATCCCGCTGTACATCTTCTACTCGATGTTCGGCTTCCAGCGCACCGGCGACGGCTTCTGGGCGGCGGCCGACCAGATGGCCCGCGGCTTCGTGCTCGGCGCCACGGCGGGGCGCACCACGCTCAACGGCGAGGGTCTGCAGCACGAAGACGGCCACTCGCACTTGATCGCGGCGACAAACCCCGCGGTGGTGGCGTACGATCCGGCGTTCGCGTTCGAGATCGCGCACATCGTCGAAGACGGCCTGCACCGCATGTACGGCGAGCAGTCCGAGCCGATCTTCTACTACCTGACCGTCTACAACGAGCCGATCCTCCAGCCGGCCGAGCCCGAGGGCCTCGACGTCGAGGGCGTCAAGCGGGGCATCTACCGCTACTCGCCGGCACCCAACGTCGAAGGGCCGAAGGCGCAGATCCTCGCCTCCGGCACCGGAATGCAGTGGGCCCTCAAGGCCCAGCAGCTGCTCGCCCAGGATTGGGGCGTGGCGGCCGACGTGTGGTCGGTGACGTCGTGGACCGAGCTGCGCCGCGACGCCGTGCTGGCCGAGGAGCACAACCTGCTCCACCCCGGCAGCCCGGCCCGCACGCCCTACATCAAGTCGAAGCTGGCCGAGGCGCCCGGCCCGGTCGTGGCGGTCAGCGACTGGATGCGGGCGGTGCCCGACCTGATCGCCCGCTGGGTGCCCGGCGACTACACCTCGCTCGGCACCGACGGCTTCGGCCTCTCCGACACGCGACACGCGCTGCGCCGGCACTTCCACGTCGACGCCGAGTCGGTCGCGGTGGCCACGCTGCGCCAGCTCGCCGTCCGCGGCGAGATCCCGGCCGCGGTGCCGGCCGAGGCGGCCAAGAAGTACGCGATCGACGACGTCAACGCCGCCCCGGTCGGCGAGACCGGCGGCGACAGCTGACCCCAAGCCACTTGTTCCGTGCGGCCATCCTTGGTCGGATGAGCCGCATGGAATGGGTGATCTTCGACCGGCGGGACCCGTCGGTCGTGGTCGAGCTCATCCGCGGGGTCGCCGCCAGCGGCGACCCCGGGGAGTACGGCGACGGTGTCGAGGTCGTCCTCGAGGCGCCGGCGCCCTCGTTTCTGCGCGACATCTTCGGCGCCGAGCCGGCCAGCGCCCACATCGCGGTGACCAAGCCCGGCGGCGAGGTCGGCTACCCGTTCCACGTGCGGCTGGTCAGCGACAAGGGCGGCGACGCCGGGCGGCGCGCGCCCCGGCGTGGCGGGTGGGCGATCAGCAACTCGGCGGGCCTCGCGTTCCTCATGCAGAAGGGCGCGGCGGGCGCGCCGTACGACTGGGCCGATCTGGTGGATGGCGCGATCGCCGCGCTGACCGCGCTGCGTACCGACGCGGGCGACTCCGGCTGGCGGGCGGCGGTGGATCGAGCCGTCTTCCGCGCGTATTGGGATAAATCATGACAGCCCGCGCAAGGCCGAGGTGTCCTCGCCCGCAGGGGTGGATCTCGCCGACACTCGTGTTCGGCGGTCGCATCGAGGGCGGGTGGGAAGGCGATACGGTGACCCCGTTCGCACCGCTGGGGAGGTCCGTCCGTTCGGCCCTGGCGAAGGGCTTCCCGGAGGTCAGCGTCGCGGACTAGAGTGCGAGGATCTTTCGCGTTTTAGGGAGCGGCGGATGGCCTTCACGTGGGGTGTGTCGACGGCGGCGTACCAGATCGAGGGCGGCGCCGCCGAGGGCGGTCGCGGACCGTCCATTTGGGACGTCTTCTCCCATGAGCCGGGGCGGATCGCCGACGGCAGCACCGGTGACGTCGCGTGCGACCACTTCCATCGGTATCCGGAAGACGTCGACCTCATGGCCGGGCTCGGCGTCGACGCCTACCGCTTCTCGGTGGCCTGGCCGCGCATCCAGCCGGACGGCACCGGCCCGGCCAACGCGGCGGGGCTCGACTTCTACGACCGCCTCGTCGACGCGCTCCTGGCAAAGGGCATCGACCCGGTCGTCACCCTCTTCCACTGGGACCTGCCGCAGGCGCTGGAGGAGAAGGGAGGCTGGCTGAGCCGCGACACAGCCTTCCGCTTCGCCGACTACGCCGGGCTGGTCGCGGACGCGCTCGGCGACCGCGTGCGCCTGTGGATCACGCTCAACGAGCCGTTCATCCACATGACGCTCGGGTATGCCACGGGCGAGCACGCGCCCGGCCAGACCCTCCTCTTCGACGCGCTGCCGGTGGCGCATCATCAGCTGCTCGGTCACGGCCTGGCGGTGGCGACACTGCGGGCGCGGGGCGCCGGCGCGGTGGCCATCACCAACAACTACACCCCCGTCTGGCCCGTGGGCGACGGGGACGCGGCGGCGGCGGCCGCCTACCACGCTCTGCACAACCGCCTCTTCACCGATCCGCTCTTCGGGCGGGGCTATCCCGAGCTGGGGCTCGACCCGTCCGTCGTGCGCGACGGCGACCTCGACACGATCGCCGCACCGCTCGACGCGCTGGGCGTCAACTACTACAACCCCACGGCGATACGCACGCCGTCCACTCCGGACAGTCCGCTCCCGTTCGAGATGGTGCCGGTCGAGGGGTATCCCACGACGGCGTTCGGCTGGCCGGTGGTCCCCGACGGGCTGCGCCAGCTGCTCGTGTGGCTCAAGGAGGAGTACGGCGAGGCGCTCCCGCCGATCCACATCACCGAGAGCGGCTGCGCCTACGACGGCATCGACGATCCCGAGCGGGTGACCTACTTGGACGGACACATCGGAGCGATGCGCGCGGCGATGGCGTCCGGTGTGGACGTACGCGGCTACTTCGTCTGGTCCCTTCTGGACAACTTTGAGTGGGCCGAGGGATGCACAAAGCGCTTCGGCCTCGTACACGTCGACTACGAGACGCAGGTGCGCACGCCGAAGACCTCGTACGCCTGGTACCGGGACCTCATCAGAGCCTCCCGATGACCGCCGGGATCGCGCCGCTGCCCGCCGCGCTCGCCGAGCCGACCGTGCCGGTGCGGCGGAGCTGGATCGCGCTCATCTTCAGCGCCAACCTGGGTGTGTGGATGGCGTTCTTCACGCCGATCCAGGTGCTGCTGCCCAACCAGGTCGAGCTGATCGACCCGGCCAACAAGGAGGCGATGTTCGGCTGGGTGACCGCGCTCGGCGCGCTCGCGGCCGTCATCGCCAACCCGCTGGCCGGCGCGTTCTCCGACCGTACGTCGCTGCGGATCGGCGGCCGCGACTACGGCCGGCGCCACGTGTGGACGCTCTCCAGCGCGATCCTCGGTGCGGCGTCGCTGGCGGTCCTCGGCCAGCAGCGCACGATCGTCGGCGTCGCGGTGTGCTGGGTGGCCGCGCAGGTGTGCTTCAACGCGGCGCTCGCGACGCTCACCGCCGCGATCCCCGACCGGGTGCCCGTGGCCCAGCGCGGCGGCGTCTCCGGCTGGGTGGGCATCCCACAGTCGCTCGGCCTCGTCGTCGGCGCGGTGCTTGTCACCGCGATCTTCACGGACAACAAGGCCGGCTACTACGCGGTGGCGGTGGCGGTGCTGATCCTGGCGCTGCCGTTCGCCCTCCTCACCCCGGACGACCCGCTCCCCCGCTCGCACCGCCCGCAGGTGCACGTGCTCTCCGGGATGTGGATCAGCCCCCGCCAGTACCCGGACTTCGCCTGGGCCTGGGGCACCCGCTTCCTCGTACAGGTCGGCAACGCGCTCGGCACCCTCTACCTGCTCTACTTCCTGCAGGACGGGGTGGAGTACCACGATCCCGAGGGCGGGCTGCTCATCCTCATCCTGATCTACACGGCGGGCATGATGGCGACCGCGGTGGTGGCCGGGCGGATCTCGGACCGTTCCGGGCGCCGCAAGATCTTCGTGATCTGGTCCGGCGTGATCATGGCGGTGGCGGCGATCCTGCTCGCGGTCTGGCCGCTGTGGTCGATGGCCATCGTCGCGGCGGTGCTGCTCGGTGCCGGATACGGCGTCTACCTGGCCGTCGACGCCGCGCTGATCACGCAGGTGCTCCCCCGCGCCACCGACCGCGGCAAGGACCTGGGCGTCATCAACATCGCCAACTCCGCGCCGCAGGTGCTCGGGCCGGCGATGTCCGCGCCGATCGTGGTCCACCTCGGCGGCTATCCCACCCTGTACGCGCTCACCGCCGTCGTCACCCTCCTCGGCAGCGTCTTCGTGGTACGGATACGCTCGGTGCCGTGACCGTACGCGTGCGCTTCGCCCCTTCTCCGACCGGTATGTTCCACGTCGGCGGTGCCCGTTCGGCGCTGCAAAACTGGATCTACGCGAAGCAGCACGGCGGGGCGTTCGTCCTGCGGATCGAAGACACCGACGCCGCGCGCAACCGCCCGGAGTGGACCGAGGGCATCCTCAGCGCGCTCGACTGGATCGGCATCGCGCGCGGCACCTACGAGGGCCCGTACTTCCAGTCCGCCAACGCGGGCGAGCACCGCGCCGCCGCCGAAAAGCTGTACGCGGCCGGCCGCGCCTACTACTGCGACTGCACCCGCGAAGACGTGCAGGCCCGCACCGGCTCGCAGTACCAGGGATACGACGGATTCTGCCGCGACCGAGGCCTGACCGCCGGACCAGGGCGGGCGCTGCGCTTCCGCACGCCCGACGAGGGTGAGACCGTGGTGGTCGACCTCATCCGCGGCGAGCCCACCTGGGAAAACAAGCTGCTGGAAGACTTCGTCATCGCCCGCGGCGACGGCTCGCCGGTCTTCCTGCTGGCCAACGTCGTCGACGACATGACCCAGCGCATCACCCACGTCATCCGCGCCGAGGAGCACCTGCCCAACACGCCGAAGCAGCAGCTGCTGTGGGACGCGCTGGGTGTAAAGCCGCCGATCTGGGCGCACGTGCCGGTCGTGGTCAACGAAAAGCGCCAGAAGCTTTCCAAGCGGCGCGACAAGGTGGCGCTGGAGGCCTACCGCGACGAGGGCTACCTGGCCGCCACCATGTGCAACTACCTGATGCTGCTCGGCTGGGCACCCAGCGGCAACCGGGAGATCGTGCCGTGGTCGGTCATCGAGGAGGAGTTTCGCCTCGAGGACGTCAACCCGTCGCCCGCGTTCTTCGACGAGAAGAAGCTGCGCGCCTTCAACGGCGAGTACATCCGCGCCCTGGATGTCGCCGCCTTCTCGGCCGCCTGCCAGCCCTGGCTCGCCGGCACCGAGACCATCCCCCCGCCGCCCTGGCGCCCGGAAGACTTCGATCCGGCCGCCTTCGCCGCGGTGGCGCCGCTCGCGCAGACCCGGATCGCGGTGCTGAGCGAGATCGTGCCGAACGTCGACTTCCTGTTCGTGCCGTCACCCGAGATCGACGGGGCATCCTGGGCCAAGGCTATGAAGGACGGCGCCGCCGACCTCCTGGACGCCGCGGCCGCCGCCTTCGCCGCCCTCCCGTCGTGGGACGCCGAGTCACTGAAGGTCGCCCTGGAGGAGGTCGGCGCCGCGCGCGGCCTGAAGCTGGGGAAGGCCCAGGCGCCGGTGCGGGTGGCGGTCACCGGTCGCAGCGTGGGACTGCCACTGTTTGAGTCACTGGTGGTGCTCGGCAAGGACCGCACGCTGGCCCGCATCGAGGCCGCCCGCATCCGCCTCCCCTGAACTGAGGGCAGAAAAAAGAAAGCCCCGGCCCCAGAAGAGCCGGGTGAGTGATGTGAGAAGTGTAGCGGGAAGGGTGGCATACGCGCCACCCCACCTACCAGCCGATCGGTTTTGCATTTCCGCCAGCGGGATCGGGCAGCTGATGGCTGAGGTAGTCCAATGAATTGAGCTTGCGCCACCAGTGGTTGCCAGCACCTTCATCTTTGGTGCCAGCCAGGCGGCCGGCGAACATTCCAGGACGTGGATTGACGTGGCCAACCGGCACCCGTTGGCGCGCGGTCAATACCGGCAGTCGCAGGTCGCTGTCATTGGAAATCACCACGACCCCGTCCACACGTGCTTCGAGGACGTCCATCAACAGGTGTGTGGCGAGGTTGACATCGGTGCCCTTCTCCTCCTGGTGTCGATGAGAAGGAGCTTTCGCCGTCGACCGTGCGCCCGCCGCTCCGGTCGCTGGGGGACCCGCGGTCCGGGTGCGGGAGACGAGCATGACCAAGCAGGCTGACCTCAAGCGGCGCGTGCGCGCCCGCATGGCGAAGACCGGCGAGTCGTACGCGGGCCGCTCGGCGGCAGGTGCTCGGTGAGTGGGATCTCGGCGGCGCGCTGCACGTGACCAACGGCGACGCCACCGACATCCCGGGCACCGGACTCGCCGAGCGCGTCATCTACTGGCGCGACATCCTCCACGAAGGTCCCGTGCCGGCGGTGCCACCCGCGGAGCTGCGCCGGATACGGGCCCGCTTCCTGGCCGGCGAGGCGTGGCACGACCCGGACATCGCCGGCTCGTTCGCGGAGCGGGATCGGGCGCTCGACGCCAACAAGGACGGCGAGTACGTCCTCTGGTTCGAGGCCGACCTCTCCGACCAGCTGCAGATCATCCAGATCCTCGCCCGCCTCGCCGAGCTGCGCGTACCGGCCGGGCGGATCACGCTGATCTCGATCGGCGAGCACCCCGGCATCGCGCGCTTCGGCGGGCTCGGCCAGCTGGATGCCGAGCAGCTGCGCGAGCTTCCGCGTACCAAGGCGGCCGCTCGCCTGACCCCGGCGGCGCTGGACCTGGCGACCGAGGCCTGGGCGGCCTTTGGGGCGGAGACGCCCGAGGGTCTGGGCGCCGTCGCCGCCGCGCGCTCGGGTGAGCTGCGCTTCCTCGGCGAGGGTTTCGACCGGCTCAGCCGCGAATACCCCTCGACGCGTGACGGCCTTTCGCTCACCGAGCGCCGCATCCTTGCGGCGATCGCCGGTGGTGCGGGCGACGCGGGCACCGCCTTCGTCAACGGTGCCGCCCGCGAGACGCGGCCCTATCTCGGCGACACGTGGGCGTTCGCGATCGTCGAGCGGTTCGCGCGGGCGCGGGTGCCTCTTGTGTCGGCCGGCGGCCCGGTCGACCGGCACACGCCGGTGGCGTTGACCGAGGCGGGCGCCCGCGTGCTGGCGGGCGAGGCGGACCACGCCCACCTCAACGGCGTCGACCGCTGGATCGGCGGCGTCCACCTGCTCGGCACGCCGGCGTGGCGATGGGACGAAGGCAAAGAAGCGATCGTGGCCCGCCCCCCACGATCGGCGGGCGACGGTTACGATTCGGCGGCCGAATGAATGGGCATGTTGTCTGCCGCTCGGCTATCGCAGATAGTTCGAAAAACCTGGGCTGCGCATGCAACCGCGCGACGTTTGGCGGAGTCTTTGGTTTAAGCGGATCGTCGGCCGCACCACGGGGGCGGGGCCATCCATCGGGCGGGGAGGTCGGTCATGGTCGCAAGGGTGAGCCGCCGATGGTTCATGAGCGGCGCGGTGCTGGTGGCCGTCGCCGCTCCGTTGCTCGCCCCGTCGCCCGCCCTCGCCGCGCCGCCCAAGCCAGACACGATCTCGATCGACGGCGAGGATCTCGACGAGGCCATCACCGTCCACGCCAAGGCCAATCCCGAGCTGTTCGAGGCGCTGCTCACCCAGGTCGACTGGCTGGCAAACGCGAAGGGGCAGGCCACCTCGCCGAAGAAGGACAAGCTCGGCCGCAAGTACACGGTGGTCGTGCGCATCGGCGACCAGGCCAAGCAGACCTACGACCTCTACCCGCTCGCGGCCGGCGGTCCTCGCGCCTACCGCCCGGCCAAGCAGCCCGACAAGCGCCGCACGACCAGCGCGTGGTTCTACGGGCGGCTCAACATGTCAGAGACCCTGCGGGCGGCCGGCGTCCCCCTTCCGGAAAAGCACGAGTCGCTGCACGGCGGCGTCGGCGGTGGCGAGCGCGTCTTCGACGAAGACACGCTCAACCCCGGCCGCGACCTCGACAAGCTGCTGGCCGACCTGCGCGAGGTGCTGCTGCTCAACGGCGCGGTGGTGCTCGTCATCACGCTTGGCCTCGCGGGCATCTCCCTGCTCGTCCGCCGCCGCACCCGCTAGCCACGTTTTTGGGCTGTTAAACGAGATTTGGGCTACCGCGACGTCCGTCGTGGTCCATGCCGTTGCTCCCGCGGCCTCACCCGTCCGCCGCTGGTCACGCGGTCAGGTCTTGCACCGCGGACCTGGCAGCGGAGGCCGGGGATCCCGGCGAGCGCTAGCGAGCCGCCGGCCACCGCGGTCTCCGGCGGGAGCGGCGGTCCGCCGCTGACGCGGCCCGGGAAATACGTCCTAACTCTCCATTGTGGAGCCGGCGGCGGCTTCGACGAGGTGGATGAGGTCGTGCAGGTCGGCTTCGAAATCGGCGTCCCAGTCGACCTCGCCCTCCAGCCAGCGCGACAGGCGGGCGTGTGCGGGCAGCGCGTCCGGGTCGTGGGCCGACTCGGCGCCGCGGCGACCGGCGGCGAAGCGGCCGTTGACCTCGGACGTGGCGTAGCCGAGCACGAACGTCGACAGCATCCGCTCCAGGCGCGGCACCTCCGGCTCCGGCACGCCCGCGTCGAGCAGTGCCGCGTAGATCAGGTCGACCACGCGCAGGGCGTCGGGCGTGACCGAGGGGCGGACCATCAGCAGCGGGTACGCGCCGGGGTGAGCGCTCGCCAGCGCCCGGGCGGCCCGGGCCACCGCCCGCAGCCGCTCGCGCCATTCGGTGCTGGCGCCGGGCTCGGGGAGCAGGTCGGCGAGCAGCCGGCCGACCAGACCGTCGAGCAGGTCGTCCTTGGTGCCGACGTAGGGGTAGAGCGCCATCGAGGTCAGGCCCAGCCGGCGGGCGACCGCGCGCATGGAGATCGCGCCAAGGCCACGTTCATCGGCCAGGGCCAGCGCTTCGTCCAAAATCTGCTGTTTTGCGCGCACTCGTACAGCGTAGGAGCGTCAGCACCACCGGTCCGGCGGACGCTCCCGGCGGGTCGCGCGTGCCCGCGGCCGCACGGCGCCGTGGCGATGGGCGCCCGCCCACCCCGCCCGGCTGGACCGGCAGACCGCTGGGCCGCGCCGCTCGGGCAGGAGCGTGCGTCCCTCGTCGAGCGGCGGCTCGACTGCCTCGTCGTCCGCCGGGGCGCCTTCGACGTCGAGAGTGGCTGGCGGCACCGCCTCCTCGACCGGCTGCGGGCCGGCCCCGCACACCCACCGCAGGTGCCTGCTGGGCACGCCGTGCTCGCCCAGCAGGTAGTGCTGCTCGCTCTCGGCGCTGCCGTGCTCGGCCTCCCCGTGCGCCATACTTCGTTCTCCTTACCGGCGGACAACCGCCTGCACCAGGCTCCCCCGGTGCTTACTACATCACTCCTTGGGCCGCGCGGGAAATAACGTGGCCCACAGTGGGAAAGCGATCAGCCAGACGGCGAGCGCCACGGTGAGCCGCCAGATCCACGCATCCAACTGTTCGGTCCGGCTCCGGTCGTCTACCAGGACGATGCCGCCCGCCAGCAGGCCACACGCGACCGCCCACCCGGCCAATCCCTTGAACCACTCCCGCCACTCGTACCGGGCGCGCTCCCATCCGCCCTTCGGCGGCTTCCACGGTGGCGGCCCGCCGGCGAAGCGGTGCGCGAAACGCTGGTCCGCCCACCGCACCATCGTGTGCCCGAAGGCGATGGAAAAGCCGATGTAGGCCGCGGCCAGGCCGTGTGTGAAATTGGCCTCCGCGCCACGCCGCAGGTCGATCACCGTCGCCGCCAGCAGCACCACGTCGACAAGGGGCACACACAGCAGGAGTACGCCGCCGAGGCGCCGCATCCGCAACACGTACCGCGCCACGAGGCCGGCGCCCAGGATCACCCAGAACCCGATCTCGCACGCGGCGATGACCGCGAGAACCATGCCTCCAGCCTCGCCGCGCACATGTCACCGAGCGTCGGCGGCGGTGAGGGATTCCAGGTACATCCTTCGACGGACCCGCGCCCGCCCGGGCTCGTCGTCCGGTCGGAGGTCGGGTGGCGATACGTGTGATGTGATCGAAGCGTGTCCAGGGCGATGTGGCGGGATCTGACCCTGGCCGGCGTCTCGCTCGCCGGCGGCCTGGTCATGCTCGCCCTCGGCATCGTGCGCACGTTCGAGCCCGCACCCGACGCGCCGACCTGGCTCTTCGTGCCGCCGCTCGTGGCCGTCTGCGCCGCGCTCGCCCTGCGCCGGGTCGCCACCCGCACAGGCTTGGCCCTCGGCACCGTCGCGGTCGTCGCCGACCTCTCGCTGGGCAGCTCGCTCGGCACGCTGCTCATCTACACCCAGGTCCTCTACGACACATGCCTGTACGGCTCGGCCCGGATGTGGCGGATCCTGCTGCGCCTCGGCATCGGCGTGAGCGCGCTCGCCGCCGTCGTGGGGCCGATCCTCGCCGGCTCGTGGCGCGGGCTGGCCCTCGCCGTGCCGGCGACGCTCCTCCTCGTCCTGCCGGTGGTGACGGCGATCAGCGTCCGGCAGTACCGGGACCAGGCCGCCGCCGAGCGGGCCCGCGCCGAGCAGACCGCGCGCCTCGTCGAGCTCGACCGCCGCCAAGCCGTCACCGCCGAGCGCACCCGGATGGCCCGCGAACTGCACGACGTGATCGCCAACCACCTCAGCGCGGCGGCCATCCACGCGACCGCGGCGCTGTCCCTACACCGGCGCGACCCGGACGCCGTCGAGCGGGCGCTGAAGGTGATCCGGGAAAACAGCGTGCAGGGGCTCGCCGAGATGCGCCAGATGATCGACCTGCTCCGCGAGGGCGCGGGCGACGACGAGCCCATCCGCGTCCGGCTCGCCGAGCTCGACCAGCTCATCGCCCGGGCGCGCGGTGCGGGCCTCACGGTGCGGCTGGAGACCACCGGAGAGCCGCGACCGCTGCCGGTGGGTGTCGACCTCGCGGCGTACCGGATCGTGCAGGAGTCGCTCACCAACGCGCTCAAGCACGGCACCGGCCGCGCGGAGGTGGCGGTGGCGTACGGCACCGGCGTCGTCTCGCTCACCGTCGAAAACCCGATCAACGGCGGGTCGGCGGTACCCGGTGCCGGTGCCGGCCTGATCGGCATGCGCGAGCGGGCGGCGCTGCTGCACGGCCGCTTCGACGCCGGTGGGGACGGCACGCACTGGCGGGTGCACGCCGAGCTGCCGACGGCCGCGGAAGAGGCGGCGTGACGATCCGGGTGGTCATCGCGGACGACCAGGACGCGGTACGCGCCGGCCTCGCCATGATCCTCGACGGCGCCCCGGACATGGAGGTGGTCGGCCAGGCCACCGACGGCGCCGAGGCGCTCGCGCTCTGCCGCCGCCTCAACCCGGACGTCGCCGTGCTCGACGTGCGTATGCCCCGGCTCGACGGCATCTCCGCGACCCGCGAGATCGTCGCCGAAGGACTGGCCGATGTCGTGGTACTGACCACATTCGACCTCGACGAGTACATCTTCGGCGCGCTCCGGGCCGGCGCGGCGGGCTTCCTGCTCAAGGACACCGACGCGGACGGCCTCGTCGACGCGGTGCGCACGGTCGCGCGGGGCGACGGCATCATCGCGCCGGCGGTGACCCGGCGGCTGATCGCCGCGTTCGCCGCCACGGCGCCCGGTGCGCCTGCGGCGCTGCGTGCTGCTGTGGAAGGGCTCACGCCGCGCGAAAGGGACGTGCTCGCCTGCCTCGGGCAGGGCCTTTCCAACCAGGAAATCGCCGAACGTTTGGCAATGGCCGAATCGACCACGAAGACCCACGTGAGCCGGATACTCACGAAATTGGGGCTACGCAGCAGAGTGCAAGCCGCGATCCTCGCCCAGGATCTCCATTTGCCGATCAAGGGATTTGATGGATGATCGGCCCATGTCCCCCAACGGAATAAGCTGTAAACCTCCCGGCCATGCAGACACTTTCGGGAGTTGCCCGAGTTGACAGCCGCGCCCGCGTGCGCTATAAAGGACGCAATGTTCCCCGCCGTTCGGGCGCAAGCCCGCACTGGCGGGGATTGTTATTTGTGGACGGAGCGGTCCCGTGACGGATCGCGTGATGGTCTTCCTCGACTACCAAAACGTCTACCACGGCGCGCGCGACTGCTTCCATCCAGAGCCGTCCGCCTCGTACGTTGCCGGGCAGATCAGCCCCGTTCTGCTCGGGGAGCACATAGTCGCGACGAGCCCCCTCGACCGCGAGCTGGCCGGTGTGCGCGTCTACCGCGGGCGGCCCAGCGCGACCCGCGACAGCCGCGCCAACGCCGCTTACAGAAGACAAGTCGAGACATGGTCCCACGCCGACGGGCTAGCTCTGGTATCCCGGACACTCCGTTACCCGCGGGGATGGCCGGACCGCTGTCAACCCGGAGCGAAGCCGCAAGAAAAGGGCATCGACGTGGCGTTGGCGGTCGATTTCGTGCGGCTGGCATTGCAAGACCAATATGACGTCGGCGTGCTGATGTCGACCGACACGGACCTCATACCCGCCCTTGAAACCGTAGTGGCCCACACGGAAAAGCGCGTGGAGGTCGCTGCCTGGAGTGGGCGAAACGGATACCGCCAGCGGCTCTCCATCGACGGTGCGCGAATCTGGTGTCATTGGCTTGACCGCAAGGTTTACGAGCAGGTTTGCGATACGACAAATTACTCGCGGCCGTAATCGTTCCGGCGGGAGGTGACCACCCTGGCGGTCATGGGGACGACCGTCAGGGCGAGGAGCCACCCGCCCAGCACATCCGTCGGCCAGTGGGCGAGCAGCATCACCCGCGTCGCGCCGACGAAGAGGGCCAGCGCCGCCCCGGCCGCCACCACCAGCGCCCGCCCGCGCCGGGCCAGGTGCGGCCACAGCAGCAGCACCGCGACGAGCGCCGCCGACGCCGCGTTTGAGGTGTGGCCGCTCGGAAAGCCGTTGCTGTCGACGAAGACGAAGCCGTCCGCCGGGCGTGGGCGGTGCAGGGTCCAGTGCATGGCGCCCCACAGCACCGGGACGAGCACGGTGACCCACGCGCACAGGTAGGCCTCCCGGCGGTGGCGGCGCAGCAGCAGGCCAGCCGTCGCGAACACGCCGGCCACCACAAACGGGACGGTCGCGGCGATGTCCGTGGCCACCCGGATCGTGTCGACGAAGCTCGGATGGTCGGTGCCGAACCGCCGCAGGTCCTCACTCAGCGTGACGTCGAGGCGGTCGAGCGGCGCCCACTCGCCGGCCACGAGGATCGCCAGCGCGAGGAAGGCGGCCAGCGCCGCGAGCGGCACGACCAGCGGAGGACGGGCGATCATCCCGGCCATAGTGGCACGGTCGCCGGCATGACAGGCTGGTGCCGTGCGTGATGACGGCGCCGCGCTGAGCGAGACCGTACGGCGGATCGAGCGATCGGCCGGCGCCCTCGCGACCGCGAGCGTGTCCCGGATGGACGAGACGCTCCCGTGGTTTCGCGAGCTGCCCGCCGACCAGCGGGCCTGGGTCATGCTCGTCGCACAGGCGGGCGTGCGGTCGCTGGTGGAGTGGCTGCGGCGGGACGGGCGGCGGCTCACGCAGGACCTGGCCGACGAGATCTTCGACGCGGCGCCCACCGCGCTGGCCCGCTCGATCTCGCTCCAGCAGACGGTCGCACTTGTCAAGGTCACCATCGACGTCGCCGAGGAGCAGGTGCCGCACCTGGCCGTACCAGGTGAGGAGGCCGCCCTCCGCGAAGCTGTGCTGCGGTTCTCCCGCGAGGTCGCGTTCTCGGCCGCGCGGGTCTACGCGCGCGCCGCGGAGTCGCGTGGCGCCTGGGACGCGCGGCTTCAGGCCCTGCTCGTCGACGCGCTGCTGCGCGGCGACTCGTCGGACGTGCTGGCCAGCCGGGCGGCCGCGCTGGGCTGGGCGGACGCGCCGCCGGTCGCGGTCGCGGTGGGGCGCTCGCCGGGCGGGGAGGCGACCGCCGTCCTGCACACCTTGTACCGGGCGGCGCGGCGGATCGGCGTGGAGATCATCGGCGGGGTGCACGGCGACCGGCTGGTGCTGGTGCTCGGCGGGGCGAGCGACCCGCTGGCCGCGACCGCCAAGCTGCTCGCCGGCTTCGGCGCCGGCCCGGTCGTCGTGGGCCCGGCCGTGACCACGCTCGACGAGGCGACCGAGTCGGCGCGGGCGGCGCTGGCCGGCTTTCGCGCGGCGCCCGGGTGGCCGGACGCGCCGCGGCCCGTGTCGGCGAGCGACCTGCTCCCGGAGCGCGCGCTCGCCGGCGACGTCGAGGCCCGCCGCCGCCTCCGGCAGGACGTCTATGGCAGTCTGGTACGCGCCAGTGGCGAGCTGCTGGAGACGCTCGACGCGTTCTTCGCCGCAGGTGGGGTTTTGGAAGGCGCGGCGCGGGCACTATTCGTCCACCCGAATACGGTCCGTTACCGGCTCCGCCGGGTCGCCGACGTCACCGGCCTGTCGCCGCTGACCCCGCGGGACGCGTTCGCGCTGCGGGTTGCGCTCACGATCGGGCGGCTGGACCCACAAGCACCTGTGACGCAGACCACAACCTGAACGATCCTTAGGGCGCCACCTGCGATCTTTGTAGGTTCTCCACAAAGTCTGTAGTGCGGATTGGTGCATGCCAGCACACACCTGACCCGTGAGTATCAAGGAAAGTCTTAGTCGTGCTCGCCGTACTGTCGCCCGGACAGGGCTCCCAGAAGCCCGGATTCCTGACCCCTTGGCTGGAGCTGCCCGGCGCCGAGGCGCGCCTGCGGTGGTGGTCAGCCCTCGCGGGTGTCGATCTCGTGCATCTGGGCACCGAGGCCGGCGCCGACGAGATCAAAGACACCGCTCGCACCCAGCCGCTGCTTGTGGCGGCAGCCCTGCTCGCGGCCGAGCAGCTCCCGCTGTACGACGTGTCCGTCGTCGCCGGCCACAGCGTCGGCGAGGTGGGCGCGGCCGCGCTGGGCGGGGTGCTGTCACCCGAGGCGGCGATCACGTTCGCCGGCGTGCGCGGCCGCGAGATGGCCGCCGCCTGCGCGCTCGAGCCGACAAGCATGGCTGCCCTGCTCGGCGGCGACCCCGAAGAGGTCGTGGCCGCGATCGAGGCACTCGGGCTACACCCGGCCAACCGCAACGGCGCCGGCCAGATCGTCGCCGCCGGCGCGATCGACCGGCTGGAAAAGCTGGCGGCCGAGCGGCCCGGCGGCGCCCGCGTGATCACGCTGCAGGTGGCCGGGGCGTTCCACACGCCGTACATGGCGCCGGCCGAGAAGGCGCTCGCCGCGGTGGCCGCCGGCATCACCCCCTCCGATCCGAGCAAGATCGTGCTGTCCAACCTGGACGGCTCGGCCGTCAACCACGGCCGCGAGCTGCTGCAGCGGCTGGTCCGACAGGTCACCGCGCCGGTGCGCTGGGACCTGTGCATGCGCACGCTCGCCGACCTCGGCGTCACCGCCGTGATCGAGCTCGCGCCGGCCGGCACGCTCGCCGGGCTGATCAAGCGGGAGCTCGCCGGCAGCGGCGCACCCGAGATCGTCACCCTCAACACCCCGGACGACCTGCCCAAGGCGCGCGACCTGATCGCCCGCCACGGTGTCGCGCCCGACCACGAGCCGACCCCCCAGTTTCGGGTCGTGGTCTCGGCCAGCGCCGGCACCTTCGAGCCCGCCGCCGGCCTCGCCGAGGGCGACGACATCGCTACCGGCCAGGTAATCGGCCACGTCGCCACCCGCCAGGGTGCCGTCGAGGTCGCCGCCCACCAGGCCGGCGTGCTGACCGAGTGGCTCGCGCACCACGACGACCCGGTCGCCCCGGGCCAGCCCCTCGCCCGCATCGGAGGACACATTTAATGGCCGGTACACGCATCCTGTCGATGGGTCACTACCAGCCCTCGCGCCTCGTCACCAACGACGACCTCGCCGCGATCGTCGAAACCAACGACGAGTGGATCCGCGACCGGGTGGGCATCGTGACCCGCCGGATCGCGGAGGGCGAGACGGTGGCCGACATGGCCACGGCCGCCGCCGGCAAGGCGCTGGCCGCCTCCGGGCTCACCGCCGCCGACATCGACATGGTCGTGGTGGCCACATGTTCCTCGATCGACCGCTGCCCCAACGTGGCCAGCCGGGTCGCCAACAAGCTCGGCATCGTCGCACCGGCGGCCATGGACGTCAACACCGCGTGCTCCGGCTTTTCGTACGCACTGGGCACCGCCGACCACGCGATCCGGGCCGGTGCCGCGCGCAACGCGATCGTGATCGGCTCGGAGAAGCTCTCCGACGTCACCGACTGGAGCGACCGTTCCACGTGTGTGCTCTTCGGCGACGCGGCCGGCGCGGCGGTGGTCACGGCGACCGCCGACGGCGAGGAGCCGGGTATCGGGCCGGTCGTGTGGGGCTCGGCGCCAGACCGGGGCGAGGTGCTGACGATCGAGGGTTGGCAGCCCTACATCAAGCAGGACGGCCAGGTCGTGTTCCGCTGGGCCACCACGATGCTCGCCCCGCTCGCCCGCCAGGCCTGTGAGCGGGCCGGCGTCGCGCTGGAAGACATCGCGGCCTTCGTGCCACACCAGGCGAACACGCGGATCATCGACGGCATCGTCAAGCGGCTCGGCATCCCCAACGCGGTGATCGCGAAGGACATCGTCGAGTCGGGCAACACCTCCGCGGCAAGCGTGCCGCTGGCCCTGTCGAAGATGATCGAGCGGCGTGAGGTGCCTTCCGGCGCCCCGGTGCTGCTCTTCGGCTTCGGCGGCGGCCTTACCTACGCCGGACAGGTGATCCGCTGTCCGTAAGCGCACAAGCCGTCCGCGGAGCGCGGGCACGAATTACAGACGATCCCATTAGGAGAGGAAACCAATCCCCATGACCCGTGACGAGATCATCGCCGGCCTCGCCGAGATCCTCGAAGAGGTGGCCGGCGTGAACCCGGACGACGTGGCCGAGGAGAAGTCGTTCACCGACGAGCTCGACGTGGACTCGCTCTCGATGGTCGAGGTCGTGGTCGCGGCCGAGGAGAAGTTCGGGGTCAAGATCCCGGACAACGAGGTGCAAAACCTCAAGACCGTGGGTGACGCGGTCTCCTACATCGAGAGCAACGCCTGACCATGCCACACACAGACGTCGTCGTCACCGGGCTCGGCGCGACCACCCCGTTGGGCGGGGACGTCGCGTCCACCTGGGACGCAATGCTTGCCGGCCGCTCCGGGGTGGGTCCGCTCACCCAGGAGTGGGCACAGTCCCTACCCGTACGGATCGCGGCGCAGCTCGCCGTCGAGCCGTCCGAGAAGATCGAGCGGGTCAAGCTGCGCCGGCTCGACCGTTCCGAGGCGGTCGCGCTGATCGCCGCGTACGAGGCGTGGGCCGACTCCGGTCTCGCCGACTCCGGCCTCGACACCGAGCGGCTCGCGGTCAGCGTCGGCACCGGCATCGGCGGTGCGATGACCCTGCTCGCGCAGGACGACATCCTGGAGGCCTCCGGCCCCCGCAAGGTGTCGCCACACACCGTGCCGATGCTGATGCCCAACGGCCCGGCCGCCTGGGTCGGCCTGGAGCTGGGCGCCAAGGCCGGTGTGCACTCGGTCGCCAGCGCCTGCGCCACCGGCGCCGAGGCGATCGCGCTGGGCCTCGACATCATCCGTTCCGGCCGCGCCGACGTGGTCGTGGCCGGTGGCACCGAGGCTGTCGTGCACGCCCTGCCGATCGCCGGGTTCGCCTCGATGCGCGCGATGTCGGTGCGCAACGACGACCCCGAGCACGCCTCCCGCCCGTGGGACAAGGGGCGCGACGGCTTCGTGCTCGGTGAGGGCGCGGGCGTGGTCGTCCTGGAGCGGGCCGACCACGCCAAGGCCCGCGGGGCGAGGGTGTACGCGCGCCTGGCCGGCTCCGGCATCACCTCCGACGGGTTCGACATCGTGCAGCCCGACCCGGAGGGCGCCGGCTTCGTGCGGGCCATCCAGAAGGCGCTCGCCGACGCCGACCTGGCCGGCAAGGACGTGGTGCACGTCAACGCGCACGCCACCTCCACGCCGACCGGCGACATGGTCGAGGTCGCGGGCCTGCGCGGCGCGATCGGCGACCACGTGGTGCTGACCTCCACCAAGTCGATGACCGGCCACCTGCTCGGCGCGGCGGGCGCGGTGGAGACCATCGCCACCATCCTGGCCATCCGCGACGGGGTCATCCCGCCGACCATCAACCTCGACGACCCGGAAGACGGCCTGCTCGACGTGGCCGCACACAAGGCCCGGCACCTCGACGTCCCCGTCGCGCTGAACAACTCGTTCGGCTTCGGCGGTCACAACGTCGCGCTGCTCTTCACCCGCCCCTAATGGGAGGAAACGTCGTGACGACCACGTCTGTCAGCGCCGACTCATCCACAGTGGACTATCGCGACCCCGAAGTGCGGCTGCGCGCCCTCTTCGACACCGGGTCGCTGCGGCTGATGATGCCCCGCGACGACTCCGGTGTGCTGTGGGCCCGAGGCGAGATCGACGGCACGCCCGCGGTGGCGTACGCCAGCGACGGCACGAGGATGGGCGGCGCCATGGGCAGCGAGGGCTGCCGCCACGTCGTCGACGCGATCGACGAGGCGGTCCGCGAGCGGGTGCCGGTGCTCGGACTGTGGCACTCCGGCGGCGCCCGGCTGGCCGAGGGCGTGGTCGCGCTCGACGCGGTCGGCCAGGTCTTCGCCGCGATGGTGCGGGCCTCCGGGCGCGTACCGCAGATCTCGGTCGTGCTCGGCCCGGCGGCCGGTGGCGCGGCGTACGGGCCGGCGCTGACCGACATCGTCGTGATGGCCGGCGCGGGCCGGATCTTCGTGACCGGCCCCGAGGTGGTCCGATCGGTCACTGGCGAGCAGGTCGACATGGAGCGCCTCGGCGGCCCCGAGCCGCACGGGCGGCGCTCCGGCGTGGTCCACGTGACCACGAAGGACGACGAGTCCGCGATGATCGAGGCGCGCAAGCTCGCCCACCTGCTCGGCCACCAGGGTCGCCTCTCCCCCGCCGACGTGCCCGTGGGCGACGTCGAGGGTCACGACATGGCGGCCGCGATGCCGGCCGAGGCCAGCCGCGCGTACGACGTGAAGCCCGTCATCAAGGCCCTGCTCGACGGCGAGTCCGTGGAGCTGCACGCGCGCTGGGCGCCCAACATCGTCACCACGCTCGGCCGCTTCGCCGGCCGTACGGTCGGCGTGATCGCCAACAACCCGCTGCGCCTCGGTGGCTGCCTCGACTCGGCCAGCGCCGAGAAGGCGGCCCGCTTCGTGCGGATGTGCGACGCGCTTGGCGTACCGCTGATCGTGCTCGTCGACGTCCCCGGCTACCTGCCCGGCCTGGGCCAGGAGTGGGACGGCGTGGTGCGCCGCGGCGCGAAGCTGCTGCACGCCTTCGCCGAGGCGGTGGTGCCGCGGGTCACGCTTGTGACGCGCAAGGCCTACGGCGGCGCCTACATCGCGATGAACTCCCGCTCCCTCGGCGCCACCGCCGTCTTCGCCTGGCCCAACGCCGAGCTCGCGGTGATGGGCGCCTCCGCGGCGGTCAACATCCTGCACCGCAAAAGGCTCGCCGCCGCACCGATCGAGGAGCGGGAGGCGCTGCGCGTGCAGCTCGTCGAGGAGCAGACCCGCGTGGCCGGCGGCGTCGGCCGCGCACTGGAGATCGGTGTGGTCGACGACGTCATCAAGCCGAGCGAGACCCGCCGCCGGATCGCCGAGGCGCTTGCCGCAGCACCAGCCGCGCGCGGCGCGCACGGCAACATTCCGCTCTGACCGCGGTCATCTCCGGGGCCTGTCTTTCCTGACAGGCCCCAGAGCCCTTTGGAGAATTGAGCTACCGCGACGTCCGTCGTGGTCCGGACCGTCGCTCCCGCGGCCTCGCCCTTCGCTTTTGGTCGCGCTTAGCCCGTTTTGGCCTAAATCACGGGCGGGGGGCCAGCGAGTACACCGCCATCCGCGTGTTTTCGAAGCGCAGCTCGGCCAGTGACGCGAGATCGGGCGACTCCGGCGCGACGTCGCGGTCGACCACGAGCCACCGCACGCCACGCGCCCGCAGCGCGTCGAGCCCGGTCGCGGTCGGCGCGTCGAACGCCGCGTCGTTGGCCGCCAGCTGTGCCGGGTCCCAGAACGGCGCCCACGGTCCCAGCGGCTCGCCAAGCATGCGCGGCGCGAACGTCCAGCCCTCGATGAGCACCTGCCGCTCGGTGTACGCGCTCAGCCAGAACGACCGCGCGTCACACGAGCCGTCGGCCGCGAAGCCCTGGCAGTGCACGTTGGTGGCGACCACGTCGTCCGGGTCGCTGTGGTCGTGCACCCAGCGGGCCGCCTCGATCCGCGAAGCGGGCAGCGCGGTCACCGCGTAGGCGCCGCCGTTGGGGTATCGGTGCGCGGCCGCCGCGTCCATCACCAGGCCGGGCGCGCCCGCGACGAGGATGCCGCTCAACAGCACGGCGGAGAATCGCCGCCGCCAGAAGAGCGCGAGGATCGCGAACACGACCGCCAGCGCGAGCGCCCAGTAGAGCAGCGGCAGCAGCGGCTCGTACGGCGGATCCCCGTCGACGCCGACCGGGCCGGCGATCAGCTGCACCGCGCACAGGAGCACCCCGAACCCGACCGCGAAGGCCACCCGCGGACCGACGAGGGCCCAGCCCCACGCCGACAGGATCACGCCGAACGCGAAGCCCGCCCGCATGAAGTACTGGTTGCTGCTGCCCGGGTGCGCGGTCGCCAGGTAGAGGGCGGGCCCCACGATCGCCCCGCCGAGCAGAAACACCTGCTCCGGCGCCAGCTTCAGCCGCTGCCGCCCCGTGAGCGAGCTTGCGAGCGAACCATCAGGCTGAGCAGCTTGCGCGGGCGGCGGCTCCTCGCGAAGCGAGGAGGCTGCGACCAGCGCCACGATGCCGGCCAGCCGCAGCTGCATGTTGAGCAGGAAGGCCACGAACACGAAAACCCACGAAACGGCGCCGGAGGTGTAGGGCGACAGACCCGAGAACGCCGCCACGGACACCCCGTGGTTTTCGAACGCGAACAGGATCGCGGTGGCGAACACCTGCGCCACCACCGCCAGCCCGAGCGCGCCGAGCACCGCCCACGGCAGCCGCCGCCGGCTCACGAAAAGCACGAGCGCGGTGATCCCCAGCGCGCCGGCGACCACCGGGACCGAGCTCGCCTTCGCCCCCGTCGAGCCGGCGAGGAAGAGACCCGCGAGCACCCACTCGCCCCATCCGGAGGGCGAGCCGCGGACGATCGACGCGAGCACGCCGATCAACGGGAGCAGCAGCACCCAGCTGTACGTCATCGACGGGCTGCCCCACACGATGAACGTCGCCTGCGTGCCGAACAGCTGCCGGACCCCGTTTTCGTAGCCGAACTCGCCGATCGTGAACATCAGCACGGCGGCGCCCACGCCCACGTACGGCCGGTGGCTGATCCGCCACCCCACCACCGCGACGAGCACGACCGCGAGCGCGCACATCGCCGGCACCGCGAGCCGCAGGAAGACGGTCGGCAGGTCGACGCCGCTGACCAGCGAGGCCGCACCCATGTGCGCGAACGCGAACCAGTGGTAGTGCAGCGGCTCGCCGGCCACCTGCGGCACGTCGAGCGGCGCCTGGTGCTTGGCCGCGCCGGCGAGCGACATCTGGAACGACAGGTCGATGTACTGCGCCTGCCCCTCGGTGGTGGGCAGGATCGGGTTGCGGCTCAGGAACGACTGCCACAGGTAGGCCGTGAAGCCGGCGATCACGCCGGTCACCGCCCACGCCCACCCGGCCGGCACCGGCGTGTAGCCACGCACCACCCAGTGACGCCGCAGCCTCGGCACCGCGAGGAACGGCACGATCACCGACGCCGGCCACACCCACAGCCACCGCTCGCCGCCCAGCGACACGAACACGAACCACGCCGCCAGCTCCAGCACCAGCCCGACCACGGCGCCCACCGCGACGTCTTCGACCAGCGTGTGCGGCGTGCGGCGCAGCGCCCGGTAGACGAGCGTGCCGGGCAACACCACGGCGAACGCCGCGTACGCGGCGTATCGCACCACATCCAGGACCGGCGTCCCGGTCATAAGCAACGCGCCGGCCACGACCGCGAAGGCCACCGCCGCCGGGGTCCAGCGCCGCGTTTTCTCTGGTACGAAAGGGGTCCGTTTCGCCACGTCGACCGTGTCCGCCGAGCGGCTCTCGGTCGCGGTCACTTGAGACTGTCCATGATGGACGCTTCGTCGCTGTCTTCCACCACCGAGTAGGCCGGCCGCGCCTGCACCGCGGTGTAGATGCGGGCCACGTACTCGCCGAGCAGGCCCAGGCAGAGCAGCTGCACGGCGCCGAGGAAGAGTATCGCCACGTAGAGCGAGGGCCAGCCGGAGACAGTGGCCCCGTTGAAGTACGCGATCAGGGCGATGACCACCAGGACCCCGCAGAGCACGACGCCGGCCAGCCCCAGCCACGTGGCCACCCGCAGCGGGGCCGCGGAGAAGCTCGTGATGCTGTCGGCGGCGAGCGCGACCATGCGGGACAGCGGGTACTTGGTGCGCCCGGCCGCCCGCTCGGCCCGCTCGAACGGCACCTCGCCGCTCGGAAAGCCCAGCCAGGGCACCACGAGCCGCAGCACCGGCGCGCGCTCGGGCAGCTCGCGCAGCGCCTCCACCGCGGCCCGGCTGAGCAGCCGGAAGTCGCCGGCGTGGGCGGGCACGTCGTTGCCCACGATGCGGCGCATCAGGCGGTAGTACACGCCCGCGGTCCACCGTTTGAAAGCGGTGTCCGCTTGGCGGTCGGCGCGCACCCCGTACACGATGTCTAGGTTTTGGTCGCGCGCGAGCCGCAACATCTCGACGATGGTCTCGGGAGGGTCCTGGAGGTCGGCGTCGATCGTGGCGACGAAGCCGCCGCGGGCCCGCATGAGGCCGGCGAGCAGCGCCGGCTGGTGGCCGCTGTTGCGGCGCAGCCGCAGCACGCGCAGCTGCGGCCACTGCCGGCGGGCGGCGAGCAGCACCACCGGGGTGTGGTCGGTGCTCCCGTCGTCGACGGCCACGACCTCGTAGGGCTCGCCGAGCGCGTCGAGCACCCCGCGCAACCTGGCCACGAGCAGCGGCAGAACGGACTCTTCGTTGTACATCGGGATGACCACGGAGAGTGCCGGCTCGGACGCGACCACGCCCGCACGGTATCAGGACGAACTGGGTATTGCGGGTAACCACCGACGGGTCAGATCATGGGGCGACCGGGTCACCCCATGATCGAGCCCGTCGACGCACCTATTCGATAACCGATAGATGCACGTGATTCGTGTGCAGCTCGCTCGGGCCGCAACAGCCGCTGTACGACTTCCAGCCGCTGCTCGGCAGCCAGATCTGGCGGAACCAGATCACATAGAGCACGCCGAGCCGGCTCGAGTTCTTGATGAAGTAGTTGGCCAGGTTGTTGCCGTACGTCTTCGCCGTGCCGGAGGCCGTGCCGCCGAAGACGTCGCCCGAGTCGACGGCCCAGTCGCAGGCCCGCCCCTTCGGATGTTCACCCGAGCCGCCGCTGCGGTAGCACGAGACGAAGATCTTGAAGCCGGCACCCTTCGCCTGCTGCACCGCGTGCCAGAGGCGCGGCGTGATGCACCCGTTGCCGGAGGTCGGGTCGGGACTGATCGAGCAGCCGGAGCCACCGGAGAACCCCGAGGCGTTGGCGGTGCTGCCACTCCCGCTGGGACCGCTCGCGTTCTCGCCGCCGCCGGCGTTCTTCAACGCCGTCTCGGCCTGCTTCTTGCGGGCGGCCATGATCTGCACCTGCTTCTGCTGCTCGCGGATCTCGTTGTCGATCGCGAGCTTGGCGCGGCTCACCTCGTCCTTCGTGTCGAGCAGGTCGCGGAGCTTCTTGTCTTCGGTCGCGGCCAACGAGTCGAGCGCGGCGGCCCGGTCGATGAACCCCTCCGGCGAGGTGCTGTTGAGCATCGCGGAGATCGGGCCGAGCCGGCCGCGGCGGTAGGCCGCGTTGGCCACCTCGCCGATGACGGCGGTCTTGGCGGCCAGGTCGCGCTCCAACTGAGCCAGCTGGGTGGTCAGCTCCTGCTGGCGCTTCTTGGACTTGTTCAACGTGTCCTGCGCGGCGACGAAGCCCTTGCTTGCCGCGTCGAGCTGCTCGCGCAGGGTGGCGGTGCCACCCTCGTCGTCGTTGGGTGCGGCGGTCGCCGGCCCCGCTGGTGAGCCGATCAGCGCGAATGCCGCGGCGAGCAGCACCGCGACGAGGCCGACCCGGCTGCGGGCATGACCCATCAACCATCCTTCCAGTCAGCCGCCTACCGAGTTAGCTGACGGGTTCGGGACGGAAGACTCCCTACCGCTGTCGCGGATTCACCCCAGTGGATCGGTGGTTCCCCGGCTCGCCCGAGGGCGACTCGGCGGCGGCCAACACCGGCGCCGGGGGGCGCCGCCGGGCGTTGACCGGAGCCGAGAATAGCGGCTTTCCATTGATGTGCCCACTGTTGTACCGATCGTGATGAATCAAGTACGCCCTGCTCAGGGCCGTTTTCACCACGTCGTGGGGTGGCAGTCACCGGGTCTCGGCTCGACCTGGAGGGTGGCGTGCCCGATGTCGAAGTCGTCGTGCAGCGCCTCGCGCGCGGCCACGAGCACCGGCCCCACCTGCGCGGATTCCTCCAGCGTGAGGTGCGCGGAGGCGACGTCCATGCCCGAGGTGAGCGTCCAGACGTGCAGGTCGTGCACGTCGCACACGCCCGGCACGGCGGCGAGCCGCCGCCGCACCTCGGTCACGTCGAGGTGCTCGGGCGCGGCCTGCACGAGGATGCGCACGGCCGCGCGGGCCAGCCGCCACGTGCGGGGCAGGATGAAAAGGCCGACGGCGACCGCGATGATCGGGTCGGCGTAGGACCAGCCGGTCAGCCCGATCACCGCCGCCGCGACGATCACGCCGACCGAACCGAGCAGGTCGCCGAGCACCTCGAGGTAGGCGCCGCGCACGTTGATGCTCTCCCCGGCGCCCGAGCGCAGCAGCCCGAACGCGACGAGGTTGGCGGCAAGCCCGGCGACGGCCACCACGAGCATCGGGCCGGCGGGCACGTCGGGCGGGTCGCCGAAGCGGCGCACGGCCTCGACCAGCACGTAGATCGCCACGCCGAAGAGGAGGACGGCGTTGGCGAGGGCGGCGAGCACCTCCAGCCGGTACAGCCCGAAGGTGCGTTGCGGGTCACCGGCCGCTGTGCCGGCGCGGGCGGGCGTCGCGGCGGCGGACGCAGCCCAGATAGCCGCGAGCGCCATGCCGATGCCGAGCACGTCCGTGAACATGTGGCCGGCGTCGGAGAGCAGAGCCAGCGAGCCGGTGCGCAGGGCGGCCACCGCCTCGATCACCATGAAGGCCGCGAGCAGGGCGAACGCGGCCCACAGCCGCGCGCGGTGGCGCTCGCCCGCGCGCAGGGCGGTCCCGCCGTGATCGTGTCCGGCACCCATGGGCACAAAATATATGCTGACATTGCTATGTATGCAAACATGGCACTGGCAATCAGTGTCATCCAGCGTTCATGAGTAATTGAGCGTTCAATTCGAACCGGTTGGGAAAGACGTACGTGAATTCTGATGTGGACCGATCGCAGGGAGTACCCATCGTGCTGACAAGACGAGCCCTGATCACCTCATCCGCCGCCGCGGCCCTGACCGCGGCCACACTCACCGTCCCGGGCGCGGCCAGCGCCCACGGCTCCGGCCACCGGCTCTTCCCCGACTCCATCCCGCTGCCGAACGCGTTCCAGCCCGAGGGCATCGCGATCGGGCGGGCGCCGTTCGCGTACTTCGGCTCGCTCGCCAACGGCGACATCTACCGCGCCAACCTGGCCACCGGGCAAGGGAAGATCATCTCCACCGGCCCCGGCACCCCGTCGGTGGGTCTCAAGATCGACGACCGCGGGCGGCTCTTCGTCGCCGGTGGCGCCGCCGGCGACGGCCGCGTGGTCGACACGCACACCGGCCGCATCCTGGCGTCGTGGACGTTCGCGACCGCGCCGACCTTCGTCAACGACGTGGTGCTGACCCCCAAGGGCGCGTTCTTCACCGACTCCAACCAGCCGTTCCTCTACAAGGTGCCGCTGAGCCTGCGCGGCGAGCCGGTCAAGCTCCCGCTCACCGGCGACCTCGTCTACCAGGCCGGCTTCAACGTCAACGGCATCGCCCGCACACCCGACGGCCGCGGCCTGCTGGTCGTCCAGTCCAACACCGCCACGCTCTTCCGGGTCGACCCGGACACCGGCGTGACGAAGGCCGTCGACCTCGGGGGCTACGCGCTGACCAACGGCGACGGGCTGCTGACCATCGGCCGCACGCTGTACGTGGTGCAGAACCGCACGAACCAGGTGGCCGTCTTCGCGCTCGACAAGCGCGGCCTCAGCGGGCGGCTCACGGGCACGCGCACCAACCCCAACTTCGACGTGCCCACGACCGTGGCCGCCTTCGGCGACCGCCTCTACCTGCCGAACGCCCGCTTCGGCGTGGTGGTGACCCCCGACACCACCTACAGCGCCAACGTCGTCAAGCGCTGAGTGGCTCGGGAGAGGGCGACATAGAGCGTCCGTGCGCCGGCGTCGGTCCTTATCTCTTCGGGTGAGACGAGGACCACGCCGTCGTACTCCATGCCCTTGGCCTGCAGGCTCGTGACCACCTGAAGGCGGTCGGTGGGCAGGCCGGCCACCCAGCCGGCGACCTCGTCGCGGCGCGGCACCGGCGTGATCACGCCGACCGTCCCCTCCACGTCCGCGAGCAGCCGCTCGGCGGCCTCGCGGGTCGCGCCGGGCAGGTCGGCCGCGGACACCGTCAGCTCCTCCGGCGGTACCCCGGTCGAGCGCACCGCCCGCGGCAGCGTGATGTCCGGCGACACCTCGCGGATCACCTTGGCCGCCACCGCGAAGATCTCCGACGAGTTGCGGTAGTTGGTGGTGAGGGTGAACTCGTGCCGGCGTCGCCCGCCCAGCGCCTTGTCGCGCGCCCGGGACAGCTCGGCCGGGTCACCGGTCCAGGCGGTCTGCGCGGGGTCGCCGACCACGGTCCACGAGGCGAGCCGCCCGCGCCGCCCCAGCATCCGCCACTGCATCGGCGAGACGTCCTGCGACTCGTCGACCACCACGTGCGCGTACTCCCGGTAGTCGTCCGGGCGGCGCACCGCGGCCGCGCGGGCCGCGCGCTGCCGGTCGGCGTACGTGCTCACCTCGCGCACCCCGTCGACCACGTGGAACGGGTCGCGCTGGCGCTTGGCCGGCTGGGGTGGGCGGCCGAGCATCTCGTCGAGCTCGTCGAGGAGCGCCACGTCCGCCACGGTCGGGTCGCCGGGGGCGAAGGCGCCGCGGAGCAGCGCCATCTCCGCGGGGGTGAGGATCCCTACCGTGTACGAGCGGAGTCGCGCCGGGTCGGCCAGCCAGGCCAGCACGTGCCGGGGCGCCAGCCGGGGCCACCACGCCTTGAGGAACTCGCGGAAGTCGGTGCGCTCGGCGAGCTCGTCTTCGAAGTCGGCCTGCGCCGGCAGCCCACCGATCTTGTGGCGCTGGGCCTGCGCCCACAGCGCGTCGAAGAGCCCGTCGATGCCGGCCCGGCGCACCTCGTTGCGGCGGGCGCCGCGGGGCAGCGCGCGGGAACGGATGGCGTCGAGCTCCGGGCGGTTGAGCCGGAGCAGGTCGCCCCGGTAGAGCATGCGCAGCTCGGTGGGCGCGCCCGGCACCGCGTCGCGGACCGCGCGCTCCAGCACGCGGCGCATCCGCAGCGAGCCCTTCACGGAGGCGACGGCGGTCGGGTCGGTGCGGGTGGCGGTCACGCCCTCGACGATCGTGCCGAGCGAGTGCAGCGTGGCGGCGTCTTCACCGAGGGAGGGAAGCACCGATGCGATGTACTCGACGAACACCGACGACGGCCCGACCACCAGGATGCCGCCGCCGGCGAACCTGGAGCGGTCGGAGTAGAGCAGGTAGGCCGCGCGGTGCAGCGCGACGGCGGTCTTGCCCGTGCCCGGGCCGCCCGAGACGACGGTGACGCCCGAAGCGGGTGAGCGGATCGCCTGGTCCTGCTCGCGCTGGATGGTGGCGACGATGTCGCGCATCCCCCGGCCGGTGGTGCGGGCGAGCGTGGCCAGCAGCGCGCCGTCGCCGACGACCCGCATGCCCTCCGGCGCGGCCTCGGGGTCGAGCAGGTCGTCTTCGATGTTGGTGACCTTCTCGCCGCTCGACTGGATCATGCGGCGGCGCACCACACCTCGCGGGTCGGCGGCCGTGGCCTGGTAGAACGCCGCCGCGGCGGGGGCCCGCCAGTCGACCACCAGGGGCTCCGCGGCTTCCCCCCCCCCCCCCCCGCGGCCCCCCCGCCACACCCCGCCCCCCCCCCGGGCCGGGCGGGCGGAGACGAGGGCCCCCCCCCCC
>Ga0081539_10000668_pt1 | contig 68754 bp, 77 predicted proteins | sample TabmetS4T2R2_FD_71023 | JGI IMG/M metagenome (GOLD analysis project Ga0081539, IMG submission 71023) | Tabebuia heterophylla rhizosphere microbial communities from the University of Puerto Rico - S4T2R2 | ecosystem: Host-associated > Plants > Roots > Rhizosphere ...
ACGCGCCATTGAGGGTTATCCGGCGCGTCTCGCGCCGCGTGAGTTCTACGCGAAGGGCAACTACTACTCGCTCACGCGCCGCTCGCCTTTCTCTCGCCTGGTGTATCCGGTTCCCGAGCCCGGCGGCCTTGGCGTGCATGTGACACTGGATCTCGCCGGACAGGCGCGCTTCGGGCCGGACGTCGAATGGGTCGAGCGCATCAACTACGACGTCGATCCGCGCCGCGCCGATCGCTTCTATGCCGCGATCCGCCGTTATTGGCCGGGACTTGCCGATGGCGCGCTTGCGCCCGGCTATGCCGGCATCCGGCCGAAGACCACCGGGCCGGGCGAGCCCGCCTCCGACTTTGAAATCCAGGGACCGCGCAAACACGGCGTGCCCGGACTCGTGCACCTCTATGGCATCGAGTCGCCGGGCCTTACCGCGAGCCTCGCGCTCGCGCGCCTCGTGCGCGAGGAACTCGGCTAAGATCGGCTCCCCAAGGAGGAAGCATCGCATGCTGATCAGGACGCTCATCGGCGCGGCTGCCCTTTCGTTCGCTGTCGCGGCGCCGGCGCAGACCAAATGGGACATGCCCACGCCGTATTCCGACGGCGAATTCCATACGAGAAACGTGCGCGCCTTCGTCGAGGACGTGCAGAAGGCCAGCGGCGGCAAGCTCGCGATCCAGGTTCATTCCAACGGCTCGCTCATCAAGCATCCGGATATCCTGCGCGCGGTCTCCACCGGGCAGGTGAACATCGCCGAGTTCCTGCTTTCGCAATTCGGCAACGAGGATGCGATCTTCGAGGCCGACAACATTCCGTTCGTCGCGGCGGGCTTCGACCCGGCGTGGCGCTTCTACCAGGCGCAGAAGCCGGTGCTCGAGAAGCACCTCGCGAGTCGGGGGCTGACGATGCTCTATTGCGTCGCCTGGCCTGGCCAGGGCATCTATACCAAGGAGCCGCTGAAGAGCGTCGCCGATCTCAAGGGCACGAAGTTCCGCACCTATAGTCCGCTCACCGCGCGCCTGGCCGAGCTCCTCGGCGCGAGCCCGACGGTCGTGCAGGTGCCCGACGTGCCGCAGATGTTCGCGACCGGTGGCATCCAGGCGATGATCACTTCTTCCGCCACCGGCACTTCGACCAAGGCGTGGGAGTTCGTCAAGAACTACTACAACACGAGCGCCTTTCATCCGAAGAACACGGTCGTGGTCAACACGCGAGCGCTGATGCGGCTCGGCAAAGACGAGCAGAAAGCGCTGCGCGAGGCCGCCGCAACGGCGGAGAAACGCGGCTGGGAGCTCGCCAAGGAGCGCGAGAAGGAAGCGAACGACACGCTTGCCAAGAACGGCATGACCCTCCACGAGCCCGACAGCGCCATGAAGGCGGCGTACGCCAAGGTCGGTGACCAGATCCTCGCCGAGTGGCTGAAGAAAGCCGGGCCCGAAGGCGACCAGCTCATCAAGGCATACCGCTCCGGTAAATAGGAGGCAGGGGGTGAGAAACAACTTACCCCCCGCACCCCCCTCTTTCGCGAGGCGGTTCCTCGACCGCCTCTACGGCGCCGCCGGCGTCGCCGCCGCGATCGCCATGGTGGTGATCTGCGTCCTGATGCTCGCGCAGGCGGCGGGCCGCGAAGCCGGCATCCTGCTCCGCGGCGCCGACGACATCGTTGCCTGGCTGTGCGCCGCGTGTGCCTTTCTCGCGCTCGGCCACACCTTCCGCCACGGCGACCTCGTGCGCGTCGGCGTGTTTCTCGACCGCTTGCCCGAGCGGCTGCGCTGGCACGCGGAACTCTTCGCCCTCACAGTGACGGCGCTCTTCGTTGGCTACATCCTCTGGTCGGTCACGCGCTTCGTCTACGACAGCTGGCAGTTCAAGGAAGTAGCCCAGGGACTGTTGCGCGTGCCGATCTGGATTCCGCAGCTCTCGCTGCCTATCGGTATCGCGATTTTCTTCATCGCCGTGCTGGATGAGCTTGCGACCGTGCTGCGCCGGGAAAAACCGGCGTATCAGCGCGCAGAAGAAGCGCGCGCCGCAGCCGGCGATTTCTCGGAGACGCTGTGACGCCTCTCGAGTCTGCGGCCGTGTTGTTCGTCCTACTGCTCGTGCTGCTGATGGGCGGCGTCTGGATCGCCATCTCGCTCGCCGCGGTCGCGTGGTTCGGGCTGCACTTCTTCACCAGCACGCCGCCCGACGTGAATCTCTTCCAGTCGTTCTGGGGCTCGAGCGCCTCGTGGACGCTCGCGGCGTTGCCGCTCTTCGTCTGGATGGGCGAGATCCTGTACCGAACGCGCTTGTCGGAGGAAATGTTCGAGGGACTGTCGCCGTGGCTCGGCTGGCTGCCGGGGCGCCTGATGCACGTGAACATCCTCGGCTGCGCCGTCTTCGGCACCGTGTCGGGCTCATCGGCCGCCACCTGCGCCACGATCGCCAAGGTCGCGCTGCCGGAACTGAAGAAGCGCGGCTACGACGAAAAGACCTGCCTCGGCTCGCTCGCGGCGGCAGGAACGCTCGGCATCCTGCTGCCGCCGTCGATCATCATGGTGGTGTACGCGGTCGCCGCCGAGGTGTCGATCATCAAGGTGTTCCTGGCGGGATTCATACCCGGCATCGTGCTCACCGCGCTCTTCTCCGGCTACATCGTCGTCTGGGCGCTCGCCAATCCCGAAAAGACGCCGAAGGAGGCCGCGCATTATACGTTGGGCGAGAAGCTTTATCGCAGCCGGTTGCTGGTGCCCTGCATTCTGCTCATAGTCTTCATCGTCTGGGTAATGGTGATCGGCTGGGCGACCGCGACCGAGGCGGCGGCCTATGGCGTGCTCGGCGCCCTCGCCATCGCCTGGTGGTCGGGCGGGCTCAACTGGGCGACCTTCTCCGCGAGCGCAATGGGAGCGACGCGGCTATCCTGCATGATCCTTTTCATCCTCGCCGGCGCGAGCTTCCTCTCCTCGTGCATGGCGTTCACCGGCATTCCGCGCGTGCTCGCCGAATGGGTGGCATCGCTCAACCCCAACCCCTACGGCCTGATCGCCATCCTCGCGCTGGTCTACATCGTCCTCGGCACCGCGCTCGACGGCGTGTCGATGATCGTGCTCACCACCTCGGTCGTCATCCCGATGGTGGAGAAGGCAGGCTTCGATCTCGTCTGGTTCAGCATCTTCATCGTGCTGCTGGTCGAGATCGCCGAGCTGACGCCGCCGCTCGGCTTCAACATCTTCGTGCTGCAAACGATGACCGGCCGCGACTCGAACTACGTCGCTTGGGCCTCGCTGCCCTTCTTCTTCATGATGGTGCTATGCGTCGTGCTGATCACCGTGTTTCCATCGCTCTGCACCTGGCTGCCCGACGTTCTGGTTGGCGCTACGCGTCGATAAAGAGGGGTCAGAGCAAGTTTTCGGTAACAACTTTGCGCGGACGGCCGCGCTGTGGCGGCCGCACCGACCGCCCGAGCTGCGCTTCCGGCTGCTGCATGAACCCCTCGGACCCGCGCGCCGAATCAGTGTTTATAGCGGTACGGATTTCGTCGAGCACGCGGTCTTCGAGCGGTAAAGCGAAAATCGAATGGAAAACGGCGCGACGCTCGTCAGAACTCGCTCCGAGAGCGTCATATTGCGGATAGGGCGTAATTACCCGGTCCACGCAGGTGCCGACGCAATGCCGCGTGGCTTGACCCAACTTGTTAAAGGAAAATCGCTCTGACCCCTTTTCGGAGTCAGCCGAGCACCATATGACGCACGAGGCGCCGAGTCCACTGCGCGTGCGCGACGTAGCGCGGCAGGAGATGCGGATCGGCATTGCCGTTGATGGTGCCGGGCTCAATCGTGACGGCGCAGCGGTAATGGCGCCGCGCACTTTCGACCACGCTTTCGTTCAGATCGCCATTCGGGTAGCAGAAGACCGTCACCGGCCGCTCGAGGCGCGTCTCCAGGGCTTGGCGGCTGTCGCGCGTCTCGGCTTCGGTCTCCTCAGGGCTGAGCGAAGTCAGGATCGGATGGCTCATGGTGTGCGAGCCGATCGTCACGACGCGCGGATCGAGGCGGGCAAGCTCTTCCCAGCTCGCAAGATCGAACTGCTCGCGCTGCTCGCGCGAGGGCTTGAAGTCCGGGGTGGCGGCGCGGATCGCCTCTTCCACGCGCCGGCGCGCAGCGATCTTGAGCGTCTTCAGCCAGACGATGAAGTCTTCAACCTCGCTCGGCCCGCCGACGAACGCCGCGAGTTCCGCCAGCGCCGGTGCCGAGAGAGTCTTCAGGCGCTCGCGCGCCTCATGGTTCCAGAGCCACGCGCCACGATCGATCAGGCCTGGGCAGACGAAGAATGTCGCGGTGAGGCCGAGCTTGCGCAAGATCGGGTACGCCACCTCGACGTTGTTACGCAGGCCATCGTCGAAGGTGAGTGCCGCGCGCGCGCGACCATTCTTGTGGCGGCCGGTGGCGATGTCCTCCAGCGGCACGACCGGGAACGCGAGGCTTATCAGCCGCAGCTGCCGCTCGAGCGCCGCGGCGTCCGCCGCCGGCGTGCCGTGGTACATCAGAATGCGATCGTGTGCGAGGCCCAGCACGGCGTGAATTGTTCCACCGGCCTTGCTCTTAGAATGCTCGCGTGTCTAGTCCGATCTACCTAACGGACGAGATCCGCCGCATCGAACGCGAAGCGCACGACACGGTGCCGCCACTCATGGAGCGCGCCGGCGCCGCCGCCGCGGAGCTGGCCGCGCGGCTTGCCTTCGAGAAGAAGGATGTCCTGGTACTCGCGGGTCCTGGAAATAACGGCGGCGATGCGAAGATCGCCGCCGCGCGTCTCGAGGAACGGTTCTACCGCGTAAGCCTCGTGACGCGCTCCGATGAGTTGCGCGAGGCCAATTGGGCGCTGGTGATTGACGGCCTGTTCGGCATCGGACTTGCGCGCGACATCGATGGCGACTATGCGCGCCTGGTCGATTACGCGAACCGCCAGCGCTGCCCGGTGCTCGCGCTCGATATTCCGAGCGGACTGCAATCGGACACCGGCCGCGTCATGGGCCGCGCCGTGCGCGCCACGCACACCCTCACCTTCATCGGCCTGAAGCCCGGCCTGCTGACGCTCGACGGCCCCGACCATTGCGGCGAGATCACCGTCGCCGAGCTCGGCCTGCCGCCACGGAAGATGAACGCCTGGGTCGCCTCGCGCGAGCTCTTCGAGTCAGTGCTCAGGCGCCGCCCGCGCAATTTCCACAAGGGCATGGCGGGCTCGGTCGCGATCCTCGGCGGCGCGAGCGGCATGGCAGGCGCGGCGCTCCTTGCCGGGCGCGCAGCGCTCAAGCTCGGCGCCGGACGCGTCTATGTCGGGATGCTCGATCCGACGCTGCCGGTCGATCCGGGTGCGCCCGAGCTCATGTTGCGGCACGCGGACGATGCGCTCGGCCTCGACCTCGAGGCGCTGGTCATAGGACCGGGCATCGGCGACAGCGAGCGCGCCGAGACGCTACTCGGCGCGGCGCTCGCGAGCGAACTGCGGTGCGTTCTCGACGCGGATGCGCTCAATCTGATCTCGGAAAACGCGGACCTGCGCCGCGCCTGCGCACGCCGCAGCGCCGAGACGATCGTCACGCCGCATCCAGCGGAAGCCGGAAGGCTGCTCGGCAGCAGCACCGCCGCGGTGCAGGACGATCGCGTCAAGGCGGCGCGCCTACTTTCGCAGAACCTCAACGCGCACGTGGTGCTGAAAGGCAACGGCACTATTCTGGTCGCGCGCGACGGGCACTGGTTCGTGAACCGGACCGGCAATCCGGGCATGGCGAGCGCCGGCATGGGCGACGTGCTCGCCGGCATGCTCGGCGCGCTCCTCGCGCAGGGCTATAGCGGCGAGAGCGTGCTCGTCCTCGGCACGCACCTGCACGGCGCCGCGGCCGATGCGCTCGCCGCGAGCGAGGTCGGTCCCGTCGGCATGACGGCGAGCGAAGTCAGCGACGCGGCGCGGCGCATCTGGAACGAATGGCTATGAACCTCATCACCGAACTCGTCATCGCGAACCGCATCCTGGCGAATGAAGAAGTGGTCGATGCCTACGGGCACGTGAGCGTGCGAAATCCCGAGGCGCCGGAGCGCTTCTTCCTCGCGCACTCGAAGAGCCCGGCGCTCATCGAGGCCGCCGACATCGTCGAGCACACGCTCGACGGCCAGGCGCTCGCCAAGGAGCCGCGGCCGCTCTACCTCGAGCGCTTCATCCACGCGGCGATCTACGAGGCAAGGCCCGACGTCATCGCAGTGGTGCATGCGCACGCGGAGGATGTGCTGCCCTTCACCATCAGCAAAGCGGAGCTGAAGCCGGTGATCCACTCCGGCGCGTTCATCGGCGCCGAGGTGCCGGTATGGGACATCGCCGAGCGCTTCGGCGATCGTACCAATCTGCTCGTCACCAACATGGACCAGGGACGCGATCTCGCGAAGACGCTTGGGCCGCGCAACGTGGCGCTGATGCGCGGCCATGGCTTTGCCGCCGCAGCGCGCTCGCTCATCGATGTGGTGCGCATGTCCGTGTACCTGCCGAGGAACGCCCGCGTGCAGCACAAGGCGATGCAGCTCGGCGAGCTGAAGCCGCTCAGCCGTGGCGAGATCGACGCGCGCGCAGCCGGGCCGGGCTACAAGCCGCAATCGCCCGAGACGCAGCGCGCCTGGCAATACTGGGCCGAGCGCGCCGGCTGCGGCGAGCTGCTGAAAAAGCGCTAGCGTTTCAGCACCCGGCGCACGCCGCCGGCCGGATCCGGCAGGTCGCCGGCGTAGCGCGGGATCAGATGTACGTGCACATGCATGCGCGACTGTCCCGCCACTTTGCCGATGTTGACGCCGACGTTGTAGCCATCGGGCGAATGCTTCGCCTGAATCAGGCGGCGCGCCTCATTCAGGAGCGCGAGCACCGCCGCCTGCTCTTCCGCCGTCATGTCGAAGAAATCGGCGATATGCCGGCGCGGCACGACGATCACGTGGCCCGGCGCGAGCGAGTTGCTGTCGTAGCGCGCATAGGCCGCGGCGTTGTCCGCCAAAACTTGTGCCGGAACGCACAGTTCGCAGTCCATCGCTGTTAAAGGCGCTCCTGCAGGAATTGCAGAACGAGGATCTCGTCGCGGCGCAGCGCCGCGCTGCGCGCGCGCCGCGTGCGGCGCTCGAGCTCCGGTTGCGGAATGGTCTCGCCCATGAAGTACGCCTGGATGAGCGCCGGATGGACATAGTATTTGCGGCACACGGCGCGCGTGTTGCCGAGGCGCTCGGCGACCGCGTCGATCGCGGCGATCACGTTGCGGTTCGCCTCGCTGCGGCTCGCCGGCGCGCCGCGCTCACGCAGTTCCCTCGCGGCGAGCATCGTGCCGCCCCAGGTGCGGAAGTCTTTCGCGCTGATGTCACGCCCGGAGATCGCGCGCAGATAGTCGTTCACGTCGTCGGAGGAGATCAGGTGGCGGCGGCCGCCGCTGTCGCGATACTGGAAGAGCTCCTGGCCAGGCAGCTCGCGACAGCGCTGGATGATGCGCGCGAGGCGCGGATCGGCGATGGCAATGGTGTGCTCGACACCGCTCTTGCCGCGGAAACTGAAGCGCAGCATGGCGCCGTCGATGCTGAGATGCCGGCGGCGCAGCGTCGTGAGCCCATAGGAGCGGTTCTCGCGCACGTATTCGTCGTTGCCGACACGGATCAGCGTCTTGTCGAGCAGGCTCACCACGGTGGCGAGGATCTGCCGACGGCTCAGGTCCGGCGCGCGCAGGTCGCGCTCGAGGCGCTCGCGCAGGCGCGGCAGCACCTCGCTGAATTCCAGCATGCGCTGGAATTTCGACTGGTCACGCGCGGCGCGATAGTCGGGGTGGTAGCGATACTGCTTGCGGCCGCGCGCGTCCGACCCGGTTGCCTGGATATGGCCGTCGGGGTCGGGGCAGATCCAGACGTCGGTCCACGCCGGGGGGATGGCGAGCCGGTTGATGCGCTCGCGGGCATCGCGAGCGGTGATGCGCTCGCCGCCGGGCGCGTAGTACGCCCAGCCGCTGCCGACGCGCCGGCGCGTGATGCCGCGCAAGCCATCGGTCACGTATTTCAGCCCCACTCGGGCGGCGGCCGAGCGCGACTCGGGCCGTTCGACGCGCGTCACGTCAGGGTTCCTTGTCCACGCCGGGCACCGCGTCGAGCGCGTTCACCCAAGGCAGGGCCGAGCGGCACCAGATCTGCATCTTTGGCGCGAGGATCGCGCGCTCGTCGATCGTCCCCACGCGCAGGTTGAAGACCTGAGGGTTCTCGGCCGCACTGGCATAGATGCGGGTAGCGCAGACCGGGCAGAAGGCCTGCGCGCGACGATTGCCGCTCTCGGCCGTCTTCACGTAAATGCGCGGCTCGCCGCTCAAGCGCAAATGCTCCCGCCGCACCGGCGCATAGACCGAGAAGGCGGCGCCCGTCAGGCGCTGGCAATCGGTGCAATGACATACGCCAATCGTGGCCGGATCGATCTCGGCTTCATAGCGCAGATTTCCGCAATGGCAGCCGCCGTGCACCTTCATCGCGGCCTCAGTCGCATCGGTAGAACGCCTCGCGGCTTGCGCGGCTGATCGCCTCGAGATCCTCCGGATCGGAGGAGTGGCGAAGGCGCGGCTCGAGTTCGGCGAGCCGCTTCTCGCGCCGCGCCGTCGCCGGATCGCGGTTCAGCCTGGCGAAGCGCTGTCGCAGTTCCTTCGTCTCGCGGTGCTCGGCTTCGGCGAGCACGATCTCGCGGCGGAGCTTGCGCTTCTCGCACTGCACCGGCTCGAGTTCCTTCGAGAGGGCGATGAACTCGCGCGCCTCGCTGCTGAGCGCGTGCGCGCCGGAAACCATCGCGACAAGCGCGCAAAACAAGAGGGCGGTGGCGGGCGACGCGTTCAAGCGGCCTTGATCTTCGCCTTCAGCTCCGGATAGGGATAAAGCATGTTGAGCGCCACCGACTGCCCGCTTGCCTGCACGATGCGCACGTGCTCGCGCCGCAGCTCGCGCGCGTGCCGCACGCCGCAGGAGTGCGCGATCATGTCGATCTCCCTGTTCATATTCGTCGCGTAATTGGCGACGCGCAGGTATTTCTCCTCGACCACGAGGGCGCGCTGCAGGCGCTTGTTGTGCGTGGTGACGCCGGTCGGGCAGGTGTTCTGGTGGCAGCGCAGGGCCTGGATGCAGCCGAGCGAGAACATGAAGCCGCGCGCGGTGTTGACGAAGTCGGCGCCGACACAGAGCGCCCAGGCGGCCTTCGCCGAGGTGACGAGCTTGCCTGAGGCGACGACGCGCACGCGGCTGCGAAGCCCGGTCTCGAGCAGCGCGTCCACCACGCGGGGAAGCGCTTCCTCGATGGAGAGGCCCATGTGATCGGCAAGCGCCTGCGGCGCCGCGCCCGAGCCGCCCTCGCCGCCGTCGATCACCAGGAAGTCCGGCGCGAACTCGAGGCCGCGCCGGTGGACGAACTCCGCCATCTCGTTCATGAAGCGCCAGCCGCCCACCGCGGTCTTGACGCCGATCGGCTTGCCGGTGAGGTCGCGCATCCACGCGATCCTCTCCAGGAGCTCGCTCATGTTGGAGATGTCGCGATGCCGATTGGGGCTGATCGAGTCGCGGCCCTCGGGGATGCCGCGGATGTGCGCGATCTCGGGCGTCACCTTGCGTGCGGGCAGCACGCCGCCCTTGCCGGGCTTCGCGCCTTGCGAGAGCTTGATCTCGAAGGCCTTCACCACCCGGGCGAGCTCGAGCAACCGATCGTTCGAGAGATTGCCCTGCGCATCGCGCACGCCGTACTTGGCCGTGCCGATCTGCATGATCACGTCGCAGCCGCCCTCGAGGTGGTAGGGCGCGAGGCCGCCCTCGCCGGTGTCGAGCCAGCAGCCGGCAACGGCCGCGCCGCGCGAGAGCGAGCGCACCGCGGGCCCCGAGATCGCCCCGAAGCTCATGCCGCTGATGTTGACCAGCGAGCGCGCCTCGAACGGATCGCGGCAGTAGCCCTCGCCCAGCACCAGCGACGGCGTCGGCAGGCGCTCCTCCTCCAGCACCGGGAAAGGATGGTTGACGAAGATCAGCGCGCCGGGCTGATGCAGATCGTAGGTCGAGCCGAAGCCGATGACGCCGCCCTCGTTCTTCGCCAGGCGATACACCCAGCCGCGGGTCGCGCGGTTGAAGGGCATCTCGTCGCGATCGCCGGCGAAGAAATACTGGCGGAAATATTCGCCGAGCTGCTCGAAGAAGTACCGCAGGCGCCCGATCACCGGGTAGTTGCGAAGCACGCTGTGCTTTTTCTGCGTGATGTCGCGCACGAAGAGAAACACCAGCGCGCCGACGATCACGAGCGCGACGAGCGTTCCCAGCCCGTACGACAGGACGTCCTTCAGCATTGCCCCCTTACCGCCTCCCAGCCGCCTCCCAGCCCTTAGCGCGGCTTCCCGCGCTCCCCTAGCTAGGGCAATGATACCCCGCGCTTCAACTCGTCTTCAGTGGCGGCCCGTACGGTAAGTATTACAACGGAGAAGCGCAGCGCCATGCCGGCGAGCGGATGATTGGCATCCATGACGACGCTACCGCCCGCAACATCGGTCACGGTGTAGATGCGCTCGTCCTCCTCGATCTGCATGCCGACGGTGAGCCCTTCGCCATAACGGCCAAGCGGCTCGACGCGCAGGAGCTGGGGATCGTATTCGCCGAAGGCCTGCTCGGGCTCGAGCTGCAGCCGCACGGATTCGCCGGCGCCCTTGCCTTCCAGCGCCTGCTCGAGCGCGGGCAGCATCTCGCCGAAGCCGCCGTGCAGGTAAGCGAGCTCTGAGGGCGGGGAAAGCTCGACGCCTTGAGCGTCGGCGAGCGTCATGCGCACGCCGACCACCGTATTGCTCCCTACGACCACGATAGGAGCTGCGCGCTAGGCGCGCAGGCGCTTGATGAGGTCGTACACCTCGGCCGCATGCCCGCGCGGGTTGATGCCGTAGGCGACGTGCCGGAGGACGCCCTTCTTGTCGACGATGAAAGTGGAACGCACCAGGCACTCGCGCCGGGACCCGGCCTCGTCCTGCTTTTCCTGCAGCACCCCGTACTTGCGGCACACCTCGCCCTCGGTATCGGAGAGCAGCGCGATGGTGACGCCGTGACGGTCGCGGAAGTCGGCGTGCGTCAGGCAATCGTCGCGCGACACACCGAGCACCACGCAGTCGTGTCTTCCGAACTGCTCCTCGTGGTCTGAGAAATCGGTCGTGACCAGCGTGCACCCGGGCGTGCCGTCACGCGGATAGAAGTAGAGCACCACGTGCTTCTTGCCCTTGAACGCCGACAGCGCCACGGTCTGCATGTCGGCGTCGGGCAGTTCGAAGGCCGGTGCGGGTTGTCCCGGGTGCAACATCGCGAACGATTCTATTCCAAAAAATTTTTTAAATTGCAACAGCCGGCGAAGGCGCGAGGTGTAGTGTGGTCGCTACATATAATCGTCGCGGTGAATTCTTTTTTGCTCGGCGACTTGACGCCGCGCGAATTTCTTCGCCGCCACTGGCAGAAAAAGCCGCTCTTCGTACGCGACGCGCTGCCGCGCTTCGCCGGCGTGCTGGACGAGCGGGAATTGCGCGCGCTCGCCGCTCGCGACGACGTCGAGTCGCGCATCGTCGAGCGCCACGGCCGGCATTACGACACGGTGCACGGGCCCTTCGAGAATGTGCGAGCGAAGCGCCGCGACTGGACGCTGCTCGTGAGCGGCGTCAACCTGCACCACGCTGGCGCTGAGCAATTGCTGCGGGGCTTTTCGTTCGTGCCACAGGCGCGCCTCGACGACGTGATGGTGAGCTATGCGACACCGGGCGGTGGCGTCGGGCCGCACGTCGACTCCTATGACGTCTTTCTGCTGCAGGCGAACGGCCGCCGGCGCTGGCGCATCGGCCGCCGCGCGAACTGGGTGGCGAGCGCCGGCGACCTCGTCTATCTGCCGCCGGGCGTTCGCCACGACGGCGTGGCGCTCGAGCCCTGCACCACGTATTCGATCGGCTTTCGCGCCCCGCGCGGCGCCGAGCTGGGCGCGGCGTTTCTCGACTGGCTGCACGAACGCGGGCTGCCGGATGCGCGCTATCACGATCCGCGCCTCGCCCCGTCCCGCGAGCCGGCACGCCTGCCGCGCGAGATGGTGGCGTTCGCGGCGCGCGTGCTCGCGCGCATCCGCTGGACACGCGGCGATGTCGAGCGCTTCCTTGGCGAATATCTCACGGCGCCGAAGGCGCACATCGTCTTCCAGCCGCAAGCGGCGCGGCGCCTCGCCGGCCGCGTGCGGCTCGACCCGAAGTCGCAGCTCCTCTATAGCGGGCGGCGGTTCTTCATCAACGGCGACTCGTTCACCGCGACTGCGCGCGCCGCGGGGGCGTTGCGCCGGCTCGGCGATGAACGCAGCGCCAGTGCGAGCACGCTTGCCGCAGCCGGCCTCGCGAGTCTAATCTCCGACTGGCAAAGGCGCGGCTATGTCCGCGTGGAGAGCGGCTAGATGGACGACGCGAACTACGAGCGCTTCGACAGCGCCGCGGGCTTCCAGGAGGCGGTCGATCGCCTCCTCGCGCAGCCCGGGCGGGAGTTGCGCATCTTCGATCCCGACGGCGCGGCGCTCAGGCTGAACGACTCTTCGCGCGTCGAGAGCCTCGAGAGCTTCCTCGCCGCGAGCCGCACCCGGCGGCTCTATATGGTGGTGCACGACACCGACCACCTGACGCGCCACTGCCCGCGCCTGCTCGCGCTCCTCAAGCGCTATTCCCACGCGATGCAGATCAACCGCACGCAGGAGCACATTCGCGAGCTGCAGGACGCGTTTCTCGTTCTCGACTCGCAGCACTACGTGCGCCGGCCGAAAGCGAGCTTCTATCGCGGCGCGATCGGCCTCGGTGACGAGACCGAGGCGCTCGCGATGCGCAGCCGCTTCATGGAGATCTGGGACGCCTCGTTCCCGGGCATATCGAGCACCACCGTCGGCCTTTAATTCGGGGACGGAGCCCGAATTCCTATTCGGCATTTAAGGCAGCGCTACCGCCGACGCGCACGATGGCTCAGCGCAGCAATTGCCTGAAGATCATCGCGCCAATGGGTTGCCAAGCCGGCGACGCTAACGTCGGCGGCAAATCGTCGAGTTCGGGCTCCGTCCCCGAACTCAGGCTTCGCGCCAGTCGAAGCCGTCGTCCTGCGTGGCGAGGCCGATCCATGCCGGCGAGCAGCCGAGGGCGGCGGCGAGCGTGTCGCGCACGAGCTCGGGGGTGTTGTTCTGCTGCGATAGATGCGCGCCGATCACGTGCTTGAGCTTCGAGCCGTCGAGCGCCGAGACGAGGCGTGCGGCGTCCTTGTTGTCGAGATGGCCGAACGGTCCGCCGATGCGCTCTTTCAGCCAGCGCGGGTAGCCGCCGTTCCAGAGCATCTCGCGGTCGTAGTTGCACTCGAGCACCAGCGCGTCGAGCCCCGAGAGCACCTGCTCGACGTGGCGCGTGCCGATGCCGATGTCGGTTACGACGCCCAGGCGCGCCGCGCCGTCGGAGACGACGAATTGCACCGGCTCGGCGGCGTCGTGCGGCACGGTAAAGGGCAGCACTTCCATGCCGCCGATGGCGAAGCGCGACTCGCCGCGCACGACCTCGGTGCGGATGCCGTCATGGAGCTTGCCTTCGCTCTTCAGAGCCCGCAGCGTGCCGTGGGTGAGCACGACCAGGATGTTGTGCGCGGCGGCGAAGTCGAAGACGCAGCCCGCGTGGTCGCCGTGCTCGTGCGTGACCAGAATCGCGTCGATGTCGGCGGGCTCGAGACCGAGGCGCGCCAGCCGCCGCTCGGTGTCGCGCAGGTTAAGCCCGCAGTCGATCAGCACATGGGTGAGGTCCGCCTGCGCGACCAGGCAATTGCCGCCCGAGCCGCTCGCGAGCGAGGCGAAGCGCAGCAAGTTACTTTAGCTGCTCGTGCAGCAGCGCGAGAATGCGTTGCGCGGTTTTCGAGCTGTCGGCGCCGCCATCCTTGTTCAGCACGTTCACCTGGCTCGTCGTGCCCGCCTGGGTGATCTGCACCCGGTACTGCTGCGCCTTCACCTTCGAGTCGCTGGAAAACCAGCGCGACAAAAGCCCCCGGGTGTCCTTCTCGACGTCGGGATCGGCATAACGCACGAAGTACACACCCTTCTGCCGGTCGCGGTCCTCGACGGTGAAGCCGACCCGGTCGAGAGCGAGCCCGACGCGGCGCCAGACGCGGTCGAACGGCTCGAACACCTGCAGCGCCTCGGCGCCATCGACGCCCTTCCTGATCTCCGCGCGCTGCTCCTGCTGGGCGGCCGCGGTCGCGACGATGGTGCGCGCCTTTTCTTCCTGGGCGCCCAGGCGCACCATCAGGCGGCGCAGGAACTCGACCTCGAGCTCCGGATCGGGCTCGCGCGGCTGCCAGCGCGTATCGCCGGGCGCGTTGCTCGACGGATCGCGCATCGTCGTGTAGACCTCGACCATGCCGCGATGGCTGATGTAGATCTCGCTGCCCTTGCCGTCGGCCGAGCGGTCAAGGCGCGTACGGAACTTGTCGCGCTCGGAGGTCGAGTAGATCTGGTCGAGCGCCCGGCCGAGGAGCCCGCGCGCCCCGCCTTGCGGCACGCGCGCCCGGCTCTCGGCCCACTCGGTCTCCATCACACCCACCTCGGGCAGCTCGAGCTTGACGAGGAAGCCGTTCTCCTGCCAGAAGTCGCGTACCAGCGGCCAGAGCTTCTCCGGCGGCTCATCGACGACGAGCCAGCGCTGCATGCCGGCGCGCTCGATTCTCATGTGCTCGGGCTGCGGCAGCACGACCGTCGCGCCCCCGGCGAGCGGCTTCGCCTCGCGCCGCTCCGCCTCATAGCCCGAAAGGGTCGCCGTCGACTTCCCGGTCTCGGGCACCACATACCGGTTGTCGCGCGCGGGCGAAGTGAGGTCCGGCGGCACCTCGAGCGGCGGCAGCGTCGAGGCCGCCTTGTACTCGACCTTGCCTTCCAGCCACTCGTTCATCGACGAGCAGCTACCGAGCAGGAGCACGCTCGCGAGAACCGCAACCCGCTTTTGCATCAGCCGCGGCCTTCGACGACTCGTAGACCCGCCAGCGCGATGCCCGCTTCGTGCAACGCTTCGCGCACGGTATCGTGGAATTTTTCGGCGAGCGGCGAGAGCGGCAGCCGCAGCCCGTACTCGATCATGCCCATCTGCGCGAGCGCCCATTTCACCGGGATCGGATTCGCCTCGACGAACAGGCGCTGGTGCAGCGGCAGCAGCTTCAGGTTCAGCTCGCGCGCCTTCTTCACGTCGCCGACCAGCGCCGCGGCGCACATCTGGTGCATGAGCTTCGCTGCCACGTTCGCGGTCACCGAGATGACGCCGTGGCCACCGAGCAGGATCAGCGCCAGCGCGGTGGCGTCCTCGCCGCTGTAGATGGCGAAATTGCGCGGCGCGCGGCGGATCAGATCCGAGCCGCGCTCGATATTGGCAGTCGCATCCTTGATGCCGATGATGCCGGGCACCTGGGCGAGGCGCAGGACCGTGTCGTTCGCGAGGTCGGCCACGGTGCGGCCGGGCACGTTGTACAGGATCATCGGCAGGTCGACCGTCTCCGCGATCTTGCGGAAGTGCCGGTACATGCCCTCCTGCGTCGGCTTGTTGTAGTAAGGCACGACCGAGAGGCAGGCGGTGGCGCCGGCCTTCTTCGCTGATTCGGTGAGCTCGATCGCCTCGGCGGTCGAGTTGCCGCCGGTCCCGGCGATGATGGGGATGCGGCCGCGCGCGTGCTGTACGGCGATGCGGATCAGCTCCTTGTGCTCGTCGAAGTTGACCGTCGGCGACTCGCCCGTGGTGCCGACGACGACGATGCCGTCGGTGCCCTCGGCCACATGCCAGTCGATGAGATTCCTGAAGCGCGCCGGATCGAGCGATCCGTCCTCGCGCATCGGCGTAATGATTGCGACCAGGCTACCGGTGATCATGCCAACCTCTTCGGTGTCAGGGCGCGATTCTAACCTGCCCGATATTGCCGCGCGTCGCGCAAAGGCGCTGAATCACTGCCGGTTTCGGCCTTTCCACGGCGCCCTGCTCGAACGCGATGGGCGCGAGGCTCCGGAACGCTTGCAAGAGCTCGCCTTCGCGCAGCAGGAACGCTGGATTGGCCGGCCGGCCGAACTTTTCATTGCCGACCATGAACGTCTCATAGATAAGCACGCCCTCCTCCGCCAGCGCGCTTTCCAGCACCGGAAAAAGCGGACGGTGCAGATAATTCGTAACGACGATCGCCGCAAAGCGCTGTTCGCCGAACGGCCACGCCCCGCCCTCGAGGTCGGCCTGGACGAAGCGCACGCCCGGAATCTGCTGGGCATCGCGATCGACCGCGACCACTTCGAGCCCGAGCTCCGCAAACAGCAGGGAATGCCGTCCGATGCCGCAGGCGACGTCGAGCACCGGGCCGCGCGTCACGAGCTCGGCCCAGCGCCGCACCCATGCCGAGGGCGCTAGCGGCTCCTCGTGCATATCAGGCGATCGAGCATTTCCTCACCGTATCCCAGGTACGGGTCTTGACCTCGCGACCGAAGGTTTTCTCGATGAGCGACATGAACACCGCCCCGCGCGCGTGGCACATACGCCGTGAACACCTCGCCGCCCTGCACGGCGAGAATACGCGCGCCGTGCAGTTCGATGGGCAGGGAGAGCTTCGCCTCGCGCCGCTTGCGCATGAAGGTGACCACTCGTTTCGCCTCGCCGACAGACGGAAGCGGCGGAACGGATCGGACTCCACGAGCCTCGGCCTTGCGCTCGAGCGAGCGCGGCGAGGCCGCTAGTGCGCTGAACACTACATTGCCGCTCGACAGCACCGTTTTTACGTCGCCGAACCCCGAGCGTTCGAAGCAGCGCCTAAGCTTGGGCATCTTCGCATTCAGCGGACTCACGCCTCGCAGCAACGTCACATAACGCGGCATCCGCGCTCAGCGCTTCGCCTGAAGCTTCGCGGCCTGGGCGCGCAGGCGCTCTTCCTGCTCGCGCAGCTCCGGCGTGAACTCCGCGCCAAAGTCCTCGGCCTCGAACACCTGGCGGATTTCGATCTCCGCCTCGCTTCCGGGCATCGGATTGGGGCAGCGCTTGACCCACTCGATTGCCTCTTCCTTCGACTTCACCTGCCAGAGCCAGAAGCCGGCGACGAGCTCCTTCGTCTCGGTGAACGGGCCGTCGGTGACAATGCGCCGATCACCCGCGAAGCGCACGCGCGCGCCTTTGCTGCTCGGATGCAGGCCTTCACCTGCGAGCATGATGCCCGCCTTGACCAGCTCCTCGTTGTACTTGCCCATCGCCGCGAGGAGCTCCTCGCTCGGCATCTTGCCCGCTTCAGAATCCTTGCTCGCTTTCACGATGATCATGAACCGCATGTTCGCCTCCGTAGGTGGACCGCTCACTACCTGGTCGAACGGGCCGGCCGCAAATCGACAGGGGACGTTACGCCGGCCAAGCCGGCCGGGCAAATCGCTAGCGCGGCGCCGAGCGCTTGGCGCGATCGGCACGCTCGGCATGCCGCGTCACCGTCGCCACGTGCCGCACGACGTTCGGCGTCTCGCCCACGCGCGTGAGCACCTCATCGACGCCAAGCTTGAGGAGCCGTTCGCGCAGCCGCCCGGCGATGTCTTCATCGCCCGCCCAGAGACCGACGACGATCTTCGCCTGCGGTAGCTCCCGCCGCAGCCGCCGCGCGAGATATCCCGCGTAATGCGCCGCCTTCGGCGGCACCGCCGAGATGAGCACCGTGTTGCACCGGCGCTCGGCCGCGGTGCGCGCGATTTCTGCCGCGAGCGCGCGCGCGCCGACGACGCAGGCCTGCGAGGGCGGCAGGAGCTTCGCCGCCATCGAGCCTGCAATGTGATCGGCGTCGTCGTGCGCGGCAACGATGCACACCGACCCCGGCGCGGCGGCCGCCGCCGGCGGGTGCTCGAGTTCTTCGACCATGCGGCGGATGTGCTCGTAGACATAGCGCTCGCGCGCGGGCTCGAGCAGGCCTTTGCGCCGGTCGACTTCGGCGAGCCTCAGCGCCGGGATGATGATTTCGTCCAAGGTCCGTGCCGTGCCGTGCACGCTCGCATGGCCCTGGATCATCCTCGCCGCGTCCTCGTGGTCGAGGGCGAGCAGCCGCTGGTAGAAGCGCTCCTTGGGCCGGAGCACGGGGTCGGTACCGAGCAGCATGTTGAAATAGCCGAATTCCGGGATGTGCCGGCCGATCACGGCGACGCACACGGTGAGCGGTGTCGCGAGCAGGAGACCGATGGGCCCCCAGAGCCACGTCCAGAAGAGCACCGCCGCGATGATCGCGATCGGCGAGAGGCCGGCGCTCTTGCCGTAGAGCCACGGCTCGATCACATACGCGAGCAGGAGCTCGAGCACCACGAACACGCCGGCAGTCCACAGTGCCGGCGTCCAGCCGTCGGAGATGGCGAACGAAAGCGCGATCGGCATCGCGGCGGCGATCCACACGCCCACATAGGGCACGAAGCGGAACAACAAGCCGAGCAGCCCGAAGAGCAGTGCGTTCGGGATGCCGATCAGCCATAGCGCGATGCCGAAGGGAATCCCGAACATCGCGTTGACGATCAACTGCGTGCCGAGATAGCGGCTGACGCGGTACGAGGCCTCGCCCATCGCCCGGGTAGTCGCGCTGATGCGCGAGATGCCGAGCAGGCCGATCAGGCGCTCGCGCATCGCCTCGCGGTTCAGGAGGAAGAGCACGGTGAAGACGATCACCGCGAGGGTCATCGCGGCCGGCTTCGCCACCGGCGCGAGGAAATCCGCGAGCGCCTCGAATGCGCTGCCGGGCGTCTCCTTCACCGGCACGGGCGGCCGGTCGGGCGCGGCTTGTTTCTCGATGTCCTTGATCGCCTCGGCCGCCTTGCCGAGGGTGCTGCGCCGGTCGGGGTGGCGCAGCGCGTGGATCTTCTTGACGATGTTCTGACGGTACTCGGGCAGCTTCGCCGCGAGCGACACCGCCTGCGCCGTGGCGATCGCGCTCACGCCGAGAATGAGTCCGAAACCGAGGAAACTGACGATGATCGTCGCGGCGACGCGGCCGAGCTTCCAGCGCTCCAGGCGCCGTACGGCCGGGGCGAGCAGGAACGACAGCAGGATCGCGACCGCAAGCGGAACCAGCACATCGGCCGCGAGATAGAGCACCGCGGTGGCGATGACGAGCGCGATGAATGGCGAGCGCCGCGGCCGCGCGACGCTCGTGCCGGTGGCCGCCATCGCCGCTAGCTCAGACGAGCTCGAAAACGAGCAGCGAGCGCGCCGTCACCTCGTACACGTGGCCGATGTCGAAGCGGCTGCCGTCGGGCAGGTCCGGCATGTTGGTGTCTGCCACCAGCTCCCAGCACAAGCGCGAATCGTCGTCCTTGCTCGCGGCCGGCAGCTTGAACTGCACCACGTCCTGCCAGCTATTGAAGATGATCAGCAGCGTCGCCTCCTGGCCGCGCTGGCGCAGGCCGCTCTGCTGCGCGCGGCCGTCGAGCAGCATGCCGAAGCAGCGCGTGTTGCCGTCGTCCCATTGGGCCGCATTCATTTCCTCGCCGGTCGGGCTCACCCAGGTGACGTCCTTGACGCCGAGCTCCTCGTTGTACTCGCCCGAGACGAAGCGCTTCTGCCGCAGGATCGGATATTTGTGGCGCAGGCCGGTCAGCTTCTTCACGAAGCGGATCAGGCGCTCCACCGCATCGTCGGTCTTCCAGTCGAGCCACGAGAGCTCGTTGTCCTGGCAGTAGGCGTTGTTGTTGCCCTGCTGCGTGCGCGCGCGCTCGTCGCCCGCGAGGATCATCGGCGTGCCCTGCGAGAGAAGGAGCGTCGCCAACATGTTTTTCATCTGCCGCTTCCTCAGGCCCTTGACCGCGGCATCGTCGGTCGGCCCCTCGGCGCCGTGGTTCCACGAGCGGTTGTGCGAGTGGCCATCGTTGTTGTTCTCGCCGTTTGCCTCGTTGTGCTTCTCGTTGTAGGAGACGAGATCGTTCAGCGTGAAGCCGTCGTGCGCGGTAATGAAGTTGACGCTCGACCACGGCTGCCGCCCGGACTTGTTGAAGATGTCGGGCGAGGCGCAAAGCCGCGGCGCCAGCGCCTTCGGCGAGCTCTGCATGCGCCAGAAGTCGCGCACCGTGTCGCGGAACTGATCGTTCCACTCCGCCCAGCCCGGCGGGAACTGCCCCAGCTGATATCCGCCCGGCCCGCAATCCCACGGCTCGGCGATCAGCTTGACGCGCCCGAGCACCGGGTCCTGCATCGCCGCCTTCATGAAACCGTTGTAAGTGTCAAAGCCGCCCGGCTCGCGCGCGAGGATCGTACCGAGGTCGAAGCGAAAGCCGTCGACATGCATCTCCTCCACCCAGTAGCGCAGGCTGTCGGTCACCATCTGGATGACGCGCGGGTGCGAGAGATTGAGCGTGTTGCCGGTGCCGGTGTCGTTGATGTAATAGCGCTTCTTGTCCGGCATCAGCCGGTAGTACGAGGTGTTATCGATGCCGCGGAAGGAAAGCGTCGGCCCCTTCTCGTTGCCCTCGGCGGTGTGGTTGTAGACGACATCGATCACCACCTCGAGGCCCGCATCGTGGAAGCGCGCCACCATCTCCTTGAACTCCTGCAGCGTTTTCGCCGGGTCGGAGGCGTAGCGCGGATCGGGCGCGAAGAAGCCGATCGAGTTGTAGCCCCAGTAATTGGTGAGCTTGCGCTCGAGCAGGAAGGAATCGTTGATGAACGTGTGCACCGGCAGCAGCTCCAGCGTCGTGACGCCAAGCGCCTTGATGTAGGCCACGACCTCCTTGTGCGCGAGGCCGGCAAACGTGCCACGCTCGTGTTCGGGCACGGTGGGGTGCAGCTTCGTATAACCGCGCACGTGCGTTTCATAAACGATGGTGCGGTCCCATGACACGGGGCGCCATACTTTCTCGCGCTTCCAGTCGAAGTCCGGGTCGACGACCACGCACTTCGGCATGAAAGGCGCGCTGTCGCGCTCATCGAAGGTCGTGTCCTCCTCGCCCAGCTTGTAGGCGAAGACCGCCGCATCCCATTTCAGCTCGCCGATATGCGCGCGAGCGTATGGATCGAGGAGGAGCTTGTTCGGATTGAACCGGTGTCCTTCATCGGGCGCATAAGGCCCGTGCACCCGGAAGCCGTAGATCGTGCCTGGCCCGATGTCCGGCACGTAGCCGTGCCAGATCTCGTCCCGGTATTCCGGCAGCTCGATGCGCGCGGTCTCCGTCTTGCCGCCGGAATCGAACAGGCAGAGCTCCACTTTCGTGGCGTGCGCCGAAAACAGCGCGAAATTGACGCCCTTGCCATCCCACATCGCACCCTTGGGATAGGGCAGGCCTTCCTTGATCGTCGAGAGCTTCAGTCCAGGCGCGTTCATGTCGAGAAGACAATGACCCGCAAGCGGCGTGCCGTGAAGTGCGCCGAGCGGACTAGCAACAGGAACGGATTAGTGGAGTTTCTCGACCTGCGGCAAGTTGCTGGCGAGGATGGCCTTGCGCAGCGCTTCGATCGCCTCGGGACGCGGAAAGCTGCGCCGCCAAGCGAGGCCGACGCGGCGCGACGGCACCGGCCGGGCGAAGGGCAGAATGCGGATCAAATCATTGGCGCCGCTGTTGGCGTTTACCGACGTCGACGGAAGCACCGTCACGCCGACACCGCCCGCGACCATCTGTCGAATGGTTTCGAGCGATCCGCCCTCCACCGTGCGTGCGAGCGGGCTGCGGTCGCGTGCGCGCATGGTGTGGCAGAACTCGAGCACCTGGTCGCGGAAGCAATGGCCTTCGCCGAGCAGCAGCAGGCTCTCCTTCGTCAGCTCCTCCGAGGTGATGCGCTTACGCCCCTCCCACGCGTGTCCCTTCGGAATCGCCACCAGGAATGGCTCATCGTAGACGGCGCGCGTCTCGACGCCCGGCTCATCGAAGGGCAGCGCGATCAGGATCACGTCCACTTCACCGCTTTTCAGCGAATCGGCGAGGCGATGGGTGAAGTTCTCCTGGATATGGAGCTGCATCGCCGGCGCGGTGCGGCGCAGGATGGGAATCAGCTTCGGCAGTAAATACGGGCCGATGGTGTAAATCGCGCCCAGGCGCAGCGGACCGGCGAGCGGGTCGCGCCCGGCGGCGGCCAGGTCCTTGATGCGCGAGGCTTCCTCGAGCACGCGCTGCGCCTGCTCGACGATGCGCTGGCCGGCGGGCGTCACCGTCACCTCGCCCGGGCCGCGCTCGAAGAGCGTCACGCCGAGCTCTTCTTCGAGCTTCTTCACCGCCACCGACAGCGTCGGCTGCGAGACGAAGCAGGCTTCCGCCGCATGGCCGAAGTGCCGCTCGCGCGCCACCGCGACGATGTAGCGCAGCTCCGTCAGGGTCATTTCTGCCGCGAGGCGAAGTAGAGCGGAATCCCCGCCGCCATGACGATCAGCCCGGCGCCGACCGCCCAACCGAACTTCGGGCCGTAGTCGGGATTGCGCACGTAGTCGATGCTCGAATAGAGCATGTAAAGGCACGCCATGCAGAAGACGAACGGCACATGCGGATACCACGGCACGAGAAACGCCGGCTTCTCCTTGCCGCGCTCGCGCGTGAGGAAAAGGCTGGTGGCGATGAGATACATGAAGGTCCAGAAGACGGGCGACGTGTACGCCACCATGGCGTTGAAGCCATCGGGCGTCGCCGCGCCCGCGCCGACCAGCGCGAGCGTGATCACGCCCTGGAGGAGCAGTGCATTCGCCGGCGTCGAGCCGTGCGCGCGCCAGTCGCCGAGCATGCGCAGCAGGCGAAAGTCGCGCCCAAGCGCCCAACTGGTGCGCGCTCCGGTGAAGATCGCGGCGTTCATGGTGGTCAGCACCGAGATGCAGACGATGAGGGCAAGCAGCACCGCGCCCTTCTCGCCGGCGATCGCACGCATCACATCCGCCGCCACCGCCTTCGAGTCGCGCACGCCGGCGTGGCCGAGCACCGCCAGGTAGCCGAGGTTGACGACGAGGTAGAGCGCCGTGACCGCGACCACGCCCCACACCAGGATGCGCGTCATGTTGCGCCGCGCGTCGCGCACTTCGCCCGCGAGGTACGCCGCCTCGTTCCAGCCGCCGTAGGCGAGCAGGACGAAGATCATGGCGAAGCCGAAGGAGCCCGATGCGTTCGCGGCCGGCTTCGCCGCCGGCGCGCCGCCGATGGCGATCGCCGCCACCGCGAACACGACCAGCCCGGTGATCAGCACGCTCTCCATCACCTTCTGCAGCGCCTTCGATTGCAACGTGCCGGCGATGTTGAGCAGCGTGAGCACCGCCACCGTTGCGGCCGCCCAGATCGCCGAGCTGTGCTCGCCGAGCCGCCATATCTCTGAGGCGTAATCGCCGAACACGAACGCGACCGCGGCAATGGCGCCGGTCTGGATCACGGTCATGCGCGACCAGGCGAAGAGAAAGGCGACGCCGCGGCCCATGCCTTCTGAGAGAAAGACGTATTCGCCGCCGGTGTGCGGATGGCGCGAAGCGAGCTCGGCGTAGACCAGCGCGCCGCAGAGCGAGAGGGCGCCGCCGAGCAGCCAGGCGAGCAGAAAGGGCCCGGGTCCGCTGGTGGCGCCGGCCACGGTCGAGGGCGCCTTGAAGATCAGCGCGCCGATGATCATGCCGACGGTGAGGAAGATGCCGTCGCCGACCGACAGCAGCTCTAGGGGGCGCGTTTCGCGTGCCATGGGTAGACGGCCTTCTGGTCTCTGCCGGTGGAGACGGTGACTTCGCCGTCGATCGTGTCGCCGTGCGCCTGGCCGACGAAGTAGTGGTGCCATGGCCGGTTGCCGATGAGGCCGGTGATGACGAGCTTCACCTCCTCGCCGCGCAGGCGCGTGTTGCGCACTAGGAGCTCGCGCCCTTCGGCGCGCGCCTTCACCTGGAGCATCTGGTAGTGCTGCCCGATATTGAAGCTCCATGTGCCGCCGTGACGCGGCAGCTCCGCGCTCCAATCGCCGTGCACATCGGCCGGCACGATCCAGAGCTCGATCTTGGAGTTGCCGCCGACGCCGACCGGCTTCTCGGGCGTACGCATCTCGAGGGTCTCGTCGGCCGGCCAGTCGCCGATGCCGCCATCGTGCGAGACGATGCGCGTCCCCGGCTTGAGCGCCAGCAGTCGCGGCAGCAGCTTCGCATTGAAATCCGGCAGCAGGTACATAGTGACGACGCTCGCGCGCGACAGATCGGTATCGAAGATGTCGCGCACCTCGAAGCGCGCCCGCTCGGCGACCTGCGCCTGCTCGGCGTTGCGGGTCGCGAGCTTCACCAGGTCGGGGTCCAGGTCAACGCCGACGCCGCGCGCGCCGCGCTTCGCCGCCTCGATGACGATGCGCCCGTCGCCCGAGCCGAGGTCGATGACGTAATCGCCGGCGTGCACTTCCGCCATGCGCAGCATCCGCTCGACGATCTCCATCGGCGTCTGGACATAGGGCACCGTGCCGTCGTCCCACGCCCAGCTCTGCGCATGCGCCGCCGGCGCAAGCAGCACGGCTGCGCAGGCAAAAAGAAGGCTCGCGAGCTTCAAATGATCCTGGTGGTTAAAATGCGCTTCCCGCGCGCCCCGGTAGCTCAGTGGATAGAGCAGCCCCCTCCTAAGGGGCAGGTCGCACGTTCGATTCGTGTCCGGGGTGCCACTCGCTAAGTATAAATAGCCCGATGATCAAATCCTTCGCGCTAGCGCTGGCGCTGCTCGGTTTCGCTGCCGCGGCCGCCGAGCGCGCCGAAGACCACTGGAATCTCGCCGATCTTTATCCCTCGGTACAGGCGTGGCGCGAGGACGCGGCGCGCCTTCAGGCCGAGCTCAAGGCGTTCGGCACCTGCCGCGGGCGGCTCGCCCAATCGGCGGCGCGCCTGGAGTCCTGTCTCGAACGCTACAGCAGCCTTTCGAAGCGCCTCGCGCGGCTCGATGTTTATGCATCTCAGCTTCTCGCCGAAGACACGGGGGTCGCCGAAAGTCTCGAATTGAACGAAGCGGCGCGTCGGCTGCGGAGCGAACGCGAAGAGGCAAGCGCTTTCCTGCGCCCGGAGCTCTTGCGCGCCGGACGGCCGCGCATCGAGAAGCTGCTGGCCGCCGATTCCGCGCTACGCGCCTATCGCCACTACGTGGACGACATCCTGCGCATGGCGCCGCACACGCTCGATGCGCGCGGCGAAGCGCTGGTCGCCACGTTCGCGCTCTCGCGCGGCGCCGCCGGCTCGACCTATCGCATTCTCTCGAACGCCGACATGCCGTGGCCGAAGGTGCGTCTGGCCGACGGCCGGGAGCTGACGCTCGACCAGGCGGCCTATACCGAGCATCGCGAAGCTGCGAGCCGCGAGGAGCGCAAGCGCGTGTTCGATGCGTTCTGGGGAAAATGGAAGGAGTTCGAGCGCACCTTCGGCGTCACCTTCCACGAGAGTCTCAAGAAGGACACGGTGTACACGCGCGCGCGCAAGTACCCGAGCACGCTCGGGCGCGCGCTCGATCGCGAGCAGCTGCCGCGCGCCGTGTACGACATGCTGATCGCCGAAACCAACAAGGGGCTGCCGACGCTGCATCGCTATTTCCGGCTGCGTGCGCGCCTGCTCGGCCTCGCGGACGGCGAGATGCGTTACTACGACATCTATCCGCCGCTGGTGAGCGGCTCGTACAGCTATTCGCTCGACGAGGCGAAGCGCCTGGTGCTCGAGTCGGTGCGGCCGCTCGGCGAGCGCTACGTCGCGGCGCTCGCCAAAGGCTTCGCCGGGCGCTGGATGGACGTCTATCCGCGCCCGCGCAAGGAGTCCGGCGCGCACATGGCCGGCGATGCGTACGACGTGCATCCGTACGTGCTCCTTAATTACACCGACAACTACGAGTCGGTGTCGACGCTGGCACACGAATGGGGACACGCCATGCACTCGCATTTCTCGAGCGCGGCGCAACCCTTCATCACCTCCGGGTACGCGACCTTCGTAGCCGAGATCGCCTCCACCTTCAACGAGGCGCTGCTGCTCGACGAGATGCTGAAGCGTGCGAAAAGCGACGACGAGCGCCTCTTTTATCTCGGCTCGGCGCTCGAGAGCCTGCGCGCCACCTTCTTTCGCCAGGCGATGTTCGCCGAATTCGAGCGCGACGTGCACGAGCGGGTCGATCGCGGCGAGGTGCTCTCCGGCAAGCGGCTGAGCGAGCTCTATGGCGAGATCCTGCGCCGCTACCACGGCGAGCGCGAAGGCGTGGTGAGGATCGACGACCTGTACACGGTCGAATGGGCGTACATCCCCCACTTCTACCGCGCCTTCTACGTCTTCCAGTACGCCACCTCGATCGCCGCGAGCTCGCTTCTCGCCGAGGCGGTGCTGAAGGACGAACCCGGCGCGCGCGAGCGCTATCTGCGGCTGCTGAGCGCCGGCGGCTCGGATTACCCTTATGAGCTGGTGAAGGCCGCCGGCGTCGATCTCGCAAGCCCGGCGCCCTACCGGGCGGTGATCGCCCGCATGGACCGCATCATGGACGCCATCGACGCCCTCGCGCCGCCACGCGGCGGCCGCTAACCGATATACGGCGAGGGGGCGAAAAGCGCTTTGCGTCAGCGCCTTGCCCCAAGACCCGCCGGCTACGGGCGTGGCGCGCAGAATTCCGTCTTTTGCGTCAGCCGCGGCTCCGGCGTACAGTTCGCGCCACATAGAAGAAGAACGAAGCTCAATCCGTGAACGCTCTCAAGAGAACAGCCTTCATCGCAGCGCTCGTCATCGCGGCGGGCGGCGGCTGCTCGATCATGGAAACGAAGCCGGTGGCGCGCGAAGACCTGAGGAACGCGCAGGGGCATGTCATCGGCTACAAGGAAGTGATGCGCGATGCGCGCAGCGGCGAGGAGCTCGCCCAGATCGCGCTCTTCGTGCCGCGCTACGGTGAGCACGGCGACATCATCGGTTACGAGGAGCGCGTGCGCAGCGGTAGCGTGCTACGCGACCTGAATGGCAAGAGGATTGGCAGCCGCTGGCTCGACGCTCGCAGCCGCGGCACCAACCCGCAGAGCAAGGGTCTGCTGATCGTGGTGCACGGCAAGCATAGCGAGCGCGCAAGCCCCGCGCGTGCACCGGAGATCGAAGAGCTGATCCAGCTCGCCCGCCTGACGAACTAGCGCCTTTTCTCGCTGAGAGGCGCCGTCGCTTGCGACGGCGCCTTTTTTTTGCCGGCGAGGAGCGCGAGCCAGCGCCGGTCGATCCAGTTCTTCCACCACCACGCCCAGTGCCCCTCGGCGCTCCACTCGCCGCGCGCGGCGATGGCGTAGCGTCCGCCGCAGGTGAGAAGGAGCAGCGCGCGTGGGTTGGGCTCGTAGTGCTCGATCGGCCCGTCGGCGAGGAGGCTCCGCAGGTTCTGCTCGAGCACGCGGCCCTGGCGCACGGCGTGCACCCCCGACTTCGCTTCGCCGAGCGCGGCGCAATCGCCCACCGCAAACACCTCGGGATGCGACACGCTGCGCAAGCCCGCATCGACGCGCACGAAACCGCGCTCGTCGAGCGCGAGTCCAGAGTTCGCGATCCACGGGTGCGGCGCGGCGCCCGCCGCCCAGAGCACGAGGTCAAACTGCTGGCGCGAGCGCCCGGCCACCACCACCGTTCCCGGCTCGAGCGCGTCGACGCGCATGCCCGGCCGGTAATCGACGCGACGCTTGCGCAACACGCGCTCGAGACGTGCGGCGAGCGGCGGGGCGAAAGGCGCGCCTTCCGAGTAGAGCGTGATTTCGCCGCCGCGGTGGCGCAGCGCCATGGCGAGCTCGGCGCCGGAGGCACCGCCACCTGCGATCGCCACGCGAGAAATCACGCGCAGGCGCTCGAGCAGCCGCTCGAACGGCTTTACCGGCAGCGCGAGCTCGGCTGCGCCCGGGACGCCCAGCTCGGTGAGCGAGCCGGCGTTGAGCGAGGCGATATCGTAGGCGGCGCTCCGCCCGTCGGCGAGCGTGACGACGCGCGTGTCGGCGTCGAGGCGCGCCATCTCGCCGGCCACGAATTCGGCGCCGGCGCGCTCGGCGAGCGCGGCGACATCGAACTCCGCCTCGGCGCGCCGATAGTGCCCGGCGATGACGCCCGGCAGCATCGCGGAATAGATCTGCCGCGCGTAGGGCGAGACGAGGGTGATGCGCGCGCCCTCAACCGGCGTTTGCGCGAGCGCCGCAAGCAGCGAGGCATGCGCGTGTCCGGCGCCGACCAGCAGGACGCGCTTCACTGCGCCCTGGCTGCCACGTTCTGTTCTTCGCGCCGGCGCAGTTCCTTTCTCTGCACCTTGCCCGTGGTGGTCATGGGCAGCGCGTCGATGAATTCGATCTCACGCGGATATTCGTACGGCGCGAGGCGCTCGCGCACATGAGCCTGGATCTCTTCGATCAGCCGCTCGGACGGCGCCTCGCCCGGCTGGAGCACGATGTACGCCTTGACGATCGCGCCGCGCGTCTCGTCGGGCTTGCCGATCACCGCGGCATTCGCCACCGCGCGGTGCTTGAGCAGGCAGTTCTCGATCTCCGCCGGCCCGATGCGGTAGCCCGCGCTCTTGATGACGTCGTCGGAGCGTCCCTGGTACCAGAGGTAGCCCTCGGCGTCGAACTTGCCCTGGTCGCCGGTGACGCCCCAATCGCCGATGAACTTGTCGCGCGTCGCCTGCGGGTTCTTCCAGTACTCGAGAAAGAACACCGGATCGCGCTGCCCATTGCACGAGCGGTTCACCGCAATCTCGCCGAGCTCACCCGGCGGCAATTCATTGCCGCGCTCGTCGATCACCGCCACGCGATGGCCGGGATAAGGGCGGCCGATCGAGCCCGGCTTCACCGGCCACGCTGACTGGCAGTTGCCGACCACGTAGTTGATCTCGGTCTGGCCGAACATCTCGTTGATGGTGACGCCGAGCGCCTCTCTTGCCCACTCGATCACCGTGACGCCGACCGATTCGCCGGCGCTCATGATCGAGCGCAAGGCGATGTCGTATTTCTTTTGCGGCTCGGGCACGGCCTTCATCATGAGCTTGAGCGCCGTCGGAAAGAGGAAGGCGTTGCGCACACCGTACTTCTCCAGCAGGTAATAGGCGCGTTCGGCGTCGAAGCGCCCGCGATAGCCGAGGATCGGCAGTCCGAAGTACCAGCTCGGCAACAATGCATCGAACAGGCCACCCGCCCACGCCCAATCGGCCGGCGACCAGAACATGTCGCCGGGCTGCGGAAAGAAGTCGTGCGAGTGCACAAATCCGGAGATGTTGCCGATGATCAGCCGGTGCGCTTCGAGCGCGCCCTTCGGCGCGCCGGTGGTGCCGCTCGTATAGATGATGACGGCCGGATCGTCCGCCGCCGTATCCACCGGGCGGTAGCTGCGGCTCGCGCGCTCAAGCAGCTCGCCCCACGAATGAACGCCGGCTTCGCGCGCGCCGCCGACGCCGATGACCTCGCGCAGCGTGGGCAGCCTCTCCTTCACCGCCCACAGCTTGCCGAGGGTGGTCGGCTCGACGAGTGCAACGCTCGCTTCGGCGTGGTTGATGCGGTACTCGAGCGCGTCCGGGCCGAACAGATGCGACAGCGGCAGCGCGATTGCGCCCATCTGGAAGATCGCCATGTAGGCGATCGCCGTCTCCGGCCGCTGCGGCAGGATGATCGCCACGCGATCGCCGCGCTTGACGCCGAGCGCCGCCAGCGCGTTGGAGAGCCGATTGGCGGCAAGCTGTATATCCCAGAAGGAGAAGGCGGCGCTGGCGCCCGACTCGTCCTCCCAGTAGAGCGCGAAGCGGCTGCGATCGGCGGCCCACTGGCCGCAGCACGCGTGCGCGATGTTGTAGCGCTCGGGCACCGTCCAGCGATAGCGGCGATAGAGCTCGGCGTAGCGGTCCACCATGGTTTAATTCAGTTTACATGAGGGTGGAAGCGGTGGTGTTCGACGCGTACGGCACGCTCTATGACGTGCACTCGGTGATGCGTCGCTGCGAAGCCTGCTTCCCCGGCAAGGGCGTCGCGCTCTCGCAGCTCTGGCGCGCGAAGCAGCTCGAGTACACCTGGCAGCGAAGCCTGATGCAGCGCTACGTGCCGTTCTCCAGCGTGACGCGCGATGCGCTGCGCTATAGCTGCGCAGCGCTCGGCCTGCCGCTCGGCGATCATGAGCGGGCGCTGATGGACGAGTATCTGCGCCTCGCAGCTTTTCCCGAGGTGCCGGCGGCGCTGGAGCGCCTGGCCATGAAGCGCGCCATCCTTTCCAACGGTTCGCCCGACCTGCTCGAGCCGCTCGTGCGCAATTCGGGGCTGCGCTTCGACGCCGTTCTCAGCGTGCACGAGCTCGGCATCTACAAGCCGGCGCCGCAGGTCTACGAGCTCGCCGTGCGCCGGCTCGGCGTGGCAAAGGAGCGGATCGCCTTCGTCTCCTCCAATTGCTGGGACGCGCTCGGCGCCAAGTCCTTTGGCTTCACCGTCTACTGGATCAATCGCGGCGGCGCGCCCGTCGACGGCCTCGGCTTCGCGCCCGACCGTCAGGTGGCGCACCTCGGCGAGCTGGTCGATGAAGTACTGCGCTAACTGCGCGGCGCCCGTCGTGCGCCGCGTGCCGCCCGGCGACACGCTCGAGCGCTGGGTATGCGACAACTGCGGCGAGATCCATTATCAGAACCCGAAGCTGGTGGTCGGCACGGTGCCGGAGCACGAGGGCAAGCTGCTCCTTTGCCGACGCGCGATCGAGCCGCGCTATGGCTACTGGACGCTGCCCGCCGGCTTCATGGAAAACCAGGAGACCACCGCGCAGGCGGCGCTGCGCGAGACGCTGGAAGAATCGGGCGCGGCCGTCGAGCTGGGAGCGCCCTTCACGCTGATCTCGGTGCCGCGCGTGAACCAAGTGCACCTCTTTTACCTAGCGCGCGTGCGCGAGATCGACTTCAAGCCCGGCGAGGAAACGCTCGAGGTGGCGCTCGTCGACGAGGGCGCGATCCCGTGGCCGGAAATCGCCTTTCGGACGGTAGCGTTCACGCTCAAGCAATGGTTCGAGGATCGCAAGCGCGGAAGCTACGGCTTCCACGCGGCCGACATCGCCTGATCTGTTCGGGCGTCTTGACGGTTTTGCGCGACGAAAAAGGCTTTAACCTATAGGCGCATGGAGCGGCGCGAGTTCGTTCAGTTCTGCATTGCCGCCGCGGCGACAGCGGGAAGCCGGGCGATCGCCGCGGACGCCGAGCCGCGGCGCTATGCGCGCTCGCGCCTGGTCGATGCACACGGTGCGCCGCTGCATGCGGCCGAGGTGCCGGCGAACCGCAACCTGATCTTCCACTATCCGTACGAGTCGACGCCCTGCTTCCTGCTGAACCTCGGCCGCGCCGCTACGCCGACGGTGCTGAAGACGGCCGATGATCATCCCTACACGTGGCAAGGTGGCGTCGGCGCCGGGCACTCGATCGTCGCCTATTCGGCCATCTGTGCGCACAAGCTCACCTACCCGACGCGCGAAATCAGCTTCATCAGCTATCGGCCGGAGAAGACGCCCGCGAACCGTTTCGCCTCGGTAATCCACTGCTGCTCGGAGCACAGCCAGTACGACCCGGCGGCCGGCGCGCGCGTCGTGGCGGGACCGGCGCCGCAGCCGCTCGCGGCGATCATGCTCGAGCATGATGGGAAAACCGACGAGCTCTTCGCCATCGGCACGTTGGGCGGCGAGCTCTTCAACGAGTTCTTCGACAAGTACGCCTTCCGGCTCGAGCTCGAGCATGGCGCGGCGGCGCGCGCCGCGGTGAACGGCACGAGCAGGGTGCGGCCGCTCGAGGATTTCTGCCGCCAGCAAGTGAAGTGTTGACGTGGTTGGAAGCGACTGACCCCTTCCCGCCGGTCGAGCGGGCACTGAAAAACCCCAATGGCCTGCTCGCCGCCGGCGGCGACCTCTCGGTGCCGCGGCTGCTGCAGGCCTACCGGCACGGCGTTTTTCCGTGGTACTCGGCGCCCGAGCCGATCCTCTGGTGGTCGCCCGACCCGCGCATGGTGCTGCATTGCGACGAGCTCAAGGTGTCGCGCTCGCTCGCCAAGAGCGTGCGCAACAAGGGCTACGAGGTGCGCATCGACACGGCGTTCGAGCGCGTGCTCGCGGGTTGCGCCGATCGCGAGGAGGGCACGTGGCTTGGGCGGTCAATGCGCGCGGCCTACCTTGCGCTGCACCGCGCGGGCTATGCGCATTCCTTCGAGACCTGGCGCGCGGGCGAGCTGATCGGCGGCCTGTACGGCGTCGCGGTCGGCCGCATGTTTTTCGGCGAATCGATGTTCTCGCGCGCGACCGATGCCTCGAAAGTGGCGCTCGTGGCGCTGGTGGAGGAACTCAAGGCGCGCGCCTTCCCTCTTATCGACTGCCAGATGCACACGCCGCTCCTTGCGTCGCTTGGCGGACGCGAAATACCACGCAGAGCGTTTTTGCGCGCCCTCTCGCCCTTGGTAAACTACCCCGAGCCGTCGGGACGTTGGTGCCCGCGGACACGATCGACGAAAGATGTCGCGACTTAACGACCTGCCACATGCCGTACTGCAGTTCTACGTGACGGCGCCCTATCCGTGCAGCTACCTGCCCGACCGGATGGCGCGCTCGCAGGTCGCGACGCCGAGCCATCTCATCAACACCGAGCTCTACGGCGATCTGGTCAAGGCGGGCTTCCGCCGCAGCGGCATCTTCACCTACCGCCCGCATTGCGATGCCTGCCGCGCCTGCGTGCCGGTGAGGATCCCGGTCGGCGAGTTCAACGCCAACCGCTCGCAGCGACGGGCCTGGAAGAGCCACGGCCCGCTCGTGGCGCATGCCCAGCCGCTCAAGTTTCGCCTCGAGCACTACGCGCTGTATCTGCGTTACCAGTCAAAGCGCCACTCCGGCGGCGGCATGGACAACGACAGCCGCGACCAGTATTCGCACTTCCTGCTGCAGAGCCGCGTCGACACGCGCCTGATCGAGTTCCGCGACGCCGGCCAGCTCGTCATGGTGTCGATCGTCGACTTCCTGCCCGATGGCCTCTCCTCGGTCTACACCTTCTACGAGCCGGATCGCCGCGGCGCGAGCTTCGGCACCTACAACGTGCTCTGGCAGATCGACCAGTGCCGCCGCCTCGGCCTGCCGTACCTGTATCTCGGTTATTGGATTCGCGAAAGCCCGAAGATGGCCTACAAGTCGAAGTTCGAGCCGATCGAGGGCTTCATGGGCGGCGTCTGGCGCCGGCTCGGGCGGCGGGCCGCCGACGAGCCGCGGGCGTGAGCCTGTATCGGCTCGCGCGCCCGCTCCTTTTCTCCCTCGACGAAGAAACCAGCCACCACCTTGCGCTGCGCACCGCGGGCATCGTCGCGCTCGTTGCGCCGAGCGTGCCGCACGCGCCGGTGCGCGCGATGGGCCTCGAGTTTCCGAACCCGATCGGCCTCGCCGCCGGGCTCGACAAGAACGCCGAGCACATCGAGCCGCTCGGCGCCCTGGGCTTTGGTTTTCTCGAAGTGGGCACCGTGACGCCGCGGCCGCAGCCGGGCAATCCGCGCCCGCGCCTTTTTCGGCTGCCGGCGCGCGAGGCGATCATCAACCGCTTCGGCTTCAACAATGTCGGCCTCGCCGCCTTCCTGGAAAACGTGCGCCACGCGCGCTGGAACGGGGTCCTCGGCATCAACATCGGCAAGAACGCCGACACGCCCGCCGAGCGCGCGATCGACGACTACGAGCTGGGACTCAAGCAGGCGTATCCGCACGCCTCTTACGTCACGATCAACATCTCCTCGCCCAACACGAAGGGCTTGCGCGATCTCCAGGCCGCCGACCAGGTGGACATGCTGCTCAACCGGCTGACTCGGCTGCGCGAGCCGCTTGCCGAGCGCTACGGTCGGCGCGTGCCGCTCGTGGTGAAGGTGGCGCCGGATCTCGACCAGACACAGACGCAGGCGATTGCCGACGCAGTGCGCCGTCACGGCATCGACGGCATCATCGCCACCAACACCTCGACCTCGCGCGACGGCGTCGAGGGCGTGCGCCATGCCAATGAAACGGGCGGCCTCTCCGGTGCGCCGATCCGCAGCCGCTCGACAAGCGTGCTGCGCGCCTTCGCCGCGCTGCTGAAAAACGAGGTGTGCCTGATCGGCGCCGGCGGTGTCATGTCCGGGCGGGATGCCGCCGAGAAATTCGCGGCGGGCGCCTCCCTCGTGCAGCTCTACACCGGCCTCATCTATCGCGGGCCCGGACTCGTAGCCGAATGCGTATCGGCGTACCGCGCGAAATAAAGGACGGCGAGTTTCGCGTTGCGCTCACGCCTGCGGGCGTCGCGCAGCTCGCGAACGTCGTCGTCGAGCCCGGCGCCGGCCGCGGCGTCGGCTTCAGCGACGAGGAATACGTGCGCGCCGGCGCGACACTCGGCGACGCCTGGCAATGCGATCTCGTCGTCAAGGTGAAGGAGCTGCAGCCGCCCGAGTACGCGAGACCGCGCCCGGGCCAGACGGTGTTCGGATTCCAGCACTTCGCGCCTGATCCCGAGCTCCTCGATGCGGCGCTCGCAAGCGGCGCCACCTTCATCGCCTTCGAGACCGTCGGCCAGCGCGACGGCCGGCTACCGATCCTCGCGCCCATGTCGGCCATCGCCGGCCGCCTCGCCGTGCAGGTCGGCGCGTGGTGCCTGCAGAAGCAGAACGGCGGCAGCGGCGTCCTCCTTCCCGGACTCGAGGGCGTGCCCGCCGGCAAGGTCCTGATCCTCGGCGCCGGCAACGTCGGCGCCAACGCGCTCGCGGTGGCGCACGGCCTGGGCGCCGACGTGACCGTCGTCGCGCGAAGCGAGCGGCGCTTTCCCGAGCTGCGCCGCCGGTACGCCGCGGCGAAATTTACGACCACGCTGGAGTCGGTCGCAGATGCGGATCTCATCATCGGCGGCGTGCTGATGCCGGGCCAGCTCTCACCGAAGCTGATCAGCCGCCAGATGCTCACCGCCATGCGCCCAGGGTCCGCGCTGGTCGACGTCGGTATCGACCAGGGCGGTATCGCCGAAACCGCGCGGCCGACCTCCCACAGCGACCCGATCTATGTCGCCGAAGGCGTGGTGCACTACTGCGTGCCGAACATGCCGGCGGCGTGCGCGCGCACGGCCAGCCTGGCGCTCGAGCGCGCGGTGCTACCTTACGTGCAGATGCTCGCGCGTAATGAGATGGACGACGATCTCGCCACCGGCGTGCAGGTGCACGCTGAGCGCGTCACGCACGCGCAGCTGGCAAAGGACACCGGGCGATGAAGCGCCTGCCGGTGGCGATAGTCGATGAAGAGCGCTGCATCGGCTGCGCGCGCTGCCTCGACGCCTGCCCGGTCGACGCGATCGTCGGCGCGCAGGGCTACATGCACACGGTGGTTGAGGACTGGTGCATCGGCTGCCGGCTGTGCGTGCCGCCCTGCCCGGTCGACTGCATCGACATCGTGCCGCGTGCCGGCGCTTGGACGCCGACGCTGCGCCGGGCGGCGGGCGCGCGCGCCAAGCGTCGGCGCGAGCGCCTGGCGAAGGAAGCGGTGCGCCCGCACGCCGCCGAGGAGCGCAAGTCGATCCTCGCCGCGCTCCTCGGCCGCAAATGAATCCAGCGAAGCGCCGCGAGATCTACAGTCGATTCCGCGCGGCAAATCCCAACCCGACGACCGAGCTCAAGTATCGTACGCCCTACGAGTTGCTGGTCGCCGTCGTGCTGTCGGCCCAGGCGACCGACAAGTCGGTGAACCAGGCAACCGGTCCGCTCTTCGAAAAATACGACACGCCGGCAAAGATGGTGAAGCTCGGCGTGGCCGGTCTCGAGCGCTACATCAAGACCATCGGCCTCTATCGCAACAAGGCGAAGAACGTGGTCGAGCTCTCGCGCATCCTGGTCGAGAAGCACGGCGGCGAAGTGCCCGCCACGCGCGAAGATCTGGAAGCGCTGCCCGGCGTGGGGCGGAAGACGGCGAACGTGGTGTTGAATACGGCGTTCGGTCAGCCGACGGTCGCCGTCGACACGCATATCTTTCGCGTCGCCAACCGCACCGGCCTTGCGCCCGGCACGGAGCCGCGAGAGGTGGAGGACCGACTGGTGAAATTCACCCCGCCCGAATTCCTGAAGAATGCGCATCATTGGCTCATCCTGCATGGGCGTTACGTGTGCATCGCGCGCAAGCCGGGCTGCCCAGAGTGCCTGATCCGCGATCTGTGCGAGTACCGGGAGAAGACCAAGGCCTAGAGTGTTCGATCCGACGCGCGAGCAGGTACGGGAGACGTTTTTCGGCGCCTGGCGCAAATACCGGGCGGGAGAGCCGCTCGCGGGCATCGACACCATCGCGCTCGACGTGATCCTCGCGCACCCGGAGTACCACACCCTGCTCGATCGGCCGGAGCACTACCGGGACAAGGATTACGTCGACGAGGGCAACCCCTTCCTGCACATGAGCCTGCACATGGCGCTCGAGGAGCAGCTCTCGATCGACCAGCCGCCGGGAATCGCCCTGCGCTTTGCGGCACTGGTGGAGCGCACCGGCGAGCGTCACGAGGCCGTGCACGAGGCGATCGAATGCCTCGCCGAGACCATATGGCGGGCCCAGCGCGACAACGCCCCGCCCGACGGCGCCGGCTACCTCGAATGCCTGGAGCGGCGCTCCCGACGCTAATCGGACTACAGGCGTTCCTGCGGGCGTAAATCTCCCCCGGTCATCATGGCCCCACGATGACGGAGATGGCGCCATGAAAATACGAACCTTGCTGGTTGCGCTCGTGCTCGCGCTCGCGGCGCCACTCGCTTTCGCAACCGATGTCACGCACACGGTGCTGCTCGTGGCGAAGCGCAACCTGCGCGATCAGCTCTACGGCTCGAGCATCCTCGTCGCCCGGCCGATCGGCGATGATCGCCACGTCGGCTTTATCGTCAACCGGCCGACCAACATGACCCTCGGCAAGCTCTTCCCGAAGCACGCGCCGTCGCAGAAAGTGATCGACCCCGTGTATCTCGGCGGCCCGACCGGCCCGGAAGTGATCTTCGCGATGGTCAAGGGACGCGAAAGCCCCGGCGGCCGCTCGCTGCAGCTCGCCCCCGGACTCTACGTCGCGTTCGATTCCAGCATCGTCGATCGCATCATCGAGACGCAGTCGCAGCAGGCGCGCTTCTTCGCCGGCATGGTGCTGTGGGCGCCCAATGAGCTCGACGAGGAAATCCGCCGCGGCCTCTGGTTCACCCTCGAGCCGCAGGCCGATCTCTTCCTGAGGAAGTCGACCGACGGCCTGTGGGAAGAGCTCGTCATCCGCTCCGAACGCAGAGCGAACACCATCTGAAATCGGGGCCAGGACCGGATTAATTCTCCGGCCCCTCTCGGCAAAACTCGGTAATCGGGTCCTGGACCCGAATTAACGCTGGTCGTGCAGCGCAGTCTGCTGCTGGCTCGAGAACCAGGCGGCGAGGTCTTCGATGTCCTGCTTGGAAAGCTGCCCGGCGAAGCCTTTCATGATGGCGTTGTTGCGCCGGCCGTTCTTGTAGTCGGTGAGCGCGCGCACGAGGTAGTCCTCGTACTGGCCGGCGAGCACCGGCTGATCGGGCGCAGAGGGCTTGTTGCCGTCGGGGCCGTGACAGGCCGCGCACACCTGCGCCGCCTTCTCCTTGCCTTTCGCAGCATTGCCGCCGGCGTACGCGCTGGCAGCGATACTGAATGCGAGCAGCGCGAGCGCGACGCGCTTCATTTGGCGGGCGCGCCGTAGTATTCGGCGAGCTGCTTCATCTCTTCTTCGCTCAGGCTCGCGGCGATGCCGCGCATCGACGGATGCGAGCGTTCGCCCGATTTGTACGCCTTCAGCGCGGCGATGATGTAGCCGGGCTGCTGCCCCGCGATGCGCGGCACGTGATAGACCTCGGGATACGCCGTCTTGTAGCCGGGGATGCCGTGACAGCCGATGCACTGCGCGTGGAAGTTCTCCATCGGCAGCGACTTCTCGCTCATCGCCGGGCGGTTTTCCTGCACGCTCGGCGCCTTGTCGGCGGGCGGCTTCGGTTTTCCTTGCGCCAGCGCGCTTTGCATGCCGAACGCGATGAGCGCGCCGAGCATCGCCTGCACCATCGGAGTGTTCGCCATCGGAGGCTGCGGATTCTAGCGGAAAGCCACTGCTAGAATCCAACTTTCCCCTGTCGAAAGAGCGAAATGCGCTTCACCGGCTCGCAAGCCTACGTCTCGACCGACGACCTCACGCTTGCGGTCAATGCGGCGATCACGCTAGAGCGTCCGCTGCTCGTGAAGGGCGAGCCCGGCACCGGCAAGACCATGCTCGCGGTCGAGGTGGCGCGCTCGCTCGGCCTGCCGCTTCTCGAGTGGCACATCAAATCGACCACCAAGGCGCAGCAGGGCCTCTACGAGTACGACGCGGTGAGCCGCCTGCGCGACTCGCAGCTCGGCGATCCGCGCGTGCACGACATCCACAACTACATCGTCAAGGGCATGCTGTGGCAGGCGTTCACCGCCGAGAAGCCGGTGGTGCTCCTGATCGACGAGGTCGACAAGGCCGACATCGAATTTCCGAACGACCTCCTGCGCGAGCTCGACCGCATGGAGTTCTACGTCTACGAGACGCGCGAGCTGGTGAAGGCAAGACATCGGCCGATCGTCTTCATCACCTCGAACAATGAGAAGGAGCTCCCGGATGCGTTCCTGCGTCGCTGCTTCTTCCACTACATCCGCTTCCCCGACAAGGAGACGATGGAGAAAATCGTCTCGGTGCACTTCCCGACGCTGAAGAAATCGCTGCTGCGCGAAGCGATGGAAGTGTTCTTCGAGGTACGCGAAGTGCCGGGACTGAAGAAAAAGCCCTCGACCTCCGAGCTCCTCGACTGGCTGAAGCTGCTGCTCGCCGAAGACATCCCGCCCGACGCGCTGCGCTCGAAGGACAGGAAGACCATCATCCCGCCGCTGCACGGCGCGCTCCTCAAGAACGAGCAGGACGTGCACCTCTTCGAGCGCCTCGTGTTCATGACGCGCGCCAAAGCCTAGCCGCAACCACCCCCATGCCTGAGCACGCCGCCGCCCACGCTTCGCAGCCGTGGTATGCGGCGCTCGATCGCCGGCAGTAGGAACACGCTCATCGCCTCGAACCTCGGCTGGATGTTCGACGGCTACGAGACCTATGCGCTGATCCTCACCATCGGCGTCGCCCTGCGGCAACTGCGCGAGCCGACGCAGTACGCGCAGATCCCGTGTGGCTGCCCGAGCTTTTTCCGACGCGCATGCGCGCCACCGGCGCGGCCTTCGTATTCAATACGCCGCGCTTCATCGCCTGGCTCGGGCCGATCGCAGCCGGCGCGCTGGTCGCGAATTTCGGCGGCTACAGCAACGCCGCTATGACGATGGCGATGATCTACGTCCTCGGCCTGCTCTCCGCGCCTTTCCTGCCCGAGGCGCGCGGCAAGCCGCTGCCCGACGAGGTCTGAGCTCGGCGAGCACCGGCATTTCCTCGAGCGCCTCGCGCGGCAGCTTTTGCCAGTCGATGCCGCGCGGCGGCCGGCGGCGGCGCTTGACCTCGATCAGCGTCTCCGGCGTCGCGATCAGCGCCACCGGCGCGTCGTGCGCCTCGACCGGAAAACCGTCAAGCAGCTGCAACCGGTGCACCGTCGTCGCGATCGGCACGGCGGGATTGCCGAGCTCGCGCAGCAACGCGTATTCGAGATCTGCATAGCCATGGCCCTTGCCAAGGCGCCGCCCGTCGCGCGTCACGGCGACCGAGCCCATCACCACGAGATCCACCTTCGGCATTTGCGCGAGCGTGATGTCGTGGCCCCAGCGGCCGCCGCGCTTGAGCGTCGCCGCCTCGGCATATCGCTCGCGCGGAATTTGCCGGGGATCGAGCTTGCGGAAGGCGCCCTTCAGCCGCGGCGTCGGGGTGATGACCGTGATGCCGCGCTCGAGCGCGAGCTGGCGCACCGACCGCTGGGGCGAATCGGGATTGACCTTGATCACGCGCACGCGCTTGAACAGCGGGTGCGCGAGTAGCCGCTCGGCCGCCTGCCGGGCGCCGGCGAAATTCGGGATGCGCCCGTGCGGCGGAAAGGGAAAGCGCGCCGCCCTTTTCGCCGACAGCGTGTCCCATACCGCCTTGCGGGCCGCCGCCTTGTCCGCGTAGCGCATACGCGATACTAATTGCGTACCTGGTACGGAATTCCCGTGGACGTCACTCTCACCTTCGACAATGGTCCGGAGCCCGCCGTCACGCCGCGCGTGCTCGATGTGCTCGGCCACACCGGCGTAAAGGCGACCTTCTTTGCGCTTGGCTCGAAGCTCGCCGATCCCGAGCGCCGCGCGATCGCCAAGCGCGCGCATGCCGAAGGCCACTGGATCGGCAACCACACCTGGTCGCATCGCGAGCCGCTCGGCCACCTCACCGATCCGGCGCGCGTGCTCGCCGAGGTCATGGACACGGAGACCGAGATCGGCGAGCTCGCGCATCCCGATCGCCTGTTCCGTCCGTTCGGCGGCGGCGGCACGATCGGCACGCATCTCCTGAGCCCGCTGGCGGTCGAGCTGCTGAAGAAGGAGCGCATGACCTGCGTTCTGTGGAACGCGATTCCGCGCGACTGGGCAGATCCGCGCGGCTGGGCCGAGACCGCGCTCGCGCAGTGTCTCGCGCAGCCGTGGACGCTTCTCGTACTGCACGACCTGCCGACCGGCGCCATGGGCCGCCTTCGTATCTTTATCGACCGCGTTCTCGACCACGGCGGCCGCTTCCGCCAGGATTTTCCGCGCGAATGCGTGCCGATCCGCCGCGGCGAGGTCGTGCGCGAGCTCGAGCGCTATGTCGCCGCCTGAGCCTTGTTTAAATAGGGCTCTGACCCCGATTTTCGCGGCGCACTCGATTGGCAAGCACGCCGATCGCCTCGTTCACGACTTCGACCAGGTCGCCGTCCTTCAGCGCCGGAATCGTCGCTCCGTCGCAGCCGAACCAGATGACGTCGTTCGGGTGCAGCGTAAGGTAGTGCGACATGCGCGAGATGTACTCGGCAACGCTGAAGATCATGCCGCGCGTGCGGTAGCTCGAGACGGTTTTCCCATTGATGCGCACCTCGATCACCTGCTTCATCGGATCGATGCCGGTGACGATGCGCGGCCCCATCGGCTTGAAGGTATCGGTGTTCTTCGCGCGCCAAAGCGTCCGGTCGCTCTTCTGCCAGCCGCGCTCGCTGACATCGTTGCCGAGCGTAAAGCCCTCGATATAGTCGAGCGCTTCGCGCTCTAAGACGTTCTTCGCCCTTCGGCCGATCACGGCAACCAGCTCGCCCTCGTACTCCACCGGCCCCTTCGAATCCACGGGAATGACGATGTCGTGCCCGCTGCCGATCAGCGCATTGTTCGAGCGGTAGCCGATGTCCGCCTGCTCCGGCACCTTGTAGTTGCCGCCGCGCAGATTCGCCCATTCGATGTGCGCCCGGTAGTTCAGCCCCGCCGCGTAGAAGTTTCCCGGTATCACCGGCGGCGGCAGCTTCGATGGGGTCACAGCTCGTCCTCGCGGAAGTAGCGGTTCGCCATCACCTGGCAGCGCTTAATCAGCCGGTGCTCGTGCGGCCCATAATCGGCCACCGCGTTGTGGATCGTGCCGATGTCCTCCCAGACGAGCACATCGTTTTCGGTCCATCGATACGTATAGATGTACTCGGGCTTGACCTGATGCCGGAATAGAAACTCCAGCATGTCGTCGCTCTCCTTCTGCGGCAGCTCGTTGATGCGCACGGCGTAGCCTGGGTTCGCATAGAGCACCCGATTGCCCGTCAGCGGATGCCGCAGACACACGGGATGCGAGACCGGCGGCTTTGCCTTGCGCTGCGCGTCGGTGAGCGGCGGCCGCTTGCTGCCCTTCTCCCGCCGCATCATTTCCCAGAATTTCTCGAAATCGTGCAGCGCGGTCTTGCCTTCCAGCGTGCGCTTCACGTCGGCCGGCAGATCGGCGTACGCCGCCTGTGTATTCGCGAACTGCGTCGAGCCGAGCGTCGCGCCGTTTCGCCGCGGGATCTTGAGGCCGTAGAGCACGTTGGCGAAGGCGATCATGCGGCTGTACGACATGTCGGTATGCCAGCCCTGCCCGGCGTCGGCGAGGCCGATCGGGCGGCCGTTCTCGACGATGTTGGAGAGGATCATCACCTCGGGAACGCCCGGCTCCTGGTAGCCCGCCGAGCCGACGTTGATCTCGAGGTCGCCAAGCTGCGCGCTGAAGTCGCGGAGCTCCCGCCCGGTCAGCTGCTGCCGTGGGAAGCGAAGCACGCCGTATTTGCCGAGCGCCTGCTGCACGCCGTTCAATTGCTCGGCATCGAGCGGTCGCGCGAGATCGACGCCTTCGAGGGTGGCGCCGAGGGAATCGCCGCTGGGAATGACTTTCATCGGGGCAGCTTGACGAATTCAGCAAGAGAAATGCCCTCCGCGAGCGCCTTCAGCCGCCGTGCTTCGGAACCGGCGAGCCGCTCGGCGACCGCGAGCACTTCCGCGGCGCGCGCGAAAGGCACGAAGCAAACGCCACACTCATCGGCAATGACGAGGTCACCAGGACGTACCTCGATGCCGGCGATGTGCACCGGATCGTTCACCGCCATGGTTTCAATGCGCCACTTGCCGGTAATCGGGCTCACGCTCGCCGACCAGATCGGATAGCCGATGGCGCGCGAATGATCGATGTCGCGCACCGCGCCATCGACGATCGCACCCGCCTCGCCTTGGCGCTTGCCGACGCTCGCGGAGACGCCGCCCATGCTCGAGATGTTGGGCACGCCCTGGATGACGAGCACGTCGCCCGGCTCGGCGAGGTGGTGCGCCTCGATCTCCGCCAGACCCGACACCTTGCGCCGCTCGCTCACCGCGCGATTCAATACCGTCAGCGCCTGGCCCACGACCCGCGCGCTCGGATCGGTGGGTCGTAGCAGCGACGCGGGCACGACGCCGGCGATATCACATTCGTCGAGCGCGTCGGAAGCCGTGCCGGTGAGATCGCCCAGCGCGCGAAAGCCCTCCAGGATCTTTGCGTCGAGGCGCGGCAATTCCATCATGCCGATTGCCGCCGGCTGCAACTTCCCGAGCGGAGTTTTGGCCATAGAATGGGCCGCCCATCATGGCGCAGCGCACTCCGTCATTCAAGCTGCTCGCGGACTTCGGCGATCGTGCGCTATGGGGCACCGACTGGCCGCATGCCAATCTCGGCGTGGTGCCCGATGACATCTATGGCTTTGCGGCTTAAGGACAAGGTCGCGCTCGTCAGCGGCGCCGGCTGCATCGGCCCCGGCTGGGGCAACGGCCGCGCGACTACTGTGCGCTTCGTCGAAGAAGGCGCGAAGGTCTTCGCCGTCGATCGCGACGCCGAGAGCATGCGCGAGACGATGGACAAGGCGCCGGGCATCGCTACGCACGTTTGCGACGTCACCGACAGCCGAGCAGTCTCCGATATGGTGCGCGCTTGCCTCGAGCGCTATGGCCGGATCGACGTGCTGGTGAACAACGTCGGCGGCTCGGCCGCGGGCGGCCCGGTCGAGATGAGCGAGGACGTATGGGACGCGCAGGTGGATCTCAACCTGAAGAGCGTCTTCCTCGCCTGCAAGCACGTGCTGCCGGTGATGGAGCGCCAGGGAAGCGGCAGCATCGTCAACATCGCTTCCGCCTCGGGCATTCGCTGGAGCGGCTCGGCGCAGGTTGCCTATGCGGCGACCAAGGCCGGCGTGATTCAGCTGACGCGCGTAGTCGCTGTGCAGTACGCGCCGAAGGGCATCCGTATAAATAGCGTGGTGCCGGGACAGCTCCATACGCCGATGGTCGAGTCACGGCTCGCCAAGCAGCGCATGGGCGGCGATGTCGAGGCGCTGCTCAAGAGCCGGCTGAAACGCATCCCGCTCGGCTTCGCCGGCGACGGACGCGACACGGCAAACGCGGTGCTCTTCCTGGCGTCGGATGAAGCCCGTTTCATCACCGGCGCGCAGATCGTGGTCGATGGTGGCATGACGGTGCGTTGCGACTAAAGACGGGGTCAGGTCTTGAATCGAGGCATTGCATTAGGAGAGACATGACACTACTGAAGGTACTCGTGCTCGCCTTGCTTCCTTTGCTGGCAAGCGCACAAACCTATCCGTCGAAGCCCGTGCGAATGATCATCGGCTTCCCCGCCGGCGGTCCGGCCGACATCTTCGGCCGCGCGCTCGCGCATGGGATGAGCACGGACTTCGGCCAGCCGGTGGTGGTGGAGAACATCAGCGGCGTCGGCGGCGTGCTGGGCGTCGAGCGCGGCGTCAAGTCGGCGCCCGACGGCTACACGCTCGTCTTCAACAGTGCCTCGCCGCTCGTGATCGCGCCCTATTCGCTCGCGCGCCTGCCCTACGACATCAAGAAGGACATCGCCCTCATCACGCTCGTGGTGCGCGTGCCGGAGGTATTGGCGGTACATCCGTCGCTTCCGGTGAGCAAGTTCGAGGAACTGCTCACCTACGCCAAGGCGAACCCCGGCAAGGTGAACTTCGGCTCGGCCGGCGCCGGCAGCATCACGCATCTGGCCGGTGAGCTCTTGAAAGCGGAGGCGAAGATCGACATCGTCCATGTGCCCTATAAGGGCGCGGCGCCGGCGGTCACCGATCTCGTCGGCGGACAGGTACAGATGGGCATCTTCGACGTGCCGGTGCTCCTGCAGCACATCCGCAGCGGAAAGCTCAAGGCGCTCGCCATCACGAGCGCGAAGCGCGCCGAAGCGCTGCCTGACGTTCCGACTACGGTGGAGAAGAACCTCCCCAACGTCAGCTCGGACAACTGGTACGGCCTGATCATGCCAGCGCCGACGCCGGCGCAGATCCAGCAGCGCGTGCACGCGGCGGCCACGGCGGCGCTGAAGTCGGCGGCGGTGACTGAGCAATTCGCCAAGGTCGGCGGGGTCGCCGCACCAGGCACGCCGCAGGAATACGCCAAGTTCGTCGCAGCGGAGCAGGCGAAGTGGGGCCGGATCGTAACGGCGATCGGTTTCAAGGAGCAGAACTAGCCTCGCGGCGGTTCCTGCTCGCGCTGCTCATCGGCAGCGTGGTGCTGGTCGCCGTTATCGCCCGGCCGCTCGCCACCGCGCTCCTGGTTGCCGCGGTGCTCGGCGTTGTGCTCGCGCCGGTGCAGACGCGCTTCGCGCAGCTCCTCCGCGGCCGTCCGAAGCTCTCCGCCACGCTCATCGTTTTCGCCGTGCTCGCGCTCGTGATTGGGCCGCTGGTGGCCCTGTCGGCGGTCGCCGTAAACGAAGCGACCGCGGGCGCGCGATTTCTGGTCGACACTGTGCGCGGCGAAGGCGTCGAAGGCCTGATCGCGCGTCTGCCCGGGCCGCTCGAGCGCCTGGCCACCGAAGCGCTCTCCGCGCTCGGCGACGTCACCCAGTTCATCGAAGCCAACATCGGCACACAGGCCGGGCGCGCGGCTTCCGCAGTCGGCACCGCCCTCGCCGCCACCGGCGCGTTCGTCGTGCAAGCGGCGCTCATGCTGCTCGCGCTCTTCTTCCTGCTCGTTGGCGGTGCCGAACTCCTCGCGTGGCTGGACGACGTCTCGCCGCTCGGCCGCGCGCAGACGCGCGAGCTGATCACGGAATTCCGCAAGGTGTCCTACGCCGTGATCGTCTCGACCCTCATCAGTGCGGCGGCGCAGGCGATCGCGGCGCTGATCGGCTATGAGCTGACACGCGTCCCGCACTCATTGTTCTTCTTTGGGCTGACCTTCTTCGCCGCACTCGTGCCCGCCGGCGCTCCCACCATCTGCATCATCGCCGCCATCGTGCTGCTGGTCGGCGGCCATCCCTACTCGGCGCTCTTTCTCGCGGTGTGGGCCGTGGTGGTCGTCGGCATGGTCGACAACATCGTCAAGCCCTACGTGATGAAGGGCGACATCGAGATGCACGGCGGCGTGCTGTTCTTCGCCCTGATCGGCGGCCTCGCCGCGTTCGGCATGGTCGGACTGCTTCTCGGCCCGCTCGCGGTCGCGCTGTTCCTCGCACTGCTACGGATCTATCGGCGCGACTACGGTCCTACCTAATTCGGGGTCAGGCACCGAACTCCTACGGCTGCTCGAGCTCGGCCTGCTTCTGGAGCCATTCGGTCTCCACCTGCTCGATCTCCCGCGCGACATAGGCCTGGTCCTGCAGCAATCCCGCGAGCGCCTCCCGGTCTTGATATACCGTGGGATCGGCGAGCCGCGCCTCGATCGATGCCTTCTGCGCGTTCAGCCGGTTCATGATTTCCTCCAACCGCTTGATGCGCGCCTCGATCGGCTTCTTGTTCGCCGACTTCGCTTTCGGCGCCGCAGGCGGGCGCTTCACTGCGGGCGGCTTCGCTGCTTTCGGCGCGATGTCACGCTTCAGCAGCCAGTCGCGGTAATCGTCCAGGTCGCCGTCGAACTCGCGCAGCGTACCGTTCGCGACGATGAGTAGCTTCTCCGTCGTCGCGCGCAGCAGATGCCGGTCGTGTGACACGAGGACCAGCGTGCCCTCGAATTGCGCCAGTGCCACCGTGAGCGCCTCGCGGGTATCGAGGTCGAGATGGTTGGTCGGCTCATCCAGCAGCAAGAGGTTCGGGCGCTGCCAGACGATGAGCGCGAGCGCAAGGCGCGCCTTCTCGCCGCCGGAGAACTGGCCGATTGAATCGGTCGCCATGTCACCGGGGAAATTGAAGCCGCCGAGGTAGCTGCGCAGATCCTGCTCGCGCGCCTGCGGCGCGAGGCGGCGCAGGTGCCAGAGCGGCGATTCGTCGTCGCGCAGCATCTCGACCTGGTGCTGGGCGAAATAACCGATCTCCAGTCCTTTGTTGAGCGTTGCGCTTCCCTCCAGCACTGGCAGCACGCCGGCAATCGTCTTCACGAGCGTCGACTTGCCGGCGCCGTTGACGCCGAGGAGGCCAATGCGCTCGTTTGCTCGCAAGGAGAGCTTTACGCCGGTAAGCACGCGCTTGTCCGGGTAGCCGGCGGTGACATCTTCCAGCACGAGCAGCGGATCGGGAGAGCGCTCGGCATCTCGGAACTCGAACGAGAACGGCGCCGCGACGTGCAGCGGCGCGAGGTCCTCCATCTTCGCCAGCATCTTCATGCGGCTCTGCGCCTGGCGCGCCTTGGTCGCCTTGGCGCGGAAGCGGTCGATGAACGACTGCAAGTGCGCCCGCTCCCTCGCCTGCTTCTCGATCTGCGCCGCGGCGAGGACCACGGCCTGGGCGCGCTGCGTCTCGAAGCTGGAGTAGTCGCCGGTGTAGCGTCGCAGCTTCGTCTGGTCGATATGCACGATGCCCTTCACCACGCCGTCGAGGAAATCCCGGTCGTGCGAGATGACGATCAGCGTGCCGGGATAACGCCGCAGCCAGTCCTCGAGCCAGATGATGGCGTCGAGGTCGAGGTGGTTGGTCGGCTCATCCAGCAGCAGCAGGTCCGAGCGGCACATCAGCGCCTGTGCGAGATTGAGGCGCATGCGCCAGCCGCCAGAGAACGTCGACACCGGCTTTTCCAGCTCGTCGCTCTTGAAGCCAAGGCCGAGCAGCAGCGACTCCGCGCGCGGCCGCGCGGTGTAGACATCGGCGTCGCCGAGCTCCGCGTGCAGCTCGGCGATCAACGCGCCGTCGTTGGCTGCCTCGGCGGTCCGCAGCTTTTCCTCCACGGCCCGGAGCGCGCCATCGCCATCGATCGCGTAGTCCACCGCCGCTCGCTCGAGCGCCGGCGTCTCCTGCGCGACGTGCGCGATGCGCCAGTGCGCCGGCACCTCGACGTCGCCTTTGTCCGCGTGCAGCTCACCGCGCAGCATCGCGAACAAGCTCGACTTGCCCGAGCCGTTGGCGCCGATCAGGCCGATGCGCTCGCCGGCGTGGAGAGTGAGGTCGGTGCTCTCGAGCAGCGCCTTGGCGCCGCGCCGGAGGGTGACCTGCGAGAGACGGATCACGCTGAAAAAGCGGCGATTCTACTTAGAATAGCCGCGTGCTGATCGACTTCTTCCTGAAGCTGAAGAGCCACAAGCTGCCGGTCTCCATCAAGGAGTACCTGACGCTCCTCGAGGCGATGGGCAAGAACGTGATCGGCCCTTCGGTCGACGAGTTCTACTACCTCTCGCGCGCGGCGCTGGTGAAGGACGAAGCGAACTACGACAAGTTCGACCGCGCCTTCGGCGAGTTCTGGCACGGCGTCGAGACGATTCCCGGCTTCGAGGCGCAGGTGCCGCTGGAGTGGCTGCTGAAGCAGGTCGAGCTCACGCTCTCGGAGGAGGAGAAGAAGCAGATCCAGTCGCTCGGCGGCTGGGAAAAGCTGATGGAGACGCTCAAGCAACGGCTCGAGGAGCAGAAAGGCCGCCACCAGGGCGGCGCCAAGTGGATCGGCACCGGCGGCACCTCGCCCTTCGGCGCTTACGGCTACAACCCGGAAGGCATCCGCATCGGACAGGAGAAGTCACGCAACCGCTCGGCGGTGAAGGTCTGGGACGCGCGCGAGTATCGCAACCTCGACGATTCGGTCGAGCTCGGCACCCGCAACATCAAGGTGGCGCTTCGCCGGCTGCGCAAGTTCGCGCGCGAAGGCGCGCCGGATGAATTCGACTTGCCCGGCACCATCGACAGCACCGCGCGCAAGGCGTATCTCGACATCCACATGCGCCCGGAGCGGCGCAATGCCATCAAGGTGCTGATGCTGATGGACATCGGCGGCACGATGGACGATCACATCAAGCTAGCCGAGGAGCTCTTCTCGGCGGCGAAGACCGAGTTCAAGCACCTGGAGTTCTTTTACTTCCACAACTGCCTGTACGACTTCGTCTGGAAGGACAACCGTCGGCGCCATTCCGAGAGGACGCGCACCTGGGAGTTGCTGCACAAGTACGGGCACGACTACAAGGTGATCTTCGTCGGCGACGCCACCATGAGCCCGTACGAGATCCTGCAGCCGGGCGGCTCGGTTGAGTATTACAACGAGGAACCGGGCGCGCTGTGGATCAAGCGCGTCACCGATGTCTATTCGAAGTGCGTCTGGCTCAACCCCGAGCCCGAGGAAATCTGGAACTACCGCCAGTCGATCGGCATCATCAAGGAGCTGATGAATGGCCGCATGTACCCGACGACGCTCGAAGGCCTCGAGCGGGCGATGAAGCTGCTGGCAAAGTAGGACCGACGCCGAATCTTTGCGGCTACGGCTGCGCCACCTCTTGTACGGGCATCACAGCGCCGATGCGCGGCGTTCCGATGCGCCCGACGATCGGCAGCTTGATCCCGGACGCACTGACGCCGAAGTGCAGACCCAGGATGTTGAGCTCGATGCCGTCGACATTGCTCGCCGCCGCGCCGAGCAGCCCTCGCACACAGAACTGCACCCCTTTGCCGCTGGGTGCGGGGAAGAGCAGCTTCTCGCTGTAGTGCTTGCCGATCGCCGTTGCCGGCAGGTCGACCTTGAGCTCGGGCACCGCGCGCGCGATCCACGCCGTGAAAGTATTCGAGTTCGGCCCGGGCCAGGCCCGGTAAGTGTGGGTGTACGGATATTCGGCCACCGCCTTGCCGATGCGATCGATCAGTGCCTCAACCCCGGCGCCGCGCTTGTCGGCGTAGAGCTTGCCCCTGGTTCCGAACCAGCGGTCGGGCGCTCGCTTTCGCACCACGACTCGGCTGTCGGTGCGGCGGCGCCGCCAGCCGATCACCTCGTACACCGTGTATTCGGTAGCCCGGGCGGGCCTGACCGCGATCCAAGTATGAATGCCGAAGATTCCCTCGGCGCCCCGCGTGCGGGCGCCCCACACCTGTACGACCGGCTCGCTTGCCGGGATCAATTCCATAACTCCTCCCCACGTTCCGAACCAAGCAGCCGGCAGCTTTATTGCGGCGGCTGCTGAAACGAAGAGGTATGGCCGCCCGCTGCTTCTAGAATGATTGCCAACCTGCGCCTAATCCCGACGGCCGACAAGGGCTCCTTTGTACTATCCCTCCGAAGGCAAGAGAGCCCCGAGTTCGGGCTCCGTCCCCGAATTGCATTGACCTCGTGAACGCACCGCTCAACGAACAGTTTTTGACGTTGCAGGAGATCTACCAGGCGGCGAAGCGCAATCTCGCGCCCGGGCCGTGGGCGTACCTCATGGGCGGCGCGGAGACCGAGACGACGGTGCTGCGCAACCGCCGCGCGCTGGACGAAATCGCCTTCCGGCCGCGCGTGCTGCGGGATGTCAGCAGCATCGACAGCACCGCGAGCTTCCTCGGCCGCAAGGTTCGGCTGCCGGTGATGCTGGCGCCGATCGGCGGGCTGGAGTCGATCGCCGAGGGCGGTGCGGCCGCTGCGGCGAAAGCGGCGGCCGAGTTCGGCGTGCCGCAGATGCTCTCGTCCGTCTGCAAGCCCGGGCTCGAAGAGACCGCGGCCGCCGCGCAGACCGTGCGCGTGTTCCAGCTCTATGTGCGCGGCGACGACGCCTGGGTCGACGACTTCGTGCGGCGGGCCAAAGCCAACGGTTATTGCGCGTTCTGTCTGACGGTGGATGTGGCGATGTACAGCCGGCGCGAGCGCGATCTCCTCGGACGGTTCATCAAGCCGTGGCGCGCCCGGGCGGCCGAGGGCGCACGCTTCCAGTCGGCGCTGTCGTGGGACCACGTGAAGCGGTTCAAGGACAAGCACGACGTGCCGCTGATCATCAAAGGCATCGCCACGGCGGAGGACGCCGAGCTCGCGGTCGAGCACGGCGTCGAAGTCGTTTACGTCTCCAATCACGGCGGCCGGCAGCTCGACCACGGCCTCGGCAGCGCCGCCGTGCTGCCCGAGATCGTGCAGGCGGTGAACGGCCGCGGCGAAGTCTGGGTCGACGGCGGCTTCATGCGCGGCACCGATGTGGTGAAGGCGATTGCGCTCGGCGCCAAGGCGGTCGGCATCGGCCGGCTGTGCGGGCTTGGCCTCGCGGCGGCCGGACCTGCGGGGCTGGTGCGCGCGCTCGAGATCCTCGAGGACGAGATCCGGACCTGCCTCGGCCTCCTCGGCGTCACCTCGTATGCCGAGCTCATGCCGCGTCACCTCGCCAAAGCGCCCATGGTGCGCGACGCGGACACGTTCAGCGCCTTTCCGCTGCCGTCGGGCGACATCCCGCCGATCGCCGAATGAGGCGCTGGCTCTGTCTGCTTGCCGCCCTCGCCGCCACCACCGCGGCCGCGCAACAGGTTGAGGTTCAGCTCGGCGGCAAGCAGATTCCGCTCTCGGCAGAAGCGCAGGCGCAGGTGCAGTCCCTCGCGCGCGAAATGTTCAGCCGCTGCGGCCCGAACAGCGTGCAGCACGTGGGCAACTTCGGTCCGGCCGCGGCGACGACGACGGAAAAGCGCTTGCAAGGCGTAGCGCAGGGCTCGCGGCTGCGGGTGCGCTTCGCCGAGCCGTTCACCACCGTTTCTCATCTCGGCGGAACGCTCGGCGTCTCGGAAGCGCTGATTGGCCTCGCGCAGGACGGCGCCTTCGTCGGCCCGAACTTCACGCGCCACGGCGGCGCCTGGGTCGAGCACCTGCAGTGCGAGTACCTGCCGGCGCTCGAGCTCGCCTGTCTGCCGGCGCTCGCCGATGTCCTGCCGGCGACCTATCGCGAAACCTGCGCCAAGCTCGAGCGCGACCGCCGCGGCCGCATCGTCATGCCGCCGCCCGACATCGCTCCCTCTTGCAGCTGATCGACGGCCTTTATCGCGCTATCAGCGCTTTTGTCGCCCGCGGCGCGACGCCGTTGGTAGCTTAGCGGCCACCATGTCACGCCTCGTATCGCCGCATGGCGGCGGGGGCCTGCGGCCGCTGCTCCTCGAGGGCGACGCCGCCGCGGCGGAGCGCCGGCGCGCCGAGTCGCTGCCCAAGCTCCGCGTCAGCTCGCGCGAAAAAGGCGACCTCGTGATGCTCGGCATCGGCGGCTTCACGCCGCTCGAGGGCTTCATGTCGCACGACGATTGGCGGCGCGTGTGCGACGAGATGCAGACCAGCGCCGGGTTCTTTTGGCCGATCCCGATCACGCTCTCGAGCGACGAGGAGGTCAGCCCTGGCGCCGAACTCGCGCTCATTGATCCAGACGACAACAGCGTGCTCGCGGTAATGAAGGTGGCGGAGCGCTATCGCATCGACAAGGCGCACGAATGCAAGTCTGTGTTCCGCACCACGGATGGCGAGCATCCCGGCGTGAAGATGGTGATGCAGCAGGGCGCGTTCAATCTAGCAGGCGCGGTACGCGTGCTGTCCGACGGTGGCTTCCGGGCGAAATATGGCGCGCTCTTCATGACGCCGGCGCAGATCCGCGCCGAGTTCGAGCGTCTCGGCTGGTCGCGCGTCGCCGCGTTCCAGACGCGAAATCCGATGCACCGGTCGCACGAGTACCTCGTCAAGGTGGCGATCGAAACGTGCGACGGCGTGCTGGTGCATTCGCTCCTCGGCAACGTGAAGCCGGGCGACATCCCTGCCGAGGTGCGCACGCAGGCGATCGCCGCGCTGATCAAAAACTATTTCCGGCCCGGCACGGTCGTGCAGGCGGGCTATCCGCTCGACATGCGCTACGCCGGACCGCGCGAAGCGCTGCTGCACGCGCTCTTTCGCCAGAACTATGGCTGCTCGCACCTGATCGTCGGACGGGACCACGCGGGCGTCGGCAAATACTATGGGCCGTTCGATGCGCATCGCGTCTTCGATCAGGTGCCGGCGGATGCGCTGCTGACGCGGCCGATCAAGATGGACGTGACCTTCTGGTGCCATCGCTGCTACGGCATGGCGTCCGGGCGCACCTGCCCGCACGGCGAGAAGGACCAGCTGCAGGTCTCCGGCACGCAGCTGCGCGCGTGGCTCGCGGAGGGCAGGACCGTGCCGCCGGAATTCTCGCGGCCGGAAGTGCTCGAGATCCTGCGCGCCTATTACGCGGCCCGCTAAATGGAGTGGTGGATCTGGCCGATCGCGCTTTTCGCGATCACTTTCGTCATGGGCATCGTCGCCGTGCTGGCGGGCGTCGGCGGCGGCGTGCTGTTCGTGCCGATCATGGCCGCCTTCTTTCCCTTCCATATCGATTTTGTGCGCGCCGCGGGATTGCTGCTCGCCATCACCACTGCGCTTTCCGCGGCGCCAGCGCTGCTAAGGAGCGGTCTCGCGAGCGTGCGACTGGCGATGCCGCTCACACTGGTGAGCTCGGTCACTTCTCTCGCCGGCGCGCTGATCGGTCTCGCGTTGCCCAGTGCCACGCTGCAGGCGGCGCTCGGGCTGGCGATCCTCGGCATCGCGCTTCTCATGTGGCGAAGCCGGGGCGCCGAGCATCCGGACGTGCCGCGTACCGATGCGCTCGGCGCGGCGCTCGGCATGCACGGCGTGTATCACGATCCGGCGCTCGCGCGCGACGTGGCGTGGCGGGTGCACCGGACGCCCGCCGGCTTCACCGTATTTGCCGGCATCGGCGTCATCGCGGGAATGTTCGGCCTCGGTGCCGGATGGGCGAATGTGCCGGCGCTGAATCTCCTGATGGGCGTGCCGCTGAAGCTCGCGGTCGGCACCTCGGGCTTTCTGCTCATCGGCGGCGCCACGTCCGCGTTCTGGGTCTATCTGCAGCGCGGCGCGGTACTGCCGATGCTCATCGTGCCCTCGATCATCGGCGCCATCCTCGGCGCGAAGCTCGGCGTGCGGCTGCTGCGCGGGGCGAAGCCGGCGCTCGTCAGGCGAGTGGTGCTGGTGGTGCTGCTCCTCGCTGGGATGCGCTCGCTGCTGAAAGGCTTCGGCATCTAGCCCATGGTGCCGAATGAGCAGCTCATCTGCGCACGCTGGATCGAGATCGGCACGCGCGTGGCGTTCGCTTGCCTCGTCGCCACCTTCGCGCTCTATTTGCTCGGCGGCCTCGAGCCGCTCGTGCCGACCTCCGAGCTCGTGCGCCTGTGGACGCTATCCGCCCAGCGCTACGTAGCGGCGACGGGCGCGCCGACCGGCTGGGCATGGCTGCGCCTCGTCGGCAAGGGCGATTACCTGAACATGCTCAGCATCATGCTGTTCGTGGCGGTGGCGACGGCGTGCTACGCGCGGCTGGCGGTCGCCTTTGTCCGGGACGGCAAGCGCGCCCAAGCCTATTTCGCGCTGCTACAGGTGCTCGTGCTGCTGGCGGCCGCCTCCGGCGCCTTCGCCTGATCGGCACCGTGTAGCATCATTCCCGTGAGCCTCGAGCGCAATAGATCGACCGCGAGAGAATTTTTCGCCCGTTTCAGCGCGAGCGACATCGAAGGCGCGCTCGCGCTGATGACCGACGACGCGACCTGGCTCATTCCGGGCAAGCCGGAGCGCATGTCGACAGCGGGCGTCTATTCCAAGGAGCGCATCCGCAAGCTCTTCTACACGATGCTGAAGCAGCTCGAACGCGGGCTGCAGCTCACGGTGAAAGGCATGGTGGCCGAGGGCGAGCGTGTCGCGCTGGAAGCGGAGTCGAGCGGCGACCTGAAGAACGGGCGGCGCTATCGGCAGCACTATCACTTCCTGATTGAGTTTCGCGACGCCAGGATTTGCGCGGTGCGCGAGTACCTCGATACCCAGCATGCGCACGACGTATGGCTGGCACCTTGAAAGATCGCGTCGCGGTCGTCACCGGCGCGGGCTCCGGCATCGGCCGCGCCATCGCGCAGATGATGGCCGCGCGCGGCGCGGCGGTCGCGCTGCTCGACCTCGACGAATCGGCGGCTAAGGAAACCGCCGAGCTGATCGCTCGCTCGGGCGGCCGCGCCGTGGCTTATCGCGCGGACGTGCGGCGCGCGAGCGAGCTCGATGCGGCGGTGAGCGCCGCGGTTCGCGACCTCGGCCCGCTCGACATCATGGTGAATAACGCGGGCATCCTGGACGGCTATTTCAGCGTCGACGAGCTGGACGAGGACGTCTGGCGGCGCGTGCTCGACATCGATCTCACCGGCGTTTTTCTCGGCTGCAAGCGGGCGCTGCGCGAGATGCTGCCGCGCCGCCACGGACGCATCATCAACATGGCATCGGTGGCCGGCCTCAATGGCACCGGGGGCGGCGCCGCCTATGTCGCGGCAAAGCACGGCGTCGTCGGCCTCACGCGCCAGATGGCGGTCGCCTATTCAGCGCGCGGCATCACCGTGAACTGCGTCTGCCCGGGGCCGATACTGACCAACCTGCGCCGGCATTCGCAGGAGCTCCTCGGTCCCGGCGTTCCCGATATCAGTCAGCGCGGCGTGGCGGTGAACGACGACCAGATCCGCGCGCTGATTCCTTCCGGCACGCGCGGCACGGCGGAGGATGTCGCGAGCGCGGTCTGCTTTCTCGCTTCCGACGAGGCGAGGTACGTCACCGGGCACAGCCTCGTGGTGGACGGCGGCTGGCGGGCGAAATAAACCGCATCCGTATTTAGGCCGCGAGCGGCTGCTCGGGGCCGAGGCGCTCCTTGGCGAAGGAAAGAAAGGCCGCCACGAGCTTAGAGTGGAAGCGCTCCTTCGGATACACCGCGGAGAACTTGCGCAGCATCGCTGGCCGCAACGGCACCTGCAAGAGCTCGCCGAGCGCGAGCTCCTTGGCGACGATGACGCGCGACATGATGGCAAAGCCAAGCCCGGTCGCCACGAGGCCCTTGATCGCTTCCGGGCTGCCGAGCTCGACCACCGTATTCATCGTCTCGGGCGGCACGCCCGCGCCCGTGAGGTAGCGATCGATCACCGCGCGCGTGCCCGAGCCCGCTTCACGGCCGATGTAGGGATGGCGGGTCAGCATCGCGGGCAGCGCGAAAGCTTCCTTCGCGAACGGATGTCCGGGGGCGCAGACGATCTGCAGCTCATCATCGCAGCACACTTCGCTCGCGAGCGAGCCGAGGTGGGAATCACCCTCGATGAAGCCCAAGTCGAGCGTGCGCTCGGCGACGCGCTCCTGCACCGCCTCGGAATTGCCGACGAAGAGTGTCGGCAGCACGGCCGGGTAGCGCGCCTTGAACTTGCCGATGAGCTGCGGCAGCACGTATTCGCCGATCGTCATGCTGGCGCCGATCAGGAGCGGCCCCGCCGCCTGGCCGCCCATCTCCTTCAGCCGCGTATCGAGCTCGGCCGAGAGCGCAAGGATGCGCTCGGCATACTCGAGCGCCACCTGCCCCGCCGGCGTAAGCGCGATGCGTCCCTGCGCGCGATCGAAGAGCCGGGTGTTCAGGTGCTCTTCCAGCTGCTTGATCTGGAAGGTCACCGCCGGCTGCGTCATGAAGAGCGTTTCCGCCGCCTTGGTGAACGACAGGTGCTTCGCTACCGCGTGGAACACCTGGAGGCGCCGGTCGGCCATGCCGCGGATATTACGACACGCTCAGGAGTTCGGGGACGGAGCCCGAACTCGGCAGCTCAACCCCCGAATAGTTCGGGTTTCGTGCCGATCATGCAAGCTTTACCTTCCGGATGACCTCCCACAACAGGCGCACGTTCGGATTGGCCATGGCACTGCGCGGGGCGATGAACGCGACCGGGGTCAGCAATTTCGGCAGACGGACGGGAAGCAAGCGCGCGAGGCCGAGGCGCTGCTGATTGAGGCCCGCGTCGCGCGGAGCGACGGTCAACCAGTCGGTGACGGACAAGAGCTGAAGCGACACGACGAAGGAAGTCGTCTCCACTCTGATATTCGGTTCGGGCAGGCCGGCGGAAGCAAAGGTCGACACCAGCGTATAGCGGGCGTTCGCCCCCTCGCGCGGCAGGATCCAGGGAAATTCCGATACATCGCGCAAGCTGACCTTGCGCCTCTTGGCAAGTGGGTGGGACGCAGCGGCCAGCACGCACATATCAAAGTCGTACAAGGGCTCGTAGAAGAACCCGCGCCTCAGCAGCGGATCGATCGATCCGGACGGTAGCCGTCCGAGAATGCAGTCCAATGCATCGGCCTCGAGCAGCTTGGTCAAAGGCGCCATGTTGTTTTCGTAGAGGTCGATGCGGCAATGGGTGCGCGCGAGGAACTCGGGCAGAACGCGTTGCAGCACCCCATAGAGCGCGTGATTGACGGTGCCGAAGCGCAGAATCTGCGTGGGCCGCGCCGCTTCCAGTTCCTGCGACAGCATGGCGAGCTCGCCTAGGATGGTCCGCACGCGCGCCACTGCCACACCGCCATGCGCGTTTGGCACTACTCCTTTTCGCGTGCGCTCAAAGAGCGTGGTGCCGAGCGCATGTTCCACCTCCTTGAGCATGGCGCTCGCCGCCGGTTGGCTGAGATGAAGGCTCCTCGCCGCCTTATGGAGCGAGCCGACGGCGATCAGCGCTTCGAGCAGCTTCAGGTGCCGGATGCGTAGCTGCGTCACAGCGGAGGCTGAAATGCGGCTCATGGCGGCGCTCGGCTTGGGCGCAATGATCAGGAACGCCGATCACCTTATCACCAAAAACAGTTATCCCCCGGCGCGCTCGCGCGCTACAGTGATCGCAGCCTGAAAGGAGGACCGATGGTCACGCAACGCATGCTCCTCTGCCGCGCCGCAGGTTTTCTCGTCCAGCTGGCCATCGTCCTTTGTCCCGCAGCGCACGCTGCTGCCTATCCTTCCAAGCCGGTGCGCATCATCGTGCCGTTCGCGCCGGGCGGAGGCAACGACATCATCGCCCGCTATCTGGCGCAACAGCTGACCGATACGTTCGGCAAGCCATGCCTCGTCGAGAACAAGCCCGGGGCGGGCGGAGCGCTCGGGATTGAGGCGGGCGTCAAATCGCCGCCGGACGGCCATACGCTGGTAATGATTTCTTCCAGCTACTCGGTTAACCCGAGCCTCTACAAGCTGAGCTTCGATCCGGTCACCGACATCACGCCGCTGATTCAGATCGCCGAGGGTCCGCAGTTGGTGGTGGCGAATCCTGCATTTCCCGCGAAGTCAGTCAGGGAGCTGATCGCGTTTGCAAGACAAAATCCCGGCCTTGTGAGCTACGCCAGTTCTGGTCCGGGCACCATCATCCACGTATCTGCCGAGCTTTTCTCTGCCATGGCCGGTATCAAAATGCTGCACGTACCCTACAAAGGCACGGGGCCCGCGCTCGCCGACACGCTCGGCGGGCAGACCAACCTCTACTTCGGCTCTTCAGCTTCTTCACTGCCGCATGTGCGCTCTGGACGGCTGCGTGCCCTCGCGGTCACGACGCTGAAGCGCAGCCCCTGGCTCGCCGATGTGCCGACGGTGGACGAGTCCGGCCTGCCGGGATTCGAGGTCGTGCTTTGGTATGGCCTGATCGCGCCCAAGGGCCTGCCCCGCACGGTGGCACAGCGAATCAACGCCGAAGTCGGGAAGCTCCTCTTGCTAGAGCGGACAGCGGAGCAGCTTCACGCCGACGGCCTCGCGCCGGCAGGCGGGACGCCGGAGCAATTCCTCGAGCGCATCAAGAAGGATATCGATCTCTGGCGCGGGGTAATCACTGACGCTGGAATAAAGGTCGACTGAGGTCGCCTGCCGGCAAGCGGCTCCGTCCCGGAATCAGTTCGGGCTCCGTCCCCGAACTTCAGTCGACGATGTGGTAGACCGGCGCCTTGTCCATCGCCCACTCGCCGCTACGGCGGTCGTAGCGCGAGAGGGTGAAGCAGTGCCAGTTCTCGTCGTCGAGCCGGGGATGATCGCCCCGGTAGTAATAGCCCGGCCAGCGCGTCTCCTCGCGGAAGAGCGTATGCCGGGTCACCGACTCCGACGCGAGGAGTCGATGATGCAGCTCCCAGACGCGCTGCAGCTGGTGCAGGTCCTCGGCGCCCATCTGGTTCATATCTTCCTTCAGCATCGCGAGGAGCTCGAGGCCGCGCTCGAGCAACTTGCCGTTCGTCATGTAGATGGTGCTGATGCCGCCGACGTACTCGTCCATGATCTTCTCGAGGCGCTGCAGACCATGGATCGGCAGGAGATAACTCGGCGACACGCTGCCGGCGACGATCTCGTTGCGGCCGACGCGGTAGTTCTCGAGCGGCTGGTAGATGGTTTTCTGCAGGCTGCGAACCTCCTCGTCGCTCACCTGCGGCTGCGCGTTCTTCAGGTCGTTCACGTACTTCACCGCCGCCTTGCCAGCGATGCGGCCTTCGGTGAACGAGCCGGAAGAGAACTTGTGCGCGCTGCCGCCGATCGCATCGCCAGCGCCGAACAGGCCCTCGACCGTCATCATGCGGTTGTAGCCCCACTGATACTCGGCGGGTGCACAGTCTTCCGGTCCGCTCGCCCACGCTCCCGAGCAGGTGGCGTGCGAGCCCATGACGTACGGCTCCGACGTGGTGAGCTCCGGATTGGTGAACTTCGGATCAATGTTCTGCGAGGCCCAGACGACCGCCTGACCGATCGTCATGCCGAGGAAGTTCTCCCAGCCGACCGTCTCCTTGTGCGGATCCTGGAACGCTTCCTTCGTCACCATGCGGATCGGGCCGCGGCCGGCGGCGACTTCCCTGAGCAGCGCATGATTGCGCAGGCACGTCGGCACCGGGTGGCGGTCGACGTAATCGCCGACCAGCGCCTTCGTGTCGTCGTACCACCTCTTCTCGTATTCCTCGCCGTAGCCATTCTGCGTGTAGGTCTTGAGATGCAGGAAGTACGCGCCGACGGGGCCGTAACCGTCCTTGAAGCGCGTGAGGACGATGCGGTTCTCCATCTGGGTCATCTTGGCGCCGACTTCGATCGGCAGACCGTAGGCGGAGGCGCTGCTCCACGGCGCGTACCAGGTGCGCCCCATGCCCTCGCCCACGGCGCGCGGCTTGAAGATGTGCGACGCGCCGCCGGCGGCGACGATCACCGCCTTGGCGCGGAACACATGGAAGTCGCCGGTGCGCACGTTGAAGCCGACGGCGCCCGCGACGCGGTTCGCCTTGGTCGTGTCCATCAGCAGATGGGTAACCATGATGCGGTTGTAGACCTCGGTCGCGCTCTTGCGCGCCGCCTCGGCGACGATCGGCTTGTAGCTCTCGCCGTGGATCATGATCTGCCACTTGCCTTCGCGCTGGTATTGCCCGGTCTTCGGGTCGCGCATGATCGGCAGGCCCCACTCCTCGAACTTGTGCACCGTGCCGTCGACGTGCCGCGCGATGTCGTAGCCCAAGTCCTCGCGCACCAGGCCCATCAGGTCGTTGCGCGCGTAGCGCACATGATCCTCGGGCTGGTTCTCGTTCCACTGCATGCCCATGTAGCAGTTGATGGCGTAGAGGCCTTGCGCGACGGCGCCGCTACGCTGGATGTTTGCTTTTTCGACGCAGACGATCTTCAGATCCCGGCCCCAATAGCGCGACTCGTAGGTCGCGCCGCAGCCCGCCATGCCGCCGCCGACGACCAGCACATCCGCGTCGACGAAGACCGTCTTGCGGCCGCCGAAGAGTCCCATCAGAGCAGTCCGCGCTTCAACTGCTCGCGGCGCAGCGCCGGCAGGCCGCCGGGAATCTTGAGCGCGTCGGGCTCATGCGCGAGCTCCTGCCGCGCGAAATCCTCCGGCCGCGGCGCCTCGTACTCGGTCGGGCTCTTGATCGAGCCCCATGGCGTCGTGCGAATCGGCGAGACGAAGTTCTTCTCGCGCCCGTCCCTGAACTTGATGCGCCAGGACACGGTTCCTTTCGCCTCTTCGCGCAGCACGCGCACGCTGTGGCCGAGCGGCGCGAAGTCGGCGTAGCCGCGGCAGTCGATCGCGTTCTGCGGACATGCCTTCACGCAGGAGTAGCACTCCCAGCACATGTTCGGCTCGATGTTGTAGGCACGCCGATAGGTCTTGTCGATGTGCATGATGTCGGAGGGGCAGACATCGACGCAGTGGCCGCAGCCGTCGCAGCGGGTCATGTAGACGAAGGTGGGCATAGCTTCTTTCCCTATCAGTAGTGCTGCGGCAGCTCGCGGGCACGACCGAACTTCTCGGGCTGGTCGGCCGGGCCGGGCAGATTGGCGCGCGTGCCGTTGGCGTTGGAGACGCGTTTCTCGAACGCGGCCGCCGGCTTGAAGAACATGTGCGCGAATTTGGACCACGGCACCGAGCCGAACAGGACCGTTGTGGCGATGATGTAAAGCGAGAACCAGATGTGCGACCACGCGCTGCCGTTTGCCTGGACATACGCCCAGATCAGGCCGAGCGTCACGCTCGCGAGGAGCGAGAGGACGAAGAGATCGGCCCGCACCACACGGAACGGCGAATTGCCCTCGGCGGCGACATCGACGCGAATGAAGAACCAGAACCAGTAGCCGCCGATGAGCACCATCACTCCCCCGAGCCACCACAGGTGCGGCCAGATATCCGGCGTCGGCGTCGCCGGCGACGGATACTTGAAGACCATGATGGCCGTCGCGATGACGTAGAGAATGAAGCCGTACATGGTGAGCAAATGCGCGACGCGCCGGCGCGCGTTGCAGAACTCACCGGAGGCGAGGACATCGACCACCGCGGTCTTCGCTGCGATCGACACGAGCTCGCCGCCGCCGAGCGGCGTCGTGCCCTTCGCTTTCGAGCGGCGCCAGTTGTCGAAGAAATACCGGGCGCTGCCTTTGTGGACGATGTCGAAGATCGTGCCCGCGGCGACCAGGACGATCATCAGCACCACATAGCCCTGCATGACCGCGGGCGCGATCGACGCCGACAGCGCGGCGAACGGATTTGTCGCGAGCATCGCCTTCCTCCTCCGCGACCGATTCTAGGGGCGCTGCCCGGAGCGGCTGGCTAAAAAAGGGCTATGCCGCTATAGAAACTGCGTATCGAAGCGCATCGCCGCGAGGTCGCCGAGGACCCAGGTCGCGGGGGCCGAGAGGCCGGCGATCGTGCCCGGGTTGACGAGCCATGTCGAGCCGCCCTTCACGTTCGCCACCCGCTGCACGCCGAGCTCGTGCGAGTGCCCGCAGCAGACGAGGTCCCAATCACCCGTGCAGGCCATGGCGTAGCCGTACTCCGGATAGTGGACGACGAACACCCGCTTGCCGTCGAGCTCGAGCCGCGCATCCGGCCCGTGGTACGCGAGCCGCCCGGCGCTCTCGCGCGCCCAGCGCGAGAGCGACACCGGGTCGCCCAAGTTGTTGCCATGGATGACGTGCATCGGCAGTCCGACCGCGAGCGCCGCGCGCAGCGTCTGCGTGCCGATCACGTCGCCGCAATGGATCACCGCCTCGGCGCCCATCTCCCTCGCCCGCTGCACCGCCTGCGCGAGCGGGTCGGCTCGATCGTGGCTGTCGGAGACGATGCAGACCTTCATCCGAGGATGTTAGCGCAGCGCACAATGTTTCCGGACGAAACGCCGAATTCGGGGACTGAGCCCGAACTTCGGTGCGCCTTGCGTCCGCCGAAATTCGGAGCGCATACTCGATTCGCCACCACTGAGGAGGAGGTAATGGCGAAGAACGATCGCAGGGATTTTTTTCGTCGCACGGCCGCGCTGACCGGAGGTGCCATAGCGGGAACGGCGGCAGCGAGCGGCGCAGCGCGCGCGGCGCCGCTCGCAGTACCACCGTCGAATCAGGAACCGGGACGCATCATTGAGGAGGCGGCGTACGGCCAGCCTTCGAAGTACGAGGCGCACGTCAAGCGCCGCCGCACCGATGTACTCAAGAATCGGCAGAACCTGTCCGACTGGAGCATGACGCCGCTTCAGTATCAGCCCGGCATCATCACGCCCAACGGCCTAGTCTACGAGCGCCACCACGCCGGCACGCCGGAGATCGATCCGCGCACGCATCGCCTGGTGATCCACGGCATGGTGAAGCAGCCGCTGGAATTCACCATGGACGATCTCGTGCGCTACCCGTCGGTGTCGCGCTTCTATTTTCTCGAATGCTCGGGCAACGGCCTCACCGACTGGCTGAAGCCTGCGTCCACCACCGTGCAGCAGACGCATGGGCTGCTGTCGGGCGTCTTATGGACCGGAGTGCCGGCGTCAACGCTGCTCGATGAAGCGGGTATCGACCCGAAAGGCAAATGGGTGCTGTTCGAAGGCGCTGATGCGTCTGCGCATACGCGCTCGATTCCGCTCGAGAAGGTACTCGACGACACGCTGATCGTCTATGGCATGAATGGCGAAGCGCTGCGCCCCGAGAACGGCTACCCGGTGCGCGTCGTCATTCCCGGCTGGGAAGGCAACGTCTGCGTGAAATGGCTGCGACGCGTCAAGGTGAGCGACCAGCCGTGGTACTTCAGAAGCGAAACGGCGCGCTATACCGATCCGATGCCGAACGGCAAGTGGCGCAAGTTCAGCATGGTGATGGAGTGCAAATCGGTGATCACCTCGCCCTCGGGCGGCATGCAGCTCGCGAAGCCCGGCTACCACGAGATCCGCGGCCTTGCCTGGTCGGGCTCGGGAAAAATCCGCGCGGTGGATGTCTCGACCGACGGCGGCAAGAACTGGCGCGAAGCGACGCTGGAAGAGCCGATCATGGACAAGTGCCTCACGCGCTTCAAGGCCGGCTGGGAGTGGAACGGCGGCCCGGCGGTGCTCATGAGCCGCGCCGTCGACAGCACGGGCTATGTGCAGCCGAGCGTGGCCGACATCCAGAAGGCGCGCGCGATTGCCGGCTTCGTGCAGCACCACAACGGCATCCAGCCCTGGGCGGTGAACGAGAAAGGCGAGGTGCGCAATGTCATCGGCCAAGCTTAAAGTCGGTTGCGCTCTCGCGGCCGCTTCGCTGGCCCTTTGGGGCTGCGCGCAAATGCGAACCGGCGGTGGCGGCGGCATGGCGGCGAAATCGGCTGATGGCATTCCGCTCGGCGCGAGCGGGCCGCATCCGGTGCAGCCGCTGGCCGATAAGCCGCGTCTCGGCCACGCGATCAGCGAAGCCGATGTCGCGCCATGGAACATCGATGTGCGCACGACGGACGGCCAGGGACTCCCGCCCGGCCGCGGCACGGTCGCCGAAGGGCGCGCGGTGTATGCCGCGAAATGCGTGTCCTGCCACGGCGCCGATGCCAAGGGCGGGCCGGTCTACGGCACGATGGTCGGCGGGGTCGGCTCCTTCACCACCAATACGCGCGTGCTCACGCCGGGCAGCATGTACCCGTACGCGCCGATCCTCTTCGATTACATCCGGCGCGCGATGCCGATGGACAAGCCGCAGTCGCTGACGGCGAACGAGGTGTACGCGCTCTCCGCCTATCTGCTCGCGCTGAACGGCCTCGTGCCGCAGGACGCGGTGATGGATGCCGCGAGCCTGCCGAAGGTGCAGATGCCGAACCGCGAGGGCTTCATCCTCGACGACCGGCCCGACACCAAGGCGGTGCGCTGCATGACCGGCTGTAAGTGAACGCGGCTTCGGCGAACGACGGCCGGGTATCGCCCGGCCGTTTTGTTTCCGCGGGGCACACGTTTCCGCCGGAAACGCGCCGGGAATATCGATAGAGCACAGCAATCTTGCGGGCCCGCGCGGCCGCGGCAGACAATCGCAGCACCGAAGGAGGCCTCTCCCATGAGCAAGAACGCCGCGCAGTGGACCACGCCGCCCAAGTTCCCGGCGAGCCATTACGTCGATTCGCGCATCTACACCGAGCAGGAGATTTTCGAGGAGGAAAAGGAGAAGCTCTTCAAGCCCGCGTGGATCATCGCCTGCCACGAGTCGGAGCTCGCCGCCGCGTACGACTATCGCCTGTTCACGCATCCGGCGGGCGTGCCGCTCATCATCATCCGCGGCGACGACCAGAAGGTGCGCGCCTTCTACAACATCTGCCCGCATCGAGGCAACACCATCCTCTACGATCCGGCGGGCAACGCGAAGCGCATGACCTGCATCTTTCACCAGTGGTCTTTCGACACGCGCGGCAACTGCGTCGAGATCACGCGCGGCGAGCAGGGCTACCAGGACCGCTTCTGCAAGGAAGACGCGGCGCTGCGCGAAGTGCGCTGCGAGGTGGCGTATGGCGGCTTCGTCTGGGTGAACATCATCGACGACGCGCCGTCACTGCGCGAGTTCGTCGGCGGCGCGCTGGATATCCTCGATCCCTACATGCAGGAGCCGATGGAAGTGTTCCACTTCCACAAGGCGCTGATACGCACCAACTTCAAGCTGTGGCACGACACCAACAGCGAGTTCTATCACGACTTCCTGCACTACTTTAATCGCATCACCGGGATGATGCAGCCCGGCTACTACGAGCGGAAGTACACACCGTTCGGCAACGGCCACGCCACCGTCGGCTCGATGCAGATCCAGTACGACAAGTACGAAGGCTCGAAGGAGCGCGCGGTGGGCTGGCCGGGCATGGCGCGCGGCGGCTGGTACATGGTCGATCTTTTCCCGGGCATGACCTACAACCTGCGCACCTCGGTGATGCGCATCGACGTCTCGATTCCGATCAGCCCGAACGAAGTGCTGATCGAGTTCCGCGGGTTGGGGCTAAAGCGCGACACGGTGGAGGAGCGAACGCAGCGCGTCTTCGACCACAACATGATCTGGGGGCCGTTCGGCCGCAATCTGCACGAGGATCTGCTCGGTGTCACGGGCCAGGGACGGGCGCTGCGCAGAGGCACGGATAGCCGCTACCTCCTGCATGGTCGCGAAGAGAACAACACGATCCACGACGAAGTCGGCATGCGTCACTACTACGCCGAGTGGTCGCGGCGCATGGGGCGCCCCGCCTACGATCCGTACCGCGAAGGCAAGGCCGAACCGGTGCGCGCCGCGGCATGAGCAAGTCGGAGCAGCGCCTCGCGATCGAGGAGCTCGTCTACCGCTCGTGCCTCGCGCTCGACGCGCGCGATTACAAGACGTTCCTCAGCCTGTGCGAGCCGGACTTCCGCTACACCGTCACCACGCACAGCCCGGAGATCCGCCGCGAGATGGTGTGGCTCGACCACGATCGCAAGGGCATGGAGACGCTCTTCGCCAACCTGCCGAAGCACAACAGCGACCATTCGTCGATCACGCGGCACGCGACGGTGTACACGATGGACGCGAACGGCGACGCCGCCGAGGTGGTGTCCGCGCTGCAGGTTTTCCGCACGCAGCTCGACGGCGGCGCGACCGAGCTCTTCGCGGTCGGGCGCTTCCACGACACGGTGAAGCTCGCGAACGGCCGGCCCTCGCTCGCGCGGCGCATCGTGCGCCTCGAGACGCGCCAGCTCGGCTACGGCCATCACATCCCTTTCTAGCGCCGTGCGCATCCAGGTGAACGCGCGCAATCGCGGCTACGAATTCGAGGCGGCCCCGGGCGAGCACGTCCTCTACGCGGGACTGCGCGCCGGCATCGACCTGCCGTACGAGTGCGCTACCGGCACCTGCGGCACCTGCAAGGCGAAGCTCATCTCCGGTGGCGTGCGCGAGGAATGGCGCGAAGCGCCCGGTAAGAAATACGTGAAGCCCGCCGCCGGCGAGTTCCTCATGTGCCAGTGCGTGGCGGAGGAACCGCTCACCGTGGAGGTCTCGAAATTCGTCCACCCGATGGAGACCGGCTGCGCGCCGCAAAAGGCCGCCGGCACGCTGCGCGGGCCGCGCGCGCTGACGCACGACGTGATGGCGTTCGCGCTCGAGCTCGACCGGCCGTGCAACTTCGACGCCGGCCAGTTCGCGCTACTCGTGCCGCAAGGCGTCGATGGCTATCGGGCTTATTCGATGTGCAACCACGAGCGCGACGCGCGACGCCTCGACTTCCTCGTCAAGAAGAAGCCCGACGGCGGATTTTCGCAATGGCTCTTCGGCGCCAACCGCGACGGCGCGCGACTGGAGACATTTGGCCCGCTCGGACGAGCGACCTTCGAGCCGGCGCTCGGCAAGAACCTGCTGCTGATTGCGGGCGGCTCCGGCATCGCCGGCATGCGCTCTATCCTCGCCCACGCCGAGCGCAGCGGTTACTTCCAGCGCTACCGCGGCTGGGTATTCTTCGGCGTGCGCACGATGCGCGATGCCTTCTGGCTCGCCGAGCTGAGCGAGCACGCCGCAAAAAATATCGAGGTCACGGTGGCGCTCTCCGAGCAGGATGTGCCGCCGGAAGCGAAAAGCGAATGGCCGCGGCTTCGCTTCGAGCGCGGCCTGGTGCACGAAGTGGCGAAGCGCGCGATGGCCGGCAAGTACCAGGACGTGCGCGCCTATGTCGCCGGCCCGCCGCCCGCGGTGGACGCGGCGATCCGCGTGCTGCTGCTGGAAGCGAAGCTCAGCACCGACAACATCCGCTACGACAAGTACAGCTAGATGGGCAAACGCCTCGTGTGCCAGGTGGCCGACGTGCCGGAAAACGGGCTCAAGGAGTGCGAGACCGAGGACGGCCTCAAGCTCGTGGTCGCCAACGCCGGCGGCGAGTTCGTCGGCTTCCAGGCGAGCTGCCCGCACCAGGAGGTGCCGCTCTGCGAGGGCCTTTTCGACGGCGCCACCCTCACCTGCCACATGCATCTGTGGCAATGGGATGTGCGCACTGGCGAGCCACGCGGCATCGCCGAGGCGCCGCTACAGCTCTTTGCGCTCGCGCGCGAAGGGGAGGCGCTTTACCTCGCCGGCGAAGACACCGCGCTCGACGTCGGCGAGCTCTTCAACGGTCTCGCGAGCGGCACGATCGAGGCGCTCGCCGCGCTCGCGGAGCGCGAGGAGCACCCGAAGGGTGCGACGCTCTACCGGCCGGGCGATCCTGCCGAGGACTTGTTCGTGCTCGACGCCGGCCGCGTCGAGTTCCTGATCGGCCGCGGCGAGCGGACCGCGCCCGGCGGCTTCATGCTTAAGAAGGGGGAGGTGTTCGGCTGGGCGGCGCTCCTCGAGGGCTATCCCAACCGCATCGCGAGCGCCCGGTGCCTCGAGGATTCGCGCGTGCTGCGCATCAACGGAAGACGCGCCCTCGCCGTGCTCGAGAAGGACCCGCAGTCCGGATTTATCGTCATGCGGCGGCTCGCCGCGCTCATCGCGCGCCACCTCGCCACGGCGGGGCCGAAGTAAGGCGCACAATGAGGTTCAATTAACGGAGGAGGAGCAACCATGAGGAAGCCACTGCAGAGGTACGCCGCCGCAGCGATCACGTCGCTCGCGCTGGCGGTCGCGGCGCCGCTGGCGCTCGCCAAGGACTACGGCAAGCCCGGCACGCCGATCAAGCTGACCATCGGCTACCAGCCCTACTACACGCAGGCCTGGTCGGCCGTGATCCAGAAGGAGATGGAGCTCTGGAAGAAATACCTGCCGCAGGGCTCGACGGTCGAGTGGGAGATCGGCCTGCAGGGCGCGATCGTCGGCAACGCCATGCTCGCCGACAAGAACGACATCGGCTACATGGGCGACATGCCGACCATCGTCGCCATCAGCAAGCGCAACGTGCGCGAACTGCGCATGGTCGCCGTGCTCGGCCTCGCTAACGACCAGTGCAGCGTGTTCCTGTCGCGCAACGAGGCGCCGGACTTCCCTGATCCAGTGCAGGCGGTGAAATGGTGGAACGGCAAGCGCGTCGCCGTGGCGAAAGGCAGCTGCACCGACCGGAGCGGCCAGGAAACGATGCGCAAGTTCGGCATCAAGCCCGAGCAGTACCTGAACCAGAACATCGAGGTGCAGACCTCCAACTTCAAGGCCGGGCGCCTCGACGGCTCGATCATCTGGGAGCCGACCGCTTCGAAGATCATCATGGAGGGCATCGCCAAGCGCGTCGGCGATACCAAGATGATCGGCAAGCTCGACGGCGGCTTCCTCGCCATGCAGCACGAGCTGATCAAGCAACGCCCCGACGTGGTGAAGGGGTGGCTTGAGGCGGAGCTCGACGCAAATCTCTTCTGGGCCAAGCCGGAGAACTACATGAAGGTCGTCGAGATGGCGCACAAGAACACCCAGGGCTTCAGCAAGGAAGTGCTCTGGATGTCGATGGCCGGCAAGTACCCAAAGTCGATGGGCGGCGGCGACGTGCGCAACATCATGTACTACGGCATCAACGATGAGGTGCGCAACATGATGAAGGACGCGGTCGCGTTCCTGCATGAGATCAAGGTGCTGCCGATGGCGGAGCTCGACAAGGACCTCGTCGACAGCTCGTGGACCGACGAGATCCTGAAGCGGCGCAAT
>Ga0081539_10000669_pt1 | contig 68738 bp, 57 predicted proteins | sample TabmetS4T2R2_FD_71023 | JGI IMG/M metagenome (GOLD analysis project Ga0081539, IMG submission 71023) | Tabebuia heterophylla rhizosphere microbial communities from the University of Puerto Rico - S4T2R2 | ecosystem: Host-associated > Plants > Roots > Rhizosphere ...
GCGAGCGGTAGCGAGCGGGTTCTGTGCTCCGAATAACGTAGATGCTCGGAGCGCATACCCGCTCGCTACCGCTCGCGGTACTGTAGCGTAGGACGATAGGCGCGTTTTCCGCCGCGCCGGTTGGCCTTTAACGTTTGACGGTCTCCTCTGAGCGCGGCTCGACCGCGGCGGCTGCGCGCGGCGCAGGCTCGAAGGCGGGCGCAGGGAGTGGTATTCCGGCCATCCGCGCGAAGAGTTCTTCGTACTGGTTGACGACGTGCTCCCAATCGTAACGCTCGCGCACGCGCGCCTGTGCGCGCTGGCGATACTGGTTGACGATTGCGCCGTCGCGCAAGACGCGCTGCAACTGCGTCGCCAAGTCTTTCGCGTCGGTGTAAGCGATTCCTGCGTCGCCGACGACTTCGACGTTTTCGGGCGCGGCCAAAGTCAAAACGCAGTTGCCGTAGCCCATCGCTTCGAGGAGCGCGGGGTGCGTGCCGCCGACCTCGGTCGCGTGGACGTAGCAGAAGGCGTTCTGCTGCAAAGCGCGATATGCGTCGCCGAAGACGAAACCCGTGAAGACTATGCGCCGGTCGCGGCGGGCCATCGCGCGAAGCTCCTTGATGTATTCGTGCGCGTACGGCGCGTCGCCGACGATTAGGAGTTTGTGCGGCGTGCGTACGCGTCGGAACGCTTCGATGACCATCGCCGCGTTGTTCTCAGGCTCGAGGCGCGAGACGTAGAGCACGTAACGATTCGGCTCGACGCCCCACTGGCGCACAGCCGCGCGGTCAACCCGGCGCTCAACGTCGGCGCCGTAGGCGATCATCGTCGAGGCCGCGTCGTACTTCGCCGCGTAGTAGTCCTGTATGACGCGCGCGTCCGTAACGGTCTCGTTCGGAAGCCAGACGGAGAGACGCTCGGCGACGCGGTAGTAGTTCTTGCCCAACCAGTTCCACTTGCGACGCTTGTGTTCGAGTCCGTCAACGTTGATGGCGACGGGCGTGCCCATCGCGCGCAGGACGGGCGCGAAGGGAGCGTTCGCGGCGTTGCAGATGAGCGCGGCGTCGAAGCGCCGGAGCGCGGCGGCGTGGAGCGATGAGAGGAAGGCGTGGACGACGGTGTCGAAATACTTGTGTCGAATCGTGGGGAGGACTTTGAGGCGTACGCCTTTGTACTCGATCTGTCGCGGGCTGACGTAGTGCGCGCGGCAATAGACCGTAACGTCGTGTCCGCGTGCGACGAGTCGCGTCGAAAGCTGTTCGGCGAAGGTCTCGAAGCCGCCGTAGCTTGCCGGAATCCCCCGTGTCCCCAGAATGGCGATGCGCATCTCTTAAATGATGAATGCGGAATGATGAATGATGACAAGGTCGCTGTTCTTAATTCAGCATTCATCATTCATCATTCCGCATTCATCATTCCTCCTGTGTTCTTCTGTAAACCTGTAGAGTCATGCGGGCTGTTTCCCGCCAGTCGAAGGCGCGTGCCCTTTGGAGTCCGCGCTCGCGGAGCGTGGCGCGGAGGCTCGCGTCGTCAATAAGTCGTGCAAGCGCGAGCGCGAGCGCATCGCGGTCGAAAGGGTCTGCCGTGAGCGCGGCGTCGCCGACCACTTCGGGCAGACTCGTCAGATTTCCGGTAAGGACGGGCGCGCCGCAACTCATCGCCTCAAGCGGCGGAAGCCCGAAGCCTTCGAAATAAGACGGATAGACGAAACAGACCGCCCCCGTGTACAGAGCGGGCAAGTCCGTTTCAGATACATAACCGGGGAGAACGACGGAGTCCTGGACGCCCTCTTCTTCAACGGCCCTCAGCGTCTCGCCGTAGAGCCAAGCTTGTTTTCCAACGAGTGCCAGTTTCGGCAGATTACTCCTCCCGCGCTCACGGCGCAAGCCCGAATACGCGCGCACGAGCCGCGCCAGATTTTTTCGCGGCTGAATCGAGCCGACCGCGAGCACGTATTCGCCCTTAATTCCATAGCGACGCCGCACACGCTCAATCTCATCCTTATCTTCCACGGGGCGAAACCGCGGCGACGCGGCGAGCGGGACGACGCTCACGCGCGCCGGGTCGAGACGGTAAGTCTCCAGAAGATCGCGACGCGTGAACTCCGAGGGCGCGATGACGTGAGCCGCGCGCCTTGCGGTGCGCCGCACGGTGAGGCGCAACTGCATCCAACTTCTTCTTTTGAAAGTCTCCGGCAGGTGCTCGAACGAAAGGTCGTGAATCGTCACGACCGAGGGGCACGGCGCGAACGGCGGCGCGGTGTACTGAACGTGAAGGAGGTCAACTGGCCTGCGCCTCAACTCCGCCGAGAGCGTGAACGGCACGCGCAACAAGGGCGCGTGCGGAAGCGTCCGCCGCACGCGCACGTTCTTCCAACGCCCCTCGAAACGCTCGAAGGCCTCGCGCCTCGTCACGTAGATCGTGTAACGGTTCTCGCCGTCAATCTCCGCCAACGACTCGACCAAGTTCGCCGCGTACGTCTCGTTACCCGCCAACCCCGTCCCGACCGAGTGCGCGTCAATGGCTATGTGCAAGGTTGAAGGCTGTCCCTTCGCGCTCAGAGATATTAGAGGGACGAAAGCTTGAGCGCGTTCGAGTTTAGCGCAGGGCTTCGTCGTCTGGAAGGACGCCGCGGAAACTGCGCCGGTGTATGGGCGAGCAGCCGTGTTCTCTAAGGGCAGCCCAGTGCTCACGCGTGCCGTAGCCGACGTGGCGTGCGAAGCCGTAGTGTGGAAACTGCGTGTCATAGTCGCGCATTACGCGGTCGCGGTAGGTCTTGGCGAGGACGGAGGCGGCGGCGATGGAGGCTGAAACGGAGTCGCCGCGTATGATTGCCTTTTGCGGGAGCGCCGACTCGCGCAGTTGAATCGCGTCTATCAAAAGAAAATCGGCGCACGGTTGAAGCTTCTCAAGGGCTTGCAACATCGCGCGCCGCGTGGCGATGAGAATGTTGGTGTCGTCAATCTCTTCGGGGCCGACCACGCCGTAAGCATGACACAGCGAAGTGAGTCGCAACTCCGCGGCGATGCGCTCGCGCTGCAAGGCCGTGAGCTTCTTGGAGTCGTCCAAGCCTTCGGGCAAGGGCGCTGAAGGGTCGAGTATCACGGCGGCTACGACGACAGGCCCGGCCAGCGCGCCGCGCCCGACTTCGTCGAGACCGGCGACGCGCTCGAAGCCTTCGGCGCGCGCCGCGTCCTCGAACAGAGTGCAGATGCTTGATTGCCGCTTCTGCCGAACCATAAACGAAATGATGAATGATGAGCGGTGAATGATGAATGAAGACAAGCTCGCTGTAATCATTCATTATTCATCACTCATCATTCATCATTATTCCTTACTTGTTCTTGTTCGAGGCCGACGCGCCCTGCGCTTGGCCGCTGCTGCCTGTGTTGGCTTGGCGCGTGTCGCGCTCGCGTATGCGCGCGGCCTTGCCGCGAAGGTTGCGCAGGTAGTAGAGCTTCGCGCGGCGCACGCGCCCGCGTCGGACGACCTCGACGCGTCCTATGACAGGCCCGTGAAGGGGGAAGATGCGTTCGACGCCGACGCCGAAGCTCGTCTTGCGAACGGTGAAGGTTTCGCGCACGCCGTCGCCTTTGCGCGCAATCACGACGCCCTCGAAGACCTGTAGCCGCTCCTTCGTCTCCGACTCCTTGATGCGCACGTGTACGCGCACCGTGTCGCCCGGCTCGAAGTCCGGGATGTCCGTGCGCAACTGCGCCTTCTCAACACTCTGCAAGCGATTCATAATTCACCTCAAAAAACAGTAGTCAGTAGTCAGAAGTCAGTAGCCAGTAGAACCCGCTCGGAGTCGCGCCCGTTGCCTTCGGACTACATTTTGAATCAAACAAATTCTTCCACAGACAAACTCAAACCGAGTTTTATTCACCGTCGCCTTCATCAATCGAGGCGCGCTCGTCTTCGTTGACGTGGACGCGCTCGAAGAGGTCTGGGCGGTTGCGACGCGTCTTGCGAAGCGCCGCGCGCCGTCGCCAGCGCGCAACCTCCGCGTGATGCCCGCTCAACAGAACTTCCGGCACGCGCATCCCACGAAACTCGACGGGCCGCGTGTAGTTCGGGAAGTCCAACAACCCTTCCGAGAACGACTCGTTCAAGACGGAAGTTTCGCTTCCCAACGCGCCGGGCACGAGCCGCGTCACGGCGTCAACGAGCACGATTGCCGCCGGTTCGCCGCCCGAAAGAACGTAGTCGCCGATGGAGACTTCGTCGGTCGCCAACGCTTCCGCCACGCGCTCGTCAACGCCCTCGTAGCGACCGCAGATGACGACGACGTGCCCGACGCGCGCCAACTCCGACGCCAACTCTTGCGTCAACCTCCGACCTTGCGGCGACAGAAGCACGACGCGTTTGCCAGCCGCGCGCAAACTTTCGGCGTCGCCCGCCCCCGCCAAAGATTCAACCGCCTCAAAGATCGGTTCAGGCTTCAAGACCATCCCGTCGCCGCCGCCGAACGGGCGGTCGTCAACGACCTTGTGACGGTCGTGCGTCCAAACGCGCAGGTCGTGCGCCTCGACTTCGATCAACCCGGCGGCGCGCGCGCGTCGGACTATGCCGAAGTCGAACACCCCGCGGAAGAAGTCGGGGAAGATCGTGATGATGTCAAACTTCATTTTGGATTTTAGATTTTGGATTTTGGATTGTTAGACCTCGGACTGGCGCTTGACCTTGCGCGGCGTTGCTTCAATCCAAAATCTAAAATCTAAAATCTAAAATTCCAACAGTCCTTCCGGCGCGTCAACGCGTATGAGCTTTCGCTCAACGTCTATCTCGACGCAGATGCTCTCGGCGAGCGGGACTAAGTTTTCTTTGCCGCGCTCGTCGCGTATGACGAGCACGTTCGCCTCGCCGCCCGTGTGCAGCACCTCGACGACCTTGCCGACGTGCGCGCCCCCGGTCGTCTCGACGCGGCAACCCTCAAGCTGCCAGTCGTAGAACTCGCCCTCTTCGAGTTCGACCGCTTCCGTTTCGGGCACGGCCAACTCACAGCCCGCGAGCGCCGCCGATTCTTCGGGCGTGTCGAAGCCGCGAAATTTCAGAACGACGCGCGCGCCGTGAAACCAGAAGTCTTCGAGCGCGAGCCTGCGGCGCGTGCCGTCGGCGAAGACAGCGATTAACTCTTCGAGGTCTTCAAAGCGTTCGGGAAAGTCGGTCAGCAAGTCGGCGGCGACCTCGCCGCGCGTGCCGCGCGGACGCGCAACACGCGCCACGGCGACCAACTCCAACGCGCTCAACTCTTCGTCGGCCCGCGAGCTTTCAACCTCTTCGCCCGCCCCGCTCATTCGACGATTTCGAGTATGTAGCGGCGGTTCTGCTTCTGCCCCGCCGCGTACAGAAGCGACCGAAGCGCCTTCACCGTTCGCCCCTGCCGGCCTATGACCTTGCCCACGTCCGTTTGCGCCACGCGGATTTCGATGACGGTCGTCGAGCGGTCGCGCTCCACCGCGCGCACGTCAATCTCTTCCGCTTCGTGCACGAGATGTTTCAGGATTAACTCGACGGCTTCTTTCATAAGTCTGGAGTCTGGAGTCTGGAGTCTGGAGTCAAAACCAAAGCCTTCACGCTTTGACTTCAGACTCCAGACTTCAGACTCCAGACTTTATTAAGCTTCCGGCTGCGCGGCGGCCTTCGACTGTCGGCGTATCAACTGGCGAACGGTGTCGGTCGGCTGCGCGCCGCGCTCGATCCAGTAGTTGACGCGCTCCATGTTGAGACGAATCTCGGCAGGCTCGCGCGTGGGGTTGTAGAACCCGACGTTTTCGACGTAAGCGCCGTCGCGCTTCGACAGCTTCTCCTTCACCACAACGCGGTACGAAGGACTCTTCTTCGCGCCCATGCGCATCAATCTGATTGCTAACATTCAACCTCCAAAGGAAGAGGCTAGAGGCTAGAGGCTAGAGGCTAGTAAGAATCTGTTTTTAACTAGTCTCTAGTCCCTAGTCTCTAGCCTCTGTGTTTCTTCTTGTGCCGCGGCTTCTTCTTCTTGCGCCCCGAAGAGGGCGTCGGCCCTTGCGGGAGTCCGGCGTCGCCGCCGTCGCCGAGCATTCCGCTCACGTCGGGCATGCCCATCATGCCCGCCATGCGCCGCATCATGCGGCCTTTCAATCCGCCTCCTCCTCCGCCGCCGCCGAACAGCCCGGAGCGCGAAAGCTGCTGCATCATCTGTCGCATCTCGACGTACTGCTTGATGAGCGCGTTGACTTCCGTAACGGTCGTTCCCGAACCGCGCGCAACGCGCCGGCGACGGCTCGCGTTAAGTATCCGATGGTCGTTGCGCTCCTCGCTCGTCATCGAATCAATGATCGCCTCGGTGCGCTTCAGTTGCCGCTCCATCTCCGCCGACTGCTCCTCGTCCATCTGCGGCATCCCGATGCCGCCCAAGAGTTGGTCGGGCAGCATCTTCATAATCTTCGAGAACGAGCCGAGCCGCTTGACCTGTCGGAGTTGGCCGCGGAAGTCGTCGAGAGTGAACTTGTTCTTCTGAAGCTTCTCAAGCTGCGCCTCGGCCTCTTCCTGATTGACCTTGTCTTGAACTTCCTCAATGAGCGACAGAACGTCGCCCATGCCGAGTATGCGCTGCGCGATTCGGTCTGGATAGAACGGCTCGAGCGCGTCGTATTTCTCGCCGACGCCGACGAACTTCACGGGCTGCCCCGTCACCTGTTTGATTGACAGGGCCGCGCCGCCGCGCGCGTCGCCGTCCATCTTCGTCAGCACGACGCCCGTGATGCCGACGCGACGGTGAAACTCCTCGCCCGAACGAACGGCGTCCTGCCCCGTCATCGCGTCGGCGACGAACAGAATCTCCACGGGGCGCGTCTCCGACTTAATCTTGACGAGTTCTTCCATCAACTCGTCGTCAATGTGGAGGCGGCCCGCGGTGTCAATCAGAAGCGTGTCGTAGCCCGTCTGCTGCGCGTGTTTGAACGCCTCGCGCGCGAGTTCTACGGCGTCGTTCGACTCCGGCTTTTCAAATATCGCTTGGCCCGTCGCGCGCGCGATTACTTTCAACTGCTCGCGCGCCGCCGGGCGGTTAACGTCAGTCGAGACCAGCAAGGGCTTGCGCTGCTGGTTCTTCGCAAGCCACATCGCAATCTTGCCCGTCGAGGTCGTCTTGCCCGAACCTTGGAGGCCGACGATCATCACGACGTTCGGCGTCGTCTTCGTAAACACAAGACGCGAAGACGTGCCGCCGAGAAGCTCTACGAGTTCGTCGAAGACAATCTTGACGACCTGCTCCGACGGTTTGAGTTCCTGCCAAACCTGCTGACCTTCGGCCTTCTCCTTGACCGACGCGATGAAGTCTTTAGCGACCTTGTAGTTTACGTCGGCTTCGAGGAGCGCGAGGCGTATTTCGCGCAGCGCGGCGTCAACGTGCGCGGGCGTCAAAACGCCCTCGCCGCGCAAATTCTTGAGCGCGCGCTTCAGCTTGTCGGATAAAGACTCGAACATAAACGCACAGACGCGACCGTCCGCCCCAGCCGAAAACAAAGATGATAACGGCGGCGGTAAATGGTGTCAAGGAAAGGGGGATGCGGGTAGCGGGTCAGTTTCAACTGTCAGGGCTGGCACAGATCAAAACATTCACCACAGAGGCACAGAGAGCACAGAGGGGGCACAGAGAATAAAGAGGTTTTCTCTGTGCCCCCTCTGTGCTCTCTGTGCCTCTGTGGTGAGTGCTTTTTCTAACTGACCCACTACGGGGATGCGGGTAGCGGGTCGGTCAGCGGATCGGAGGCTTACGTCCCTTTTGTGCCCTACGAATTTCAGGGGAGTCTCGAACAAACTTAGAGCGGTTTGTCCAGAGCAGCGACAAAAAGAGGCGCGTGCGACACTCAAGTCGCACGCGCCTCTTTTTCTTAAAACGATTCCGCCTACCTGCTCGCGCGCTCCGAGAGCGACTTCGCGGTCTCGACGAGTTTGACGAACTCCGCGCGGTATCCGTGGAGGTCTGCGCCCGTCGAGGCGCGCGCAAGTTCGAGCGCGGCGTCGTAACTCGCCTGACCCTTGTAGCGCGAGTCGCGCAGAAGCATCCCGAACTCCGCGACCGCCGCCGCAAACTTGAAGTTCTCCGAAGCGTTCTCGAAACTCGCGCGCGAGTCGGCGACGCCGACGTTCAGAGGTTTACTTTCGTCGGCGTCCGGCTCCTTGTAGCGAAGCTTCACGGTCAGAAGTTCGCTCCCCGACGCGCCTTGCGACGGCGGCTGGCCTTGCGCGTACTTCAACTCGTCAACGCCCGGATTCTCGACCTTCTGCCCGGCGGGGACGATTTCGTAGAGCGCGGTTACGGTGTGGCCCGCGCCAATCTCGCCCGCATCCACGCGGTCGTCGTTGAAGTCGCGGTCGGCGAGCAGGCGGTTCTCGTAGCCGATGAGCCGGTAGCCCGCGACCATGCGCGGGTTAAACTCGACCTGTATCTTCACGTCCTTCGCAATCGTCAAGAGCGTCCCGCCAATCTGCTCGCCGAAGACCTTGCGCGCCTCCGAAGCCGTGTCAATGTAGGCGTAATTGCCGTTGCCTTTGTCGGCGAGTTTCTCCATCGTCGAATCTTTCAAGTTGCCCATGCCGCAGCCCAACACGGAGAGGAAGATTCCGCTCTTGCGCTTCTCTTCGATTAACTTGACGAGGTCGTTTTCGCTCGTCACGCCGACGTTGAAGTCGCCGTCGGTTGCGAGTATGACGCGGTTCGTGCCGCCCTGTATGAAGTGGTCTTGCGCGACGCGGTATGCGAGTTGGATTCCCTCGCCGCCGTTCGTCGAGCCGCCCGCATCGAGACGTTCGAGCGCAGCCGTGATTTCGCCCCTGCGGTCGCCCGGCGTCGAGTCGAGCGCGAGTCCGCTCGAACCGGCATAGACGACAATCGCCACGCGGTCGCGCGACGAAAGTTGTTCGGCGAGCATTCGCAAAGCCGACTTGACGAGCGGCAGCTTGTTCGGCGCGTTCATCGAACCCGACACGTCGAGCAGGAAGACGAGGTTCGCGGGCGGCATGTCTTCCATGGAGACGCGCCGGCCTTGCAGTCCGATGTGGACGAGTTTGTGCTTCGAGTTCCAAGGGCAGTCGGCGGTTTCGGTCGTGACTGAAAACGGCGCGCTCCCGGCGGGCTGCGGGTAGTCGTAAGAGAAGTAGTTGACGAGTTCTTCGATTCGCACGGCGTCCTTCGGCGGCAACTGCCCTTCGTTGAGGAAGCGGCGCGTGTTGCTGTAAGAGGCCGTGTCAACGTCAATCGAGAACGTGGAGAGCGGCGCGCGCGAGGTTTCGAGGAAAGGGTTCTCGTCAATCTTCGCGTATGATTCCGTGCCGCCCGCCTCTTCATCATGAACTGTGAACAGGCCCGTCGGCCCCTTGCTCGTGTTCGCGTGCGGCGCGGTCGCGTTCGAGGCTTGCTGCGTGCCAACCACGCCCGCCGAGTTCACGCTCTTGTCGGCTGTCGCGCACGAAGACGCGAGCGCGGCGAGCGACGCCAGAACGAACAGGAAGAGAAGACGACTCGGCGCGCGCCGGCGTGATTCGGAACTTTCCGGCGCGACGCGCGTCGTCTGTTGCTCAACGTGACTCATAAGATTCCTCCGTCGAAATTTTCGTGCCGTTTCCGGCTGCCTTCAACCTCTGAACGACGGCGGCCAACGAACCTTGCCGTAAATTTTCGCGGCGGTCGCCGGGCAAATACAGTACCGCGAGCGGTAGCGAGCGGGTGGCCGTTTCAATATGGGCCGGTGTCATTTGACGATTACCCGCTCGCTACCGCTCGCGGTACTGTACCAGTGGGCCGCATCAACGCTTCTTCTGTTGCGTACCTTCGACCGTGACGGGCGACGCCTGCGTGATGTCGTAGCTTATGCGCTGCTCCGTGAGTTTGGCGGCGAAGGCTGATTCAGTGGAGACGTTGACGCGCGCGTAGTAAGTCGAAGAAGGCGTGCGCGGCGCGGCGCAGTCTTCGACCTTTATGTCAACGCTCACAGCCGCGCGGTTGGCGACGGCGAAGGGCTGGCGCACCTCGGCGGGTTCGCCCGCGCAGTAGCGACGCTCGCCTTCGGGCGTGAAGAAGTATGCCCAGACCCAGACGCGTTCGGGCGCGGGTCGCGCGGGGTCGCGCTCTAGGTTGAGCGTGACGTGCGCTTTTCGCGCGGCGAAGTCGAGCGTGACGAGTTGCGTCTTGAAGGTGACGGGGACGCCCGTGCCCGCCGGTGCGTCGGTCGCTGGCTTCGGCGCGTTACCTTGCACGGGGGCGACGGGTTGCGGCGTCGGCGTCTGATTGCGCGTCGCGTAATACTGCGTGAGCAAAATCGCGCCCGCGAGCGCGACTGCGAAGGCGAGAAGCCCTGCGAGTTTCTTCATCCTGAGTTCCCTTCCAACAAACCTCTCTAAATCTCAGTTGCGTGTACGGCGAGAAGAGTTAACCACAGAGACACAGAGGACACAGAGATGGCACAGAGAATTAAACTCTGTGCCATCTCTGTGTCCTCTGTGTCTCTGTGGTTATCATCCTCACCATGCATTCAAGCTAATACGCAAAAACTCGCCGCCGCGACTTAGCTTTTCACCATTTCTTTTGGATTGAACGCGCCGCTCAAGCCGCTTGCGCGCACGCGGGGAGGCGTCTGAGTCTTTCGGCGGCGAGCGTGAGGCCCATCACGAAGTAGAAGACCATCACGACCTCCGAGTCGCCGAAATTGTAGTGCACCAACCCGCCCGCGACAAAGCCGACAAGCCCGCCCAACGCGCCGAGCACGAGTCCGCGCTCCACCCAATCGTCGCCCGCCGCGCTGCGCGCCATGCGCCAGAGCATGCGCCCGTAGATGAACATCCAAGCGAGCCAAACAAGAAGCGCCGGCACGCCGCGCTCGAACGCGATTTGCAGCGGCGTCGAGTGTAGATGACCCCACGGCTGACGGCCATTGTCGAACATGCCCCACTCGCGCCAGTGTCGCTTCAAAGAGTCCATCCCCGTGCCGACGAGCAAGTGGCGCGGACTGCTTATCAACTTCTGCGCGCCCTCGCGCCAAACAATCAGACGCCAAGCCGTCGAACCTTCCTTCGTGTCTATGAACCCGACCTGACGCTTCTGCTGAAGAACGAAAAGCGCGGCGACGACTAAAGGCAGCGCGACGCAAGCGACTACGAGAAGCGTCCGACGGCGCGCGCCGACCGTGGCGACCGTGAAGGCCGACAACAAGAACCCGGCCCACGAAGCGCGCGTCAGCGTCAACAGAAGCGCGCCGCACATCCCCATGAGCGCGATTGCCAACACCAACCCCTTCATGCTCAGTTTGCGCCGGAGCGCGATGAAGAGTCCGAGCGCGAGCGAGGCGACCAACTGCAAGACCTCGGCGTACGTTTGATACTGCCCGTAGAATCCACTCGCGCGCTCGTCGCGCCCGCGCGTCCAACTGTTGACGCCGAGTCGCGCCTCCGCCGTCTCGCCTTCGAGCAACGACGCGCGCGCGACCCTGCCCGTCGGCAGCATCTCCGCTCGATAGACGCGCACGCACGCACGTTCCTCATCCCAACGGCACGCGACCGTCGCGTCCGGGAAACGATAGATGTGCTCGCCCGCGCGCGCGCTCTCCGTCTCTATCCCGCGCACAACGTCTTCGGGCGTTCGCACTTCCACGCCGTCAACCGAGAGTATCGTGTCGCCCTCAAGAAAGCCGGCGGCGCGCAAGGGACTATCAGCCGCGAACGCGCGCACCTTCACGCCGCGCCCCCTAGCGAAGACGCCGAACGTGTGTACGACGCCGACCGCGCACGAAGCGACGAGCGCGAGCGTGAGTGCGCGCAAAGTGCGACGGTCGCGCACGTTTTCCGCGACGAGATAGACAATCGTGAAGAGGCTCGCCGCGCGGAGTTTGCCGATGGAGACGTCGGGGTCGTATGAAGTGAGCGACGTGAGGAACGTCAGGACGAAGAAGCCGAGCAGCGCGTAGTCTATCGGCGTGCGGTGAGTTACGGGCCGCGGTCGGAACGCGAAACGCGCCGCCCACAGCAACATTCCCAGAAGCCACGCGCCCTGCGTCAACGCAATCGAGTGCGGCGCGGCCACGGCGAACAGAAAGAGGCACGCGACCGTCGCGCGTTCGAGCCAAGAAGAAAATGATGAGTGATGAATGATGAGTGATGAATGACGTGTTGGCTCGGATTGTTCGTTCACTGAATCTGCGCCTTTGTCGTTGGCGACTAATTCATCATTCATCATTCCGCATTCATCACTTCGTCAGTACGCCTCGCCGCGCAGGAGGACGGGAAGCGTGCGGAGCATGATTTTGATGTCGAGCCAGAGCGACCAGTTCTCTATGTAGTAGAGGTCGAGCGTCACCATCTCGTCGAACGAAAGCCGGTTGCGCCCCGACACCTGCCAAAGTCCCGTCATGCCCGGCTTCATGTCGAGCCGCTTGCGATGCCAGAGCGCGTAGGCTTCGACCTCGTAAGGAATCGGCGGGCGCGGGCCGACGACGCTCATGTCGCCGCGCAGCACGTTTAGAAGCTGCGGCAACTCGTCGAGGCTCGCGCGCCGGAGGAACTTGCCCGTGCGCGTCACGCGCGGGTCTGTGTGGAGTTTATAGACTGGACGAAGACTGTCGCCAAGGTTCGTGTCAGGCTCGCCCGTGATGTAGCGGCGTTGATACTCTCGGTGTTCGCTGTCGTCCGCGTCCGTGCGCATCGTCCGAAACTTGAGGAAGAGAAAGATTCGACCGTCCATCCCGACGCGCTCTTGCCTGTAGAGCACAGGCCCGCGCGAGTCGAGTTTGATTAGAAGCGCGATTATGAGCCACAGCGGCGCGAGAAGTATGAGAGCGAGCGCGGCAATCAAAATATCCGACGCGCGTTTGACGACGCGCGCGCCCTGCGACAGAGGCTCTCGGAAGAGCGTGACGACGGGCAGGACGCCGATCTGGTCAACTTCGGTTTTGCGCGGCAGGCAGTTGAACAAACTCGGCGCGACTCGAAACTCGACGCCTCGCCTTCGCCCCACGCGCATCATCACGTCGAACAGAAGGTCGCCCGAAATGTTCGGGTCGGCGATGATGACCTCGTTCGCGCCCGCCTCGCGTATCGCTTCGGGCAACTGCGCCAGATTAGCGACGACGGGCACGCCTTCAAATTCTTCCACGGAACTTTCCGCGCCGCCCGTCTCGACAACTCCGATGACGCGGTAGCCCAACTCGCGCCGCGCGCGCATCTCGCGCACGCACAGCGCGGCCTCCGCGCCGCGACCGACGACGAGCGTCGGAATCAGGTTCACGCCGCCGCGCCGTGCCGCGCTCTGCGCCGCGCGTACCGCGAGCCGCAGAAGCGTGTAGGCGGCGAGCGCGATTGTGAAGTCCAAAAGGAAGACGCCGCGCGCGTAGGAGAAGGCGCGAAACTCGAAGCCGCCGCGGTATAGAAACGCCCACGCGAGAATGAGCAGCGTGCCGACGGCGGTCGCGCGCAGAACGCGCACGCATTCGTCGAGGTACGAAAACTCGCCGCGCAGTCTGTAAAGATCGTAATAAGCCAGCGCCAGTAGCCGCGCCGCGACGACGAACCACAACAACGCCGCGTAAGGCTCGAAGTGGCGATACCAAACGAAGCCTCCGCGCAGGCTGAAACCGTTCAGCACGCCGCCGCCCTCGCGCACAATGTACGCCGCGACGAACGAGGCGACTGCCAGACAAGTGTCCGCCAAGACGAGCGCAATCTTCACCGCGGGCGCGGCCCAACGCGGCGCGCGCGCCTGCGCACGCACCTCGCTCGCCCTCACCGCCAGTTTCTTGGAATGCTCTGCTCGCATCTGAGATCGGTTACGGGAGTCGGAGCTTACGACTCCAATTCCTTCCGGGCGTTATCCGCAGGCAGCACCGTGTCTTTTGACGTATCAACGGTGCTGCCCGCCCTGTTACTGGCTAGGCGAAGGTCTCTGGCGAGGAACGCTAAGGTGTCATCTATTTTTCGCCCGGTTTCATAAAGAAAGGTTTCGTGACGTTTGGACCAGTCTCCCAGTGTCGCCTCCTCATTTTGAATCAGTTTCACAAGCTCCCTGTCCGTTCTCCCCAGCCAGCTATACAAGTTATATAGTTCTTGGTACGTTGCGGGGGATGTCAGCCTCCGCGCCTTGCTGATTTCCGTCCGAATTTTTCTCATCGACTCCCAAGATATTTCGTGGAACTCTTCAGCCGCCTGCTTAAATCTAGTGTTGTTCTCCCCATAGTAGTAGGACACCTTAAGCGCCAGATATTCATATCCCCAGAGCAGTCCTGCAAGGTCTTCAAGAAGTTTCACCTGCGACTTGATGATCTCCTCCTGTCGGGCGAGGTCAGCCTCAAACAGTTTCTGCTGGCGGAACTTTCGGTCGTCCATCCGCCCCTTGATGAGGGGAACGAGGATGCCTGTCAGTAGGGCTGTGAGGATGAGCACCATGACATCATGCACCAGTGCGTCACCGAGTATAACTCCCATCGCAAACTCCTTCAGGCTGCCGGGGACGCCGTCCCTCGTGAGAGCATCCGGCGGGTCAGACGTTTTCGAGTATCAGCGCCGCAATCTCCGCGCGCACGCCTGTTGCGCGTCGCGCGCTCGTCTCACCTTTCTTGACGACGCGCAGAGTTTCCAAGTCGTCGCGCGCGGCGATGCGTTTGAGGCGTCCCTCGCGCACGAGTTGTTCGTCAACCGCCGCCCAACGCCCCGCATAGACGGTCGCCGCCGGAACGCCAAGGGCCGCGGCCTCGCGGTTCATCGTCCCGCCCGCGCTGACGACGAGGTCTGCCGCCGCGATTAGATTCGAGCCGTCGAGCGCCGAGCGCGGCGCGATGAAATTCGCGGACGCGAAGCGCGCGTTCAAACTCTCTCGCTGCGCGTCGCCGCGCGCGAGCATCAACAGCTTGACGCGAGGCGCGGCGAGCAAACGCGCGACCGCTGCTTCAAACAACTCGTTCTCGAAGCGATGATACAAAGCCTCTCGCGCTGGCGGACGCACGACAACGAGTATGTCCGTTTCAGTGTCAACGCCGAACTGCTCGCGCAAAAGTCCTGCGAACGAAGGGTCGGGCGCGAAATCGGCTAGATAAACGTCCTCCTTGATGCCCGCGTAGCGTCGAACCTTCGGCGCGCGCGCGCCGTAGCGTCGCAAAGCCTCGTCTGGAAAAGCGCGCGGGACTATGACGCGCGACGCCAGACGAAACGCCAGATGATTCGCGGGCTGGTGCTCGTAGTCCATCAAAGTCACCGCGCGCAGGCGCATCATGCGCGCGGCCAGAACCTGCGTGTACGAGTTGTGGCTGACGGCCAAAGAGAACCCGCGCCCCTCGGCCCAACGCTTCAACGCACGCGCGCGCGCCCATAGGTTTCCGGCCTTGCCCGCGAGACGCCCGCCGCCGTGCGCACCCACGACCGCGGGCGCGAACCCTGCGGCCTCGGCCAACTCGACCGTCTGCGCAAACTCCCTCGCAGTCGTCTCAACCTCGTGCCCGCGCGCCGCAAACTCCCGCGCCAGCGCGCGGAAGAACGGAACGTGCGGCGAGTTTGCCAAGTCAATCCAAATCCGCATGAAAAGAAATGATGAATGATGAATGCGGCAGTGATGAATGAAAGACGAAGGCGACGGTGTCTTTTATTCATCATTCATCACTGCCGCATTCATCATTTCGAGCAGTCGCGCCAGCGCGTACATCATCCACGCCTGCGACCAACGCATGTAGGGCGTGCGAACCGTCTGGAAGCGTCGCTTCTGGTAGTAGAAAAACCCGCGCGGGTCGAACAACTCACGGACTGCCCAGCGCGCGACGCGAGTTGCCAGTTCCGGCGCGTCCCGCTCAAGCTCGCTTAACTCGACGCACGCGACGACCGACGCGCCCGCCGAGTGTGCGTCCGCCGGATGCGCCGTGTGATGGTAGTATTTCGGCCACCCGTCCGCAAGAAAGAAGGACTCGCGCCAGAACTTGTAGCCGCGTCCAATCGCACGCCTCATTTCATCCGCGACGTTTTCAACCGCGACTCCGCCAGCGACGTTTTCAACACCAACGCCTTCAACAATCTCCACTCCGCGGACGCGAAGCATGCGCGCGAGCGACGTGAGCACGAAGGCTGTGTGGAAGTTGTCCGCCCAAGATTGATACGAGTCGGCGCCGTAGGCCCAAGAGCCGTCCTCGCGCTGGCGGCGCACGACGTAGCGCGCCGCGCGCCGCGCGTAGTCAATCAACCCGGCCTCGCGCGCGAGCGCGCCGACCGACGCGAGCGCCTCGCCCGCGAGCAAAGATGCGTTGAAGACGCGCGTGCGGTCGAGCGGCGTGTAACTGAAACAGACTTCGTCGCCCGACTCGAAGCTCCGATTCAAGTCGCTCAAAATAAACTCGCACGCGCCGCGCGCCGCCTCCAAATATTTCGACACGTCGCCGGAGCGCGCCGAGTCTTCAACCGGCGCGACACCAAAACCTTCATCCGAAGCGACGCCTTCATCAAACTTGCCGAGCGCGGCTGTCGCTTCGACGAGAGCGCGCACGGCGAAGGCCGTCGGGACGAGCGCCGGCGTGCCGCGCGGCGCGTAGAAGGCGCGCCCCTGCCAGTCGAAGTTGTAGCCCCAAGCCGCGCCGTGCGCCGTTTTGATTCGAGCCGCGAGCAGTTCGTCGAGAAGCCGGCGCGCGTCGCTTCTGTCAGCGTCGTCGCGCGTCGCGCGAAAGCGTGCGAGCGCGGCGAGCGCAAAGAGCGCGAGTCCCTTCGAGTTTTTCTCTTCGGGCACGCGCGCGAGCGCGCGCAAGGAGACGGGCGAGCGTTTGAAGAGTTGCGTCCAAGCGAGACGCGCGAGGCGCGAGCGGCGCAGAGGGGTTGACTGGAAGAGCGGGCTGTTGAGCGCGTCGAAAGGGTCGTGTCCGGCGTAGCCGCGCGCGCGACACCAAGCGCGCAAGGCTTCATAAACCGTCTCGAACTCTTCACGCATCGCCGCAAAGATACAACACGCGCGGGCGCGCCGACGAACGCCTGTGTCGCTTTCCGTTTAGGAAGAATTAACCACCGCAGACACAGAGAGCACAGAGGGGGCACAGAGATTTAGAATTTGAAATTTCAAATTTCAAATTTGAGATTCTTAAATCACTCTGTGCTTCCTCCGCGTCCTCTGTGTCTCTGTGGTTATTTCTTCTCGCCTTGCGCTCAGGAGAAAGTTGCCTGCGCCGGTTGTGAGACTTACTGCGCGTCGAACGTTTGGGCCTCTCCTTCGACGACGATTTTCACGCCCTTGAGTTTTTCGGGGAGCGGGAAGTTTTTGCGCCGTCGCTCGTCGTGGAGATTGAACGTGATGTCGGGCCGCAAGACGGCGGCGTCGGATGCGTCGAGAAAACTTTTTTCGACGAGCGCCGAGACCGTCGCCGCGTACGCCTGTTCGATGCCGCGCCGCACGTCCACGAGTCCGGCGCGACACTCGCGCGCGTCCGTGCAGACGATGGTGTGCGAAGGCCGCGTGACGAGTTTCAACTGTTCGGCGGTCGTGTCGAGCAAGCCGGCGATGTATTCGACGCGGTAGAAATCCCTGACGTAGTCGGTGCGGTCGTCGCAGCCGCAATCGCCGTAGCGCTCCGTGCGGACGTAATAGACGGGATACTTGCCGGGCGCGAAGACGACCGCGCCGCGTTGCGCGCCGGCGACGAGCGTGTAGAAGCCTACGGGCGGGAAGTCGTCGGGCCAGCCGCCCGCACCGCCGCCGCAACCGCCGCAGCCGCCGCCGTAGCCGTAGCCGAAATTCGTCTCGCTGTCTAAGACGCTGATGTCGGCCTCAAACTTAAGTCCTCGAAGAAGCGCGGCGGCAAACCCCGGCGCGCGCGTCTCGACGAGAAGGTTTCCGACGGCGAGCCAGCGCGCGTCTCCGCCGTCTTCGCCCGCGAGTTCGCCGTCGAACATCTCAAGAAGCGCGGCGGCGTTCTCTTCGGGCGCGCGCGACATGAGTATCAACTTCTCGTCCGCCGCTCCGGGCGGGAGCGTCTTGAGCGCGTCCGCCGGGACTTTCGCTCCGAGACGTATGAGACTGTCGAGCGCGGCCTGACGGACGACGCTATCCGGCCAGCCGTCGCCGAGCGACGTGTCGGCGAGCGTTTCGAGAAGCGCGGGAACTTGCTCCTTCAAACCGTGCTGACCGGCGAGATACGCGCCCCAAGAGCGCTCCTTGACCGACTGCGACTTCAGAAGCCGCGCGACTTCGCCGCGCAACTCTCCGGCGCGACCGAACTCAGGCGGCGCATCCTTCGCCGCGGCGTCGCCCGCCGTGTCGTCCTGCTGGCCGTAGGCGTGCGAAGTCGCCAGCAGAACGACTGCGACGCAGAACAGAAGCTTCCTCATGGCTCGCCCTTTCGCTTTCTTCTTAAACTGAGATGGACGCGCGCGTGCTCAAACGTGAGACACGCGCGCGCGTCGTTTGGTTGGCGTCGTCGGAAAATTTATTCGGGTCGGGAGGAGCGAACGGCGGTACTGTATCCGTAGCGTCAGTCTTCGTCGCGGAAGCCTATGCGCTCGCGGACTGCGTAGATGGTCTTGGCTTGCGACTCGTGGTAGGTGCGTACGAGCATTTCGGCGAGAAGGCCCATGAGTATGAACTGGACGCCGACGGCGAACATGACGATTGCGATTGTGAACAGAGGGTTTCGTATGAACGACTCGCCGAGGAGTTTTCTGAGGACGGCCCACGCGAAGGCGACGACCGAGATGATGAACGAGGAGAAGCCGAAGAGGCCGAAGACGTAGATCGGCTTCGTGTGATAGGAGGCCATGAACTTGATGGTCATCAAATCGAGCATGACTTTGAAGGTGCGCGAAAGCCCGTACTTCGACTTGCCCATCGTGCGCGGGTGGTGAATGACGGGAATCTCCGTCACGCGCGCGCCGACCCAACTCGCGTAAATCGGTATGAAGCGGTGCATCTCGCCGTAGAGCCGCACCTCTTTGAGAAACTCGCGGCGGTAAGCCTTGAGCGAGCAGCCGTAGTCGTGGAGTTTGACGCCGCCGATGAAGGAGATGACGCGGTTGGCGATCATCGAGGGAATTTTGCGCGAGACCATCTTGTCCTGACGCTCCTTGCGCCAGCCGGAAACAACGTCGAAGCCTTCGTCGAGTTTGGCGAGGAGGCGTTCGATGTCAGCCGGGTCGTTCTGGAGGTCTGCGTCCATGGGGATGAGAACTTCGCCGTGCGCGGCGTCAATCCCGGCGGCCATGGCTGCGGTCTGCCCGTAGTTGCGCCGCAGGCCGATGACACGAACGCGCGGGTCGCGCGCGGCCAAGTCGCGCAAGACTTCGAGGCTTCCGTCGGTAGAGCCGTCGTCAACGTAGATTATCTCCGCCGTTCGACCGAGACGCGCGAGCGCCTCGTCAATCTTCAAGTGGAGCGGGCGCAGGTTCGGCTCTTCGTTAAGAACTGGCAGGAAGAGCGAAATCTCCGGCGCGACGCCGGGCGCGCTCAAGGTCGCGGCGACGGTCGTCTCGTCCGCAAGCGTCGGCTCGTCCGCCGCGGCGACGCCCGCGCGTCGGCTCATCACGGTCTCTTCTTCGTCGTAAATCTTCATCCCCAAACTCTCCGCGCCAACAGACACGACCGAACCGCCGCGCCGTTAGCCGCTACCAGAACCTTCACGATGCCTTCTCCTCAATCCAGCGATTGACTAAAGTCTCCGGCGCGACGCCTCTTTCCCTTGCGATGGCGTGCACCTTTCGGTAAAGCTCGCCGTCCAGAGAAATCAAATACGTCCTCTTCTTTACGTCAACCTCAAACTCCACGTCGGTCAAATAGTCTCCATACTCCGCGCTGTCGTGCGTGTCCCAGAAGTCGGCGGCTTGCTCTAAGCTGTCGAAGTGTTCCGGCAGAGAAGGCCGCCGTTTCTTCTCGCCCGTCCTATTTTTTGCGCTTGCCATAACTTTTCCTCTCCCTCCGACTCGCATCACGCGCGGAGATCACGAGCGCGCTGTCGCGGCGCTTGTGGATAAAGAAAACGGCCAGATAACGACCGCCGTCCGTTTGGCCGACCGCGCGATACAGATTCTCACCTGACACATCGCCCCTCTCAATGCGCTTGAAGCGCGGGCCGTTGTTGAAGACTTCTTCAACCTCGTCTGGACTGACGCCGTGCTTTCTTTCAAGTTTTTCGACGAATTGCGCGAGCCAGACGATGTTGCTGATTTTCATCCGAATGCAACTCGCTCCCACGCATCGTGCGTCCGGCTTCGCTTAGCGGCCTTTCATTCTACACCGTCGTGCGAAACCATTCGACGAAGCGGCGTATGCCTTCTTCGATGGGGGTGCGCGGGTCGTAGCCGAGGAGGCGTCGGGCCTTAGAGACATCGGCGAAGGTCTGCGGCACGTCGCCGGGTTGCGGCGGCTGCCGGTCAATTACCGCGTCGCGCCCGAGTTCTCGTTCGAGCAGGCCGATTAGTTCGCGTAGTTCCACGGTGCGCGACTCGCCGAGGTTGATTATCTCGTAGCGGCTCTCCCGGTAGTCCATCGCCGCGCGCACGCCCGCGATGATGTCGTCAATGAAAGTGTAGTCGCGCCGGGTCGTTCCGTCGCCGAAGACGGGGATGGGCTTCCCTTGACTGATGAGGCGCGCGAACTTGTGTATGGCGAGGTCTGGACGCTGGCGCGCGCCGTAAACGGTGAAGAAGCGAAGGGCGACGACGCGCAGGCCGTAGAGGTGCGAGTATGTGTGACAGAGAAGCTCGCCCGCGGCCTTCGTCGCGGCGTAGGGGCTGATGGGTTTGAAGATGGGGTCGTCTTCGGCGAAGGGCACTTTCTCGTTCTCGCCATAGACGGAGGACGACGAGCCGAAGACGAACTGAGCGATTTTGTGTTCGCGCGCGAGTTCGAGAAGGTTGAGCGTGCCTGCGATGTTCGTCTGCGCGTAGAGCACGGGTTCGGCGAGCGAAGGGCGCACGCCAGCGCGCGCGGCGAGATGGACGATACGGTCGAAGCGCGACTCGGCGAACACCTTTGCGAGCGCGGCGCGGTCGCGTATGTCTGCCTCGAAGAGACGGAAGTCGTCGCGCTTCAGGTGGGGCGCGACGTTCCGACGCTTGAGCGCGGGGTCGTAGAAGTCGTTGAAGTCGTCAACCACAGAGACGCGCCAGCCGCCCTCGCCCAGAAGACGCTCGACGAGATGCGAGCCGATGAAGCCTGCGCCGCCCGTGACAAGAACGTTCTTCATAATGATGAATGCGGAATGATGAATGATGAATGAAGACAAGGGCTTTGATTTCATTCATCATTCATCATTCATCACTCCGCATTTTCCCTTCTTCACTTTTCCGCGTAAATCCACAAGTGCCAGCCCCAGCGCGAGGCGAGCCGCGCCTCCATCGAGCGCGGCAGAAGCTGTCCGACGACGGGCAGCCAGCGCTTGTTCAAGAAGTGCACGGCCAAACGGACGCGCGCGAAATCCTTGAACAACTCGCGCGCGTCGCGTCGTGAATAGACGCGCGTCAGTGGGTTGCCCGCGCCGTCCGTGTTGCGGCTCAAGAACTCGGAAGCCGAAAGATACGCGTCAGCGTCCTCTCGCAGACGCGCCGCGTGCTCGCGCAAACTCTCAACGGGTTCGCCTGTCAGACGGTGCGCGAGTCGCACGCCCGCCTCCGTCCTCAACATACGCGCGCCGACGCGCCGGAGCACGCCTATGTTGACGCGGTAGTTGTAAGAGTCGCGGTGATAGAGCATCACGACCGCGCGGCCTCCGGGCGCGAGCACGCGTCGAATTTCTTTGACGGCAGCCGCAGCGTCCGGCGTGTGATGAAGGACTCCGTGTGAATATACAAGGTCGAACGATTCGTCCGCGAAGTCCAACCTTTCGGCGTCGGCGACGTGAAAGTCGCCCGCCAAGCCTTCGAGTTCAAAGCGTCGGCGCGCGAGCGCGATGGCGGCATCGGTCAAATCAACGCCCGTGTAGCGTGCGCCCGCGCGCGCGAAACGCGCGCCGTCCGTGCCGAGTCCGCAGCCGATTTCAAGTACGCGCAGTCCCTCCGCTTTGTCGAAGCCCGCGGCTTCGGGGATGTGCCACTCGGTTCTGTAACGATGCTCCTCGACGGCCTCGAAGAAGGCGCGCGACCCCTCTTCGGCCTCAGCGAACTTCGTGCCGCACGGGTGCGCCTGCCAAAACGCGCGCACGCGCTCTTTCAAATCCCGCCCTTTTAAATTTTGCTGCGCTTCAACCATGAAAGAGTTCGCCGACAGTCGGACAAACGCGGCTGCACGCCGCCGAGCGCGCGCCTGCGTGCGCACGGGCCTGCTCACACAGTCGCTCGAAACTCAGGAAATTAACACGCCGCGCGCGCGCGCGCCAAACCTGCCGCCGCACAGAATTTTTACGGGTGCACGAAAAAACAGAAAGGAGCGGCACGGAGAGGCGTGCGAATATTCCCGAAAAGCGCACGTTCGTGAGAGAATGCGCGCTTGATACACCACGCGGCGCGAGTCTCCCTCTCGCACTCCCTCCGACGCCGCGCACGTTTCGTAGTCGCATACAGCCACGCGCGAGGAGCAGCAAGCATGAAACGTCCCCTGAGCCTTCTGGCCTGTTGCCTTCTGGCTTTAATCCCCCTCCGAGCCTTCGCACAGACCGACGACCCGCAGGCCGAACTCAAGCAACTGACCGACCGCTGCTTAGCGCTCGCCAAAGCCAACAAGTATGACGAGGCAATAGAGACGTGCCAGAGCGAACTCGCGCTACGCGAGAAATCGTTCAGCAGTGATCATCCTCTTCTCGTCTCCTCGATGCTCTTCCTCGCCGGGCTGTACCAGGCCAAAGGCGCGTATGACAAAGCCGAACCGCTTTACCAACGCGCGGTTGCGGTTGCCGAGAAAGAACTCGGCAGCGAGCATCTATACTTAGCATGGGCGCTGAACAAGCTCGGAGTGCTGTACTGGTCGAAAGGCGAATACGAGAAAGCCGAACCGCTTTACCAACGCGCTCTCGCCATCCGCGAGAAAGCACTCGGCAAAGAGCATCCAGAGGTCGCCCAGATAGTGAACAATCTCGGAACTTTGCACTGGGAGAAAGGCGAGTATGAGAAGGCCGAGCTGTTCGATCAACGCGCGCTGGCCATTCAAGAGAAAGCGCTCGGCGCTGAGCATTCAGCCGTCGCCGTTACGCTGAACAATCTCGCCACGGTGTATTTCGCAAAAGGCGACTACGCGAAAGCCGAACCGCTGTTCCTACGCGCCTTGGCGATTTATGAGAAAAAGCTAGGCGGTGAGCATCCGGGGGTTGCGAATTATCTCGATAATCTCGGCCTTCTGTACCAGATGAAAGGCGACTACGCGAAAGCCGAACAACACTTGCAGCGCGCTCTGGCTATTCAAGAGAAAGTGCTCGGCGGCGAACATCCAAATACCGCCATGACACTATATCTCCTCGCAGAGTTGTACTTCTCCGTAGGCGACTCTGCGAAAGCTGAGCCGCTCTATCAACGCTCTCTAGCTATTCGTGAGAAAGTGTTCGGCGGCGAGCATCCTGATGTCGCTGCTTCGCTGAGCGGTCTCGGAAGACTGTATGAAAGGAAAGGCGACCTTCAGAAGGCCCAGCAACTCTTTCAGCGCGCTTTAGCCATTCAGGAGAAACTGCTCGGCGGCGAGCATCCGTATCTCACCGCTTCGCTGAACCATCTCGCACAGTTGTACTACCTAAACGGCGACTATGCTAAAGCCGAGCCGCTCTACCAGCGCGCGCTGGCAATCACTGAGAAAGTGCAAGGCCGCGAGCATCCGTATGTCGCCACTGTGCTAGACAGTCTCGGACAGTTGTACTGCGCGGAAGGCGATTATGAAAAAGCTGAGCCGCTCTTTCAACGTGCCATAGCAATAATCGAGAAAGCGCTCGGCAGAGAGCATCCCAGCGTTGCTTCCTCACTGGTCAGTCTCGCGGAGTTGTTCACGGCGAAAGAGGATTACCCGCACGCGGTTGAGGCAGAGATGCGTGCTGGAGAGATTAGTGAGAGCGATATCAACACGATGCTTGCCACCGGCTCGGAAAAGCAGAAACAGCTTTATCTCGACGTGTTGTTGGATGCGACATATAAGAGCGTTTCCTTACACGCACACTCCGCGCCGGCAAACGTACAGGCGGCGCGATTGGCGTTGACTACAATCCTGCGCCGCAAGGGGCGTGCACTCGACGCCATGACAGACCAGATCGCCAGCCTGCGCCGACGCGCCGCGCCCGATGATGTCAAGCTGCTCGACGCGCTCGCCGCCGCACAGTCGCAACTTGCAAACCTGAAACTCTCGAACGACACGCGCCTACCGCCCGACGAAAGACGTACACGCATCGCGGAACTCGAAACCGAGGTCGAGAAACTACAAGGCGACATCGGACGCCGCAGCGCGGAGTTTCGCGCACACACCCAAGCCGTCACGCTCGACGCTGTACGAGCGGCAATTCCAGCCGATGCTGCGCTGGTCGAGATATTCGCTTACAGGCCATACAACGCAAAAGTAAAAGCATATTTCTCACGCTACGACAAAGAGCGTTACGTCGCCTACGTGCTAAAGCCGAAGGACGACGCTCCGCAGTTCGTTGACCTCGGCGAAGCCGCGCAAGTGGACGCCGAACTAAAACTCTGGCGCGAGGCTCTGCTCGACCCTGCCCGCACGGACGCGCGCCAACTCGGACGACGGGTGGATGAGCGCGTCATGCGTCCCATTCGTCAGCTGCTTGGCGACGCGAAGCGACTCTTCATCTCGCCCGATGGCGCGCTCAATCTTGTTCCGTTCGCCGCGCTCGTTGACGAGAACGGCAAGTATCTCTTGGAAACCTACACGCTCGACTACCTCACAAGCGGGCGCGACCTCCTGCGCCTGCAAGTCCGTAGCGAGAACCGCCCCGGAGCTGTCGTCTTCGCCAACCCGACCTACAACCTTACGGGCCAACCCGTCGCCGCCTGCGATCTCCACAATTCCAGACGCGGACTCCTGCTCAGCCCGGCAGACGCCGCGAACGGAAAGGATTCGGCGGCAGTATCCAACATCTCATTCAGCGGCATTGATTTCTCTCAAGTCTGTTACCCGACGCTCAAAGGAACAGCCGTTGAAGCCACGCGCATCAACGCGGCCTTGAAGAACGCCACACTTCTGACCGACAAGAGCGCCACCGAAGCCGCCCTCAAAGCGTTGAATGCTCCGCCCATCCTGCACATCGCCACGCACGGCTTCTTTTTGCCGGATCGGTCGGGCGCAAGCGCGTCGGGCAACGAGAACCCGCTTTTGCGCTCTGGCTTGATAATGGCGGGCGCGAACCAGAAATCGAGCGGCGAGGGCGAAGACGGCGTGCTCACGGCAGCCGAGGCAGCCGGACTCAACCTCTGGGGGACGAAGCTTGTGGTCTTGTCAGCGTGCGAGACGGGTCTGGGCGACGTTGTCAACGGCGCGGGCGTCTATGGCCTGCGCCGCGCGCTCGTGCTCGCGGGCAGCGAGACGCAGTTGATGAGTCTCTGGCAGGTGGACGACGATGCCACGCGCGACCTGATGAGCGACTACTACATGCGCTTGCAACGCGGCGAAGGGCGCACGGACGCCATGCGACAGGCGCAACTCGGAATGCTGCGCGGCGAGACAAAGGGCAGAGCGAAGGTCACGCGCGCGCTGAAGCAACGGGCTGCAAACGCCGCCAGCCACGCGCATCCATACTACTGGGCCGCATTCATCTCCTCCGGCGACTGGCGCGGCATGAACGGGAAAGAGCAGTGATCGGCGACGACGCGTCCTTCGATTCATTTGAAGAGTTGGCCTTTGGTCGCGCAAAGTGAAAACTCGTTAAAGTCTCACTCGCGTGCTCTTCGTCGCGCGCCGCCGCTGTCCATGCCGACCGAGGTGATGCGGCGTATGAGTTTTTTATCGTCCGGCAGGATGCCGGATTTGACGAGGCGCGGCGTGAGCGTGCGCCAGTTTGGGTCTGCCGCGAAGACGCGCCGGAAGAGCGGGAGCGCTTCGTCCGTGCGGTTCATGTTGACGAGCGCGACGGCGTGCCAGTAGATCATCTCGACGTTGCCGGGCACTAACTGTTCAGCCGCCGAATACTCGCGCAGCGCGCCCTCGTTGTCCTTGCGCTCGACGGCTGCGTCGCCCGCGTTCATGTGGTTGTAGGCGCGTTGCAGGCGTACGAGTCGGCGCAACTCCTTCAGAGGCTCGGCGCTATCGTCAACGCGCAAGTCGAAGATGCGGTCGGCCCAGGGCTTCCCCGTCGAGACGGCTTTGACGACGACGATTGCCGCCGACTGTCGCCCGCGTATGTCGCCGCCCGCCGCTTGCGCCGCGTCCAAAGCGGCGAGCATGCGTTCGGCCAAGTCGCCGCGCGCCGACTCGAAGGCGCGCGCCATCGCGGGCCACACGCGCGCGTTCGACATCAAGTTCGCCTGCACCGAATAATTTTTTCCGACACGGTCGCCAGCCGCTTCGATGCACTTCGCGCCCGTGTGCGCCGCGACGCGCCCTTGCGAGTCGATCATCGCAACCTGCCGAACGTCGCGCCCCTCGTCGCGCGCGAGCAGAGTCTTCAGAGCATCGCCGGCGCTCGCGCCGCCGCGCATCAAGTCGAGTCCGTTCCTTCCGTACGAAGGGTCTATGAACGACTGCGTCGCAACTGCGCCGACGCCCGCCTCGGCCCACGCGACGTTCGAGCCGACCGAGAACCAGTGAGACTGTACGGCGACTCCCAACTCGCCCGTCTCCGCGTCGCGCGCGACGATTGAGAAGGTGTGGACGGGACGCAAGGGACGCGGCGCGTCTTCAACGTCGGACGCGTGCGTCCGTGTTTGATGTTGAGAGTCGCGCTCCTGCGCCTCCGCCTTTCGTGTCCTCACGGCGGCCAGCAACGCCGCCGACGCGAGCGTCGTCGTCAGAATAAACGTCAGCATTCGTTTCATCTTTCCACCTTAGAGTCTGAAGTTTGAGCGCAAATCATAAAAGGTACAGTACCGCGAGCGGTAGCGAGCGGGTCGTAACTACTTTAGACAAGTCTGCCCCGGAGCGCACACCCGCGAGGCTTCCGCTCGCGGTACTGTATCTGCTCAGAACGCCCAGAAGCCTTGCGCGAAGCGCGCGGCAAACAACGCGAGGAACAGTAGCGACCAGACCGTGATTGCGGCGCGGAGCGCAGGTCGCGTCGCCGAGGCGCGCGCGAAGAGTATGTACGCGGGGAACATTACGAGCGTGTAGCGCGGCACACTCAAGATGAACTTCGTGCTCGTCCACAGAAGCCAGTTCAGCGTCATCCAGACGGCGTAGGACGCGCGCAGTTCCTTCCAAGTCCAAGCGGTCAGCGCGAGGCCCAGCACGACGAAGAAGAGTTCTTGAAAGCCGACCATCTGCGCTTCCGACGGCGCGCGCGACCAAGTCGCGTTCCAAGCCTCTCGGATTCCGATCCAAGGCCACGTGAGATGCTTGTACCAGAACTCGTCCTGCACGCGGAGGAAAGCGAAGGCGTCGCCGTGCGTCCAGAGGTTGATGAGAAGATAGAGGCCGAAGCCCGCGAACGGGAGCGCGCACCAGAGCCAACTCGCGCGGAGTCGCCGCCCTGCATTCCTGTACTCGTCCCAAGCTTCGACGGCGAACGCGGGGACGAGCATCAGTCCGTTGACGCGCGCGGTCGCGGCGAGCGCGCCGAGAAGACCTGCGAGCGGCCAACGCCGACTCCGCGCCGCGATGAACGCGCCGGCGACGAGCGCGATGAAGAGGCTCTCGGTGTAGCCTATGTGCAGGAAGTAGCTCGTCGGGAAGATGAAGAGGAAGAACGCGGCGGCGCGCGCCGTCGCTTCCTCGTCGTCGAAGCGCGCGAGCCTGTAGAGCAGAAGGCCCGCGGCGAGCGAGGCGAGCGTGGAGACTAGAAACGCGGCTACGAGTTCGTCGCGCAGCAGAACAGCGGCGACGCGCACGAGCCAAGGGTAGAGCGGGTAGAAGACTATCCAACGCGCCTCGACTCCTTCGGCGACGTAGCCCATGCGCGCGATGTCCAAGTAGTGCGGCGCGTCCCAACGATTCCAGATTGCGAGCCACTCGTAGAAAGAGCCGAGCCGCTCGTTTTTTGAGACGACGTAAGCCTGCGTGCCGAAGAGAAGCACAATTGCCTTCACGACGAGCATCAAACGCACGAGCGGCCAGTCGAGACTGAAGCCCGCGCCCGCTTGATTGCCTGACTCGTCCGACGCCTTGCGTCGCTCTTGCTTCCTCTTCATGCGAGCGTTCTTGATAGCACGGAACTAAGATTAACCACCGCAGGCACAGAGGACACTGAGGGGGCACAGAGGATTTCAAATCTCAAATTCTAAGTTCTTCTCTGTGCAGCCTCTGCGTCCTCTGTGTCTCTGTGGTTATTTCTCGCCGTTCTAACAATCTATAAACTCCCTGTGCCACATCTCCAGCGTCAGCAGTTGGAGGACTTGCAGGCCGTAGTCCTCGCGCCCCGAAAGGTTCAACTCGACGACGCGTCGAACCTCTTCCGCTCGGAACAGCCCGCGCCGTTTGACCGTCTCTTCCGACAGCAACTCGTCAACCAACGGTCGCAGGGGCTTGCGCAGCCAAGCGCGCACGGGCGCACCGAAGCCAGCCTTCTTTCGCCAAACAATCTCGCGCGGAAGCAAACTTTCGGCGGCGCGCTTCAGAATGTACTTGCGTCGAAGCCCGCGCAGTTTCATGCGCGGCGGCATGCGCGCGGCGAGTTCGACGAGTTCGTAGTTGAGGAAGGGGACGCGCACTTCTAGGGTCGCGGCCATCGAAGTCCTGTCCGTGTAGTCGAGATTCAAACACGGGAGGAAAGTCTTCATGTCAACGTAGAGCAGGCGGTTGAGCGGCGCTGACGCGCGGCAACGCTCGAAGTAACGACGATGAAGATAGTAGGCGTCGAAGTCGCGCGTCGAGGCGCGCAGGTCGCCGGTGTAGAGTCGCTGCTTGGCGTCGTCCGTGAAGTAAGTGCCGAAGCCCATGTAGCGCGACTCGAAGTCGAGCGCGGCGCTTCGCGCAAACTTCTTCGCGTTTCTCAAGGGCGCGGTCAAGCGTCCGGGCCTTCCGCCCGGCAAACTTGCGGCGACCGCGCGCATCGCCGGACGCCGAAGCGCCGACGGGAAGGGGTCGAGCGCGCCCGCCAAACTCATCGCCAACTGCCGCGGGTAGCCCGCGAAGACTTCGTCGCCGCCCATGCCTGAAAGCATCACGGTCAGAGTCTCGCGCGCTTTCTCGGAGACGAGGTAACTCGAAATCGCCATGTCAATCAACGGCATTTCGAGATGACGTACGAGTACGGGCAAAAGCGCGGCCACGTCGGGCTTGAGCATGATTTCGTGGTAGTCGCTTTCGAGAAGCCGCCCGACCTTGCGCGCCCAAGGCACGTCGCTCGGAATGATGTCGAAGCGAAGGTCTTCGTCTTCGATGCCGATTGTATATGTCGAGACGCGCCGACCGTTGCTATGACGATTCATCAGCGCGACGATGAGCGACGAATCAACGCCGCCCGAAAGGAACGACCCCAAAGGCACGTCGGCGACCATCTCCATCCCGACGACGCGCGAGAGCGTCTCCAACACGCGCTCGCGCCAGTAGTCTTCCCCGCGCCCTTCTTCCACTTCGTCGAACGAAACGTCCCACCACTCGCGCACATTGATTTCGCCCGCGCGCCAAGTCAGAACGTGCGCGGGCGGAAGACGCCGAACGTTTCGGAAGAGCGTGTGCGGGTCGGGCGTCCAGAGGAAAGTGAGTTGCTGGTTGAGACCTTCGGCGTCCAACTCGGCTTTGATGAGTCCAGACGCGAACAGGGCCTTCGCCTCGGAAGCGAAGATGAAGGCGTCGCTGTTTCCACTAGCGCCGGAAGGCGTCGCGTAAAAGAGCGGCTTGATGCCGAGGCGGTCGCGCGCAAGCGTCAAGGTGCGTTCGCGCTCGTCCCAGACGGCGAAGGCGAACATTCCGTTCAAGCGCGCGAGGCACGCGTCGCCCCATTCAGCGAAGGCCGCGAGAAGGACTTCCGTGTCGGTCTCGGTCTCAAACTCGTGTCCGAGCGAGGTGAGCGTGCGGCGCAGTTCGCGGTAGTTGTAAATCTCTCCGTTGAACGTGACGGCGAAGCGCCCGTCGCGCGAGAGCATCGGCTGGTGGCCCGCGCTGCTCGTGTCAATGATCGCAAGACGACGATGGGCGAGACACGCGCGCCGCCCCGCGTCGTCAACTGGCGCGGAACTCCAAACGCCCTCGTCGTCGCGCCCTCGATGCTCGATTGCCGCGAGCATCGCGCCGGCGCGATGCTCTGGATTCACGCTGATGAGTCCGGCGATGCCACACATGGTCTAAAAAGTGATGAATGCGGAATGATGAGTGATGAATGAAGACAAGGATGCTGTTTTCATTCATCACTCATCATTCATCACTCATCATTCCGCATTCATCACTTCCTTCGGCTCTCCCGTTCTGAGCGATTCGAGTATTCGGAAGGTCGCGCGCGCGGTCGCGGCGAGCGAAGCGAGCGCGATGGGCGCGTCGCGTCCTTCGAGCAGCGCGGCGCAGACGGCGCGCGCCTGTTCGCGTTGTCCTTTGTCCTGCGCGCGAAGCCGGCTCTGGGTCTCGCGCCCGTCGCGGTAGGCGATTGCCGAGCGAAAGTCTTCGATTATGAAACTCCGGCCCGCGCCGAAAATCTCTACGCGCTCTTTCGGCAGCGCGCGGTCGCCCTCCGCGAGATAAGCGATTGCGCCGTTCGAGCCGTCGGCGAACTTGAGCGTGATGAAGATTGAATCGTCGTCCGTCTGTTGAGTGTCGGCGGAAGAGACCGATTCCGCATAGACGCGCTTCACGCCAGCGCCCGTCAGAAACTGCATGAAGTCAACGAAGTGACAGACCTCGCCCCGGATGCGCCCGCCGCCCTCGCGCGCGTCTTGCGTCCAATGCGTCGGCGCGACGCGGCCCGCGTTCACGCGATACAAGATAGAGAGCGGCGCGCGCGCGTCCGCGAAAAATTCTTTCGCCGCCTGTGCGTGCGGCGAGAAGCGCCGGTTGAAACCGACGGTCAGACGCCCGCGCGAGCCGCGCGCCGCTTCCAGAACGGCGTCAAGTTCCTCGTCGTCGAGCGCGAGAGGCTTTTCGACGAACACGTCCAAGTCGCGCTCAAGCGCGCAACGCGCGAGTTCGGCGTGCGTGTCGTGCCGCGTCGCTATGACGACGAGGTTCACGCCCGCGTCCGTCAAAACTTCCTCCGCGCCCGACGCGAAGCGCGCGAACCCGTAGCGCGTGCCGACATCGCGCGCCGTTACGCCCGCGGCTGTCGCAATCGAGACGAACTCCACACCGTTCGCCTTCAACTGCGGCAGCAACATACGCCGCGCGTAATCGCCCGCGCCCACAAGCCCCACGCGCACGCGCTCCGCCTTACGACTTTGAGTTTCAGAATTTGAACTCTCAGATTTGAAATTTAAGCTTCGGTTCTCGACGCTTCGTTCAAGCTCGCGCTCCGTGTCGTAGTTGATGACGACGGCCAAGTACGACTCGCCCGCGTCGCCCGAAATCAACTGGTAAGCACGCTCGCCTTCATCAATCGTAAAACGGTGCGTGACGAGCGGCGCGACAGAGACGCGCCCTTCGGCAACCATGTCAAGAAACGCTTCGATGTTTCGTCCCTCAGTCCAACGCACGTATGCGTGCGGGTAGTCGTGCCCGCGCTCCTCGTATTCGGGGTCGTAGCGGCCCGGCCCGTAAGACATAGAGACGCGCAGCGTCAGTTCGCGCTCGAAGTAAATCTGGCGGGGAACGTTCATCCCGACGAGACCGACGGCGACGACGCGCCCTTTAAGACGCGACACTTCACCCGCCAAACGCACAGGCTCGTCCGACTGCGTCGCCGCCGTGATTAGAACGGCGTCCGCGCCGCGCCCGCGCGACCAACGCAGCACCGCCTCCTTCACGTCTTCACCGGTCGCGCAGCCGTCGTCTGCGCCTAATCGTCGAGCGAGCGCGACGCGCGACGCGTCCAAGTCAACGCCGAAGACGCGACACCCGTTCGCCTTCAAGAGTTGCGCCGCGAGTTGGCCGATGAGTCCGAGGCCGATGACGACGACCGACTCGCCCAAGCTCGGCTCGGCCAAGCGCACGCCCTGAAGCGCGATTGCGCCGAGCGTTGCGAACGCGCCGCTTTCAAAGTCAACCGCGCCGGGCAGGCGCACGCACAGGTTCTTCGGCACCGACAAGACTTCCGCGTGCGTCGCGTAATTCGTCCCCGCGCACGCGACGCGTTCGCCAACGCTGAACGCGGTCACGCCTTCGCCGGCTTCCAAGACGACGCCAGCCGCGCTGTAGCCGAGCGCGTGCGACTCGTCCAACTTCTCTCGCACCGCGCGCACAGTCCCAAGCAGGCCCTCTTCCCTGACCCTCTCAAGAACCTTCTTGACGAGGTCGGGCCGCTCACGCGCCTTCCCCACAAGACCTTTGCGTCCCAACTCCACGAACGCGCGCTCCGTCCCCGCGCTCACGAGCGACGCCGCCGCGCGCACCAACACGTGCCCGCGCCGCGCGACGGGCACGGGCACGTCGGCCACCACGCCCTCGCCCGTCTTCAAATTTTGCAGAAGTTGTTTCACAGAAATCAGAATGATGAATGATGAGCGATGAATGATGAATGAAGACGAAGCCGCTGTTCTTAATTCATCATTCCGCATTCATCATTCATCATTTCTTCTCAAGCGCATCCTCAATCAACCCGCTCACCCACTCGGCGCGCGCGTCCCAAGTGCCGCTTGCGACCGACGTTTGACGAAGGCGCGCGGCCTCCGTGCCGGTCTCGTTCAAAGCTTCTTCGACGAGACGGAAGAAGTCTTCGCGGCTGCGCGCGATGCGGAGCACGTCGCGCATCGGCTCGTATTCCGGCAGCGGCGAGATGACGACGGGTTTGCCCGTCGCCATGTACTCGCGCACCTTTATCGCAGACCCGTAGCTCGTGAACGCGCGCTCAGTTTCCCACGGCAGCACGCACACATCAAACCCGGCGGCATAGCACGGCAGCGCGTCGTACGCAACGGGCGGCAGGAAGTGCGTGTTCGGAAGACTCTCGACCTCCACGCCGCGCGACTTGTTGCCTATGAAGACCCACTGCCACGCGGGACGCTCACGCGCCGCGCGCTTTATCAACTCCTGATCTATCAGCCAAGGCTCAATCGCCCCGAAGTAGCCGAGACGCGGGCGCGGTATGCGCGCCACTTCTTCCGCAACTTCGAGCGCGCCCGTCGAGACGCGCGACCAGTGCTCGAAGTCAACCGCCTGTTCGAGCAGAAACGAACGCTCGCGCCCGCTCACGGCCTCTTCCAAAAGCTTTCGGCCCGAATAGAAGATTATGTCGGCGCGCTCTATGGCGTGTTCATGCAGGCGGCGTATCGCAGCCGGGTCTGTCGCGTGATCCATCGAGTTTTCGTCGTACTTGTCCGAAACATGATAGACGACGAGCGACTCGTTCATCCTTCCAATCATCTCGGCGGCGGTCGGAATCGCTACCCAAAGTATCGGCCTCTCAAGCCCGCGCCGGCGCGCGAGCGCGCCAACCTGCGCCGCGAGCAGGCGGCGGTTTGCCGCGCGCGCCGCACGATTACTGTAGAAAGGAAGCGCGGCGGGCGAGACCACCGTGATGCCCTCCTCGGTCGTCTGCGCCAGCCGCGCGTAAGAGCGAAGCTTGCGCACGACGCGCGGTAGCAAGTCCTTGTTCCTAAGCCCCGGCAAACCCATCGAGATCGAGTTCACGAACACGACGCGGTTGCCCGCGCGCGCGAAACGCCGCATCAGGTGGTTCTTCGAGTGCGGGTGGTGATACCACCAGTCTTCGCCGCCGAAACAGATGATTGAGTGGCCTCGGAGCATTCGCGTCAGAACGTGGAACGGTCGCGGTCGGTTGTTTGTATAATAGCTTCCGCGCTCGTAAATCTGAACCGCGTCGAGAGTGGGATAGGCTCAGGGTCGAGATGGAGGCTTCCGCTTCAGCGCGTAAAAAATCGTCGGGGGGTTTTTCAAAGGACGAAACGAGAGACGCGCGCCGGCGTGTGTTCGCCGCCGCCGCGCTCGTCTTCGTCGTCGCTTTCGGCGTGCGCCTCCTGTGCTGGAACGACGTGCGCGCGGAAGCCGGCGCGGTGCAGACGAGCGTGGCGGAAAACTACAAACACCTCGCGCGGCTCATCCGCGATAACGGCGCGGCCTCGCTCTTCGACTCAGCGTCGGCGACGAACGACCCTGACTTGCTCGGCCACCCGCCCGGTTACCCGCTCCTGCTCGCGTCTCTTTATTCAATCTTCGGAGAGTCGGACGCGGCGGCGCAAATCTTTCAAATCGTCTGCGACTCGCTGGCCGCCGTCGTCGTCGTCTTGATTGCGGCGGAATTGTTTCCTTTCGGCGTCGCAGCAGCGGCGGGACTCTTGTGCGCGCTCGCGCCGCAGTTCTGTTGGAACTCCGTACTGCTTCTGCCCGACACGCTCGCCGTTCTGCCCGTCCTGCTCGCCGTTTACTTAATCATCCGCGCGCGCAGTCGTCTTTTGCTCTTGAAAATGCTCGCGGCGGGCGCGCTCGTGGGCGTCTCTTGTTGGTTGAGGGCAAACGCGCTTCTGCTCGCGCCGTTCATGCTTTTGGCGCTGCCGTTCCTGTTCGGGCGCGGGCGTCGCGTGCGTCCCGCGCTCGCGCTTCTCGGCGGCGCGATTCTCTTGGTCGCGCCTCTCACCGTCCGCAACGCCATAGTCTTCCGGGCGTTCATCCCCGTCTCGCTCGGCGCGGGGCAGACGCTCATCGAAGGCATCGGCGACTACGACACGCAGCGCGCGACGGGCCTGCCCGACACCGACGTCGAACTCCAGCGACAAGAGGCCGAAGCCTACAAACGTCCCGAATACGCCAACTCGCTTTTCACGCCCGACGGCATCGAGCGCGACCGCGCGCGCACGTCGCGCGGACTCGCCGTCATACGCACGCGCCCGCTCTGGTTCGCTTCGGTGATGCTCCGCCGCGCGGCTTCGATGCTCAGGCTTGAGCGCACGCCGCTCGCTTCGTCCGCGACGGTCTCGCAAGGCTGGACGCGCGCTCCCCGTCTCGCCGTCCGCGCCGCCCAGAAGCTTTTCATCACGGCAATCGCGCTCCCGCTCTTACTCGTCGGACTGTTCATCCTCGTCAGGAAGAGACAACGACGCGCGCTCGCGGTTCTTCTCGTCGTCCCCTTCTACTACTTCTGCGCGCAGTCGGCGCTGCACACGGAGTATCGCTACGTTCTCGTCGTCCATTACTTCTTTTTCACCCTCGCGGCGCTCGCGCTTTATCACATTGCGGGCGCGGCGCGGCAATACGTCAGTACCGGGAGCGGTAGCGACCGGGTGGCCGTCGCCGACACTCGGCTTAAGCAATAAAGTGCGGTCGCACCCCGTCGCTACCGCTCCGGGTACTGACCCGCCGCTTCGTTCCCCAGTCGCCCTGAGTCGAAAAGCTTCCCGGTGATGGCTTTCAAGTTCGCTTCGGCCTCGCGTTGGTAACGCGCGGCCCACTCTTTCGTCGCTTGCGCGTGAGAGCCGGAGAGCGCGCGCTTGAGTTGAGAGGCGAGCGCGCCCGTGTCTCCGAAGTCGTAGAGCAACATGCCGCGCGTCTCGCCCGTGTTCGTCGCAACAACCGCGAGGCCGCACCAAATCGCCTCGACGCGCGAGAGTCCGTAGCTTTCGAGGCCGCAGCCGCGCACGAAGGCGTCGCAGCGGCGTAGAATCTTGAAGACATCCGTGTGCGAAACGTTCTTTAAGACGACAATCCACTCGCGCCCGCGCAAGAGTGCGGCCTTGTAAGTGTTGTCCGAGGCGAAGCCGCCGTCGAGTAGTAAGAGTCCGATGTCGTCGCCGGTCTCCGCGCGCAGTCGCTCCACAGCTTCCGCCGCGTGCGCGAAGCCGTAAGCTTCGATGAAGACGCCGATAGAGCAGACTCGTTTCGCGCGCCGGAAAAACCGCGCGAGCGTCGTTTCGATTTCCGGCGGAAGCGGCGACTCATCGTCGCGGTAAGGCGCGGGGAAAAGATTTTTGATGACCGCGACTCGTTGTTTGACTTTGACATCTTCGCGCAACCAACGCTCAAGCTCGTCGCTCAAGACGACATACTCCGTTGCGGCGCGCGCAGCCAAGCGAAAGAGCGCGCGGCGAGCGAGTCCGAACTTCGCGTGGCGCGCGGGGAGCGTGCCGTCCTGAACGATTTTTAACCACTCGAATCCCAGAAGACGTTTTAGAATCACCCAGACGGGTACGAGCGCGCTAGGGTATTCGACGAGGAAGTGTGTGCAGTCGGCGATGCGCGCGCCGCGTCCTTCTCTGAGAAGAAGCGGCACGAGCTGGCGTCGCTTGTCGCGCATGAAGCGGACGCGCTCGCCCGTGAACTCTTCGTCGCCGTAAGTCCAAAGATGCACGCCGCGGTTTTTGAGGAACTCGAAGAGCGCTTTTGTGTAGATTGAGACTCCGCCGTACGGCGGCGGCCAAGGGCCTAAGAGGACGATCTTTTTGCTCATTCGGAAGTCTGGAGCTTCTAAAGAAGTGGAACTTAGCCACAGAGGGCACGAAGGCTTTCACGGAGGACACAAAGAAGTTCTCCGTTAACTCTGTGAAATCCTCTGTGACCTCTGTGGTTAAATCCTTCTTTTCAAACACGCTCTAAGTCGAACTCAACAACAGATGTCTCAACAGCATTCTTCTCAAGATTCATCTGCCGAACAACGCGTCGCGGTCGTCGTGCCCTCTTTCAATCACGCGGCGTTCGTGGAGGCGACGCTGCGCTCGGTCTTTCGTCAGACCTTAAAGCCCGCGCGGCTTCTAGTCATTGACGACGGCTCGACGGACGACTCCGCGCGCGTCGTCGAAAAGGTTTTGAACGACTGCCCCTTCCCCGCCGAACTCATCGCGCGCGCCAATCGCGGCCTCTGCGCGACGCTCAACGAAGGCTTGTCGAAGACGAGCGGGCGTTATTTCGCGTACCTCGGCTCGGACGACCTCTGGCTTCCCGACTTCTTGGCGGCGCGCGTCCAAACGCTCGAATCACGCACGCGCGCCGTCGTCGCCTACGGCCACGCCTTCATCATTGACGAGCGCGGCGACGTAATTGATTGCACGCTCGACTGGGCCGCTTACGCCGACGGCGACGCGCGCCGGATGCTTCTGGAAGAAACTTTCGCGCCGATGAGTCCGACCGTTCTCTACCGACGCGACGCGCTTGAACGCACGGGCTGGAACGAGCGCGCGCGTCTCGAAGACTACGAGCTTTATCTTCGCCTGAGCGCACAGGGCGAGTTTGCGTTCGACCCGCGCGTCCTTTCGGCTTGGCGTCGTCACGCGTCGAACACAAGCCGCGACTTCGCTTGGATGATAGAGGCGCGACTCGAAGCGCAAGCGAACGTCGCCGCCGAACTCGACTTGTCTGCCGCCGAACTTCGACGCTTCCGGCGCGTGCTCGAATTCGCGGGCGCGGAAGACCTCCTGCGCCTCGGCGACAAGCCGCGCGCCCTGAGTTTCTTGCGTCGCGGACTTCGCGGCGCGCCTTCAACGAAAGCCCTCGCGCGCGTCCTTCTTCGCCTGCTCACGCCCTACACGCTCGTCGAACGTCGCCGTCGCCGCACGCGCCTGCGCGCCGCGCGCCGCTACGGAAGCCTTTCCGAAATGATGAATGCGGAATGATGAGTGATGAATGAAGAGAAGGACGCTGTCTTCATTCATCACTCATCATTCCGCATTCATCATTCAATCCAACGCTCATACCAGAGGCTCAAGTTCAACAAGGCCCAGAGGTGGAAGCCCCAGTCGCGCGCGCCGCGCCGGTGCTCGTCTAGGAGGCGCGCGATGAAGCGGTAGTCGAAGTATTCGCGTCGGCGGAGCGGCGAGTTTAAGAGTCTGTCCGCGAGCGCGCCAGCCGAGCGCCCTCGAAACCATTCGTTGACGGGCGCGCCGAAGCCGCGCTTGCGCCGGTAGAGCACGTCGCGCGGCAAGATTTGTTCGAGCGCGCGCTTCAGGATGTGCTTGCCGCTTCGGCCCTCGACCTTCAAGCGGCGCGGGACGCCCATCGCATACTCGACGAGATGATGGTCGAGGAAAGGAACGCGCGCCTCTACGGAGGCCGCCATCGTCAACTTGTCAACGCGCATCAAGAGAAGCTCCGGCAGGCGCAGTTTCAGTTCGAGATAGGTCATGCGCGCGAGAAAATCCGAGCGGGGACGCTCGCGCTCGATGCGCGTGAGGTCTTCGCGCACGACATCGTAAGAAGAAAGCCCCGACAAACGCTCGCGCATCCGGGTGGAGACGAGTTCAGACTTCAAAGTCTCGTCGAAGACGATTGCCGCGCCCCAAAACAGAGCCTCGTCCGCGCCGAGGCGTCGCACGAGTTCGGCGGCCTCCGTGTTTCTAGTCGCGGTCTCGACGAAGGGGCGCGCAAGGCGACTCGCGGCGCGGCGCGCAAGCAGCGGCGCGCGTTCGGCGTGTCGCCAGAAGCGTTCGTAGAGTTGCAGATACTTGACGTACTTGTCGTAGCCGCTGAAGAGTTCGTCAGAGCCTTCGCCGACTTGGACGACAATCGTGCCCGACTCGCGCGCGAGGCGCGAGACGTAGTAGAGCGGCACGCAGACCGGGTCGGCCACGGGTTCGTCTTGGTGGAAGACGAGTTCGGGGAGGAAGTCGAGCATCTCGCGCTCGCCGATAATTACTTCGTGATGATTCGTCGAGAAGCGTTGCGCGGTTGCGCGCGCCTCAGTGAGTTCGTTCAACTCTTCGTGGTCGCCGTAGGCCACGGTGAAAGTTTCGACGGGGCGCGACATCTGCTCGGCCATGAGCGCGACGTTGGCCGAAGAGTCAACGCCGCCGGAAAGGAAGACGCCGAAAGGCACGTCGGCCATCATACGCTTCTTGATTGACTCGCGGAGCAGACGAAGAATCTCCGCGCTGTGCTCTTCGGCTGACGACTTCGCGCGCTCGCCGTTTTCGCTCGTCGCGCTCGCGGGCGGAAGCGCGTCCCAGTAGCGAATCGTCTGAAGGCTTCCGTCGCGGCGGCAGACGAGCATGTGCCCGGCGGGGAGTTTTTGAACGTCGCGGAAGAGCGTCCGGGGCGCTGGAACGGTGAGGAAAGAGAGGTAGTGATAGAGCGACTCGTCGTCAACTTCCGACGCTACGAACGGGTGCGCGAGTATGGATTTAATCTCGGAGGCGAACAGCAGTCGCCCGTCGCGTTGGTAAAAATAGAGCGGCTTGACGCCGACGCGGTCGCGCGCGAGCACGAGTTGTTGGCGGCGCGAGTCCCAGAGCGCGACGGCGAAGTCGCCTTCGATATCGTGTATGAAGTCGAGGCCGCGCTCTTCGTAGAGATGAATTATCGTCTCGCTGTCGGTGCGCGAGTGATACGTGTGCCCGCGCCTTTCGAGGCCCGCGCGCAGCTCCTCGTGGTTGTAAATCTCGCCGTTGAAGACGAGCCAAACACCGGCGCCGGCGCAGCCGCGCATCGGCTGATTGCCCGCGCGCGAAAGGTCTATGATGGCGAGACGGCGGAAGCCGAGGCCGAGACGCGCGTCGTCGAACGTTTCCGCGCCCGCGTCGTCCGGGCCGCGGTGCGTCACGCGGTCGCGCATGCGCTCGACCGTCGCGCGCTCGACGCGCCCTTCCGCCGCCCCGTATTCCCAGACTCCGCAGATGCCGCACATAAGATTAGATTCGATTTTGGATTTTAGATTTTGGATTGACTTGTTGATGAGAGCGACGCTGCCTCTCATCAATCTCAGCGAGACGACTCGGCGAAGGCGTGATTGAAAACACGGTCGCCTTCATCAGTCAACGAAGGAAGCGACGGCCTTCCGTCAATCCAAAATCCAAAATCTAAAATCCAAAATCACTCAGTCGTTCGATTAACTCTAAACGCGCGCGCGCGTCTTCGCCAGCGCAGACGGGCAGGAGCAGCCAGCGTGCCCGGAGCGGCGCGGGCGCACGGAGCGTCCAACGGGCCGCGACAGTTTCGACGCGCGAGCCGTAGTCGCGCGAGGCGTGGCGCGGTTCGAGCGTTGCGCCTTCGATTGATGAAAGCGACGCGATGAGGAGTCGCGCGCCCGACGCGCGGTCTGCGATTTCCACGGTCGAAGCGTCGCGCACAACGCACTCGCGCCCCGGCGCGGCGTGGAAGCGGAAGTCGAAACGGTGCGCGCCCGCGCCACGGAAGTCGTCTTCGATAATCCAGAAGCGACGACGCTTGTCGAAGACGATTGTGCGCGTGTGTGTGATTGCGCCCGCGTCGAGGCGTTCGTAGCCTTGATGGACGGCGGCGACACGTTCGCTGTTGCCTTCGCAAGCGAACGAAAGGATGCGCGGGCGCGCTTCATTGCCGGTGAGGAAGGGCGTGTCGGGCGCGATTGTGTTCTGCTCGCGCATGTCAATCTCCACGGTCGAATGGAAGGCCGTCGAGCGAAAGAGTTGGCGCGCGTGCGTGTCGGCGGTGTAAACGTACGTGCCGGGGTCTGCGACGAAACTGACGCCGCAGGCCGCGACTTCGACGCTCAGAGCGTCGTTGTGCCCGTGCGCGCCGCGCCCGCCGAGGCCCGCGCCGCTCGCGCTCAAGAGCAGGTACAAGTCGTTCGCGCGCAAGACGCAGACGCCCGCGTCCTTAAAAATTTTCGACGAAGCGGAGTTTGCGTTCGCCGTCTCAAGTCGCGCGTAAGTCTCTACGCCCGACGCGCCGAGAAGCCAGAATAGTTCTTCGGGCGCGCGCTCCTCGATTTTGAAACGAGGCTCGCGGAAAAGGGCCGCGCCGACGGCGAGAAGGTACGCGTGCTCGTCCGCCGCGCGGCGTGAGAGAGCGAGCGCGCGCCCGTTGTCCGTGTCGCCGGCGAGCGGCGCGCGCCGGTCGGGCCGCAAATATGCGCGAACGTATTCGAGCATCGAGCGAAGTTTTTGCCAGTGGGCTTCGTCAATCTCAATTCCGTTCGCGCGGCAGAGGATGAAGGAGTAGAGAAAGAGTTCCGTTACGAAGCGGTGGTAGCCGGTCGAGGCTTCGCAGTCAGCGCCGTCGGGCAAGACCTGCTTGTCCATCTCGCGCAGCAGTTCGCGCAACGCGAACGCGCGCCACCCGGCGGCGTCGCGCAACTCAGGAAGGCAGACGCCGAGCCAGAGAAGACCGGCGACGTCCGAGAGGTAGTGATTGCCCGTTGCGATGTAGGAGAACTCAAGGTTGCGCCGGACGTGACGCCCGTGCTCGTCGAAGAGCGCGAGCAGCGCCGTGAGGCGTCGCGGGTCGAGCGCGGGCGAACGTCGAAGCAGTTGGAATGACGCGAGGAGGTTCAACGCTCGCAGGCTCACCTCCATCGCGCAGGCCCAGTTCGGCCCGAAGCCCGTTGGGTTTTGCGCGCGCCAGCTTTCGAGTTGCGCGAAAAATTCTTGGGCGAACGTTTCGTCGCGCGTGAGCGTGTAAGCGCGCGCGAGCGTGAGAAGATGGCCGAGGCGGTTGAGTTCCCAGAGCAGGCGAACGTCTGAGCCGTCGCCGCGCGTGAGACGAACGTCGCAGTGAAACTCGAGCGGCCAGCGCGCGCCCGAGACGGGTTCGCGCAGCCAGTCAACCTGCTCGCCAAACTCAAGCACGCCGTAGCCCAAGAGCGGCCAAGCGTGACGATCTACTATCTCGCGCGCCTCTTCAAGGGTCTCTGTAAACTCTTCGCGCGAAAGCGCCCGCGCCTCTTCGCGCGCGACCGCCTCCGCCGCTTCGTCGAAGCCTTGAAAGAAGCGCGGGGCGGCGCGCGCGCGGAAGTGCGCGAGAAGTTCCGCGTCGCTCATGCGCTCGAAGTCTCGCGCGAGACGCGCGCGCGCGGCGACGCCGTTTTTCTCGACGCCTTCGAGCCGCGCGCGTTCGCGCCGCAGGCGCAGCGCGACGCGTGCGCGACGGCCCGCTTCGAGCGTGGCCGCGCCGAGCGTCACATTGCCGCGAAGCGCGCGCTTGATTTTGCGTGCGATGCTCATCGTCGTCGTCGAGTTTATTTAAAACTCCGCGCGATTGCGAATCCGCTCGGCGTTGTTTGACGCTTTAAGTTTCGGGTGGCTAGACTGGCCAGTCCGCTTTACAGTGTGACCGGTTGACTGTTCGACTTGTTCGACTCGATTCAACTCGTTCGACTCGAAGCGGCTGAAGATTTCGATGAACGTGAAGACCGAAGGAACGACCGAAGGACGTGTGGCCGCCGCCGCGCCGAACGCGCGCGAAGAGTCGTCGCGGGTGGAGACGGCGCACGCCGGCGCGCGCTTGCCGCACGTCGTCGTCAAGTCTGAGGAGTCGGGCGTGCAGCTCAACCTCGGAGACCTCTGGGCCTACCGCGAGCTTCTCTACTTCCTCACTTGGCGCGACGTGAAGGTTCGCTACAAGCAGACGCTGATGGGCGTCGCTTGGGTCGTCGTCCAACCGCTCCTGACGATGCTCATTTTCACGCTCGTCTTCAACAAGTTTGCGCGCGTTGACACAGCGCCCGTCCCTTATCCGCTTTTCGCCTACGCCGGACTCCTCGTCTGGACGTTCTTCGCGGGCGCTGTCTCTTCGAGCACCAACAGTCTCATCAGCAACACGAGCCTCGTCACGAAAGTCTATTTCCCGCGCGCCTTCGTCCCGGCGGCGGCGGTCGGCGCTGGGCTGGTTGACCTCGGCATCGGCTCGCTTCTTCTCGCCGCGCTCGCCGCCGTTTACCGCGTCGAGACAACTTGGACGGCGCTTCTTCTCCCCGTCTTCGTTCTTCTCGCCGCCATGCTCGCGCTCGGCACTGGAATGCTCGCGTCGGCGCTCACGGTGAAGTACCGCGACCTTCGGCACGCGCTTCCCTTCATCTTGCAGTTCTGGATGTTCGCGTCGCCCGTGATTTATCCGACGACGATCTTTCCGCCGCGCTGGCGTTGGCTGCTCGCCATCAATCCTCTGACGGGCGTCCTCGAAGGCTTCCGCGCGTCGCTCACGGGCCTTCCGTTCGACCCGGCGTTCACAGCGACTTCGACCGCGACGGCCTTCGTCCTGCTCTTGGTCGCATACTACGTCTTCCGCCGCCTCGAAGACACTTTCGCCGACGTGATTTAAGAAAGGGTAAAGGGGAAAGGTTAAAGGGAAAGGGAGATAAAGACGCGGGGCTGCGGTTAGGAATCGCTTTTAGCTTTTCCTTTACCCTTTTCCCCTTCCCCTTCACCCCCGCTTCTGTTTTATGAGCTTTGTCGTTAGAGTCGAGAACGTCGGCAAGCGCTATCGGATAGGCGCGCTGCATCCGGGCTACGCGACCTTCCGCGAACTCGTCGGCGACACGCTCGCCGCGCCGTTCCGACGCCTGCGCGGCGCGCGCACGAGCCGCAGCGAAACGCTCTGGGCGCTCGAAGGCGTCAACCTCGAAGTCAAACAGGGCGAACTCGTCGGCGTCATCGGACACAACGGCGCGGGCAAAAGCACTCTGCTGAAAATCCTCTCGCGCGTAACAAGGCCCACGACGGGCCGCGTCGAAATCTACGGTCGCGTCGGAAGCCTTCTTGAAGTCGGCACGGGTTTTCACCCGGATTTGACGGGGCGCGAGAACGTTTTCCTAAACGGCGCGATTCTCGGAATGCGGAAGGTCGAGATAAGGCGCAAGTTCGACGAGATAGTCGCCTTCGCGGAGCTTGAAAAATTCATCGAGACGCCGGTCAAGTTTTATTCATCGGGAATGTACGTCCGCCTTGCTTTCTCGGTCGCGGCGCACCTCGAACCCGAAATTTTAATCATGGACGAAGTGCTCGCCGTCGGCGACGCGGCCTTCCAACAGAAGTGTCTCGACAAGATGCGCGACATACGCCGGCGCGGCCACACCATCTTTTTCGTCTCGCACAACCTGCCCGCAATCACGCGTCTTTGTCGTCGCGTCGTGCTCCTTGAAGGCGGGCGCGTCCGGGCCGAAGGCGCGGCGCAGGAGGTCGTGAACCTTTATCTGAGTTCTAGTTGGAAGGCGGGCGCCGAGCGCTCTTGGACTGAAGACGCGCCGGGCGATTCAACCGTTCGCCTCCGCGGCGTCCGCGTCGCTGATAAAGAGGGACGAACAATCGCAGCCGTGGACGTGCGTCGTCCGGTGCGAATCGAAGTCGCTTACGACGTGCTCGAAGCGGGTCACGCGCTCGTCCCAGTCGTCGAGCTTTACAACGAGGAAGGGACTGAAGTTTTCACGACGCACGACACGGGTGAGCGGTGGCGCAGACGAGCGCGCGGCGTGGGTCGCTACGTGAGCGCGGTTGAGATTCCCGGCAACCTGCTCGCCGAGGGAAGTTTGATTGCGCACGTCTCGATAATGTCGCACTTTCCATCTACAATTCTTCACGCGCACGCCTCGAACGCCGTCGCCTTTCAAGTGGTTGACGAGTTGGACGGCACAAGCGCGCGCGGCGACTACATAGGGCCGATGGCTGGCGTCGTGCGCCCTCTGCTCGAATGGACGACGCGCGCCGACGCCGACTGAAAAAGTTTTGCCGCCGACTGAAAAAATTCCCGAAGCGTCTTTTAAGATTTCTTGAAAAGATTCCTAAGCGAAAAACTGTCGCTCTCGACGAAGCTGCGCCTCAAGCGTGTGGCCTTCGCGCCCGTCGGTTGGGTTCTGCGTCTCGCGGCGCGCGCGCAAGATTTCGCGGAGCGCATGGCCGCGAGCGCCGAAGCCAGCGGACTCGACCCGCGCCGCTCGCTCGGCGCGCGTAGAGACGTGCGCGCGCCCGGCGTCGAACCCTTGAGCGCGTCGGACTTCATGCGCCTCGCGCGCGGCGCGTCCGGCGGAAATGTTGATGAAGGAAAGGCGATAAAAACGTCGGTCGTCGTCTCAGTCTTTGGCGAAGTCGAGCCGGCGTTCCAGTGCCTGCGTACGCTCCTTCGAGAAGTTGATTTCAAAGACACCGAAGTCGTAGTCGTCAACAACTCCCCGGACGCGGCGACGCGTGAACTGCTCACGCGCTTCGCAGACCTCGTTCGCGTCGTTGAACGCGACGCGAACGTCGTTGACGACGACACAAGTAGCGGCCTCGCCGACGCGCGCAAGCAGAGTGCGTTTGAAGCGCGCAACCGGGGCGCTGGCGTAGCGCGCGGACGCTTCATCGTCTTTCTGGACGGCGACGCGCAAGTGCTTCCGGGCTGGCTCGACGCGCTCGTCGAGACGGCTGAAAGGAACGCGCGCGCGGGCGCGGTCGGCTCGTTGATTCTCGACGCGTCGGGGCGCGTGAGCGAGGCGGGCGCGGTTGTGTGGTCGAACGGCGAGACGCTTCAGTACGGTCGCGGGCGCTCGCACGAAGACCGGCGACTCCTGTTCGCGCGCGAAGTTGACTACTGCTCCGGCGCGTCGCTCCTCGTCAGGAAGGATTCGTTCGAGCGCACGGGCGGCTTCGACACGCGCTACGCCGGCGCGCCTTACGCCGACGCGGACATCTCGATGAGCGTCCGCGCGTCGGGCCTCGAAGTGATTTATCAACCGTTCGCGCGCATCGTCCGACGCGAAGGCGCGACAGTTCACGAACGCTTCGAGCCGGACGACTGCGCGAAGTTTTGCGACAAGTGGCGCGACGCGCTCGCGCGCGAGCACCGGGCGAAGGAGTTGTCGAACGTCAAAGCGGCGGCGAATAGAAAGTGGGCGACGCAGGTCGCGGTCTTCGACGACTTGATACCGACGCCCGACCGCGACGCCGGGAGCGCGCGCATGATGCACATCCTACGCGCGCTCTCCGAGTGGTCGCACCCGGTCTTCGTTGCGACGGGCAAGCTCTTGAGGCCGGATTACGAAAAGCTTCTCTGGCGCGAGGGCATCGAGACGGCGAGTGCGCTCGACTTCGAGCGTCTGCTTAAGGAGCGTAAGTTTCGCGCAGCCGTCTTGAGTCGCCCGGCGGTGGCTTCGGCCTTGATCGGGCCGGTGCGACGCGTGGACACGGGGCTGAAGGTCGTCTATGACATGCTCGACGTGCATCACTTACGCGCCACACGCGAGGCCGCGCTCACGGGCGACGAGCGGGCCGCGCGCGAGGCGGAGGCGTATCGTCGTATCGAGACCCGCACGGCGCGCGCCGCCGATCTCATCTGGTGCGGGTCGTTCGCTGACAAGGAGATAATGGAACGCATCGCGCCGGGCGTGCCGTCGGTCGTCGTCCCGACGATTCACGAGTTGCGCGCGCCGGGGCCGCCGTCGGACGCGCGCGAGCACCTCATCTTCGTCGGCAGCTTCGCACACCGCCCGAACGTTGACGCCGTCCACTTCATGGCGCGCGAAGTGATGCCGCGCGTCCGGCAGTCTATCGAAAGAGTCGAACTGCTCGTCGTCGGCGGCGGCGCGCCGGTGGAGTTCGCGGCGTATGCCGCGCAGGGCGTGCGCGTGCTTGGGTACGTGCCCGACCTCGACCCGCTCATGTACGGCTGCCGCGTTTTCGTCGCGCCCATACGCTTCGGGTCGGGCGTCAACGGAAAGATAGGCGAGGCCCTCTCCTACGGCCTGCCCGTCGTCACCACGACAATCGGGGCCGAGGGTTGGGGCTTCACGCCGGGCGAGCAGGTTTTGATTGCGGACGAGGCGGACGACTTCGCCGGAGCGGTCGTGCGGCTCTACGGCGATGGCGCATTGTGGCGGAAACTCGCGGACGCCGGACGCCGTCACATCGCCGAAAACTTCACGCCGGAGGTAATCGGGCGGGTCATCAACGAATCGCTGAGGGGCGACAGTCTTTTGAGTGGAGACACGCGGCGCGAAGATTCCGACGCCTGAACGCGTCTGTGAAAGCGTGTTCAGCTTTTGTTATCCGGCTGGTGGAAGTCGGGGGTTTGCGGGTCGTGCGGCTTCGACAGCATGTTTATCCACTGGGCGTCGGTCTTTGTGCGGAAGGTGTGCAGCTCGTACGGCTCGATTATGAAAACGTCGCCCTTCGTGACCGTCATCTCCAGATGTTCGCCGTTTAGAAGATTGTCAATCACTATCTCTATCTCGCCGGAGATGATGAAGAAAAGCTCGCGCGTCTCCTTGTGGTAATGATTGCCACGGACTTGTTGCGCCGCGGTCTCAATGAAATTGACCTCGGCCCAACGGTCTTGCGTGATTCCCCAGAACCCGCCGCGCTCGTCCAGCCTTTTTATGTAAGGGGAGAGTTTTTCCACTACACGCCTCCAAGCGTCTTTAACCGTGCGAAGCCTTCGGCCACGGAGTTGAACGGAATCCCCAGTCTCCCGGAAGTCTGTTCCGTTGACAAGGAGGAGTCCGGCTGCAAGAAAGCCCCCGCCTCAAGCCCTTCGCGCGAAACGGGGGAGATCAAATTAACATCGAGGCCGAAGGCGCGTGCGTAAGACTGAAAAAATTCGTAGCGACTAACGCGCTCACGACCCGCCGTGTGAAACACCCCGACGAGTCGCTTTCGGATGATTGCCTCCAACATCTCCGCAAGATTCTCCACGTAGGTCGGCGTGTTGAATACGTCAACAAAACATTCAACGCTACGGCCCGCGCCTACCTCCGACGCGAACCAACTTAACAGGGGCGATTTCTTACCGTAAATCCCGCCGCTCCGACAGACGACAACGTCGCCCGTCTCTTGTAGAGCGAGTCTTTCGCCCTCCAGCTTGCTCGCGCCATAGACGGACGCGGGTTGAGGCGAGTCATGCTCCTTATAGTTTCCGCTTACGCAACTGAAGACCAAATCGCTTGAGAGGTAAATCATCCTCGCCCCGAAGTCGCGGCAGGCGCGCGCGACGTTCTGAGTCGCCAACGCGTTTATTCTATAAGCCTCGTCCGGGTGGTCTTCACAAAACCTGACGTTCTTATTACCCGCCGCGTGGATTACCACGTCCGGCTTGACCCGCTCGAATACGCGGAAAGTCGCCCCGGCGTCTCTGACATCAAGTTGCACGGATTGAGTATTTAACTCAGTGACGGCGGGCGGCCTCGACAGGTGAGTGGTTACGACCGTGTAGCGCGGGGCGAAGAACTCTGCTAGGTTTTGTCCGACAAATCCGCTGCCGCCGCTGATTAGTAACTTAGTCATTCTCACCTGTCGGGGGTCGCGCGCAGGCCCGCTAATCTTCACCTTTCAACGGCGGGGCGTGCTGCTGAAGCCCGCCAATAATAATACAGTTTCCATAACGTCGGCTAACGGGCACACGCCCACGCCGTAAACGAAACCATCAGGAATCCGTTTGCGACCGCCCCACAAGACTCGCCCCAGAAACAATGAATTTGCAACGATTTTAGGGCAGCAAGGCCGCGCCCGCCGACATCAAACCGCCGTACATTTTGCGCGCGGACTTAAGACCCGACACCGCACGCCCGGAGCACACGGAAGGCGGACGGCGGACTCGAATTCGCCGCTTTTAACGAAGATGGAAGAAAATTCTCAACAATTCTCACTGGCGGACGAGGAGGAGACGCTCGTCGCGCCTCGCTTCGACGAGGAAGAGACTATCATCGCGCAGCCCGTCGTGCCGCTCGAAGGCGGCGCGAGCGTCGCCGCGTTGCGTCGCGCGCGAGGCAGACGCCCGTGGCCGCTCGCGCTCGTTCTCATCTCCGCGCTCGTCGGGAGCGTGCTTGGCGGCGCGGCGCTCTACCTCTACCAGACGCGCGCATCGGCGTCGAACGCGCACGAAACCTCGAACACGGCGCAGGAAGTCGCGCCGACCGCGCCTTCGCCCGAAGCTCAGGCCGAGCCTTCGCCGGCGGAGCCGGTCGAGAGCGCGGCCACGACCGCGCCCGCCGTCGAAACTCCGTCCGTCGAGTCGAGCGCGAAGCAGGACGAGGCCGGCAAGAAGGAGACTCCGGGCGAGTCCGGCGCGTCGTCCGCCAACGAGCGACGTAAGGCGTCGGATGAGGGCGCGGGCGCTCCGAAGCACGGCAAGAAGGGCGACGACGAACCGCAAGCCGCGCAAAATGAGCAGAGGCCGCGACGCATCGTGAACGACACGCAAGAGCCGATTCCAGACGACCGCTCGCCCGCGGCCGCGCGCGCGCGCCGCGTCGAAGAAGGTTTGCGACGCGCCGACCGCATACGCGAGCGCCGACGCCAACGACGCGAAAACGCCGCGCGTCCCGCCAACAGCATCGAAGGCATTTTCGAGGGCCAACCGCCGCAGTAAGAAGTGTTGAATGCGGAATGATAAATGATGAATTGAAAACAGCGTCGCTCTTATCATTCATCATTCATCATTCCGCATTCATCATTTCTTCTTCATCCTGCTCATCCTGTCCATCCTTGTTAATTATTCCGACGCGGTGCTGTTCGTGCCGTGCGGGAGGTTTGCGTTAAACTGTCGGCGTGGCGAAGAGCGAGCGCGTTGACAAGCTTCTGGTTGAGCGCGGACTCGCGCCCTCGCGCACGCGCGCGCAGGCGCTCGTGATGGCGGGCGTAGTTCTATCGGGCGAGCGTCGCGTCGAGAAGCCTTCGGAGACGCTCGCGGCGGACGCGCCGCTTCGCGTGCGCGGCTCGGAAGACCCGGCGTCGCGCTACGTCGGGCGCGGCGGGTTGAAACTTGAGAAGGCGCTCGCGGAGTTTCGTCTCGACGTCGGCGGACTCACGTGCCTCGACGTTGGCGCTTCGACGGGCGGCTTCACCGACTGCCTCTTGCAGCACGGCGCGCGTCGCGTCGTCGCGGTTGACGTTGGACACAACCAGATTGACTATCGCCTGCGTACGGACGCGCGCGTCGAAGTCCGCGAAGGCGTGAACGCGCGACACCTGAAGCCCGCAGACTTCGACGAGCGTTTCGATCTCGTCGTGATGGACGTGTCGTTCATCTCCGCAACGAAAATCCTGCCCGCGCTCGTCGCGCTCTTGAAGGACGGCGGGCGCGCGGTCGTCCTCGTCAAGCCGCAGTTCGAGGTCGGGCGCGGCGAGGTCGGCAAGGGCGGCGTCGTGCGCGACCCCGCGCAGCACGCGCGCGTCGTCGCCGAAGTGAACGCGTCGGCGAGCGCGCTCGGCCTACGCGTGCGCGGCGTCACGGAGTCGCCCGTCAAGGGCGCGGACGGCAATCGAGAGTTTCTCGCGCTGTACGAAAAAACTTTATGAGGAAACTTTCCGAGGCGGACGCGCTCGCGCGGCTTCAACGGAGCAAGTCGGCCTTTCAGACGCACGTCAAGCTGAGCTTCGAGCACAAAGCGCAAGACTGCCGCGCCTGCCCGACGCCGGGCGCGTGCTGCACGGACGCGCATTTCGTGAACGTTCACATCACGCGTCTCGAAGCCGTGGCGATACGCGAGACGATTGCTAGAACGCCGCGTCTGACGAATGATGAAAGACGCGCTGTTTACACGCGCGCGCGTGCGGCAGTTGAGCGTTACGCGTTGAGCGCGTCGGGCGATTCGTTCGCGCGGACGTTCGCGTGCCCTTTGTTCGTGAAAGACGCGGGATGTCTCGTGCACCGTCGCGCCAAGCCCGCGCCGTGCATACAGCACGCTTGCTACGACGACTGGGCGGACGTGCCGCCGCTCTCTTTGCAGTGGCGCGAGGAGCGAAGGGTCGAGCAGTTGAACGCGGAAACGTACGGCGCGGCGTGGGCTTGGCTGCCAATCCCTGTGTGGCTGACGCTCGTTGACCCCGATGACACGGGCGCGGAACTCCGAAGGCTTGCGCGCGTTTGGGAATCGCGCCGCGCGCACAACGAAGGCGACGCGCGGCGTGGTTACGGCGGGCGCGCGACTCTTAAAAGCAGAACTTTGCCGGTGTTGCGCGCGTAAAGTTCGGCGGGCGCGGAAAAGTTTAGCCGCGAAAGTTTGCCGCGAAAAACGTCGCGCGAGTTCGCGCGTCCGTTAAGTCCGACGCCGCCCTTCAATCAAAACAGACGACGCCAACGGAGGCTCTATGTATTGCCCGCACTGCGGCACGGAAACCGCGCAAGGCTTGAACTACTGCAACCGCTGCGGCGGCAACCTGAGCCTGCCCGCACAGGGCGCGCAGACGCCCGCGCTCTCGACGGGCAAGGTCTGGGCCGCCGGTGTCACGACGATGCTCCTCATCGTGATGGGGCTTGGGGTAATGCTCGCGGCTGTGACCGACCTTGCGCACAGCGGGTTGCCGCCCGACGTTATCAAGACGGCAATCTTCTGCGGCACGATCATACTCATCTGCGGCGTCGCCTTCATCGGCTGGCTCTGGACGCGCGTTCTCGGACTTTCGCGCCGCGCGGATTCAGCCTCCTATCTTCCCCCGCGCATCGCGCACACGAGCGAACTCGGCCCGGCACGCGCCGGAGGCGCGCTCCCCGAAGCACAAACTTATCCAATCTCAAGCGTCACCGAACACACGACGCGCACGCTCGAACACATTAGGAAGTGATGAGTGATGAATGCGGAGTGATGAGTGAAAGACAAACTGCTTTAACTCATCATTCATCATTCATCATTCATCATTTCGCCGGCTTCGTTTCTCCTTTGGAATTGAAGTAGAAGCCTACGCCGACGACGAAGTAGTGGTTGCCTTCGCGCAGGCCCGTGTTGCCGAGCGAGTAGCCGAAGTAGGGCGCGACTCGGTCGTTCACGTCGTAGGAGAAGCCGTAGGTCGAGTAGCCGAGGTCGTGTTTGCCGGTGAGCCAGTCGGCGCTCAGCAGGAGCTTCTCCGTTAGGCTGTGTTCGATGCTGAACTGCCCGCCCGCGCGTTGTGCGCCTTCGGCGGCGATGTCTCTGGTGAAGTGGTAGCCGCCCGCCGTCAGGCGCGTCGTGCCGTCGCGGAAGACGCGCGTCAGTTGCGCGTACGCGTAGTTGCCCGCGCGGTAGGCTTGGCGTCGGCGCGCGGGCGCATAGACGTGGTCGCCGACGGTGAAGACCCAGCCCGTCTTGTCGCCGTCGCCCGCGACGCGCCACTTGAGCGTGGAGATGAGCGTGGGCGTGTCGAGGCCGGGCTGAACGTTGCCCTCGTAGTTGACGCCGACCTCTATCTGATTGCCCGCGCCGACGACGACGCGTGGCGAGAACGAAGAGAAGCGCGGCTCGTGAACGCCGAACGTCGCGCCCGCTTCGAGATAGACCTCGTTCCTGTCGAGTATGTCAACGCTCGGCACGTTGAAGACCAGTTGCTGCGCGCGCGCGCTCACGCCTGCGAGCGCGACGAGCGACGCAAAGAAGAGGGCGCGCAGGGCTATGCGGCGCGTTGAGCATGAAGGCGTTGGTGTCGAAACTCGCGTCGCGTCGCGCAGGGGCGCGCGTAAACTTCCGGGGGCGCTCATGTGTCGCTTCTCCGTTCCGTCGGCTTTAGAGTTTGACAGACTCTATGCCCGCCGCCGTAGGCTGTCAAGAATTTTCCGCGCCGTCGTGCGGACGGAATGTAGTGGGTCAGTTTGAAATAGAACTAACCACAGAGGCACAGAGCACACGGAGGCAGCACAGAGTTTAAATCCCTCTGTGCAATCTCCGTGCACTCTGTGCCTCTGTGGTTAATAATTCTTTGAACAACTGCCTCACATTTCAAACTGACCCACTACTGGACGGAATCCTTCGTTGACACTCACGCGCGCGCGCGGCTATCATCCGCGCAAGTTTTCGCGTCAATTCAAAGCTTTAGCGGTTCTCCCGACAGGCAGCCCCGACGAGACCAAAGGGGACTGCGCACTCTTTCCGCGTAACGGGTTTTCGGCTCATGGAGAAACTTGTCGTCCGACGCGTTGGCGTCCTCGTCAAGCCGAATCAGCCGGAGGCGTTGAAGACCATCTGCCGCCTCGTGGAGTGGTGCGCGCAAAACGACATCGTGGTCGCGGGCGGCCCGCGCCTTCAGCGCGAACGCATCATGGAGGAGACGGGTTGCGCAGTCGAAACACTTGAGCACGCCGAACTCGTCCGAAGCGTTGACCTCATCGTCGCTCTGGGCGGCGACGGGACGATGATTGCCACGGCGCGCATGATCGGCGACGCCGGAACGCCCGTCTTAGGCGTCAACTTCGGAACGCTCGGCTATCTCGCCGAATTCACGGTCGAAGACATGACGACGGCGCTCGACGCCGTGCTCGCCGGCGACTACACGCTCGACCGCCGCTTGATGCTCGCGGCTGAAGTCTTCCGCGGCGGCGAGCAGCTTTTGCACGACCGCGTCTTGAACGACGTTGTCATCTCGAAGTCGGCGCTCGCGCGAATCATCGAGATTGAGACTTGGGTTGACGACAAGTTCGTCAACTGCTTCCGCGCCGACGGCCTCATCATCTCGACGCCGACGGGTTCGACGGCCTACAACCTTTCGGCGGGCGGCCCCGTGATTTACCCCTCGATGAACGCCGTCGTCGTCACGCCCATCTGCCCGCACACGCTCTCGAACCGCCCGCTCGTCGTCCCGGACGACGTAGAGTTCGGGCTTGTCTTGAAGACGCCGAAGGAGGAGGTTGCCTTGACGCTCGACGGGCAGGTCGGCGTCCCGCTCGAATACGACGACCGCGTCCGCGTGCGCAAAAGCAGCATGACCTTCAACCTCATCCAAGCGCACACGCGCAACTACTTCGACGTTCTGCGGAACAAACTGAAATGGGGGAGGTGAAGAAAATGATGAATGCGGAATGCGGAATGATGAATTGAAAACAGCGTCGCTCTTATCATTCCGCATTCCGCATTCCGCATTCATCATTTCATCGTGATGGCTGACAAAGACGAAGAGAAAACGCCGCGATACTTGGACGCGAACGCGTACGAACGCGAGGCGACGACCGACCTGAAGGACACGACGCCCGACAAGCCGCGCGGCATCCCTCTGCACACGCGCATACTGATTGGGCTTGTGCTCGGCGTCGTCGCGGGCGTGACGGTGAACGCCGTGTTCGGCGACAAGAACGCGGGCGTCGAGTCGTTCGTTACGAACTTCACGGAGCCGGTGGGGACGCTCTTTCTACGCCTGCTCTTGATGATAGTCGTGCCTCTGGTCTTCTCCTCGCTCGTCGTCGGCGTCGCTGGCATCGGCGACATACGCAAGCTCGGTCGCGTCGGGCTGAAATCGTTCGCCTATTGCCTCGTCATCTCCGCAATCTCGGTCATCATCGGCTTGACGCTCGCAAACACCATACGCCCCGGCAAGCGCATTGACCCGGCGACTTCAGCCGCGCTCCAAGCGCGCTACGGCGCCGACGCGTCGAAGCAGGTGAGTTCCGCGCAGTCGGGCGGCGCGACCGACAAGCCTCTGATGATAGTCGTCAAGTCAATCGTCCCCGCGAATCCGATTGCAGCCGTCGCAGGCGTAGTCACAGGTTCGACGACGCAGAGCGACACGCCGAACATGCTCCACCTGATGTTCTTCGCGCTCATCGTCGGCATCGCCATCACGCTCCTCCCCATCGAGGTGAGCGCGCCTCTGCTGCGCGTGCTCGAAGGCATCTACGAAGTGACGGCGAAGATAATTGACATCATCATGAAGTTTGCGCCCTACGCCGTCGCGTGCCTGCTTTTCAACAACACGGCGCGCTTCGGCTTAGACCTCCTCGTCGCGCTCGGATGGTTCGTCGTAACAGTCTTGCTCGGACTTTCCTTGCACATGTTCGGCGTCTATTCGCTCTCCGTCTATTTCCTCTCACGCCTCAACCCGCTCGAATTCTTCCGGCGCATCAAGACCGTCATCTTAACTGCGTTCTCAACCTCCTCCTCGAACGCGACGCTTCCAACCGCCCTTCGCGTCTCGCAGGAAAACCTTGGCGTGCCGCAAGAGATTAACAGCTTCGTCCTGACGGTCGGCGCGACGGCGAACCAGAACGGCACGGCTCTCTACGAGGGCGTCACGGTTCTCTTCCTCGCGCAGCTCGCGGGCGTTGACCTGACAATCGGACAACAGTTGATGGTCGTCTATCTCGCAATCCTCGGCGGCATAGGGACGGCGGGCGTGCCTTCGGGTTCGATTCCGTTCATCATCGTCGTGCTCGCCACCATCAACGTCCCGACGCAACTCATCGCAATCATCCTCGGCGTTGACCGCATACTCGACATGTGCCGCACGACCCTCAACGTCGCGGGCGACATAACGGCTGCGACCTACGTCGCGCGAAGCGAGGGCTACGAACTTTTGAAGCCGCACGTCCCGGCGCTCGCGGCGGCTGGCATCGTCGCCGCGGGGCCTTCGAGTCAGGAAGTGAACGAGATGGGCGAATAAGCGCGCGAGTGAGAGCGCGGGGGTCGCGCGGCGAGATTAAGTCTTCATACTCCCGTTAAACTTCCGCCAGAAGACTGTCGCAACCTTGCCCCTTCGACAAAAGGCGAGGTGTGCTTTGGCGCGTGCGGCTTGAGAAGAATTAACCACCGCAGACACAGAGAACACGGAGGGGGCACAGAGTTTAAATCCCTCTGTGCAATCTCAGTGTCCTCTGTGCCTCTGTGGTTAACTTCGGTAGCAAAACATTCAAGTCTCGACTACACGCGCGCGATTCCGAATTGAGGGCAAGGAAATGATTTTCCCAATCGGCGACGACAACACCGGGCGCACGACGACGCCCTACGTCAACTACATCATCATCGCCGTCAACCTGCTCGTCTTCGTCTTCTTCCAAGGCTTCGGCTCGAACGACCGCTTCACATACGCCTTCTCGACCGTCCCGCAGGAGATTGTGACGGGGCGCGACGTTGTGACGCGCGACCGCGTCGTCGAAGTCGAGCCGACCGGACAGAGAGTGCAAATCCCCGGCCTACAGCCGACGCCGCTCTCGGTTTATCTCACGCTCCTGACTTCGATGTTCATGCACGGCGGCTTCGCCCACATCTTCGGCAACATGCTCTTCCTTTGGATTTTCGGCGACAACTTGGAAGACCGCATCGGCCACGTGAGGTATCTCGTCTTCTATCTCCTGTGCGGCGTGATCGCGTCGCTCGCTCACGTCTTCACGACCGTCATGTTCAGCAGCAATCCTTCGAGCCTTCTCGTTCCGAGCCTCGGCGCGTCGGGCGCGATTTCGGGAGTGCTCGGCGGCTACATACTTCTCTTCCCGCGCAACCGCGTCAACGTAATCATGTTTCGAGTGATAACGAACGTTCCCGCGTACGTCGCGCTCGGCCTATGGTTTCTGTTCCAGTTCATCAGCGGCCTCGGCATACTCGGCTCAGGCTCACAGGAGGGCGGCGTCGCGTACGCGGCGCACATCGGCGGCTTCATCGCCGGACTCGCGCTCGTCAAAATCTTCGCAATCGGTCGCGGCGCATCCGAGCCGCCTCAGGCGCGCCAGCAGTGGCGCGGCTACTGAAAAGTTTTCACGCGGGCGCTCGCCCCCTTCGTCAAACGCCGGCGCGCGTTCGTTCTTTCGTTTGGTTTATAAACCAAGCGGCTCTCAAACAAGGAGGATTTTTTCATGGCAAGCAACGAAGAAGTTATCTCGACCCTAAACAACCTGATAGAGACCTGCCGCGACGGGCAGAACGGTTTCAAGACCGCTGCCGAGGGCGTGAAGAACCCGGAACTTAAGGAACTCTTCTACCACTACTCGCAGCAGCGCGCCTCTTTCGTCGGCGAGTTGCAAGACGAGGTGCGACGTCTCGGCGGCGACCCGGAAAACTCAGGCAGCGTCGCCGCCTCTCTGCATCGCGGTTGGATTGACATCAAGTCGGCAATCACGGGCGAGGACGAGGACGCTGTCATCTCGGAGTGCGAGCGCGGCGAAGACTCAGCCGTCAGCAACTACCGCGACGCGCTTGAAAGGGACATGCCCGCGAACGTGCGCCAAGTCATAGAGCGACAGTTCTCCGCGGTCAAAGAGGCGCACGACCGCATACGAACGATTGAGAAGGCTGACAGTGCGGGCGCATGAAACGCAGCGCGTGAAAACGGAGAGGCCGTCCCCGCCCGGCCTCTCATTCAACTTCAACAAGGAGGGAGAGTCTATGAGCAAGAACACTTTAAGCGGCGCGCTTCTCGTGCTCGCCGCTTGCGTGACGTTCGCGGTCGTCGTCGCGGCGGGCGCCGGCGGCAGTCAGAACGCGAACTCAGGCGCGACTACCGCGAACGCCAACGGCGGTCGCGGCTCGATGAGGATGAGCAATGATCAGAAGTTCGTGACGATGGCCGCGTTGGGCGGGATGGAGGAGGTTGAGTTGGGACGCTTGGCCGCCGGGAAGGGCGCGTCGGACGAGGTTCGGCAGTTCGGTCAGCGAATGGTTGACGACCACTCGAAGGCGGGCGACGACCTCAAACAAGTTGCGTCGGGCAAAGGCTGGACGCTTCCAACTTCTCTCGCCGCGAAGCATCAATCGGACGTACAAAAACTCTCCGCGCTTTCGGGCGAGAAGTTCGACAGAGAGTATGTCAACATGATGCTCAAGGATCACAAGAAGGACGTTGCGGAGTTTCAGAAGGAGTCAACGCGCGGCACGGACGCCGACATCAAGTCGTTCGCCACGCGCACGCTTCCGACGCTCCAAGAGCACCTGCAAATGATCCAGCGCATACACGACAAGATGGCTCTACGCAAAAGCGGCAACCTCAAGAGCACGAACGCGAACTCAAACTCGAATATGTGACGCGCAAGTTAGAGGCTAGAGACTAGGGGCTAGAGGCTAGTTAAAGAGCGAATCTTTTAACTAGCCTCTAGCCTCTAGCCTCTGCTTCTCACTTCTTCTCAACGATGTCGGCCTTCAGAGTCGTTACGATGTCGAGAAGCTCTTTCTTTTCGGCTTCGGGTACTTTGAACTTGTCGAGCGTGTCGGAGAGGTGCTTGCCCGCGATGTTCCACTCCTCTTCGGTGATGCCGAGTCCGGCGTGCGAGTCTTTCATCGTGCGCCCAGTGTAGATGCAAGGGCCGCCCGTCGCCGCGCAGATTTGGTCAACCACGTGTTGGCGTATGCGCTTCTTCGAGTCGGTGCTGTGGCCGACGAAGAAGCGTTCCAACTTCTTGTCGGCGACGAGTCGCCCGACGAAGTCGTCAACGACTTTCGTGACGGCGTCGTAGCCGCCGAGTCGTTCGTAGAGAGTTTTCTTAGCGTCCTGCGCCTTGGCGGCGGGCGCGGCCCACGCGAGCACGAGGGCGAGCGCGAAGGCGCGCGGAAGCAGTTTCGGGGCCGTTCGTCGCACGTTCATTGTCTCCTCCTGAAAACGGTGTACGGGGTTTGCCGGCGCTCTGGCGCGCCGCCTTGTTACGTCGAGATATACGCGCCGTGCGCGCCGTGTGGATTTACAGTACCGCGAGCGGTAGCGAGCGGGTGGGCCTTTCACGACAAAGCCCGTGCGATGCGACTACGACCCGCTCGCTACCGCTCGCGGTACTGTACCTGCGGCGAGTCGGGGGCGCTCGGTTGATGAGGCGCGCGGCGGTCGGTTAAGATTCGCGTTGAAGAGTTAAGGAGTTAAAACGATGGCGACGATTGAGACCGGCCTGCCGCCCGTCAACCAACAGGGGCTTGAGATTCGCTCCACGCCGCGCGAGGAGATGAACCTCTACCCGCTCGATACATTTTCATACGAGTACGCGGGCCGCGAGATTCGCATCAAGTTTGAACTGCCGGAGTTTACGTGCGTCTGCCCCTTTTCCGACTTCCCCGACTTCGCAACCTTTCGCATCGAGTATGTGCCGAACGAACGTTGCGTCGAACTCAAGAGCCTGAAGCTCTACATCAACTCATTCCGCGACGTGAAGGTCTTCCACGAGCACGTCATAAACATCATCCTCGAAGACTTCGTGCGCGCCTGCGACCCGCTCGAAGTCAACATCGAAGGCGATTTCAACATCCGCGGCAACGTCAAAACGGTCGTGCGCGCCACGTACAAGAAGAAGTGAACAGTGGTCAGTGGCCGGTGGTCAGTTCCATTGATTAACGATTCTTTCAACTGACCGTTGTCGCTGAATACGAAATACTGACCACCGACCACCGACCACTGCTTATGGAACTAGCGGTAATCATCGTCGTCGCGGTCGTAGGCTTCTCGCTCTTCTTCTTCGTACTCAAGCGCGTGTTGAGGATGGCGATAAGGTTGGCGCTCGTGGGCGCTGTTCTGCTTGCGCTCCTTGTCGGCGCATTCGCTTGGTGGTGGTACGAGCCTTTCGGGAGCGGCGTGAATCAGAAACGTAACGCCCCGGCGCGCGCGACGCGCCCGGCGCGGTAAAGGTTTCGACATGGGGGACACGGAAGCGGACGCCGCCGGGCGTCTCGACGAGCACGCGGGCGAAGCACGCCGCCTAGAGTCGTCGCCGGGGCTTTGGCGAAGACTCTGGCGTCTGCCGCGAAACGTCATCGCAATCAGTCTCGTCAGCCTCTTCAACGACGCTTCGAGCGAGATAATTTATCCAGTCCTCCCGCTCTTTCTCGCGCTCGTTCTCGGCGCTTCGCGCGCGAACATCGGTTTGATAGAGGGCGCGGCGGAGTCGCTCTCAGGCTTCCTCAAACTCTTCTCCGGCTACTTCAGCGACCGAAGCGGTCGTCGCAAAGGTCTCGTGGTCTTCGGCTACGGGCTGGCGAGCATCGTCCGACCGCTCATCGGATTCGCCTCGTCTTGGCCGCAGGTCTTCGCCATCCGACTCGCCGACCGCTTCGGCAAGGGCATCCGCAGCGCGCCGCGCGACGCGATGATCGCCGACGCCGCCGCGCCCTCGGAGCGCGGACTCGCCTTCGGCTTCCACCGCGCGATGGATCACACGGGCGCGGTCGTCGGCCCCGTCATCTGTTACTTCGCGCTCAGCCTACTCGCCGCCGACAAGAACGCACCGACCGCCGCCGACTACAAGACGCTCTTTCTTCTCGCTTCGCTGCCTGCGCTCGTCGCTGTCCTCGTCGCCATTTTCGCCGTGCACGAGAAGTCGCATACGAAGACTTCTGACGCCGCGCGCACGCCGCCGCGCCTCTCGCTCCGGGGCTTCGACGCAAACTTCAAACGCTTCCTCGTCATACTCGCCGTCTTCACTCTCTCGAACTCCACGGACGCGTTCCTACTGTTGCGCGCGCAGCAGTCGGGCGTGAGCGCGGCCATGATTCCGCTCCTCTGGGCCGCGCTCCACACGCTCAAGGTTGTGAGTTCAATCGTCGGCGGCGACCTCTCGGACAAGCTCGGTCGCAAGACGCTCATCGTCGCGGGCTGGCTACTCTACGCCGCCGTCTATCTCGGCTTCGCCTTCGTCTCCACTCCCGCCGAAGCTTGGACGCTCTTCCTCATCTACGGCATCTACTTCGGACTGACCGAGGGGACTGAAAAGGCGCTCGTCGCAGACCTCGTGCGCGCAGACCAGCGCGGCACGGCCTTCGGACTCTATAACCTCGCCTTCAGCATCACGGTGCTGCCCGCCTCAATCCTCATGGGCGCGCTCTGGGACTGGCGCGGCCCCCGGACAGCCTTCGCCGCCAGCGCCGCCGTCGGCGCGACCGCCGCGCTCCTGCTCGCCGCGACCGTGCGCCCCGGAAGAACGGAAGCTAGAAGCTCTTAAGTTTGTGCGGGAAGTTTACAGGGGCAGGTAGCGGACGACGTTCACCCACTCGGAGTTTTCACTGCAAGTTATCATCAACTCCAAGTCTTCAATCACTTGACGCAGCGGCAGGCCGCGCGGCACGACGAAAAGTCCGGCGACCGTTTCTCCCGCGCTCATCAAGCGGGCGGCGTGCGCGGGCATGGTTTTGCGGTCGTGCGTGACGACGACGCGATGTTCTTGCGCCGCCCAAGTTAACAGTTGAGGGTCGGTGGCTTCCGCCATCCCGATTTCAAAGGCCGTCACGGCGTCGAGGCGTGGGATGCGGCGTATCAACGCGCGCAGTATATCTTGATCGAGGTCTTGGTCTATTAACAGGCGTAACACTAGGTTGTCAGGCTTGTCTGTTCTCTGGCTTGCGTGCGAGGAGGCGCGCGCGGAGTTCGGCGGAGTTCTCTTTGTATTGAGGGTCAGACTCAATTCTCTTTTGAACCTCGTCGCCCGCAGCCTCCTGTTGCCGCAGGTATTCTTCGACGGCCTCCTCGTTGTTGAGGTAGTAGGTAATGGCCGCGTAAACGTCCGCGAGGTCGAGCGCGGGGAATTTCTGCGCAATCTGTTCGGCTGACGCGCCGAGTTTGTAGTGATGCACGACCGAGTCGAGGCTGACGCGCGTTTGCGCGACGCGAATCGTCCCGTCTTCGGTCAAACGCAGGGGCAAGTTTTGAGCTTTTTCCAGAGTCGCCATACTTTACTAAAAACAGTCTAATACTTCAGGCCGTTTTTTCATAGACTTTAGTTTCCGCGCTTCCGCGTTGACAGTCTCTTCGCTCTCGCTGTATATCAGCCTTTGTAGCGCGCCGTTTGGCTCGGCCTGAAAAACCTTTCGTTTGTCCGAGCGTCCCACTGTTCAAAGCTCAGTCCGCATCTTCCTCGCGGGAGGTCTTACGGTAAATCTCATGCCCTTCGACCACGACATTTTCATCTCCTACGCGCACGTTGATAACAAGCCCTTCGACAACCCGCGCGGCTGGATTGACACATTCTCCGAGCGCCTCGCCCTGCGTCTAGCGCAACTCACGGGAAGCGAACCCGCAATCTGGCGCGACGCGCGACTTCAGGGCAACCAGTATTTCGCGGGCGAAATCGGCGACGGCATCTCCGCCACCCTCCTTCTGCTTTCGGTAATCTCGCCGCGCTACGTCAACTCCGATTGGTGCAAGGGCGAACTCCGCGAGTTCTGCCGTCGCGCCACACAGACCGGCGGCGCGACCGCCGGCAACCTCTCGCGCATCTTCAAAGTCGTCAAGACGCACGTTGACGAAAAGGAGATGCCCGACGAACTGCAAGGGCTTCTCGGCTATCACTTCTACGAGTACGACGAACGCAAGCGCCCGCGCGAGTTTCGCCCCGACGACCCGCCCAACAAAGACCAGCGCTACTGGGACAGGCTCGAAGACCTCGCGCTCGACATCGTTAACGCGCTCGAAACCTTCGGCGCGCGCGACCCGCAAAAGGCGGACGACGACACGGGCGAAGGCGGAGGCGACCCGCTGCCGCTCGAAAAGAAAGTTTATCTAGCCGAAACCACGTCGGACGTCAGCGCGGAGCGCGACCGCATCCGCAGAGAACTTCAACAGCGCGGCTTCTACGTCCTTCCCGACCGCGAACTCCCGCGCTGCTCGCCCGACTTTCAAGAGGCCGTGCGCGAACACCTCGCGCGCTGCTGCCTCTCAGTCCAACTCGTCGGCGCGACCTACGGACTCATCCCCGAAGGCGAAGAGGAAAACTCCGTTACGCGTCTTCAAGAGGAGTTGGCCGCCGAGCGCGCCGCCGCCGACCCCGACTTCGCGCGTCTCGTATGGATGCCGACGGGGTTGCAGCCCGTCGGCGCGCGTCATCAGAAGTTCGTCGAGCATTTGCAGACAAACTTGGGCGCGGGCGCGGAGCTTTTGCAGACCTCCGTGGAAGACTTGAAACTGCGCGTGCTTGAAAAGTTGACATCGAAGCCGAAGCCCGAAGCGATTAACAAAGATGAGACGGACGCGCAAAAGAGCGTCTATCTCATGTGCGACAACCGCGACCTCGACGCCGTCACGCCCATCGAAGACTACCTCTTCAACGAGGGCTTCGAGATTGTGAACTCCGCCGTTTTGGGCGAGGGCGGCGAAGACATCGCGCAGTATCACCGCGAGAAGATTCGCACCTGCGACGCCGCGCTCATCTACTACGGAAACGCAAACCCTATGTGGCTCGACCTCAAGCTCGCCGATTTGCAGAAAGCGCCCGAATGGGGGCGCACGCGTGAGTTGGCGGCGCGCGCCGTCTATGTCGGCGCGCCGCAGTCGCCCGCCAAGCAACGCTTCCGCACGCACAAAGTCCCGCAGGAACTCGTCCTGCGCGGCTTCGAGGGCTTCCGCCCCGAACTCTTGCAGCCATTCGTCAACGCCGTCCGCGCCACGAACGGAGGCCAGCGATGACAACACAATTCGAGCGCACTGGAAATCCCTTCCCCGGCCTTCGCCCCTTCGACACAGACGAGTACGACCTCTTCTTCGGTCGAGAAGGACAGTCGGACGAACTGCTCGCGCGGCTCGCACGCACGCGCTTTCTGGCCGTCGTCGGCACGTCGGGAAGCGGCAAGTCGTCGCTCATCAAGACCGGACTCATCCCCGCGCTCTACGGCGGCTTGATGGGCGGCACGGGTTCGGCTTGGCGCGTCGCCGTCATGCGCCCCGGTCACGACCCTCTGGGAAACCTCGCGCGCGCTCTCGCGTCCGACGAAGTAATCGGCTCGACGGAAATTGACGACGCCGTGCAGGCAGCAATCATCGAAACGACGCTGCGTCGAAGCACGCTCGGATTAGTTGACGCCGTGCGTCAGGCGCGTCTCGCTAAATACGAAAACGTTCTCGTCGTCGTTGACCAGTTCGAGGAGCTTTTCCGCTTTCGCGCCGTCCGCGCGCGCGAAGCCGCGACCGACGACGACGCCGCGGCCTTCGTCAAACTCCTGCTTGAGCCGCCGCGCCAGCGCGACGTTCCCCTTTACGTCGTCCTCACGATGCGCTCCGACTTCCTTGGCGACTGCGCGCAGTTCTGGGGACTCCCGGAAGCGATTAACGAAGGCCAGTATCTCATCCCGCGCATGACGCGCGACGAGCGCCGCTCCGCGATAACAGGGCCGGTCGGCATCGGCGGAGGTGAAATCACGCTTCCTCTCGTCAACCGACTCTTGAACGACGTTGGCGACAACCCCGACCAGCTTCCCATACTTCAGCACGCGCTGATGCGGACTTGGGACTTCTGGGCCGCGCACCGGCGCGACGGCGAAGCGCTCGGCCTCGAACACTACGAAGCAATCGGCACGATGAACGCCGCGCTCTCGCTTCACGCCGACGAAGCCTTCAACGAACTCGCGGACGAACGCAGCCGTCACGTCGCCGAAGTTCTCTTCAAGGCTTTGACCGAGCGCGGCGCGGATAACCGCGAGATTCGACGCCCGACGCGCCTCTCGGAAATCTGCGAGATAGCCGGAGCGCGCGAGAAGGAAGTCGAGCGGGTCGTCGAACTCTTCCGGCGCGAGGGACGCTCGTTCCTGATGCCGCCCGTCGGCGTCGAGCTACAGCCGGAGACCGTTATAGACATCTCGCACGAAAGTTTGATACGCAACTGGGAGCGTCTGAAGAAGTGGGTTGACGAGGAGGCGCAGTCGGCGCGCATCTACCGGCGCGTGGCCGAGTCGGCGGTTCTCCACCGCGAAGGCAGCGAAGGTTTACTTCAAGACCCGGCGCTTCAAATCGCGCTCGACTGGCGCGAGAAGTGGCAGCCCAACGCGGCTTGGGGGCGGCGCTATCATCCTTCGTTCGACGAGACGATGGCTTACCTCGAAGAGAGCCGCGCCGCGCGCGAGGCGCGCGTGGCCGAGGAGCGCGAGCGCGAGCGGCGCGAACTCGAACAGGCGCGCGCTTTCGCCGATGAGCAGGCGCGCGCCAACCGCAAGCTGCGCCTCCTGATGGTCGCGCTCGCCGCGCTCCTTCTCGTCGCGTTCGCAACGGCTGCCTTCGCTTGGAACGCGCGCGCCGACGCCTTGCGAAGCCGCGAGGAAGCGAGCATGCGCGCACGCGAAGCAGAAGTCGCGCGCGAGCGCGCGGAGAAGCTGGCCCTCGACGTGCAACGCAGTCTCGAAGGCGAGAAGATGGCGTTAGTGAAGGCCGAGGATGAACGCAGGAGCGCGCTCGAAGCGACCCAGAAGGCCGTTGAGGCGCGCAAGGAGGCCGAAGCCGAGAGCAAGCGCGCCGACGCCGAGGCCGACCTCGCGCAGAAGCACGAGCGCGAGGCAAAGGCTGCGGAGACTGCGGCGAGGGCGGCGGAGGCAGCGGCGAAGGCGGCGGAGATAGCGGCGGAGGCCGAGGCGCGTAAGAACAAGAAGGCCAGAGAAGCAAACGACCTCTTCCGCGACGCCATCGCGCGCGCGCAACGCGGCGACTTCCTGAACGCGAAAGGGCAGTTGCAGGACGCAATCGCGGGCTATCTCGACAAGGACGTTGCGAACGACGAGGCGATGGCCGACGCAAGCGTCCAACTCGGCAACGTGAGCTACTCGGTCGCCTACGACGAGTTCCTCGCGTCGGGCGGCGACTTCAATATATGTTGCTTCGTGGAGAGAGTGGACGAGTCAGTAAAACACTACGACGAGGCCGCGAAGATTTACGCGGGGCCGAAAGTCAACTCGCCGGAGAAGGCCGCCGTCGCTCTCTACACGCTCGGAAACATGCTCTTGAAGTTCACGGAGAAGCCCGCGGCTGGAGGGCACACCGACGCGAGCGGGCTTCTCGGCGCGAGTAGTCTCGACGTTGACGTGCCCGACTTCGATATACGCCTGAAGCCGCCGCCCATGCCCGGCGCATGGCGGTCTTTAGACCACGACCCGGCGGAGGACTACAAGGCCGCGGCGGTCGAGCGTTACCGTCAAGCCTTAAACTACTACCAACTCGCTCTCCAGAATTTTCAAAAGAGCGGACGGCTCGGCGGCGAAGACATCTTCGAGGGGATGAAGAAAGATGTCTTTCAAGCAGGCAGCTTTTATCTACACGAGGCGGCGGTTGACCGCCGCGACCAAGCACACTCAGACGAAGCGAGCGGCGATATACGTCAGGCCGTCGTTCACTTCGAGAAGCTACTGTCGCTTTACCAGCCGCGCGACGCAAACGACGACGTGCGTGTGGCCCGCCTGCTCGTCTTAATCGGCGCGCTCAACCTTCGCGTCAGCGAGATGGAGAAGGCCGAAAGCTATTTCCAGCGCGCGCTCCACGCCTACCAAACGCGCGACGGCAACACTTACGACGAGGCGCGCACTTTGTCTGATGTTGCGAAAATCTCGGAAGAGTGGGGGCAAACTTGGCCCGCGCTCATGCTTTACCTGAGGGCCGTGGAAAAGTACAAAGGCGACGACAAACGGCCTCTGGAAACCGCCGTCGCGCTCTACGACACTGGGCGAATGTTCGATGCGGAAGGAGTTTCAAATAAAGCCTTGGAAAATTACACGAGCGCCCTCGAATACTACTCGCGCGCGAGCGAGCGAGACGCTGACGCCGCGACCCCGCCGGGTAATCTTCTGCGCATCGGCGCATTCTTCAAGGAGTACAACCGAGACGACGACGCGCTCAAAGCCTTCCGCCTCGCAGTCGCGCTAAGCGCAAAGTTCAAGCGTTCCGACCTCGAACTCGAACGCGCGCGCGCCTTCGAGGAAATAGGCTCGCTTCTCGACGAGGAGAATCAGGAGGAAGCTCTCAAGGCGTACCAGAGCGCGCTTGAGATTTACACGGGCCTCGCGAATGAGCCTGTCGGTTACGAAGGCTCGAAGGAAGCGGCAGCGTCCGAGGTTGAACGCGTCAACAAGATTATCGAAACGCTCAAAAAAGCCATCGAGTCGAAGGCTAAGAAGTAAGTCAACGCCTCTTACGTAAAAGCGAGGGGCGCGTCTCGAAAAGCGTCGCGCCCTCTTTGCGCCATGACATAATCCGTGTTTTGCGGTAGCTTACTCTCACGACCTTTACACGCGAGCGAAAAACTGACGGCGCGGAGGTGTGCCTGAAACCATGAGCATCGAGGTCGAATACTGGGATGAGCGCGAGCCTCTGGACGCGCGACGCTTGCGCCGGCAGTTGGAGCTTGAGGGCTACAGCGTCTTCGAGTGGACTGATCGCGCGGGCGCATACTATCCGCCGCACAGCCACGCCGAAGACCAGTCGCACTGGGTCTTGTCGGGCGCGCTCACGCTCATCGTCGAAGGCGAGGAGTACACATTGAACGCGGGCGACCGCGATTATTTGCCCGCTTGGACGATGCACGAAGCGCGCGTCGAAGGCGACGAGGCGGTCGTCTATCTCATCGGCGCGAAATGAGCGTTCAGCACTCAGCTTTCAGCTCTCAGCCAAACCCGGCCTCGAAGGCTCAAGCTGAAAGGTGAAGCGGGCGTTTGAGGAAAGCAAAAGCTGAAAGCTTCTGATGGAAGAAACGGGTTACAAGTTAATCACCGACGCCTCGGCGGTCGCGTCGGCGTGTGAGGCACTTTCGCGCTCGCCCGAAGTCGGCTTCGACACGGAGACGACCGCTCTGTCGCCCTTCGACGGTCGCCTACGCCTAGTGCAACTCGCGTCCGCCGACGCGGTCTATATCTTCGACCTCGACAAGCTCGCGCCCGGAGGTACGTCGGCGCGCGCCGCTTCGCTTGAGCCTCTGCGCCGGTTGCTCGCGGCGACGCGCCCCGTCAAGGTCGCGCACAACTCGAAGTTCGACGCTAAATGGGTCGCACATCATCTCGGCGTCGAACTCTGCGGCGACTACGATTCGCGCACGAACGATTTGCGCGAAGTCGAGCGCGGCGGACTCTTCGACACGTTGCTCGCCAGCCAACTCGTCTCGGCGGGCGAGCAGGAAGACCGCCACAGCCTCGCGTCGGTCGCCGAGCGTTATCTCAACCAAGCCGTTGACAAGACGCAGCAGTTGAGCGACTGGAGCGGCGAACTGTCGGAGGCGCAACTCGAATACGCCGCGCGCGACGCCGCGCTCATGCTCCCGTTGCGCGCGCGTCTGGTTGACGCGCTCCGCTCGAACGCGCTCACGCGCACGGCCCAACTCGAGTTCGAGTGCGTCACGCCTCTGGCCGCGCTCGAACTCGCGGGCGTCTATCTCGACCAACAGTGCTGGCGCGCCAAACTCAAAGAGATAGAGAAGCGGCGCGACGAACTCCACGAGCAGTTGCAAACGGAACTCGCCGAAGAGTCGGCGCAGCAGTCGTTCTTCGGCCCCGTGCGCGAAGACATAAACCTCGACTCGCACGTCCAACTCACCCGCGCCCTGACGCGCCGCGGCGTTCCGGTTCCAGACTCCACGCGCAACTGGAAGCTTGAGCCGCTCGCCGCCGAGTTCCCCGTCGTGGGCCGCATACTCGAATACCGCACGCTCCAAAAGACGCTCAAGTTCGGCGAAACGCTCCTCGAATCCGTCAACCCGGAGACGGGTCGCATACACGCCCACTTCCATCAAATCGGCGCGCCGACGGGCAGGATGAGCGCGACCGACCCCAACGTTCAGCAAGTCCCTCATGCCTTCGACATGCGCCGCTGCTTCCGCGCGCCCGAAGGACGGAAACTCGTGGTCGCAGATTATTCTCAGATTGAACTGCGCATACTCGCCGACTTCACGAACGACACGGGCTTCGTCGAGGCGTTCCAGTCGGGCGCAGACCTGCACCGCGTCACAGCCGCGCAGGTCTTCAATGTTGCGCTCGAAGCCGTGACGAAGGAGCAGCGCGACTTCGCCAAGCGCCTGAACTTCGGCGTCGTCTATGGCATCGGCGCGCGCCGCTTCGCGCTAATGACGGGACTCACGCAGGAGCAGTCGGAAGACCTCCTGCGCCGCTACTTCGCAACCTATCGCGGCCTCGATGCTTGGCTTCGAGACGCGGCCATGAAGGCCCTGCGCGAACGAACAGCCCCGCGCACCGTCGCGGGCCGGCTCTTCCGCTTCAACTTCGACCCCGAAGACAAACAGGCCGCCTCCACCGCCCAACGCAACGGCAAGAATTCGCCCATTCAGGGCTGCGTTAGCCGCGGCACGCGCATCCTGACAGCCGAGCACGGCTACGTCTCCATAGATGAAGTGGCACACCAGAACGTCACGGTCTGGGACGGCCGCGAATTCGTGGCGGCGTCCGTCGCTCCCAGCGGTCTCAAGCGGCTCGTGCGGCTTGAACTGCGCGGCGGCCTCTACGTTGAATGCAGCCCCGACCACAAATTCTGGACCATTGACGCCAACGGGGCGAGGCGCTGGCTGACGGCCGAAGAGTTGGCCGCGCGTAAGCAGATTTATGTAGACATCACGGCGCAGGTGCCCGACTGGGAATTGCCGTTCAGCCTGACGGTCTTCGAGCCGAAGGATCTGCAACTGCGGCACCAGCCTTTGACCAAGCCACACAACGCCAAGACGCTCTCCGTCGAAGCCATCTCGGACCGCTTCAGCCTCGGCC